>Ga0181573_10000737_pt1 | contig 33873 bp, 21 predicted proteins | sample 101ome_25_FD_148643 | JGI IMG/M metagenome (GOLD analysis project Ga0181573, IMG submission 148643) | Coastal salt marsh microbial communities from the Groves Creek Marsh, Skidaway Island, Georgia - 101409BT metaG (spades assembly) | ecosystem: Environmental > Aquatic > Marine > Intertidal zone...
TCTTCGACGAGCTCACCGTCGGTGACGTGTCCCCCGGTGGCCGCTTCGACCCCCTCGGCCTCGCCGAGTCCGGTGACCTCGAGGAGCTCAAGATCAAGGAGCTCAAGCACTGCCGCCTCTCCATGTTTGCGTGGCTCGGCTGCATCATGCAGGGCCTCGCCACCCAGGAGGGCCCCATTGCCAACTGGCAGGCGCACGTCGCGGACCCCGTCCACGCCAACGTCCTCACCAACGCCGCCTCCGGCTTCGGCTTCTACTAAATTCCCAGCCCAGTGCTGAGACTTTAGTCGCGAGTGCGTCATGAGTTTTCCCTGCGCGTCAACACCGTAGGTTTTTCCGGTGATTGCCGCACTTGTGCAACCATTTGTTAAAAGAAGGGGCATTCTAATGTCTCGTCGACAAAACTACGAGTCCGCGTCACGCGCCCCATCTAGCCGCCCCCACATGATACCAAACACCGCCCTCGATGATCCGCCCAGCTCCAATCTCGCACGTCATCGTTCCTCGCGCCCCACCACGTTTCGTCAAACAAGTCGAATGCACCGGCGGCGGCACCCGTCGAAGTTGGTTTCAACCGTGGGTTTGGCTTCGCTGTTTCGGGGTTGACGCTCGAACCGCCGGGCGCTTGGGTCATTTCCGCGCTCGGGCGGAAGGCGGGTGCCGCGTTCTCGGAAGGCGCCCGGGGAACTCGGTTCGGGGGCGATGTCGGGCGATTTTGGGTCGCAGCACGATCCCTTCGGTGACGATGCGGGCTTCGCGACCCGCGTCGGCGTCGGCGCGGGGCGCGACGCGGGGTCGCAATCCGTCTCGGGCGGGCCGACGCCCTGGGGCCCGGAGGCGTGGTCCCTCGGGCTAGTATGCGCCGCGTGCGTCGTCATGCACGGCTTCACCACCACGCGCGGGCAGCGCGCGTACGGCGGCCAGGACAGACACGCCAGCTCGGACGCGCAGCACGCCACATTCCGGCGGCTGCGCAGGCGGTACAACATCGTCTACGGCCTCGGCACGTTCGGGGATTGGATCCAAGGCGCGTACCTCTACGCCCTGTACAGCGAACACGGCTACGACATGGCCGCCATCGGGTACATATTCGTGCTGGGTTACTTCGCGTCCGCGTCTGTGGGTACGTACGTGAGCTCGCTCGGGGATCGATACGGCTACAGGAGGTTCGTCATCCTCTACGGAGTCACCTACGGCGTCGCCTGCCTGCTCATGCGATCGTCCAACTTGGTATTCTTACTTTTAAGTCGAGTGGCGTCGGGGGTGGCGTACTCGCTGCTGTTCAGCTCGTTCGAATCGTGGGCCATCACGGAGGCGGACCGGCTGCGTTTAGACCGACGGTACCTCGTCGGGCTCTTCTCCACCGCGACGTTCTTCAACGCGTGCAGCGCGGTAGCCGCGGGGGTGGTTGGTAACCTGGTGGTTGATTTTTCACACCCGGTGCGGTTCGGGGACGACCCGGGGGATCTGCCGGGGACGGGGACGGGCGGGGTCGTGGTGCCGACCGAGGGTGCCGACTGGGACAACGCAGGCGTCGCGAAGCTCACCCAGGACTACGAGACCGCGGCGGCGATGGGGTCCGCGATGGGAGCCGCCGGGCCCGGGTCGGAGAGCACTTTGCTGTTCCCCAGGAATAAGTACACGCCCGCGTTCGACGTCGGAGCGGGTGTGCTGTTCCTGTGCGCACTAGCCGCGTATAAGCTGTGGTGGGAAGGCGGTGCGTCGGTGGTGGACGTGGAGTCACGCGGGGGGGGCGACGCGATCGACGGCGACAAAGGCATAGGTGAGACGTCGAGCGGCGAACGGGCCGGCGACGGGGGCCAAGGGGAAGAAGGCGGCGCGGCTCCCGAGCGGGGGATACTCCGCGCGGCGAGGATGGTCCTCGCCAAGCCCGAGCTGTTGAGCCTCGGCGTGACCAACTCGCTGTACGAGGCTGCGCTGCACGTGTTTGTGTTTGTGTGGACCCCCGCGCTGGAGCGACGCGGGCCGAAGACGCAAAGTCTCAACGGATCGACCGGGATCGCGGGCGGAGTCGACGACCCGATGTCCGGCGTCAGCGCCGTGCCCCACGGCCTGGTGTTCTCGCTGTTCATGGCGTGCAAGATGGCGGGTTCACAGCTGTACATGATCATCGGCGACCGGGTCCCCGCGGCGGCGATCTTACGGGCGGTGTTTCTCGGATCCACGGTTGTGTTTGCGGCGCCGTTGCTGATCGAGTCTTACTCGTTCACGCTGCTCTGCTTTTGCGCGTTCGAGTTTGGGCTCGGGCTGTACTGGCCCGCGATGGCGGTCATGCGCGCGGAGCTGGTGCCCAACTACCTACGGGCGACGATGACGTCGGTGTTTAGGGTGCCGCTGAACGTGCTGGTGATGGGATGTTTGGCGTTTGCGGGCAACGCGAGCGAGCCGAGTTTTCTGACCATGTGCGTGGTCATGATGGGCTCGTGCCTTTGGTTCACACGGGGCACGCGTGTGGGCAAGGGTAACGGTGGGATCCCGCCGGGGTCACCGAGGGGAATCGCGCTGTGACGGTGAGACGTGCTTTTAGACTAACAACTAACTCGTAGCTCTCTAAACAAAAGAGATGACTTCTCAGTCATGCTCCTCGGATCTCATCCCATGATACTGAACCCGTCATCGCCCGAGGACGCGTTCGTCCCAAATCCGTACATCGCCGAGGAGATGCCCGCGACGAAGACGCCGAGCAGTGAGAGCGACAACGACGCGAATCCTCCGACGGCGGAGAACACGGTGACGAAATCCCCGGGCCGCGACGTCTCTAGCACCTCCGCGTACGGCTTCAACCCCACGCGAAGCGACGCGCGTCTGTCGTCGTTCTTACCGACGTAGAACAGATCCGCGGCGCGAAGCTCGTACGCATCGGGTTTGCCCGCCTCGCGAGTCACGGTGACGCCGATTTGCACCGCCTTTCGTTGGCCGGGTTCGAGGTCGAGCGACTGCATGGCGACGACCGCGCCCGTCTCGGCGTCCACCGACCCGAGTTCGATCGTCAATCGCGTGTTGCAGTCGGCGGCGCCGTAGGGGCAGCCCGGTGGGAAATCCGTCTCGAGCAGAACGCCGCCCAGGGAATCGTCCCCGGCGGCGGTTTCAACGTCGCACAACTCGAGCGGCGCTCGTTGCGGGGCTTTGGGATACGCCACGTCTCCCAGCGCGAGGAACGCAGCCTGCGCGATCGTCCAGTTGTTCATCGTTCCATGGTATAGCGCGTACCGAAACGCCTCGTTGAGCTCGGCGCGCGTCACTTTACCATCCTTGGGAAAGCCGTCGATGCCGACGCTCACGTTGGCGAAGAACGGGTCGCCTCTCAACAGCGAGGTCCAGGGATGCCACGCCATGTCCTCGCCCGTGTTGCTCTCGTAATTCTCCGCGAAGTTCGCGTAGTACGCCTCCGTTGCGGCCCACTTCTCCGCGATGAACGTCTTCCAGTCCGCGACCGTGACGCACGAGGAACACGTCCCGAGGCCGAACGCCTCGGCGTACAACTTCACCTGCTCGAGCGTCTGCGTCTGATCCGCGATGACCCGGTCCACGTCTCGCAACTCATCGAAGTTCTTGTACCCGCCGATCCAGCTCACGTTCCCTTCGTGGTAGTCCCCGTGGTTGTTCAGAGCGAGCATGACCTTTGAGAACGGGGTTCCAAAGCCGCTCTCACCCGGTCCGGCGATGACGCCGTCGCCGTTTACGTCAAACGCGTCGAACAATCTCGCCACCGTCTTGTTGGTGTCCGATGCGAGCTCGGCCAGGAGCTCGGCGTCGAAGTGAGCCCACGCGTTTCGATCGTCGAGCTCCAAGGTTGACCACTCGGCCTGCCACGAGTCCGCGGTGACCACGCGGTGGGACGCGCATCCCTGCGGGTTGGAACCGTTGTATCGTTGGGTGACTTTGGTGGCCCAGTGCCAGGTCCACACGTGGTCGTGGAGGAGCTTACGGCCGTTCATGGAGCGCAGGACGTCGAGGGAGCTGTTGAACTTGTCTGGACACGAGTACGTCCTGTTATACGGGGCCTCGTAGCGACATGGGCCGGCCTGATAGCCGCCGGGAAGGGGCTGCGCTCCGGGCAGACACGCCCATCCCTCGGAGCATCTCGTGTTCATCGTCAGAGACATCGGGGGCAGCGACCGCACCGGTACCAGTACCAGGTTGGTGACGTGCGGCCTGTGCAGGTGCCGGTGCAGAATCACCCCGGCGAACGCGACGACCAGGGAGAACCAGATGAAGGTCATGGAGACGCTGGTTTTCGATGAGGAGCGAGGATCGTGGATTGGTCTCTTGAACTGGTCGAGGGGCCACGAGAAACGTTCAACGCCGGTTCTACCGGCGACTTCGTCCTTCTGCGCGGTCAGAACGGCGGTCCAGCTCAGCTTGCCCGATGCTGGGCCTGGGGAGGAGCTCATGAGGACGTGCGGCCAGTGCGGGACGCGTACGTCGGCTCTGAAACGCGCGTCGGACTGGTGTCGGCCAGATGCATAACGCTATATTTTTTTCGCGAGAGTTTCTGAATGAGCGACCGGTTCATCCGGGCCCCGCCGATCCATCCGGGCGATCGCCCCTAATGAATATCGTGCGCGCTGGCGATCGCTTCGTACGTCACGTTCGGCGCGGACGGAAGCGTAATTTGCCAACGGTTGCCGGCGAGCCGTCGGTCATAGGTCAACGCACCGCACTCGGGTCGCAGGGTTCGCGCGTGTCGCCGTCCTTTGCGTCGCGGGGGAGCCACGTCTGTCCATCGCAGCCTCTCGAACGCGTCCGCGAGCGTCGCGAGCAGCCGCCGCTGAGCTCCCGCCCGAGAATCGGTTGTTGGTTTTGACAAATCCCGCGGAAATGTCGTTCGCTCGGGACGAGGGGAGGACCCTCCCTCCCTCCGTGGACGCTTTCATAAACATGCGCGACCTCGTCGTCGGCGACAACGACTGGTACAACGTCACGCCGTCCGTGCGCCGGGCCATCGAGGGTTTCGCGCTCATCCTGCGCGACCACGAGGCGCGCCTCATGAACGGAGGCGATTCCGGATCGCCCATCGCGACCGCCCGGTCGCCCGTGTCCCCGCGCCGATCCCCCTCCGACGAGTTCGGATCCTCCACCCTGGAGGTGGCGCAGCTCAAGGACAGGATCACGAGGCTCGAGGAGGAGCTCGCGGTCGCCAAACGACGGGTCGCGGAGGTCACCGACGTCGCCGTGAGAGCCGCGTCCGATGCCAAGACGGCCGTGGTCGATGTGGACGCCATCCGGCCGGACGTCGATCGACTCGCCGCCGGGCTCTCCTCGCTGCACACCGCGGTGGGGGCGCACCTGAAGGACATCCGCGGCGAGCTCGCCAACGGCAACCTCGGTAACTCCAACCCGGGCACGCCGACCGGGACGGGTGGGTCCGTTCCCCCCGAGGGGCCGGGCGGCGGCGAGACGGTGGACCTCGCGCGGCGCGTGCGAGGCCTCGAGGGCGACGTGGAGAGGATCGTCGTTGGAGACGGGCAGTCCGCCGGCGTCGCCCGTCGCGTCGCCGCCCTGGAGGATAACCACAAGACGTTGGAGCGCAGGACGCGGCGGGTGGAGCGCGTGGTGGAGGACGTGAGGTCCGCGGAGGACAGGCGCGCGAGGGCGGACGAGGCGGAGAGGATGCGGGAGCTTCGGCTCGGCGGACGGGGGGGCGGGGGTTCGGGCGGGGGCGGCGGTCGTCGCCGGCGGGGTTCGTCCTCGTCGTCGTCCTCGTCCGAGGACGGGCGGGAGTGGAGCTCGGGAAATGACGGGATTGGGAGCTCCGGTAAGAGGAACGATCCCATCGCGGCGCTCGCGGGCGCGTCGGTGAGCACCGGCCTGCACGGCGGCTTCGGATGACGGCGCAGGTTTTTTTATTTTAACTCTCGACGGATCGATCGCTCGCGCGACCCTCCCCTACACCCCCGTCGACCTACACCCCCCGCGCGTCGCGTCGCGTCGCGTCACCCCGGCGGCAGCCTGCGCTTGATCTCGTCGCGTATCCTCGCCAGGTACGTCAGCCGCACCGTCTCCTTCCTCGCCGTCGCCAGGTCCCCGGCGTCCATGGCGTCTCCAACGGCGGCGACGCACGCGTGCTCGGCGAGTTCGTTGGCGCTCGCCATGGCACCCAGCGCGCCGGCATCGTCGCCCGCGCGCTCGATCGCCTCCCTGGTCTCCATGACCTCCATCAGCAGCGCCGGATCCGCCGCGGCGCCCTGTTCGTCGCCCATCCCCGACTCCTCCGCCACCCCCGCGCCCGCCGCTCGAAGCATGTACTTGGCCCTCCTCAGCGGATCTCGCAGGGTGGCGTACGCGCGATTGACGAGGGACGCCTGGTCCGCGCTGTGCTCCCTCGCGACGTTCGGCGCCGTGGAGAACTTGTCGGGGTGTAAGATCTTCTGAAGGTTCTTCATGGCGCGCTCGAGCTCGTCGTTCGAGACGGCGAACCTCGGCGGATCGACGCCGAGCACCCTGAAGAGCAGGAGGCTTCCGTTCGCGTCGTCGCCCTCGGCGAGAGCGGGGAGGACGCCGCCGCATCCGCCGCAGAAGAAGAGGTCGGACGCGGTCGTCGCGACGCCGCAGGACCAACACGCGCCGCGAGAGGAGGCCGACGCGTCCGCGGAGAACGATCGCGAGGACGCGAGCGAGTCGCGCCGAGATCCGCGACCGGGCCGTGGGCATCGGGCATCGATGTCCAAGCCGCGCGGGGCGCGCGTCGTGGCCGCCGCCGCCGCGAGATGCTCCGAACGATGGAGGCATCGCGGACCCGCCGACCGTCGCGCCGCGGCGCGGAGTACCTCCCCGACGGCCCGACGCGACCGCCACATCCCGCGCGTACAAGTAGTGAGCGACGATGGGGTGGGGACCTCGTTGTCAAGTTGTTGAGAGTTCGCGGGGCTGTTTTCGCCCGACTCGCTAAGGGTTACACCTTCACTCGTCCACATCCTCCTCGCCCATGGGCTTCAGGGACACCAGCGCGTACGCCGCCGCCGCCGCCGCGGCACCCGCCACGATATCCAACGACGCCCCCGCGCTGCCGAGGAAGTCGTCGAACCCGCCGAGGAACACCGGACCGACGAGAAAAACGAGGTCACCCGCCGTCTTTGGCAGCGTCAACGCCTCGCCCTCGCCGCCTCGCGGCGCGCTCTCCTGCGCCAGCGCGTTCACCGCCGGCCCCGCCGCCGCGGTTCCCATGCCCCACAGCCCGATGCACAGCTGCAACTCGTGGAAATCCGCCGAATCCTGCGCCACGACGAGGCCAGCCGCGCACATCGCCAGGCTCGCCACCACAACCGCCTTGAGCCCGATCTTATCCGCGACGATCCCGGACAACGGCGCCGACACCATCCCGAGAAGCGCCGTGACGCTGAACAGCTCGCCCACCTGCGCCGGGGTGGCGTCCAGCGCCTGCGTCGCGAACCACGGGATGCACGTGAGCTTGGCGACGAAGCCGAGCGCGTTGGCCGCGGCGGCGACGGTGATGACCCGCTGCCTGTCGGACTCGAGGAGGACGCGCCAGTCGCTCTTCGCCTTGATCGCCTCCAGCTCGCGCTCCATCTCCTCCTCCTCCTCCGCGCTCATGTCCATCGACAGTGCGATGCGCTCCTCCTCGCGTTCCGCGGCGACGTTGATGTCGGGGAGCAGCGAGTACCCGCCCGTGCACGCGAACGCGGCGCCGGATATGAGCAAAAACACCGTCGGCGCCCCGAAAGCCTCGACGGCTCTGCCCCCGATGAGGGGCCCGATGACGAGGCCCAAGGCCTGGATCGCCTGCTGCGACCCGCTCATCGTGCCCCGCGCGGATGGGAACCGGTCGGTGAGGTCCGCGAGGTACGCCCTGTCGCCGTTCTCCGCCGCGGCGCGTCCTGCGCCGAGCGCGAGCCTCGCGGGCACGAGCGCCGCGACGGTTCTGCACTGGCTCGTGGCGAGGTCCGAGAGGGCGATGACCGCCATGCCCGCCATCATCATCTGCTTACGGCCCCACGAGTCCACGAGCTTCCCCGCGGGGAGGTTGAGGAGCAGCATGGCGAGCGCCGGGGCGGAGAGCACGATGCCGTTGGCGCTGCCGGAGAGGCCGATGTTCTGCGCGTACAGGGGCAGCGCGGGCAACAGCGCGCCGACGCCGATGAAGAGGACGAACTGCGAAGCGAGCAGGATGGCGAGGGGTTCTCCGACGTCCCGCTTGGGCAGGCCGAAGAGGAGATCGTCGTCCTCCGCGGTGACCGCATCGGGCTCGACCGCGCGGGTCGCGACGTCCGAGACGCGCCCGCGACGGGAACGCGCGGATGCCGTCGAGCGCGCGGACGCCACGGGGGCGAAAAATGCTCTTTTGGCCCGAGCACGAACGAACGGCACCCTCCCGGGCACCCCACCCGCGAACCCCCCGTTCGCCCCGCGCCGCGCCGCACGAGACGCGACGTACCTCCCGGAAGCCGCCATCCCGCCCGACATCGCCAACGCGCTCATCCCGCCAGCGCTCCGACCCAATGGATGGATGATGCGGCAGTGACGTGGGCTCAGCGTGCGAGAAAAGGGATCGCGCTGGATTCGCATGGGCAGATCGGTTTCGATACCAGTCTATGGGACAGGTTATGGGACGACATCTCCGACAACACACTCGACGTCACGCCGCCGTCGCCGCCGCGGCGCATCCCACGGCGCGCACGACGTCCCCGACGCTCAACACCCCGTACCCCGCACCCTCACCCGCGTCCACGTCGAACAGAACCCCGAACGTCACACCCTGATGGCCGCCCCCGGGACCCGCCGCCCGCGAGCCCGATCGAAACCGCGACAGCGACAGCATCGGCTCCGCGGTCCGCGCGCCCGTCGCCTGCTCAACGCCGACCATGGAGCACCGCTCGCACGGTCGCACCGCGCGAAGCCGCGCTTTGGTCGTGCCCCCGTCGGCAACAGCGTCGCCAATCTCCAGCGACGTCCACGCGGGGGATTCCTCGTCGTACGGCGGTAACGATTCGCCGGAGACGACGACGTTGGGACGGAACCTCCCGAATTCCACCGCGACGCTCGATTCGTTCGCGTTCGTTCGCGCGTCGTAACGGTCGTAACGGTCCCGCCCCGGTCCCGGCACCGGCCCCGGCCCCGGCCCCGGTCCCGGCCCTCCCGTCGCGCCGCCCGTCGCGCCGCCCGCCTCGACCGCCCGTCCGTGTCTTCGTCCGTCCACCAAGCCCTGGAGGTGGTCCACGCTGGACTGGCTCACCAGCAGTATCTGCGCGCTGTTGGCGAGCCCGATGGTTGGGGCGACGGGCGTATCCGTCGGCGATTCGTCGTCGGTTTCCGCGTTAAATCGTGCAATCGATCGGCGCGCGCCCGCGCGTTGGCGAACCAACGAGCACGGCGCGCCGACCGCGGCGGTGAACCACGCGTCGATACGTTTGTCGTCGTCGTCGTCGTCGTCGTGGCCAACGGGAAAAACGTGAGCGTCCTCGCCGCACAGGCGGACGCTCACGCCGTTCGATCCCCCGCCGCCGCTCGACACCCCGCACTCCGGCGATGAGAGCGATACCTCGCACCGACCGAGCTCCGGCTCGCCGAGCACGCTCACGCGCATCACCCCGGCGTCCACGTCGATCACCGGCGCGAGCTTCACGAGTCGCGGGCACGTTCTCTGCTGCAGGACGACGCCGCGGGGCGACGCCAGCGCCCACTCCCTGTCGAACAGGAGGCCGTTGGGACCTAGGGGCCAGGATCCGGACGGGGGACGAAACGCCGCCGCGCTCTTCAGCGGATACACGCAGAGGCTCGCGACCGTCGCGGCAGGCGACGAGGCGTGTTCCGTGGAACGCACGGGCGCACTGGCGCCCGCGCGTTCCTCTTCCGAACAGACGCGTTCCTCTTCAAAGATGAAGTGTTCGGCGATTGTCGCGACGAGAGCGTCGGCGTCGCCAAACGTCGAGCACCACCCGAAGGACGCCCTGCAAACTCCGGTGGCGACGTTACGATCGTCCACGTCCACGCCGTCGCCGCACACCTTACCCGCGGCGTGAAGCGCGCGCGGGCGACCGGTCCGACCCCCTTCGGCGTCGCCCCCGCATCCCCCCCTCCTCAATACCCCTTCGCCGTCGTCGCCGTCGTCGTCGTCGTCCGCCTGGGAGGCGGCGAGCGGGAGACTCGTGAAGTAGTCGCACGCTCCCGGGTTGCAGCAGCACCCGGTCCTGACGTGCACCCCCGACGCGGCGCACGCGCGTTCGACGGCGGCGTACCCCACGTGCGTCCCGTCCATCCTCAACACGTTGAACGCGACGGTGGGGCCCTGGCCGGTGACGCCGAGCGGGGACCCGACGCGGACGCCCGGCGACGTATCCATCGCGTTCAACGTATCCATCGCGTTCAACGTATCCATCGCCTTCGACGGACCCGTGTTCGACTGACCCGTATTCGACGGACCCATGTTCGACTGACCCGTATTCGACGGACCCGTGTTCGACTGACCCGTGTTCAACTCCGTGTTCAACCACCCCCCGCCGTACAACACGACGACGGGCGATCCGTCGCGATGTTTGAGCGAGAGCAGCGACTCGACGCATCGCGCCGCGACCGCGAAGGCGTGCGCGTCGGCGCGTTCGGCACCCTCGCGGCTTCCCCGACGTCTTCCCCGGTTTTGGTTTTGGGTCGAATCCCCATCCTGGGTGGGTGCCGACTTTTCGTCCCAATCCCCGTCCCCGTCGCGGGCCGGGGGATCCTCCGCCAGCCGCGCGAGGGACCGAAAGCCGGCGGGTATCGCCGCGATTGCGGTGAACGGGAGCGTGCCGTCCTCGAACCCCTCCGCTCCGCTCCGCCTGACGAAGAAGTCCTCGCACGCGTCCACCCCCGCGGCGACCCCGCCGCCGAAGTACCTCGGCGTCAGCACCTCCAGAGCGCTTCGCCTCGCCACGAGCGCGCCCACTCCCGCGGGGAAGCCAAAGATTTTGTAAAAGGAGACGAGGACGAAATCGGGCGCGTCGTCGGCGGAGAGATCGGGCGGGGCCAGCGCGCACGCCTTCGCGGCGTCGCACACGGTCCACCAGCGCGTCGTCTTCGCGCCTTCGTCTGATCCCACGCGGGTGCCCCTCTCGCCGTTCACGAACGCGCGCGCCACCGTCGGCGGCCGCCTCTCGCCCGTGAGGTTGCACTCGGCGCTGTACGCGAAGAGGCTGTGCGAGACGGGGCCGGGACCTTTCGTCGAGGGGTGAGCGCCGGGTTCGTCGCGCGCGCGCGCGTGGGTTCGATCCCCGCGGACGCCGCCCGCGGTTTCCGGGACGATCTCGTGGCTGCGAGTCACGCGCCAGCCGCGTTCGTCGTCGTCGTCGAGGAGTTTCGATTCTCCCCGTCGGATTGACGATTCGGGATCCGTCGCGACGACGTCCACCACCGAGACTTTCGCGCCCGCCGCCATCGCGCATCCCCGCGCGCCCACCACGCTGGTGTGGTTCCCCCGAGTGTACGCAAACTCCGAGCCCGCCGCGGACCACGGGAACGCCTCCGCCAGGAGTCGCATCGCTCCCGTGGCGCCGGACGTGAACACCACCGCGTACTCGCCCACGGGCGCGTTGAGATGGGTCAGCGTGGCGTCCCTCGCTTCGTCCACCAGCGCCCGGGTCCGCGCCCCGGCGTCGTGCGCGCTGTGCGGGTTACCCAGCAGAGTCCGCTCCATCATCCGCAGCGACTCGCGCACCAGCGATTCGGAGTGAGGGGGCGCGCCCGCGTGGTCGCAGTAGGCGACGCCGGAGTCGTCGATTCGCGCAAACTCGTTCGCGCGGAAGGAGGCTATGCGACCGCCGTAGCCGTACCCCTCACTCCGCGGGTCGTCGTCGCCCGGCGGGACGTCCGGCGAGTGCGCCGTCATCGTGGCCGCCTCCCGTCCGCGCCGATACGGCCGGGGGACGCGGCGGAGAGCGCTCGAGGCACACGTGGCACCGCGACTTTTCGCAGCGCCTTTTCGAGGGGAGATTGATTATTGGCACGGACGTGAGCTTGTCCGTTTGTGCAGCCGACCGAGATTTTTTTGGTGGGCACCGCGGGTGGGCACAGCGTCACACATCTTCGCCAACTTGGCATTTCTCCCGCGCAAACATTCTCCGGCGGTTCAAACCTCCGCGCGTCCGTCCTTCCCTCCCGATGGTCGCCTTCGTCGTCGCCGCGGGCCGCGCGCACGCGTCGACCTCCCCTCGCGCGCGCCTCGATCGCGGCCGCGACGCGCCGCCCCACCGAGCGACCCCGCGCGTCGTCCCGTCGCCGCCCGTCCCCCGCCCCTCGACTCTCAACCTCGGCGTCAGATCATCAGGGGCGTTGACGCGGTGCGCCGCGGGGCGGGGCGCCGCGCGCTTCGGCAAACGGGAGGAGTACTGGGACCCCGACGAGCAGAGGCGGGTGAACGAGAACAAGTCGTGGAAACGGACGGACTCCCCGCAGGACGCGTGGGACATCGACAAGGAGCGCGACGCCACCATGTACAAGCGCGAAAGCCTCGAGCGCCTGCTGCAACTCACCCCGTCCGATCCGAAACCCGACAAGGCGGTGGTGTGCGGCAAGTGCCGCGCCCCCGTGAGCAAGCGCAGTCTGGAGACGCAGAAGGATCGCGCGCACCTGCACAGGCTGTACTACGCGGACAAGTACGTCGCCGTGGGGGTGTACGAACGAGACGGGACCACGGTGACCGTCGACGATGCGATCGACTCGCGCGCGTCGCGATGGTGGGCGCCTCGAGCCGCTCGGCGGTGTCGTTGCGGCAGGTGCGGCGAGGTGCTCGGTTGGGCGTTCGAGGATAACCCCGAGGAGAGAGTCGGACCGTTCTACGCGCTGCTGCAGTCCAGGGTGGCGACGAACGAGGGAGGGGGAGGGGGCGGCGGCGGGGAGAACTGACGACGTCGATTCCGTTGGTCATTTGGTTTTGGATTCGTTTGGATTTTGGACGCGCGGCGCCGCGTCGACCGTCGTCGCAGCCTCGCCGGGACGAGACGCGGTCTGTACTTTAAGTTTGTCAGCGTTGTAAGAGGTCTTTTCGCTCATCTCCGAAGCGTCCGCGAATCGGTTCGCCCTCCGAAGCCGTCGGCTGCGATGCGTCGCGCCTCCCCTCGTCCGAATTGGATGACCTCAGAGTCCTCGGCGAAGACCGGGCCAGTGCTGGTTCGCCGAAAAATATCGCCTTTTCGCCGGTCGGGCGTCCCCGCCTCGCCGTTTCCGCGCGCGCGAGTGCCTCGAGTCCACCCCCGAGCGGACATGGGCGTCGCCGGCTCGACGCAGAGGCTTCGGCCGCTGGTAAACCCCGACGGAAGCATCGGCATCAAGGTGAGAAACCGCCGCGGAACGCCCCGGCGATTTGATCGCCGTCGCGAACCCTACCCACGAGCGTCGTACCCATCGGACCGCTCACCTCCGCCCACCACCGTTCCCACCCGCAGATCAACAAGAGGCTGATTCAGAAGCTCGACGGCATCGAGGATGGCGTCCCCGACGCGCCTTCCGTCAGGTGCGGACCGTCCCCCTCCCTCCCCTCGTTCGTCGTCCCGTCGTCGAGACTCACCCCGTCTCTCCCTTCTGAACCGCAGCGGATCGTTCCAACACGCGCTCGTGCCCCGCGCCCCGCGCGCGCCCCACGACGCCGCGCTCATCGCCGACGCGTCCATCGCCCACCCCGGACTGGAAAACGCGCTCGCTCGGTCCACCCGAGTCGGGCAGCTGCTGCTCAAGAACGAGCGAGACGAGCTGGATCGTGCGCGAGACTTCGCCTCGGAGCTGCACGCGAACAGTTACGCGATGAAGGGGAGGGACGTGCCGTGCGCGACGGAGCGAGAGGCGTGCAGGCTGTGCTACGAGACGAACAAGTCCGACACGTTGCGGTGCGGGAACGAGGTGGCGGCGTACGACATGTGCGCGAGGGAGGCGCAGCGTTCGTTCTTGGAGGGGGCGCGAGGCGCTTGACGGGTTGCCAACCCTTGCAAGTAGTTTTGGTTTCTCGACACTCAAAGTAGCTCTTAGTACCTTACCCCCCGCAGGCGCTCGTCGCACTCCCCCCGCACGATCCTCAGCCCCTCCCCGTCTAGCTCCCCGAGCAGCGCCACCACCGCGTACAGCACGTTGTTCGAGTTCCGTCCCGCGGGGGCTCCGACACCGCGGCCGGGAGACGGTCCCTTTGGCGAGTGCCTCGACGAATCCATCTCCGCGGCGAGGCTCATCGCCGCCTCGGACCTCGCCCCCCCGCCCGCGCCCCCGAGGTTTCCGAGGGGCATGTCCGCTCGTTGCGACGGCACGTGGTGTCCCCCGATTGGTCCGAGCCCCGCCAGCTGGCGCGACGCCGCGAGCTCGTACGATCGAGCGTTTGCGTCCCTCACCGCCCTGTCGGCGTTGACGGTCCTCTCGCTTCTGGCGTCGTCGTGATCCCCGCGGGTGCTCCCCGGGGACGGCTCCGGGGACGACCGAGCGGCACCCGGCGACGGGAGGAAGACGTCCGGCGCGGTCTCCGCCGCGCGGCGCTCGTCCAGGGTGACCTCGTCGCCGTCGAGGACGAGCAGCGACGGCAGCATGGCGATGACGCGCATACGGTAGTTTGGCTCCAGCGCGCACGGGTTATCGCACAACCACAGGGTTCGCAGGCGGTCCAGGCCGACGAGGAAGCGAACTTCGTCGAGGTCGGCGATGTCGTTCTTGCGCAGGTGCAGGTCCACGAGGTTTGGGCACCGCGCGAAGACCCGCAGGGAGGCGAGCCTGTTGACGCTGAGCGAGAGGGACTCGAGGTTGGGCATCCGCTGCACGACCTCGACGTCATCGAGCGAGGAGCCCCACAGGTTGATGTTGCGCACGCCGAACAGGCTGGTGCATTTCGTCTTCTCCAGCACGAGCTTCTCGGTCAGCCGCACCATCGTGCACACCACCCTGGGAGTACGTGCGTGCCCCCGGATGTGTTCAAATCGGGCGCAACCCTTTTGGTGGTCGAGTCCCACAGCTGCACAGTCTGACAGTCTGCCAGTCGCATCGCGTTTTGCAGTTTTGTCGTCGGAATCGCCGAGCTCGTTTCCAGCCGTTCATTTTGAAGCTGCGCGCGGCGGATAGGACGACCGACGGCGACGATGAGCGGTAGGAAAGAGGGGAAACACTTGATCATGGCGTTGGTGTACATCGTGGGATGGGGATGCGCCAGCAGCGGGCTCATCTTCCTCAACAACCACCTGCTCACCGAGGACGGCTTCCACTACCCGATGACCCTGTGCAGCATGGGGTGAGGCGACAGTGCCCTCTTTCTCCGCCCCTCATCCCTAGCCCTTCACCCCGTCGACGAAAACCTCCCAACCCCCTGTTCACCGCGCACGTACAACACACGATGCTCACCGTCGTCGATCCCGCGCCAAAAATCCACCCAGGCTCGCCGCGTCGTGGACCATATCCAGCGTCATGGTCAACGCGGGCTACGTGAAGCTCGACAAATCTCGCGACATCTCGCCCAGGTGGTACTGCACGCACATCTTACCAATCGGAGCGTTCGCCGCGATATCGCTCGCGCTGGGTAACTACACGTACCTATACCTCAGCGTGAGCTTCATCCAGATGCTGAAGGCCGCGGTGCCGTGCGTCACGATGATCGTGCTCGTGGCGACTGCGCTTGAGAAGCCGCACCGGATGACGGTGCTCGGCGTGCTCATCTTAACCTTCGGCACCGCGCTCGCGGCGTACGGGGAGATCGCCTTCCAGTGGATCGGGGTCATCATGATGTTTTCGTCGGAATTCTCCGAGGCGTTCCGCATGGCGGTGCTCCAGTACTTGTTGGGGAACTTACGGTTCGACCTGATTGAGGGACTGTACGTGATGGCGCCGGCGTCGTTTGCGTTTTTGGTTTTGGGGATCATGTTGTTCGAGTTTCAGACGTTCCAGGAAGAGGACGGGTTCGCGAAGATCACCGGGCGGCCGCACAAATACCTCGCGGCCGCGTTCTTAGGTTTCTGCGTCAACCTGCTCACGCTGGCGGTGATTAAATCGACCAGTTCGCTCACGTTTAAAGTCGTCGGGCAGGTGAAGAACACGGTCGTGATCTTGGTTAGTGTTGTTGTGTTTGGCAGCGAGATTACGTTCTTGCAGGTTGTGGGGTATTCGATCAGCATGGTTGGGTTCGCGGTGTATCAGCGTGGGAAGCAGGTACAGGCGAAGGCGGAGGAACGGGAGAAGGAGATGGACGGGTACGAGCGGGTCGAGCTACACGAACAGAAAGGGGAGGCGTGATCAAATTTGAGCTCTCGGCGACGGGGAAGTAAGTCGCCGCTCCCCTCTCAACTAGGCATCATTAGGTTCATTCTTAGGCCGCGACGCGCGTGTCTTCACCACAGACACGTACGCGCGCTGTTTAGTGCGAATCAATCAAACCGTTTTACATCGTTTAGCCGCTTCTAAACTAAACTCCCGCCTCGGCGCCGCCGCGGGAAAACATGACATCCCGAGAAGGGAACTCCGCGGGTCCCCTCTCCCTCTTTCACCTCCTCTCACACACACGCACGGAAGGAACCGTTCCTTCTTTTAGCGCCCCGTGGGCATCGCACCGCGCTGACCCGCCTGCGCCGCCATGAGCTCCGCCTCGTAGTTGCGCTTCTCGAACACGTCCGTCCCCTTCTGGATGATGCGATCGATGAGGCCGTAGTCGATGGCCTGCTGCGGCGTGAAGTACCTGCGCCTGTCGAGCTCCGTCTTGACCGTCTCGATGGGCTTACCGCTGAACTCGGACATGAACCCCATGTACGTGTCCTCGCACACCTCGATCTCGTTCGCCTTGATCTGCACGTTGACGCTGGTGTCGAACGTGCGGTTGAGCTTGGGCGGGTGCGTCATGATCTGCGCGTTGGGAAGCGCGTGCCTGCACCCCTTGTCTCCCGCCGCGAGGAGCATGGCGGCGTTTCCGAAGCACTTACCCACCGCCACGGTGTGGATCTTGGGCCTGATGTACCTCATCGTGTCCAGGATGGCGTACGCCTCGCTGTCCACGCCGACGCACTCCCCCTTCTCGTTGATGGAACCAGGCGACATGATGTACACGTACCCCGGGCGGTCAACCTGCTCGTAGTTGAGGAAGAGGAGCTCGGCGACGACGAGCTCGGTGACCGCCGGGAGGAGGGGCATGCCGATGTACACGATGCGCGCGTTGAGCAGGAGCGAGGGGAGATCCGGGGGCGGACCGGCGCCGGCGCCCGCCATGCCGCCCGCCGCCGCCATGGAGAAGGACCCGCCGTGGCCTCCGTACCCGGCGCCCGCCATGGCGGTGATGGCGCTGGCGGGCGGGGACTGCTCGGAGGGGATCTCCTTGCGGTAGGCGGCGCGCGCGGAGATGTTGAACGGATCAACGGACGGGCGCATCGGGGAGGTCTCGCCCTCGAGCCCGAACATGGCGATCTGCTGGGCGGTGAGTCCCGCCACGCCCTTCTTCTCGGCGAGCTGGAACTCGGGGGTGCCGGGCATGACGAGCTGCTTCTCGCGCTTCAGAGGCGACTGGAACTCCTCGGGGATGAGGGAGTCGCCGAGGCCCGCGCGGGTGGGGCCCGGGCGCGCGGCCCTGACGGACGCCTTGGCGCGGAGCGGCGCGAGATCCCCCGCGAAGCGTCGAGCCGAGGAGGTGGGTAGGGTTTTCTTGCCGGTCGCGAGGACCGGCTGGGAGGCGGTCAGGGTGAGCGCCATCTGGGTCGGTCGGCCCGTGCGAGGTGCTGTCGCGGGTGTGGACCGGGTCTGTCGCGTCACGGACCGGTTGGCGCGCGCGGCTGCTTGTCGCAGCAGTCGGTAGGGCGCGTTCCCGGAGGACGTCATTGCGCACCGTATCCACGCTGGCAAAAAGATCTCGCAACGGGCTTCCTAATTCTTCGATTTCAACCATATATAGAGTCAAATCGTACGCGTTTTATTAATGAAAGCACGAATGTCGTGGTTCTCGTTTTGGACGAAATCTCTGACTGATCATTGGTGCGTCGAATTAGCGAATTAGGCACGTCGCGAAGGCCCCTCGCACCACGGCACCCCAAACGAACCGTCGACGTCGACAGCTGTGCTCATCAAATGTCGTGTGCGCTCCTACTACGAACCGCCCCGCCGGCACCTCACGCGCGGGCCGCCAACCGCGCCCCCCCCGCGGGCGGCCGGCGCGCATCCCGCCACCCCCCCGCGCGTCTCATCGCGACGCCTCGCGCGGTCGAGGGCGGCGCGTCGTCCGTCGGCCCCGCCTTCGATGGCGTCGACGATAGTGCTACCCAAAGCCGCGGCCGCGCTCGCCCGCAGCTCGCGTGTCCGATATGCCTCCGCGCGTTCGTCGCCGGGACGACGTGCGCGTGCTGTGCCAGGACGTTCCCCACGATCGACGGCAACGTCCTCGACCTCTGCCTCGACGCCGGCGGCGCCAACGGCGCGTACACGGACCCACCGTTGCGAAAATCCGGGACGACGCTCTTCCAATCCGAAGCCGTCGCGACCGTCTACGAAAACGGATGGAGGCAGAGCTTCGCGTGGGCGGGGTTCCCGGGCGAGTCCACGGAGTGGGAACACGCGATGGAGTACGTCAAGGCCGCGGGTCACGGCGGCGGCGGCGGTGTCCTCCTGGACGTGTCGTGCGGCAGCGGGTTGTTCACCCGGCGATTCGCGGCGAGCGGCGAGTTTGCGCACGTGGTCGCTTCCGACTACTCGGCGTCCATGATGAGACAAACCGTGGCGTACTGCGACGCCGACGTCGCCACCGCTTCCGCGGTCAAGGACGGCGTCCTGTCGTTCGTCAGGGCGGACGTGGGGCGGCTGCCGTTCGCGACGGGGAGCGTCGACGTGGTTCACGCGGGCGCGGCGATGCACTGTTGGCCGAGCCCATCCGCCGCGGTTGTCGAGATTGCGAGGGTGCTCGCGCCGGGGGGCGTGTTCGTGGCGAGCACGTTCATGGACCCGACTGCGGTGCTCGAGGACGTGTTCGGCGCTGGGGCGGAGGCGGCGGCGGCGCCCCTCGCCGAGGCTTTCGTGAACAGCGGCGTCGGCACCGGCGGCGCGTTTAACCAGTTTTGGCGGGAGAAAGATCTGCGGGATCTGACCGGGATGTGCGGGCTGGAGGGGTTCGAGCGGCGGCGGTCCAGGCAGTTCATCCTCTTCCGCGTCAACAAGCCTCTCTGATTGAGGATACGCACTTTAGCTACTCGGAGACTTGACGCAAAATACTATAAGTGTTACACGCTCGTTGGCTCATTAAAAACTCGCGAGGAGGAGGGAGGTAATAGCATCCGTCCCCCTTTTGTCTCTCTACTAATAGACCCGACCGACCCATCGGCCACACGTTAGTTACTTGGCCTTTACCTTCTTCTTCGTGTACGTCTGCACGTAGAACTGCCCGAACAGCACCAGCATGTTGGTCATCACGAACATCTGCGACCACGGCAGAATCGCCGGGCAGTGCCCGTCGTAGATGACGTAGCAGCTGTGCGCAAAGACGATGGCGAACTGGAGCATCTGCGCCATGGTGATGTACTGCTTCCACGGGCACTTGATCTTCAGCGCGGCCATGAGGTAATAGGAGTACATGATGACGTGAATTCCCGCGTTCATGCAGGCGCCAAAGTACGCGTCGATGCAGTCGTTGTTCTTGATGACGAAGCACACCATCCACCACGCCCAGATGAGGAGGCAGTGGTGGTAGATGTGGAGGAAGCTGAGCTGGTTGTTCTTCTTGCGCAGCACCATGAAGACGGTGTCGAGGAGCTCCAGGTACTTGTTGTTGTAGTGGAGCCAGATGGCGAGGCAGATGTAGAAGCTGTTGGGATCGGACCACGACAGGCGGCCGCCCCACGCCTTCACGCCCAGCCGGTTGAGCTCAGCGATGAAGATGGCGACGGTGATGATGTTGAACACGGTCTGGTACGCGTTGTACACCAGCATGAACCCCTTCGGCTCGAACGCCTCCCTCTTGGCCATGATCTTCGGGCCGAAGTAGCACATGGAGAGGTACAGGACGGTGGCGGTGGCGGGGAGCGCCACGGACAGATCGCCGATCCACGCCACGACGTCCTGCTTGCCCTCGGCGAGGAAGCCCGCGCCGGGGACGGAGTACCAGTACATCACGTACGCATAGATACCGAAGACAGCGGTCGCGACGGCGGGGAAAGCCATCGTTGCGGACTCTGGCGCGCGTCGCCTGTGACCTGACGGCGCGAAAATTGATGATGAATTTTATCCAGTCGCGCTCGCTCGTCTCAGCGCTGGGTGACGGCCCAGCGACAGTCACACCGCGAGCCTCGAGAGCGCCCCCGGTTCCCGAGCGACCACCCGCCCGCGTCATGTCGCACGTCGCGGCGTCCGCGCCCGTCACCGCGCGCCTCGCGCCCCGCGCCCCGCTCGTGACGCGCCCCCGTCAACGGGCCCCCGGCGCGCTCGCCCCGCATCGCGTCTCGTCCGAGTCGATGGAGAAGAGTCGCGCCGTCCGATCGCGTCGGTCGCGGCCGTGCCGCGCCTCGGCGCCCGACGACGGCCCGGGCGCCGAGATCGGCCTTCCCGGCGCCCTCGCCAAGGCGTACGACGCCGTCGGCGACTGGCTCGTCGCGCACCCGGCTCCCGCGTGGCTCGTCAACTCCCCTCTCAAGACGCGCGTCACCGAGATCCTCGCGGGCCCGTCCTACGATCCGGAAGCCTCCCTCGCGAGGGTGAAGGCGCTCATCGCTTCCGACGACGTCGTCGTCTTCAGCGCCACGTACTGCCCCTTCAGCGCCGCCGCCAAAGCCGCGCTCGCCGACGCGGGGGTTCCCTTCACGGCGGTGGAGTGGGATCGGACCGAGGGCGGAGCCGGATTCGCCCCCGCGCTCGCCGCGCTCACCGGACGAAGCAGCATCCCGTCGGTGTGGATCGCCGGCGAGTGCGTCGGGGGTTGCAACGACGGGAACCCGGGGGTTCGACCCCTCATCGCGTCCGGGGGCCTGGACGCCAAGCTGGCGGCGTGCTCGCGAAGGGTGCGGGACGCTCGAGCGGAGGCGAAGAACGAGGCGAAGAACGAGGCGGCATCCCGGGGAAGAGCCAAACGGAACGCGTTCGTCGATCAAACGGGCGACCGGCTGCAAATGGGGCTCGCGTACGCGTTCGCGGGCGGCGCGGGCGGCGACGGCCCCCCGACCGGCGGCGACGGCGACGGCATGAACAGCGATAACCTGCCGCCGGAGATGCTGGAGAAGGACCCGTGGGAGGGCGAGACGTTTGAGAAGCTGGGCGACGCGGTGAAGAACTGGGGCTTGTTCATCGTGGTGTTCATGGCCGTCGGCGCCGGTGTGGTGGCGGCGAACACGTACAACGACGGAGCCGCGTTCGTGGACTTCCAGGACTACGATTCGCCGGACCAGGCCGTCGCCGCGGCGCTCAAGAAGTGAGGGAGGACGCGACGTCGACGAATCGTTTACGATGAAAGTACCTTCGCGAATTTAATTTAATCCGACGTCGTTCGTCGACGCCCGTCCCTCCCGTCCCTTTCGTTCCCCTTTCGTTCCCCTTCCTCGCCCAATCGTCGCCTCCCAAACGACGCTCATCGCCCTTCCTCCGCGAGTCTGTGCACGTGTATGAGATCGTGCCTGGTGATGATCCCCTCCAGCCTCTGCCCGTTGTCGCTCACAACGCACAGGTGCCTCACGCCCAACCTGGCGAACAGGTTATGAACCCTCGCGAGCTTCATGCACGAGTCCACGGTCCACGGCGCCTTGTCCACCGCGTGCGTCAGGTCGACCATGCGCGTCAGCTGCTCGCCCGGGACGTTCATCACCCCACGCCGCAGCCGGTCGACGATGCTCGTGCCCTCCTTGAGCTCGTCGAAGTGATTCTCGTCGCCTCGTCGCTCCGCCGCTGGGTGCGCGCCGCTTCGAGCCGCGGCGGCGCCGACCCTCGTTGGGACGTCGTCGTCGCCGCCGGTTCCGCCGCCGGGTTTCGAACCCGCGACTCCGTGACGCGCGAACGCGCCCTTACCCGCTCCGACGGCGTGCGTCGCGAGGTTCGGGAGGTGAAGGTTGTGGAGTCCTTTCCTGGCGTTTCTCGCGGTCCAACGCGCGAGCGAGCTCATGAACTCGCATCCCTCCTTGGCGGTCGGCGACGCCGGCGGCGGCGTCGACGGCGCCGTCTTCAGCGAGCCGCCCGCGTCGGAGGACGCCGAGGAGATCGCCTCGACGTCCCGCCCGTCGTCGTCGCTGCGCTTACCGCCCTCCTCGACGTCGTCTTCGATGCGGATTATCACCTGCGACGCGTCCTCGCCGGGTGTCGACGACGACGACGACGACGACGCGGCGGGTCGTTTGCGCGAGTCACGGCGCGCGGGGCAGACGCCCTCCACGCACCACTTGTCGATGCTCTTGCGCGACCACGATGAACGACCGGATCCGAGCATCGGCGTCGAGCCCCGACGCGGAGCCGCGGCGGTTTTCTTAGACGCGGCGTCTGCCTTTGCCTTTGCGTCCACGTCCGCGTTTGCGTCAGCGCCCGCGTCCGCGTCGTCGTCGTCGGTCTCCAAGACGATTCGGAGCACCCGCTGAAGCATGGCCCGAGTGACGAGCCCGCCGAGGCCGGTGTTGTTTTCCACGTCGTCCAGCACCGGGAACGCGTTGTGCTCCGTCAGCAGGAGCGCGTTCAACAAAACCTCCAGCCGCTCCTGCTTGCGGAACGCGATGATCGGGCCGCGCCTCGAGTCCGCTTCTCTGAGCGCGTCGCCAATCTTAACCGCGGCCGTGGACGGATGCGCGTGATGCTCCAGGAAGGGAACGCCCTTGGCGATGATCAGCCTCTCGTCCAGGGAGTGCGATACGATGGCCATGGACACGGCCCTGGCGATGACGCACGCGAGGATGATGGGCGCGAGCACGTCCATGGACGCGGTGGCCTCGATGATGATCACGGTGACCGCGGCCGTCATCCGCGTGAAACCGCTGAGCATCGCCGCGGATCCGATCAACGCGTACGTTCCCTTGTTCACCGACGGGCTCACCTGCTCGGCGAAGAATCCGAACAGTCTCCCGAGGCTGGCGCCCATGAGCATGTTGGGTATGAACACGCCGGCTGGGAACGCGCCCCCGAAGGTGACGGACGCGATGAAGAAAAAGTACACCAGGAACGCCAAAACGACGGGGGCGGTGAAGAGCTTCTCGCTGTACAGCTCGTCCCTGGCGAACAGGTGCTTCACGACGCCCTCCTCGTTCTGCAGCATCAGCGTGGCCATCTCGCTGAAGTCCCCGGGCTCGCACGTGTACTGCACGAACGTGCGGGGGATGTAAATCGCCGACGACGTCAACTTGCGGCGTCGTCCCGTGTAGACGTTGAGGCTTCCGTCCGGTCCGTACTCGTTCGACGTCGTCGGCGCGGCGCGGCACCCGAACGCCGCGGGCAGCAGCACCTGCATCGAAGCGTTCAGCGCGGCGCCCAGCACGGCGTCGAGCCACATCCCCCACCTGTGAACAAAACACGATGTCAGACGAATTGCCCATACGAAAATATAAAATAAACGCACCTCGTACCCATCGCGTTCGCGAGCCACCGAGGGGTCCACGCTCCGGGACGTCGTCGCCAGCTCCCGAAGAAGTCCGCGGCGACGGTGTACGCGGCGCTCAGGGCGCCCGCGAGCGCGGCGAGGACGGCGACGAGGGGAAGGTCGGCGACGCCCCAGCCGGTGCTGGACCCGTTCGGGTCGCTGATCACCAGGGACGCGTAATCGACCCGGCCCTCGTTGGCGGAGTACAGGACCAGCGCGACGCCCACGGCGACGCCCGCGGTCATGAACGCTCGCCACACGTAATCGGGGGGAAGGTTCGAGGCGACCTCCTCCATGACGTAGAGAAGGCCGCCGATGGGCGCGTTGAACGCGGCGGCGACTCCGGCGGCTGAGCCGAGCTGGAGGATCTGCCGGCGCTCCTCCGGCGAGGGTTGCCATCCGAGGTAGGTGCGCCACGGCAGGTTGAGCGCCACGGAGGCTGCGCACGCGCCGATGTGAACGGACGGCCCCTCCCGCCCGAAGGGCATCGTGGCGGTGATGACCAGGCAGATGCCCACGCTTCGACCGAGGAAAGTGCGCCAGTGGAACAGGCCCCGCTGCCTGTTGCCGTTCAGGTACCCCTTCAGCTCGGGGATCCCGCTGCCCCTCGCCATCGGCGCCCCCTTCGGATGGAGTATCCCGAACGCGGTCGCGCCGACGCACGCGACCGCGCAGGCGCAGTAGAACGCCCAGGCGCGGGGCAGCGCGCCGTCGTCGTTGCCCAAGAGCGCCCTCGTCGCGTCGAATTTCGCCATCGTCAACTGCGCCGTCACCGTCGTCATCGCCCACAGCACGACGCCCGCGAGGGTCCCCGCCAGCGTCGTCACCGCGAGCTTACCCGCCGCCGCGCATCGACCGCGGTACCGCGCGAGCTCGTTGCGCCTGGCTCGCTCGCGTTCCTCCCGCGTTCCTTCCCCGTCGACTCCGGCGAAACCGCCAAACGACCCGCCAAAGCCCGATCCGCCCCGATCGCCCCCGCAGGCGCCGCCCGCGACGTAGTAGGAGGACGTGCGCCTCAGACGGATCGTGGGCGGAGGCGGAGGACCCGAGCGCGAGTGCGACGCCTCCCCGTCGGTCAGGTCCTCGCCGTGGGTCCCGACGACGGAGGCGCGCTTCGAGGCGTACGGAGTGGCGAGTGCCGTGGAGTAACCGCTGGCGTCGCCGCGAGTATCCGCGGACGCGCCGAAGAGGAAGGTGGACACGCTTCGAAGCGCGCGCCTCGCTCCGCTGAGGGGCGTCGTCGTCGTCGTCGTCGTCGTCGTCGCGGCGTGCGGGCGATCGCGCGCGGCGGGCGGACGCCCGGGGCTGGACGGCGCGGTGGAGTCACCCTCGAACTCGTCGAACTCGTCGTCGAACTCGTCGCCGAAGTCGTCGCGCTCCTCGCCGTCCTCGTCCTCTGCGACGGACGCGAGCGACGGGGACTTGTCCAGGAACCCGCTCGGACTGTCGCGGAGACTCCGGGGACGACGGTGGCGGGCGCCACCGGCGACGGAGGACGAGCGGTCCTCGCGCCTCAGCGGCGTGGTCGAGTCGGGAGTGTCCGATCCGCTCGAGCACGACCTCTCGCACCTCTCGTCGTCCTCGAGCGCGCCGTACCGGTCGGGAGAATCCGGCGCGGATCGCGCGCGAGAGAGCCTGCGCATCTCGCGCTCGAGCGTGCGGCGGCCCTTGGGGGACGCGACGTCCGGGGCTCCGGTCCTGCGCCGCGCGGGCGGGGTGGATGCCGATCGATCCATTTTCGTGGATCGGCGCCGCGACGCGGGTGACGCGGGCGAGGAGATTCCCGCGTCGGGCGCGACCTCCCTTAGGCGCGTCGCGGCGGCGCTGGCGAGGATCTTGGCCATGGTCGACGCCGCGACGGGGTCCGAGAACGGATCGTCGGCGGCGCCGTCGCCGCCGTTCGCGGCGGTGGTCCCTTCGCCTTCCGGTGACGGATCGTCGCCGCCCGAACGGGAGTTCCGAGGGTCACCGCCCTCGCCCCGCGTCGAGCCGTCGCGAGAGTCGACGTCGGCGGCGGGGTACGCGGAGAGATGGATGGATACGCCATGTACGGCGATGTCCGAGTCGAACGACGTCGCGTCGGCAACCTCGGTGGTCTCGGGCGCGGCCATCTCTGTCGCGACGGAAGCGGGCCCATCTGCCAAATACGGCGATCGTCGGGAGCCGAACCGACGCGAGGCCGGGCCTTTTTTTGGAGAGTGATTTCCCAAGGATGCGATTCTCGCGACGTGATTGGTTGAGACTTCTGATCTCCGTGGAAGGAGATCAAACTTTTTGGCGAGCGCATCGCTATCCAAACCACCGATTGTGCCGCCGACCTCCACTTAGGTAAGCGCCGAGCAGTCAGCGAATAGGCTCAAGATGCACGGTGCCGTCGCGCTCTCCGCACCCGCGTCCGCGCTCATCGCCCAGCGCGCGCGCCTCGGCGGTCGCTCCGTCCGCTCCGTCAGGTCCAGGGCTACCGTGGTGAAGACGACCAACAACCCGAGGACGATGACTCGCGTCAAGGCTTCCATCCAGGAGCCGGAGCCCGTCACCACCGACACCTGGTCCGAGGACGACATCGACAACATCGAGTTCGCGGTGACCAAGCTTTCCGACGACGCCGCCATCGCCAACAAGGAGGGCGCCGGAGCCACGATGGCCGCGCCCGACTGGCTCACCCAGCTCAACCGCCTCTGGGGCGGCAACTCGGAGATTCCCGTCGCGGACGCGAAGCTGGAGGACATCACCGGACTGCTGGGCGGCGGCCTCTTCCAGCCGCTGTTCAAATGGATGAAGGAGGCCGGGCCCGTGTACCTCCTCCCCACCGGGCCGGTCACGTCCTACGTCGTCGTCTCCGACCCCGACTGCATCAAGCAGATCCTCTTCAACTACGGGTCCAAGTACATCAAGGGCACCATCGCGGAGGCTGGCGAGTTCCTCTTCGGCCTCGGCGTCGCGCTGCAGGAGAACGAGGCGTGGAAGATCCGCCGCAAAGCCGTAGCGCCGTCGCTGCACAGGAGGTACGTGGAGGCGATGGTGGACCGGTGTTTCGGTCCCTGCGCCGAGCGAATGGTGGAGCTCGTCGAGTCCACCATCGACTCCGAGGGTGGCGAGAAGAAACGGCTTAACATGGAGTCCAAGTTCTCCCAGGCTGCGCTAGACATCATCGGGATCAGCGTGTTCAACTACGACTTCAAGGCGCTAACGTCCGCGGCGCCCGTGATCCAGGCTACGTACACGGCGCTGAAGGAGGTGGAGACCCGATCCATGGACCTGCTGCCGACGTGGCGACTGCCCGAGCCGTTCCTGCGGGTGGTCTCCCCCAGGCAGAAGGCTGCGCAGGACGCCGTCAAGATCATCCAGGAGGTGACCGCCAAGCTCGTCGATGACTGCAAGCGCATGGTGGAGGAGGAGGAGAAGGTGGGCGGCGCGGAGGAGTGGGCGAGGGACTACCTGAACGACTCGAACCCGTCCGTGCTTCGGTACCTCATCGCCGCGAGGGAGGAGGTTTCGTCGACGCAACTGAGAGACGACCTGCTCTCGTTGCTCGTCGCCGGACACGAGACCACCGCGTCGGTGCTCACGTGGGGCACGTACGAGCTCCTCAAGCCCGAGAACGCGGAGCAGCTCAGGCTCCTTCGCGCCGAGCTCGACGAGGTTCTCGGGGACAAGCCCTTCCCCACGTACGAGGACATGACGAAGATGCCCTACCTGGAGCGGTGCTTCCACGAGTCCATGAGGCTCTACCCGCAGCCTCCCGTGTACACCAGGCGCGCGGTGGTGGAGGACGTGCTTCCGAAGGGCCTCGGCGTCGTCCCGGCGGGCCAGGACCTGTTGGTCAGCATATATAACCTGCACAGGTCGCCGGAGAACTGGGGACCCAACTCGCAGGTTTTCGAGCCCATGCGGTTCGGCCCGCTCGCCCTCGGTCAGCCCAACGAGCTCAACACCGGGTACAGGTACACCCCGTTCAGCGCGGGCCCTCGGCGGTGTCCCGGGGATAAGTTCGCGGTGCTGGAGGGCATGGCGATATGGGCGGTGATGTTCCGCAGGCTGGACCTGACGCTGGTTGCCGGACACGATGTGGTCATGACGTCGGGCGCGACGATCCACACCCGCGACGGGATGCTCGTCAACGCCAAGCGGAGGCGGGGCGAAAAGGGCGAAAAGGTGAACTGGGCTTCGTTGAAGCCGGAGAAGGACATCGGCGACGGGTGGTTCGAGAAGGGTATCGAGGCGAAGGGTTCTTCCGGTGGCGGCAAGTGCCCCGTGGCGCACTAACTTTTATTACGATGAGCTCTCAGCAAACCAGGAAACGCGTAATAACTCTCTCCCGCTCACCACTCGGACAACGCGCGCGCGACGAATGGGCGGGCGCAAGCGAGCCGAGCCGCAGCGGCTGGTGCCCGGAGACGGCGCCGCCGCCGCCGCTAAGCGCGTCAAGAAGGAGGAGGTCAAGGCGGAGGTCAAGACGGAGCCCGGCGTCGACGAACCCATCGACCTCACCGTCGTCTCGGACTCGGACGACGATGCGAAGCCCGACTCGCTCCACGGCGGCCCGCGAACGATCGTCGACGCGCCGCCATATCCCCCCACGATAGCGTTCGACGATCCCTTCCATCCCCGCGGCGTTCCCGTGCGTTGCCCGCCGGATTGGCACACCGTCGACGGCGCCAACGCCGCCGCGGAGCGCATCCGTAACGAGGTTCGCCTGCTCGGGGTCGCGACGCTCACGCTGGCGTCCGCACCGGGCGAGGCGCACGCGCGCGCGACGCTCGCGTCGCTCGCCGCGGGCGTCCGCGCGTCCAAACGCACCGTCCGCAAGAACTACCGCGGCCCCGCGGGCGTGGAGACCTGGAACGACGCCGGCGAACCGGGATCGGCGCGGGGCGTGTCGGTGCCCGTGGGGAAACTCGCCGAGTGCGTCTCGGCGGGCTTCCTCGACGTCGCCGAGCCCCACGGCCTGCCGCTGCTGTACGCGCTCGCGGGCGGGCAGCACCCGGTGACATCCCCGTGGAAAGTACCGCTGATCAGGTGCGTGTGCCTCCTCGAGGCGGTATCGGACGCGCCGGCGAACCCACCCGGGGCGGTCCGATCCCAATCATCCGACGGTAGTGCCGTCAAAGTCGAGCTCGCCGTGTACGCGAGCAGGCTGATGTTCGAGATGATCGCCGACGACGGGCTGAGACTCATCGTGTCGCACCTCGCGCCGCCGGTCCCGGTCGCCCGAGCGCTGGAGACGGAGGTTCGCGCACCCGCGAGGTTCTACGTCGACACCGCCGCGGCGGGCGGGCCGGGCGCGGGTGGCGCGGGGCCGTTTACGCTTCCCGGGTTGCTCGCCGCCGCCGTGTCCGACGGATACGACGAGTGCCCTACACCGCCCAACCTGTCCCTGCCCCTGATGGACTTCCAGCGGCAGACGTTGGCGTGGATGCGGGACAAGGAGCGGAGCGAGCGCGGGTTGAACGGGGTGTTCTGGGAGGAGCGGCGGTGGGCGGACGGCGGCGAGTACTGGTACTTTCCTCTGGCGGGTGAGCTTCGGCTGTCGGAGCCGCCGTTGGTTCGCGGGGGGATGCTGAGCGAGGAGATGGGGCTGGGGAAGACGCTCGAGGTGCTGGCGTTGGTGAGCGCGGACGCGGACGCGGCGAGGGCCGCCGCGGAGGCCAAGACCGCCGCCGCGAAGGAGGAGCCGCCCGAGGCGGAGGAGGAGGAGGAGGAGGAGGAGGAGGAGGATCGGGTCGACGGGAAGGGGTCGAGAAACGCGGATCACTCGGACGAGGACGAGGACGAGGACGCCCGGGAGGAGAGGAGACAACGCGAGGAGGAGGACCGCGCCGGGCTGATACCGTCGAGGGCGACGCTCATCATCGTCCCGCCGCCCTTACTTCGACAGTGGGAGGCTGAGTGCGCCAAGTGCGTGCTGCCCGGGACGATGAAAATCGGGATACACTCGGGGGCGCGGGGCAGAGGAGGCCGGGGCGGCAGAGGAGGCCAGGTTTCCGAGCGGGAACTCGCGCTGAATCTCGCGGACAACGACGTGGTCCTGGCGACGTACCCGTCGCTGCAGAAGGAGGTCAAGAAGAGGCGACGCGAGACGGGCACGGGCGACGGCGCCGCGCCCCGTCCCAGGAACGAGAGGGCTCAGAAAATCTTGTCTCGCGTCTCGTGGCGAAGGGTCGTGCTCGACGAGTGTCAGATGGTTCGCTCGTCCACCACGCAGCTCGCGGTGGCGTGCCGATGCCTCGTCGCCGATTTCCGGTGGATGGTCTCCGGCACCCCGCTCCACGGCGGCGTCGACGACCTCAACGGCGAACTGGCCTTCCTCGGGGTTTGGCCGTTTTGTCTCTCCGACCAGACGGACGGCTTCTGGGCGCACCGGATCGGTCGACCGTGGGCGGCCAAGGACCCCGACGCGCTCCCGTTGCTTCACGCGCTGCTCCGCGGCGTCATCGTGAGGCACACGAAGGCCCAGAGGAGGCTCGCGGATGGCACGCCACTGTTGACGCTCCCCGCGGCGACGCGGCGGTGGCGGTCCGTAACCCACGGCTTCGAACCCAGGGAGGCTTCCGAACGTTTCGTGTGCGCTTTCCTCGAGCACCACGCGGCCAACGCGGCGCGCGGCGCCCTCGCCACCCTCCAGGCGGCGTGGCTCGCGGGCGATTTGGTCCAGGGAGGATCGTCGCAAAGAACCGCGCAGGCGAGGTCGCTGGCGCAGCGTTTGCTCCGTTTGGTTCGCGGCGCGACGACTTCGGCGACGCTCGTTCGTTCCAGGCTCCGCGACGTCGACCAGGCGCTTCGAGCGGCGGCGACTTCCTCGCGGGGGGGTACTAACGGGGCTGGAGACGGCGACGGGAGATACGGCGAGCTCCCTGGGAGGGGGCCGGCGGGCGGGCTCCGGAATCGTGGACTCGCCGGAACCGTCGACGTGTCCGCCGCCGAGGCTGCGGCGGATGCGGACTTTTGCAGGGTGCGAGCGCTACCCGCGGGCGCCGCGCTGGTGGAGCTCATGACGGCGCGGGACGCGCAGGAGGTGCGGGTCGCGCGGCAGGGGGACGCGTCGGGTCCCCGCTCGGGCGCCGCCCTGAGCGCGTTTCAGCTGCGGAATAGGGACATGCACACGTTCGAGGCGAGGCAGCAGGCGTGGCGCGGCACGAGCCGCGAGTACGCCGACGCGGGGGGCAGCGATTTGGCGCACAAGCTCGCCGCCGTCTGCGGCAACGTGTTCAAGCTGCTGGCCAAGGGGGACGAGCGCGCGCCGGGCCGCGAGGGCATCACGTGCGGAACAGCCGCCAACGTGGCCAAGGAACGCGCGAAGCGCCAGAGACAGAAAAGGCTCCTTGCGCACGCGGGCTTGCACGCGCTGCAGCACGCGTTCCCGGGGCGGTTGAACGACTTGTGCGGGTGTAACTGGTCGCCGTGTCCGTGCTCGAGGAGGATAAAATCCGCGGACGACCCCGCGTGCTGCGAGGCTTTGGAAGCGCACCGCGCGTTATCCGACAGGGAGAACAAGAGCGGACGCGTGAAGGAGGCGGTGAAGATCGCGAGGAGCGTCGCCGCCGCCGCGACGGAGGCCATCGCCGACGCCAGGGCGCCGCTTCCCAAGCTCCGTTGGCTCCTCGCCGTGGAGTTGATCACGTCGGGCGCCGCGTTTCGACTCTTCCGCGAGCACGGACCCGCGGAAAACCTCAGGTTCATCGACGCCGACGACGACGTCGCGAACGAGGGCCGCTCGGGCGCCGGCGAGACGGTCGTCGAGGACAGGCGGAGGCTCGGCGTCCGGTTCCTTCGCCGCGCGTTACTCGCCGACGCCTTGGCGGCTCCCGTGCGTTCCGCCGACGCCGACGTCGAACTGCGAAGGGCGCAGGCGCAGGCTCGCGATCCGGTCACGAACAAGCCCACGCGCGCCATCAGAGACGCGCCGGAGGAGGCGCAGCTGGCGCTGGAACGCGCGAGGGCGGCGAAGCGGGACGCGGAGGCGAGGTTGAGGGACGAGCTCCCGGGCGGGTGCCGGCCTCCGGGCGGCGCGCTCGTGCTCGCCGTGCCCGCGGCGTCGCCCGCATACACGGGAGCCGGCGGGGCGCTCTCGGCGCTCGCCGTGGCGGCCACGCTCCGCGACGCCATCGCCGCGCACGCGCAACACGCGAACCGGCTGGCGAACGAGGTCGGGAGCCTCCTCCCGTACCTCCGCGCCCTTCGCGCCGCGGGAGAGGCGGGCGCGGACTGGACCTCGCTGGATCACGCCACCGTCCAGCAGAGCGGGTTTGACCTGCTCAACGAGGTGATGGCGGGGAAAGCCCCGCAGTGCTGCATCTGCGTGCAGCCCGCGGTGCACCCGTGCATCGCGCGGTGCATGCACCTGGCATGCACCCGGTGCATGGTGACGTGGTATCACGCCGCGCCGCTGCACGGGGGAGGCGCGTCGAGCGCGCCGCCGTGTCCGCTGTGCCGAAAGCCGTTCACGATTGACGAACTGATCCGGCTCATACCTCCCGCCGAGGAGGAGGAGGAGGAGGAGGAGGACGGAGAGGAGGAGGAAGACGAGCAAGGGAAGGGGGAATCGCGGAGGAGCGGCGCGAAGGAGCGGCGGCGACGACGGAACGGCGAGGAGAGGAACGGTGCCGGAGAGGAGCCAGCGAGGAACGACGCCAGAGAGGTTCACGGCGCGGTTGTGAGATTCACCCCCGCCGCCCGCCCCTCTGAGTTTAGCCGACTCCCGCTCCCTCGCGGCGAGAACCCGGCGGATTACCGCGACGGGCGCTACCCGGCGCTGTCCATGGACGGCGGACGCTTCCTCGCGCACCTGCACCGCGCGGCGATGCGCCAATCGCCCAAGATGTCGGCGCTGGTGCGGGACCTGCGGGAATCGCTCGCGTCGCCGGGGGGTTCCGGTAAGGCGGTGGTCTTCTCGCAGCTTCGCGACGCGCTGGCGCACGCGGAGCAGGTCCTGCGGTGGGAGGGCATCGGGTGCGAGAGCGTGGGGGTTCACAACAGGGGCGGCGGTAACAACGGCGGTACTGACGGCGGCGGTGCTAACGGCGGCGGTGCTAACGGTTCGAACTCCGGGGAGGGCGCCATCGCGCGATTCAGGGACGATCCCTCGACGCGGGTGCTGCTGCTGCACGCGGGTTCCGCGGCTGCCGGGCTGACGCTGACGCAGGCGGACCTCGTCGTCCTCCTCGAACCTTTCCTGTCCCCGGGCGACGAGGCGCAAGCCGCGAACAGGGTGCACCGCATCGGCCAGACCCGCCCCGTGCGGTGCGTGACGTACTTCGTGGAGGGCACCGTGGAGGAGCGGTTGCTGGCGTTTCGCACGAGGCAGCGGGAGTTTGGCGCTGAGTTTGGCGGCGGTAACGGTGACGGTAGCGGTAACGGTGGTGACGGTGCGATCGTCGGTTCGATTCCCGGCGACGGCGACGACGACGGCGACGACCCCGAGGGCGACGGCGAGCGAGCGGACAGGCTCGTCGTGATGCGCGACGGCGGCGATCTCGGCCTCGGGGGCGGGTCCATCTCGAGGCGAACGTTCGAGCGGATGCGATTCGTCTTTGGCATCGGAGACGGGCGGTCGACGGCGGAGGCGACGACGCACGGAGCCGACGTCGTGGATCTCGCGAACGAGTAGCGTCGGTCGTCTGATTTAGAAGGTACCCTCGAAGGTACCCTCGAAGGTACCCTCGAAGGTACCCTCGAAGGTACCCTCGAAGGTACCCTCGAAGGTACCCTCGAAGGTGAGAAGGCGCGTCGCGCCGAGGTAAAAATGTGCCGGGAGGAGACGCTGGACATGTACGCGTTCCTGGACGACGTCTTCGGAGACAAGTGCGACGATCTGGACGAGGGGAACTGGGTCGGCGGGCCGGTCGACCTGGGCCTGGTGGAGACAAAGAAGGAGACGACGAAGAAGGAGACGACGAAGGCGCGCGGGAAGGAGGGCGCGCCGCCGGTGGTTCAGCGGGGCGGGGCGTGGAACGATCCGAAGCAGCAGGTCCAGAGACGGCTGCGGAACATGATGTTCAGGGCCAACGCGCTGCTGGGCCGTGAGCAGGAGGCGTTGGAAGCGGCCGAGAGGCCTCGACCGTCGTTTTAGTGAGCAATTTTGTTCAGCAATTTTTGTCAACACCCCGTCTCTCACAGCTCGTCGCCGTAGCTGTACTCCACTCCGAACCCGAACTTGGCGAACGTTCGCTCGCAACAGCTGAGCTCCCTGCAGTCCGCCGCCGTCAGCGTGCCCGCGGCGTCGCACGACGTCTTCCCGGACACGATGTATCCCTCGTCGCACGTGGGCTGGCACGTGGTATCGCTCAACAGGTACTCCACGCAGTCGCCCACTCCGCCGTTAGCGGGCGGCGCGGATGCGTTGCAGTACCTGACGCACACCGCGGGCGTGAGGACGCCGTCATCGCAGACGCTGCTGGGTT
>Ga0181573_10000739_pt1 | contig 33826 bp, 20 predicted proteins | sample 101ome_25_FD_148643 | JGI IMG/M metagenome (GOLD analysis project Ga0181573, IMG submission 148643) | Coastal salt marsh microbial communities from the Groves Creek Marsh, Skidaway Island, Georgia - 101409BT metaG (spades assembly) | ecosystem: Environmental > Aquatic > Marine > Intertidal zone...
GGACTGCTTGTCGTCCGCGTCGGCGGCCGGCTTTTCTTCGGCCGCAGTGGTTCCGGCAACGGTTCCGTCGTCGTTCTTTTGCGTCGCGTTGTTGTCATCGTCGTCCATCGTGCCAAGGAAGTCGTTTGCTGCATCAGCGGCGTCGTCGACGACCGGTTCGTCGACGACCGGCTCAGCGACGTCGAGGACCTCGCCCTCGACCTTGTCCGCCTCGACAGGCGCCGACTCTTCCGGGGCTTGGACGGCGGGCGCCGCTGGTTCCTCGACAACTCCGGGTGATGTCTGATCCTCGGCGGAGATGGCAGTTGCGCCCGGGGTCAGGTCGATCGGGTGGCTCTCCACCGCCTTTTCGATCGCATCCGCGACGAGCTTCTCGACGGCCGGGCTGGTCGGCGCCTTGGCCGACTTGATCGGCGTGAATTCGGCAGCGGCGGCCCGAAGTTTCTTGGTTGGCTCCTCCTCCTCGGGATCTTGCGCAGGCTGGTCATCGTGCTTGCGCTTGTGGGTCGGCTCGGCCGGCGGGGCAGCCGCCGCGGCTCCGCCTGCGGTGCCCGGCGTGGGCTCGGGCTCGGGCTTCTCCTGCGCGGCGGGAGCAACGGCCGTCGCGGGAGCGGCAGAAGTCGCGGCGGGGGCCGCGGCGGGGGCGCCGAATCCTCCGAACCCAGACGCAGTGCCGAAGCCAGACGCATTCCCAAAGCCAGACGCGCCGCCAAATCCTGTCGTGGTACCAAAGCCAGAGCCGCTGCCGAAACCGGATCCAAACCCGGATCCAAATCCGGAGGAAGAGCCGAATACTGACGCAGCGGGCGCTGCAGGCTTGGAAGCGGCAGGGGCTGCAGTAGCTGGACTGGCGGCCGCGACGGGGGCGGCGATGGGGACGGGAGGCACAGCTGGGGCAGTCGTTGCGGTCGCCGCAGTCGCTACAGCTGGTATAGTCGCTGCAGCCGAAGCAGTCGCCGTAGGGGCCAGAGGAGCAGAGGCGGTCGCAATGGAGGGCGCGGCAGCAGCAGGGGCTGCGACGGCCGTCGAAAGACCGCCGCCGGCCTTGAGCGTGGCCAACTCGCCCTCGAGCGCCTTGACCTTTGCTGAAAGCTCGCGGACCTTGTCCATCGCTTGCTTCCTCGCTTGTTGGCTCTTTTCGGCCGCGGCAAGCGACGACTTGACCTTGTCCTTCCACGAAGCGGTCGCCTTGCCGGCAGCCTCCGTCAGCTCCTTGATCTTGCCTTCCAGCGCCGTCTTCTCGGCCGCGAGCTCGTTGAGCTTCTTGTCCTTCTCCTTCTCGGCGGCCTCCTGCTTCTTGGACTGCGTGCTCTGCGCCGCGGTCGCCTTGCTGCTGGTGTCGTTCAGCTCCTTGATCTTCGCCTCGAGGGCAGCAACCTGTTTCTTCAGGTTGGCCCCCGTGGCCTGGGCCTGGCGCGCGGCGTTCTGTGCCAGCTTGAGACGGGACTCGGCGTCATCCTTCTGCTTGGCTGTCTTCGCGAGTTCGTCTTTCGAGCTGGCCAGGTCGACCTTGAGCTGCTCGTGCTCGGACGCGTCGACGTCGCTGGCAGACTTTTCCGACAGCGCCGCCGAGCGCTGCTCCCATCGCTTGGCATTTTCCTGGGCCACGCGCAGCTCCTCTTTGACGGCCGCAATCTCCAATTCCTTCGATTTGATCTGCATCGACAGCCGGTCCAGGTTGGCCTGGGAGTCCCTGGCCTGCGACTGCAGGGCGTTGATCTGCTTCTGCTTCTCCGCGTTGTCCGAGCGCAGTGCCATGTTGCTCTCCCTGGTGATGCTGATTTGCTCCAGGTATCCAACTTTGTTCTCCTGCTCTTCGGTCTTCTTGGCCGACTGGCGTTCGAGCTCGGCCGACAGCCGCGCGTTGGCCTCCTCCTTGGCCCGCTGGAGAACCGCGTTCGCCTGACGGAGCCTGGCGACCTCGCGCTCGCAGAGCTCGAGGCTCAGCTCGGCGGCCTCGCGCTCTCCCCGGAGGATCTTGATGCTCTCCGCCAGGGAGGCGGCATCGGGGGCATCGGAAGACCTCGCGAGCTTCTCCATCTCCGCCTGCAGCGTGTCGCGATGCTTCTGGATCGACTCCTTCTGGTTTTGCAGATCGGTGATCTGCTGCAGCTGGCGGTCGATCCTGGCGGTGAGCTCCGCCTCTTCCTGCTTCCTGGAGGCCCGCTCCTTGTCCAGGTCGGCAATCGCAGCGTCCAAGCGGGTCTGCTTGGAAACGTCGGAAGCTTCTGCGGCGGCGACGCGCCTGACGGCATCGCCGTGGGCGATGACTTCGGCGTCGTACGCCTTGCGCACCTCGTCGATCTCCTTGCGGAGCCGGTCCCCGTCGCCGGACAGCTCGGCGACCTTCTGCCTCTCGCGCCCCAGCTCGACGACGGTCAGGTGGGTCGCCTGCTTCGAGTTCGCCTTCTCAAGCTCAACCTGGTGCTTGTATCCCTCGCACTCCTGGCGGAGCTTGGTCTCCGCCTGCTTGAGCTCCTTGATCGCGATGTCCTTCTCGGCAATCTCCATCCGCAGCCGCTTCACCTCGGCCTCGATGGACGTGTGCCTGTTCTGGGCGTCGACCTTGAACTTCTGCAATTCGTCTTGGCTCGACTTGAGGGCCTCCTCGGCCGTGTGAGCGAGCGTCTCGAACTGCTTGGCGTGTCCCGTCACTGTCGCGAGCGCGCCCTGCGCGTCCACCAGTTCCTCCCTGAGGATCTTGATCTCCGTTTGGAGCTCCTTGATCTTCAAGTCGACGGTGCCCGGGCTCTGGGCGCCGAACCCTCCGACGTGCGCCGCCGTCGCAGGCTGCCCTTGGCCGTCGACGCCGCCCGCCGCGGCAGCAGACACCCTGGCGTTCTTCTCGATCTCGAGCCTGGCGATCTTCTCCTCGGACTTCCGGACAGCCTCCTGAAGCAAGTCGCGCTTGGCCTCGGCGACCGAGGCCCGTCGCTGCATCTCCGAGAGGTCCGCTTGCGTCGTCTCGAGCTTGCCCTCGAACTGGGACCGGCTCTGCTTGAGCTCCTCCTTGAGCTGCACGATCTCGCGATGCGCGTACTCTGCGCGACCCCTCTGCACTGCCTGTTCGCGCTGTGCCTCGGAGAGGTCGGCGGCTGCCCTGTTGGCGGCCGCCTGCGCCTTGGAGACGTCCAGAGCAGAGCTCGCCTGCAGCTCGTTGAGCTGCTTGCGGGCGACGTCCAACTCTGCCGCGAGCTTGAACTTGTCCTGCGAGAGGGTGGATGCCTCGGTCGTGAGGCGCTTCTCCGCGTCGAGCAGGATCCGCTTCTCTGACTCGAGGCTCGACACCTTGTTGTTGAGGGCGCGCATGCGCTCCTCGGCACTCTCGAGGTTCTGCTGCGCGACGGCGAGCCGGCGCTCCGTCTCGTTGGCCCGCGCCTGGGACTCGGCGTTGCTGTGCAACAGGTTGTCGATCTGCTTCTGGTGCGAGTCGACCGTGGTGGACAGCCGATTGGACCGCTCCTTCTCGTAGTCGCACTGGCCCTGCACCTGGAGCACCTCCTTCTTGAGCGACAGCACATCGTTCTGAGCCGACGACAGGTCCTTCTCGAGGGTCGCGTACTCGGCGTTGGACCGCTTCTTGTAGTCCTCGAACTTGCCCTCGAGGTCGTCGTACATCTCCCTGTACTGGAGGTTCTCCGCCGAGGTGTGCGCGGGACCAGGGGTGTTCGTGAGGGCTGTGGCAACTGTCGCGAGCGTCGCCGGGGTTCCAGCGGGGCGCAAGCCGGAGGCCGGCGTCCCTGCCCCCGTCCCGGCCTGCCCAGTGGCAAACAGCTCGCGGCCGGCCTGGAGATCTCCACCGGCACTCGACAGCATCTGCCGCAGCTCGTCGCGCTGCCTGGCGACCTTCTGAAAGATCTCCTCCGTGTGCAGATTCTTCCGCTTGAGGTCCTCGATGGCCGTCTCGAGCTTGAGCACGCGCTCGCCGTACTCCTCCTCCGCGGCCGCCCTCGCCTCCTCCTTGGTCGCCTCGGCGACCGTCTCGAGCTCGCGAATCACCTTGAGTTGCTTGGCATTCAGTTGCTGCAGCTCCTCCACAGTGCTAAACTCGACCAAAAACTGGGTGGTCACGTCCCCGGCGTTGCCCCCGGCAAAGGCGCCGGCGCCGCCGGCGCCTCCAGCGCTGGTCGTTCCGTTTGCCGCATCATGCAGCAGCCTCGCAACCTGCTGCCCCAAGTCTTTGACCTGTTGCTCCAGGATCCGTCCGTCCTTCTCGAGCTTCCTGGACTTGCCCTCTTCGCTCTTCAGGGCGACGCTCAGCCTGCGCTTTTCGGCCGCAACCTGCTCGATCTCCTCCATCACACGCGCATAACTCGCGCACATCCTGTTATATTCCACCTCCTGTTGTCCCAGGGTCTCCATTCCCTTGTCCAAATCCATCATCGTCTGCTCGAAGTAAATCTCCTTCTTCCTGAACCGGTCTCGCTCCCTGCGCAGCGTCTCCTCCGCCTCGACGTACATCGCATACATCTCGGCGGCACTCCTCTTCATCGCAGAGTTCTCGATATCCATGCCGTCGTTTCCGAAACCCCCGCCGTCCTCCTCCCCACGCTCCGGCGTGCTCGTCAACATCTCCGCCTGGTAGGCGTCAACCACCTTCTTGCGCATGGTCGCCTCCTCCTCCGCCCGGGCCTTGGCGCTGGCCACCTCCGCCTCGAGCTCCTTTACCACCTCCCCATGCTTGAGATGCATCTCGGCAATCTCCGCCTTGAACGACTCGACGATGCCCTGCAGCTCGCCGCTCCGCTTTGCGTGCTCCTCGGAAGACTCCCTGTACAGCTGCGCCATCCGCTGCGTCTGTTGCAGCTCCTTTTCCAGCGACCCGACCTTCTCCTCAACGTCCTCGGCAGACGCCCGAAGGGCCGACTTTGCCTGCTTCAACGCCTGACCCTCCGCCTCCAAGCGCTCCTCCACTCGCTTCTTCTCCGCCTCGACTCGCGCCAGCTTGGCCTCCGTCGAGTGCAACTCGTCCTTCAACGCGACATACTCTTGAGTCGCCTTCTTCCGCTCTTCGTTGCCCGCCAGCACCTTCCGCTCCAGCTCTTCCTGCAGCCACGCGTTGGACGTCTCCAGGATCGCCTTCTCTTGCTCGAGCTTGCAGTGGTTCAGCGACTCCCTCGACTTTTCCCCCAGCGCGTGCTGCAGTTTCGCATCCAACGTCCCGTTATCTTTCGTCAGCGACAGCACCTTCGCGGACAGCGACTGGATCCGCGACTGCAGCTCATACGTCTCCTTCTTGCTCTGCTCGTATGTCGACTGCACGCGCATCTTCCCACGCTCCAGCGCCTCGATCTCCACCTTCAGACCCTCCTTGTCACTCTCTAGCTGCTGGAGGCGGGCTTCCGAGAGCTTCAACGTCGCCTCCCGCTCCCGAACCCGCCCCTCCAGGCCCGTGTTGGCCTTCTCGAGCCCATCCAGCTTTGCGTTGCTCTCCGCGAGCTTCTCTACGAGTTTACCGACCTGCTTGTTCGCGGATTCTACCGCGTGCTCCGACGCAATCGTCTGCGCTTCGAGCTGCGTGGGTTGGCGAGGCGAGCGGAACGCAGTGAGTGGGAGGCCACCGAATCGTAAAATTCGAAATCGAGGACGCACCTGCGCTTTCGTCTGAGCCAGCTCCCGCTGCAGGGACTGGATCTGATCTGTCGAAGCCATTCTTCGTCTTCGCCCGTCCAGACGTCCAAGTACGTATTTGGTTTGGTTGGTCGGGGAGTGGGGGGCCGGAGGTCGAGTGGGGGGGAAGGCGGGTTTGGTGTCGCCCGCCCTTCGAGACGACAGTCGACTGTCGGACATGAAGAAAGGCTCTTCGGAACCGGTAGACGCGCTGCACTCCCAAGAAGCTCCGTGCGGGAGGACCGGGCGTCCACCGTGCCCGTCTACCGTCCCAGGCGTCCCCGGGCCAGCGCAGCACCGCAGCAGCGTCTGGCCCTTGCGAGCGCGAGGTTCGTCACGGCCGTGCGAGTGGTGAACAGGTAGGTGGGTAGTCCACGTCCTGACGTGCGCTCGACTCGCGCTCGCGCTCGCGCTCAACTCTCACACTCGCGCTTCGCTCGCGTCACATTCAAACCTCTGCTGCTCGCGATGAGTGACCGGGACAACGACGCGCCACAGGTCGTCAACAAGAACAAACGGGTATGTCATATATCACCTTCGATTGGCCTAGGAAGGGCGAGTAACGCGACGGACGCACCTCGATTCTTCTCGAATGCAACCCTCACACTGCATGCGCCCCACTCACCGACTGCAGCACCGGAAGGAAAAGCCGTGGGACGATGGGTCGGTTGATCGGTGGAAGATCGACCCGTTCACGAAGGATGACAACCCGCACGGTCTCTTGGAGGAATCCTCGTTCGCGACGCTCTTCCCAAAGTACCGGGAGAAGTATCTCCGGGAAGTATGGCCGTCGGTCACGAAAGCCCTGAAAGAGCAGGGTCTGGGATGTGAACTGAACCTCGTGGAAGGCTCCATGACGGTCAAGACGACGCGCAAGACGTACGACCCGTACATCATCATGAAGGCCCGCGACGTGATCAAGCTGCTCGCGAGGAGCGTTCCGGCGCCGCAAGCGTTGAAGGTCTTGGACGACGAGATGCAGTGCGATATCGTCAAGATCGGGGGCATGGTGAGGAACAAGGAGAAGTTCACGAAGCGACGCCAGCGGTTGATCGGTCCCAACGGGGCGACGTTGAAGGCGTTGGAGCTGCTCACCGAGTGCTATATCCTCGTGCAGGGGACGACGGTGAGTGTGATGGGGCCGTACAAGGGGCTGAAAACGGCGCGTCGGATCATCGAGGACTGCATCCAGAACAAGAACCATCCGATTTATCATATCAAGGAGCTGATGATCAAGCGGGAGCTCGCAAAGGACCCGGCCCTCGCGGAAGAGAACTGGCAGCGGTTCCTGCCGCAGTTCAAGAAGAGGAATGTGCAGCGCAAGAAGCCGAAGAAGGTGAGGCAGGTGAAAGAGTACACGCCGTTCCCGCCGGCCCAGGTGATGAGCAAGGTGGACCTGGCCATCGAGAGCGGAGAGTATTTCTTGTCCGCCGAGCAGAAGGCGATGCGGAAGGATACGGCGAAGGAGGAGAAGCAGATGGCGAGGCGGGAGGAGCGGCAGCGGGAACGGGAGCAGGCGTTCGTGGCGCCGGCAGAGGGCGGTGGGAGCGGCAAGCGCAAGTCGCGGGGCGAGGACCGGGGCCGGGGCGGCGGGGACGGAGGCGAGGGCGAGGGCGACGGGGCGGTCGGGAGGCTGAAGGAGAAGCTCGGGAAGAAGTCGAAAGAGGGCAGGAAACGCGACGTGAAGGACTTCTTGGCGTAGTACGTATACTACGGCTTTAAAGGAAAGCCATTCGATCGAGGAGGATCCGCGGATCCTCGTTCAAAATCGATATTCACGACACGATGCGAGCTGCCGTTTTGGCGCCTCGCGCGCGAGTCGTTGACCGACCCGCACAACGATGGGGCCACAGGAGCCCCAGCATTGTCCAGAAGGCGCCGTTTGCCCCGACTTCACCCCTCAAATTACGGGCGGTCTCGGCTTCAAACTCCTCCTCCGACGCCCCGGAACGCCCTGTTCGGGGTCTCCGGAGACCCTTAGACGACAAGTACATCATGTCTCTCGTCCTCCAGGAGAAGAAAAGCCTCGCAGTCGCCACGATCTGCCTCCTGTTGTGCGTGGGAAGCAATTTGGCCTCGCCTGTGCTCTCGGGAATGCTCTTCGAGACGCTCGTCCGCCAGGCGCCCTTCTCGTCCTACCGGAGCCTGTTGGTCGGGATGATGGGATTGTACGTGCTCGAGCCGTTGCTATCTCGCGTCTACGTCATCCATCTGTGCTCGATCGGCGAGAAGGTGCAGGCCACGCTGCGTCGGGAAGCGTTCAGGGTGCTCTTGATGCAGCGCATCATTTTCTTCGATCAGCACCGGCCGTCGGAGCTGACGAATATGTTAAGTAAGGATTTGGAGGCGCTGCGGTCGTTCGTGTTCAACAATTCGAGCAGGGATCGGGGGTTCCGGGCGCTGCTCGAGGCGACCGGGTCGGTGTGCGTGCTGTTCGTTCTGTCGTGGCGGCTGGGGCCGATCTTGGCGGGCGTGATCATTGCCACGGCGTGTATTGCGTGGCTTTACCGGCGGCAGTCGAAGAAGATCGAGCGGGCGTCGGCCGAGGCGCAGCAGCGGATGGCGATCGCGGTCGACGAGATGGTGAGCCAGATCAGGACTGTCCGTGTGTTTGCGGGCGAGTCTTTGGAGCGTGAGCGGTTTGGTGGGTATGTCGCGGATTCGTACGAGGCCGGCATGGGATTTGCGAGGGCGAAGGCGCTGTTGGAGTCGCTCAACAGGGGTGCAATCCACCTATCCCTGCTGGCACTGTACGCGCTCGGCGGATACCTGGTCAACTCGGGGCTCATGCCCATCGGCACGCTGTTGTCAGCGATCGGCTTTACGTTCTCGCTCGTGTTCGCGACGCAAGGACTGCTGCAGACGTGGACGGACATGCGGCAGACACGGTCCTCGGTGCGGCGCGTGCAGGATCTGTTCGACGAGATCTCGGTCGACCCGTCGATGGCACAAGCCCTGCCGCCGGGAGACTGGTGGAATGTGGCAAACGGCGGCAAGACGAGCTCGTACGATCTGTTGGATGGAGAGGAAGAGCTCGATGCGGTCGACGCGGCTGAGCATAAAGACTTGGTGCTGGAGAACGTCTGCTTCTCGTACCCCGCGCGACCTGACGTGCAAGTGCTCAACAACTTGTCGCTGACCATCCCGCGTGGCAAGGTGACGGCGCTGGTGGGGCGGAGCGGCGCCGGAAAGTCGACGGTCGCGGCGCTCTTGGAGCGGCTGTACGCCCCGTCGTCCGGGCGGGTGCTGTTGGGCGACGTGAAGGTGAATCAGTACACGCGGAAACAATGGGTGCGGGCGGTGACCGCCGTCACGCAAGAGCCCGTCCTGTTCAACGGGACGATCTTCGATAACATTGCCTACGGCGTCCAGGGCGCCTCGAGGGAGGACGTCGAGGAGGCGGCGCGGGCGGCGTACGCCCACGACTTCGTCATGCGGCTTCCAGAGGGCTACGAGACCAGCGTCGGCGAGCAGGGCAGCCTGCTTTCGGGCGGCCAGAGGCAGCGCATCGCGCTTGCCCGGGCGCTCCTCAAGGACTCGCCGGTGCTCATCCTCGACGAGGCCACATCGGCGCTCGACAGCGAGAGCGAGAGTCTAGTACAGAAGGCTATTGACAAGCTGCTGGAGGGCAGGACGGTACTGGTGATTGCGCACAGACTGTCGACAGTCCAGGCGGCCGACCAGATTGTCGTCGTCGACAACGGAGAGATCATCGAGAAGGGATCCCATGCCGAGCTCGTGGCCGGCGCGGGGCTCTACTCGAAGCTGGTCAGCAGTCAAAGTCTCAACCTGAGCCAAACCTGATGTAAAGCGTGTGCGAGCGTCGGGTGGCGGTCACCGGGTTGTTCAAGCAACCATGCGGGCTCCATTGTAGTTCAAACGAAACCGAAATCGTCACCAACGCGTCCATGCAGAGCATATAATACGTACACGATATAGACACACACTATGACGGAAATAGAGGCGAAAGACGTGCTCAAAATCCTGCTCCAGTTCCTCAAGGAGTCTGAGCTGTCGTCCACATTTGCCGCCCTGCAGGACGAGTCTGGGGTGACGCTCAACACAGTCGACGATGCAGAAGAGTTCCTACGGCACATCAAGGAGGGCAAGTGGGACAAGGTCCTGCTCGAAGTCTCGAACCTCAAGCTCCCGGCCGCCAAGCTCCAGGCGCTGCACGAGCTCATCGTCCTGGAGCTCATCGAACTGCGGGAGGTCGAGACCGCCAGGTCGCTGCTGCGACAGTCCGAAGCTCTCAATTTGCTACGGTCAGAGAACGAGAACAAGTATCTCGAGCTGGAGAAGGCGTGCAACAGGACGATCGTCGACGCCAGGACGCTCTACGGGGGAGTCTCGCGGCAGAAACGGCGTAGCATGGTCGCCAAGATGCTCAAAACCGAGGTGCGATCTGTCCCGCCGTCTCGACTGATGGTATTGATCGGACAGGCCATCAAATGGCAGCAGCAAGAGGGCCTGATCCCGTCCACGGGGACGGGGCCCCTCGACGTGTTCAGCGGCATCGTCCCGACGACCGCCGACGAGGAGGACGCCTTCCCGTCCAACAAGGACGTTGCCATCAACTTTGGAGACAAGAGTTACCCAGAGTGCGTGTCGTTTTTACCCGACGGCTCTGGGTTTGTCACCGGTAGCTTTGACGGCTTCATCGAAGTGTGGGACGTGATGAGCGGCGCCCTGAAGATGGACCTCGAGTATCAGAAGAACGACAAGTTTATGATGCACGACACGGCAGTGCTCAGCATCGCGGTGTCTGCAGACGGCGTGCTGCTCGCCACTGGAGACAAGGCCGGCATCATCAAGGTCTGGAAGCTGAGCTCGGGCCAGTGCCTGAAGACGTTCGACGCCGCCCACTCGGACGGTGTCACCTCGCTGACGTTCGGCACCGAGCGCAACAAGCTTCTGTCGTCGTCCTTCGATGGCACCATCCGCATCCACGGCATCAAGAGCGGGAAGACCCTCAAGGAGTTCCGGGGGCACGAGAGCTTCGTGCACGCGGCCCAGTTCTCGCCGGAAGGCGACACCGTGGTGTCTGCGAGCGTCGACTGCACCATTGCGGTATGGGACGCGGTTTCAGGCGACTGCACCAAGCGCTTCCGGCTACCCAACGACAAGCCTGCCATCGGCGTTCGGTACTGCTCGTCGTCGCCCGGGTCGGCCTCGATACTCGCCACCTCGTCGAGCTCGACCGCGTACTTGATGGACCTCTCGGAGGACGAGTCGGTCATCCGCACGTTTGAAATCAAAAAGACGGTGGACGACCCGGGCCCGCTCGTCGGCTGCGAACGCTCCAACCATGGCGAGTACGTCCTCACCCTCACCGAGGCCGGCACGCTGAGCTGCTTCGAGTTCAAGACGGGAAAACTCCTGCATACCCTGAAGACGGGCCTCTCCCGTGCCACGGGGCTCGCGCTGCACCCAAAGAAGAATATCCTGGCGTGCTTCTCACAAGAGGGCGTCGTCCAACTCTTCCGAGATTAAGTATTCGTTACCTACCCTTTGAGTTTAATACTGAGCTCGTACACCGCTTTCCGGTTGACGCCAAGCGAGCCGGCCACGCTCTTGGCGGCCGCCGACGGGGACGCCCCCTGCGCCATTTCCTGGCGAGCGAGCAAAGCGCGTAGCGCGAGTGAGAATGAGAGTGAGTGAAAGTAGGGAGAGGACGTGCAAGCGCACGACCGTAAGAGTCAAAAACCCACCGCCTCCAGGCACTTCAAGATCATCTCCTCCGTCACCGCATCCTCCCCACCCTGCTGCATGCCTTCGATGACGATCGAATACTCCCCCCGCGGTTTACGCCCCAAGTCTCCTTCGTGCATCGCCGAGATCTCCTCGAGCGTCCCGCGGATAAACTCCTCGTGGAGTTTGGTCAGCTCTCGCGCCAAGCAACACCGCCGCGCCGCCCCGAACACCTCGACTGCATCCTTCAGACTCTCCACCAACGCGTGCGGGCTCACATAAAACACCAGCGCGTGAGCGTGTTGCTTGAGTCCCTCGAACTGCTTCAGCCGTTGCGACCTGGCGAGCGAGAGGGCGGAGGGGGGGGGAGTGAGCGCGTGCGCAAGCCGGCCGCGAGCAAGACGGTTTCGGCCTCGGCTTCGGCATCGGCTTCGGGGCCCACAAATTCGTCGAGCGACTCTTCAATACCCACCGCTTGGCCGCAACAAACCCGCAGTACTGGAAAGAATCCTCCAGCAGCCCCGACCCCACCAGCGCCGCCAGGAACGCGGACGGCCCCGGGATCGGCACAACATCGATGTCGTCCTTGTGCCGAACGGCCTCCTTGATCACCAACGCGCCAGGATCGTTGATCCCCGGCATGCCCGCGTCGCTTACCAGCGCGACCTGCTGCCCCCGCAGGAGCTCGGAAATCACGGAGGACGTCCTCTGGTACTCGTTATGCATATGATAGCTTTCCAGACGTGCACCGTGGATCTCAAAATGATTCAACAGCTGCTTGGTCCGCCTTGTGTCCTCGCACAGGATCTTATCGGCGTTCCGAAGCGTGTCAATCGCCCGGACCGACATGTCCGACAGGTTGCCGATCGGCGTCCCGACAACGTAGAGCGTGCCCTTCCCGCGAGGCGCCATTGTCGCTGCCTTCGACGACGCTGACGCTGACGCTGACGCTGACGCTGACGCTGACGCTGACGCTGACGCTGACGCTGACGCTGACGCTGACGCTGACGCTGACGCTGACGCTAAAGAAGACGACGCCGACGACGACGACGTCGAGGCATCTGACGCCGCCCACTCGTCGCCACCCGTCGCACGATACGCAGACGCAGAACCCGCGACTTCCAGGCCTCCACCCACCATCACCCGTCGATTCCTGTGTGCCACGGTCTGCCACGAGCTCGTGCACGCGCCAGGCAGCGCCCTAGAGAGGAGAAACCGCTGCATTGCGGTGCGCACTTTCAAAAGCGAAAAACGAAAAACGAAATGAGCGTGGCGCGAACGCTGCTCCGCGCCTATCGCCGCGCTGCCTTCTCGACGAAGTCGCCCTCGACGTCTCCCTCATCTTCGAACGCAGCGCAGAACGCGGACAAATCCGCGGTGCGCGACAAGCTCTTCAACCACATCGACATGACGGCTCCGCCAGACGCGGCCGCTGCCGCTGCCGCAGACGCTGCCGGCTCGGCGGGCGCATCAAACGGCACAGCGTCCTCCACGGCATCCAAGGTCGTCTCGTTCGTCTCCAACACCCTCCTCTACGCGACCCTGGCCGCCTCGGCCGGCCTCGGCTACACCCAATACGCCTACACGACCGACGAGCTCCAGACCACCATCGAGCGGGACGAGAGGGAAGAACGGGCCTCAAAGGATACACCGACGATCCGAAAGCTATGGAACGTGCTCGCTCGGTATTACATCGACCAGCGGGTCTACGTGGAGACGGAGTTTAAAAAGTATGCCGACCCGCCGTCCGACAACCTGCTGCCCGACCTCCCGCCCCAGGCGTCCCACATCAAGACCCTGGTATTGGATCTCGACAACGTGCTTATTCACTCGGACTGGACCCGGGGCCGGGGCTGGCGGACCTTCAAGCGGCCCGGTGCAGACGACTTCATCGCCGACCTCGCCCAGTACTTTGAGCTCGTCGTGTACACCTCCCAGCTGCCCACCTACGCAGACCCCATCCTGGACAGGCTCGACCCGCATCGGATGATCCAGTACCGCCTGTACCGCGACTCGACCAATTACGTAGACGGAAAGCACGTCCGTGACCTGTCCAAGCTGAACCGTGACCTGCGGCAGGTGTTGTTGATCACGGCGGACGAGGATGCCTGGAGTCTGCAGCCGGAGAATGCTATCAAGTTGAAGAAGTGGAAGACGAGCGAGAAGGAGGACACGACCCTGCTGGATATGATGCCTTTCCTGGAGGCTATCGTGCGGAGCAACGTGCCCGACGTGCGGAGCGTGGTCAAGAGTTACGAGGGCGAGGAGGATATTGCCAAGGCGTTCAAAGAGCGGATGAGCAAGGTGAGCCCGGCGAAGAAGGACGGGAAGGGCAAGCGGCTCGGCGGGTGGGGTGGACGGTAATGGGAGGACGAGGACGAGGACGAGGTGGGGGAGCTCGTCGCTGTCGCCGGGAGGAGGGGCAGGAGAAGCAGCAGGAGCTTATCCCGAAGATTGCTTCCAGTCCTCGTGCAGTTGTAAGTCTGCCTGATCAGGCCTAAATGGGTGCGGCACCCATTTCGGCTCAGGCTGATAAATCAGCAGCAACACCGAACGCCGCATCCTTCGTCTCCGGCTGTCCGATCGACGTCGCACTTCAATCAATCACGTCCATTCGGCAGTATGAAGGTTACGATTGCCCAGAAGGGAGCTGTGAGGAGCCAGGCCTCCTCCAGGCTCGCTCCGGCCCATTCGATGACTTTGCACGCGGCCAGGATCGCCGCCAGGAGTACTGGAGGGGCGTTCGTGAGGCCCATTCAGAGGTACGAGACGTCATGCGAGAGGACGGGGGGAACGCGGGTCTCTGAAGACGAGGACGACTCGATTTCCAATCTAGCGAACTTGATTGGTTCCGTTGCGGGCGATACGGGCAACGTCGGTCGGAATGGCCCGGCGGATGGTCGTATCTGCGTGTTGATGGCGTTTCAATGTCGGCCATTGGGGCGCGGGCGGGCGTTGGCCGGTGCAGGCCTGGATCATCAGCTCCTCTTTCTCTCTCCTTCTGCGCTCACTCACTCGCCTCCCCTTCCGCACGTCCAGCAACAGGAACGCTGCCTCTATCATGGTTCCCCGCGCGGGCCCGACTCCCTCCGCCGTGAATGCCGCTGGCGCCTATGACTACGATCTGGTCATCATCGGTGCTGGAGTCGGTGGGCACGGTGCGGCGCTGCACGCCGTGGACATGGGACTCAAGGTGGCCATCGTCGAGGGGCACGACATCGGTGGCACGTGCGTGAACAGGGGATGTGTGCCGTCCAAGGCCCTCCTCGCGGCTGCCGGAGAGGTGCGCAAGCTGAAGGACGACCATCACCTCAAGGCGCTTGGTATTGCCGTGGACAATGTCAGCTTCAACAGGCAGGATATTGCCAACCACGCCAAGAACCTGGCCAATACCATCCAGGGAAACCTGCAGAGGTCTTTGGAGGCGCTGGGCGTGGATATCCTGATCGGCCAGGGTAAGTTTGTCGACGCGCACACCGTCAAGTACAGCCTGCCGGGCAGGGTGGACGTTGGCGGGAACGTCACGGCGAAGAACATCATCATCGCGACGGGATCCGTTCCGTTTGTGCCGCCCGGCATCGAGATTGACGGCAAGACGGTGTTCACGTCTGACCACGCGCTCAAGATGGACTGGATTCCGGACTGGGTTGCCATCATCGGGTCCGGGTACATCGGCCTCGAGTTCTCCGATGTCTACACGGCGCTCGGAAGCGAGGTCACCTTCATCGAGGCCCTGCCGAACATCATGCCCGGGTTCGACAAGGAGATTGCCAAGATGGCGCAGAGGCTGCTGATCAACAACAGGAAGATCGACTTCCACACCAACGTGCTGGCCACCAAGGTCACGCCGGGCGTGGCTGGCGTCAAGCCGGTGACCGTCGAGCTGACCGACTTCAACTCCAAGGAGAAGGTGGACGAGCTGGAGGTGGACGCGGTGCTGGTGGCCACCGGAAGGGCGCCCTACACCAACGGGCTCGGACTCGGGTCGATCAACGTGGAGACGGACCGCCGTGGGTTCGTGCCGGTCAACGAGAAGATGCAGGTCCTCGACGCCAGCGGCAAGGCGCTGACCAACGTGTTCTGCATCGGAGACGCCAACGGAAAGTATATGCTTGCGCATGCCGCGTCGAGCCAGGGTATTAGCGCGGTCGAGAACATGTGCGGCAACCCGCACGTGCTGGACCACAGGTCCATCCCGGCGGCGTGCTTCACCCACCCCGAGGTGTCGTTCGTGGGACTGACGGAGGAGGCTGCGAAGGAGGAGGCTGCGAAGGAGGGCTTTGCCGACAAGCTCGAGGTTGTCAAGACGGCGTTCAAGGCCAACTCCAAGGCGCTGGCGGAGATTGAGGGCGACGGCATGGGCAAGCTGATTTTCAGGAAGGATACTGGACAGATCATCGGTTGCCATCTGATTGGATTGCACGCGGCTGACATGATCCACGAGTTCTCCAACGCCATCTCGCTGAAGACCCCCGTGCAGGACCTGAGGTTCACCGTGCACTCGCACCCGACGACCTCCGAGGTGATGGAGATGCTGATCCACCAGGCGGCACACGTTGTCCACACGGCGAACCACGCAAAGAAGTAAGCATAGATCGTGTTGCTATTTAATCTCATGTCTTAACGACGGCCTCGTCCGGGTTGGCGACGATGACTTTCTCCTTCGCCACCATCACCTGTCCCGGCTTGGCGCCCCGGGGCTTGCTGATGTCCTTGGGGTCGGCCATGATCACGTCGACCTTACCCAGCGAGGCGCCCTTGGAGTAGTACGCCGCGATATTGGCTGCGAACTCGAGGTCGGCGTCCTCGACCGGTGCGCTGACCTGGGCGCAGCGCACGAGGACGTGGGCTCCCGGGAATCCCCTGGCGTGCATCCACACGTCGCCTGGTTTGGCTACCCGCATCGTCACCTCGTCGTTCTGCTTGCTGCTCCGGCCCACAAGCACCTCGAACCCGTTGGGAGACTCGAGCCTCTTGTATTCCGACCCGCCGCTCTTCTTGGCCCGCTTCTTGTTCTTCTGGACGCCTTTCTCCTGCATGGCGTGGATCGCCTTCTTCTTGATGAAGCCTGCCTCCATCAGCTCGAGCTCGATCTGCGTCAGCAGGTCCAGCTCGTCGCCCTCCTCCGAGGCGGTGATCGACTCGAGCAGGGCCTCGTTGTCGTCCAGATACATCATGTCGGCCTTGCACTCGTCGATCAGGGGCAGTACTTTGGTCGCACCGCGCTTGAGCTTGGACGCTTGCTTGTAGAATTTCTCCGCGTTTTCGATGATCGTCTTGGTCTCGTCGAGGGCGATCCGTTCCGCCTCCCCCGTCTCCCAGTTCTGCACCTCGATCGAGGGAGCGCGGTCCGCCGCCGGGTTCTTGAAGAGGTGGAGATGGCTCATCACCAGATCGCCCTTGAGCTTCACTCCGTCGGCCTCGGACGACACGTCCGCCTGCTTCTCCAGAGACGCCAGCTTTTTCCGCAGCTTGTCCTTCGTCCTGCCGAGCGTCCTCGCAAGCGACCCCATCAGTCTCGTCTTCTCTTCTTCCAGCAGGAGTACTTGGTAGTACGCCCCGAAGAATTCCAACGGCGACATTTGAGATGCGGCGAGCGAAGGCACGAGCCGAGACACCCACTCGGCCGCCTTGCTCGTTGTCGTTGCTGTCGACAATGTCGACAACGCCGGCGTTGCCTCTTGTGACGTGTCGCACGTCAGATCGTCCGCCCACGCGCGGAACGCTGCGTACAGCGCATCCCACTCGGAATCGGACAGCGATCCAGCGTTCTTGTCCGGTTTCTCCGTCTCTCCCGCCCCCGCCGCCGCCGCCGCCTCCTCCGCCACCCCCACCCCCCCGCCGACGAGCAGGGACGCCACCGCCGGTCCGAGACCGCGGAAACTGGACGACACCGCCTTGGCCAGCTCCATATCTCTGACTTTCTCCACAAGCAGTCGTTCCCGAAATTCAGACGCCGAATTGACGCCCGTGGGCGCCCCGCCGCCCACCAACGGCGGCAGCTCGTACTGCCGCTTGACCTGCAACTGCCGCTGGCTCGACTTGCGCTGTCCGATCTGGTTCGCCGCGAGAAGGATGCTCCCATCGCTCCCATCGCACAGCACAACATTACTATGCTTGTTCATGAGTTCCACGTACAGCTCCGACTGGACCGGGCCGCCGAGCGACTCGCCAAACGACAGCCGCAGCACGCGCTCCCACGCCTCGGGCAAGCTCGCGTCCAACAGCAACATATTGTTCAAGTGCCGCTTCAGCTGATCGCCGAACGAAAAGGATTCAGACGCGGACCCCCGCCGGGGCGGGCTGTCGAGCAGGCCGATGTGCGAGAACGCCGGGCTCCAACAGAGGTGCAGGTAAGCGTCGCTGCGCGTCGGCGTCCGCAGATGGATGGCGAGCGACTGCGGGTGGTACTGGATGACCGAAGACACCTTCGCGGGGACGAGGTCCAGGTCTTTAAGACTGGTCGTGCACGCCTGGAGCGACGTGAAGTCGAACGAGTGGTGCTTTGTCGCGGCGTTCACAGCGACGAGAACCCGTCGAGCGTACGTCCGAGTGCCCTGCCGCAACTGCGTCGCTCGTACTCGACTGCACGACGGCAGCCGTCGTGCTAGCCGGCCGCAGTGCCGTGCCTGCATGACGCGAAGGCGTGGAGAAGGCGTGGAGAAGGAGAAGGAAGAGAAAACTGTTTTGCAGGGCCACCCAATGATCACTACTCGTCGTCGTCGTCATCGCTCCAGTCGGCCATCTTCTTCGGCACATACTGCGACGCCTCGTCAACCGGCTTGGCACGCTTCTCGATCGACTGCAACTTGTCGTCCGAATCTTGTATATCGTCCATGATGGGACCGTCAGCGGCAACCACAGCAGCGACGGCCTCCATGTCCTTCACCTCGTCCTTCACCGGTTCCCCCTCGTCATCGTCGTCATCATCATCCTCTTCCTCATCTTCCTCCTCCTCCTCGTCCTCCTCGTCCTCCTCGTCCTCCTCGTCGACCACGACGCGGCTCTTCTTCGTCTTCTTCCGCAGCGTCGGACTCGCGCCATCTCCGCCCTCGTAATCGTCAAAGTCATCGTCAGTCGCGCTGGACTCGCTGGTCTCCGGCGTATCCCCAAAGATCTCCGGGTCCTCCTGCTCCTGGCTCTGCTGGCTCCAGTGCATCACCGCCGCCGCAGCCGCCCGTCGCCGACCCCGCCGGCCCCCCTCGGGACTCTTGATTATATTGCTCGCATCGATCCCCTCCGTGTCCCGCGCCAGTTCCAGCCGCTCCCGCACCTCGAGGATCTCGTCCTTCGTGCTCTTCGCCGAAAGCCCCTCCTTCTCGAGCAGCGCCAGAATATCCCCCTCGAGCTGTTTCATATTCCCATGCTTCTTGTACTGCGTATACACGCTGATCGGGACCCGAATCGACGCCTCGCTGCACTTTTTCTTCAACTTTTCGACCCGCTCCGAGTACTTTTTGGGCGCCGCCCCAGCTGGCGTCGTCTTGGTTGCCTTGGTTGCCCTGGCCGCCTTGGCCGCCTTGGTCGGTTCCTCGGCGGCCGTTTCCGACGGCGTGTAGGACTCCATCTCCTTCAAGTACCGCGCCTTGTCCGCCTCGGCCTGCTTGTTGTACGGCTCCTTATCGGCGTCGCTGAGCTCCTTCCACATTTCGCCGAGCCTCTTTCCCACCTCTGCCACGCCCTTCAAGTCCGGGTTCGCGGCCTTGAGCTCGGCAGTCACCTCGGCACGCTTGTCGTTCGAGAAGAACAAGAAGGCCGTCATGTTCTTCTTCGGCGCGTTGGGGTCCTTCTTCGACTTCCTCTTGGTACCTGTCGACCCCTTGGTCGTCGGCGTCGGCGTCGGCGCCTTTGCCTTCGCCTTTGCCGTCGACGACGCCTTCTTCTTCGCCGCCGCCTCCTTCGCGGCCGCCTCGGCCTTTGACGCCGTCAGCAGCTTGTCGACATAGGCGGTGATCACCGTCTTCTGCTCCTTCAACGCGCCCTTCTCCAGGCCGAGGTCCGACTCGATCTCCTTCCGAAGCGCCTTCATCGTCACGTTCCTGACAAGGTGCGGCGATTGTGCGTGAGTGCGTACGAGTACATACGAGTTTGTATGGAGGGCACGCGGGCCGGGCAACGCGTCCGAGCGGACGGCAGAATTTCAAATTGCTGGTGGATGAAAACAGCACGCACTCGAGGTTGCTCAGGATATACTCCTTCTTCTTCTCGCACGCGGCGAGGATCGCCGAGTCGTCGATGGCAGGCATGGGGGTCAGGTAGAAAGTGGAAGGGGAAATTTAATCTCCCTTGCAACGGGCAAGGGAGGGGACAGAGTCCCTTCCTCGGTCCGTTGGTTCCTCGAGGAAGCACCATGGAGCCCAGCCAGCCAGCCCGCTACGGCATATCGTCATCGTTGACCGCGGTTCTCGACGCCGACGACCGATCGCCGGAACCCGGCGGTCAGGTAGAAGGTAGCCACGCCGCTCTCAGCCGACAGTCGGCTGTCGGCTGTCGGCTGCCAGCTGTCGGCTGTCGGTCAGGACGAACCGCCCTCGGATCGAGCACTCGCGCCTCTCGGGTCCACGCGCACGCAGACATACGCCCCGGTCCAGTCGATCGTCGCTTCATGGAACGCCGCTCCCAAGGTTGTCCTGGATTCTCCCCGCAACAACGTCTCGCGCAACCAACCAACCAACAACATCAAATCATCATCATCGCCATGTGGGGTATAAGCCGGATCGCTGGCCTGGCAGTCAGACAGGTGCGTCAACAACAGCCGGGCGTGCGTAGCGAATGCAGTAGCCAACCCAGTAATTGAAATTCTCCCCGGAATCAGCGTCCATGGTGGTCATCTTGGCCAGCCTGACGCCCATATGGACGTTCAGAATACCGTAGATTGCCGCAAACGGCGCGGCTCGTCGTCGTCGCAACCAGCCGGCAAAGGCCCCTGAATCGCCTCACTCGCTCGTTTTCGCCCTTCGCCTCGACAGGACGCCGCGGCCGAGTCGATCCTCCGGGCCGCTGCGGCGCTCGCCTCCGCTTCCTCTCAGTCCCGGTCCCTCTCGGCGACCACGGTACGTTCCATACGTACACCTCTCGACGCTGCAGTGCCCCGCTCACCCTGTACTGTACCCCACCCTCCGCCTTTGCAGGCCACCGCGAAGCAAATGACGGTCCGTGATGCCCTGAACTCTGCTCTGGACGAAGAAATGGAGCGGGACAAGGACGTCTTTATTCTGGGCGAGGAGGTTGCAGAGTACCAAGGCGCGTACAAAATCACGCGTGGCCTCCTCCAGAAGTACGGCGCCAAGCGCGTCAAGGATACGCCCATCACTGAAATTGGATTCACAGGGATCGCGTGTGGGGCGGCCATGCAGGGCCTGAAGCCCGTGGTGGAATTCATGACGTGGAACTTTTCGATGCAGGCGATCGATCATATCATCAACTCGGCGGCGAAGAGCTACTACATGTCGGCGGGAGAGATCAAGTGCCCGATCGTGTTCCGGGGTCCCAACGGGGCGGCCGCAGGCGTGGCGGCGCAGCATTCGCAGTGCTTTGCGGCGTGGTATAGCTCGGTGCCGGGCCTCAAGGTGCTGGCGCCGTACGATAGCGAGGACGCCAGGGGGCTGATGAAGGCGGCGATCCGGGACCCGGATCCCGTGGTGGTTCTAGAGAACGAGATCTTGTACGGAGAGTCGTTCGAAGTGGGTGCGGAGGTGGAGGATGCGGATTTCACAGTGCCCATCGGGAAGGCCAAGGTGATGCGGGAGGGGACGGACGTGACCCTGGTGAGTTTCGGGAAGATGGTCGGATTCTGTCTGCAGGCCGCCGAGGCGCTGGAGAAGGAGGGGGTGAGCGTGGAGGTGGTGAACTTGAGGACGCTCAAGCCGCTGGATCGGGACACGATTGCCAGCAGCGTGAGGAAGACGCACCGGGTGGTGAGCGTTGAGGAGGGCTGGCCGCAGAACGGCATCGGCGCCGAGATCATCTCCGTGGCGACGGAGGACTGCTTTGACGATTTGGACGCGCCGCCCGAGAGGATCACGGGCGTTGATATTCCGATGCCGTACTCCCATCAGCTGGAGGCAGCAGCGCTGCCCACCGTGGACGACATCGTGTCGACGGTCAAGGCCATGGTGTAGCCTGTGGCTGTGTGCGTCGTCGTCGTTCGTTCGTTCATTTGCATGAAACAAATAGATTGACAGAGAAGAGATTATACATTCGAGCTGAAGACGCCGCTCGTGTGCTGGAGTTGCTGGAGGTGGCTGGGGGCCGCGAGATGTCCAGGCACGGCGCCGAGCGAGCCGAGGCCCCCGAGCGCGCTGATCGCGTGCGACTCCCCGCCGCCGCCGCCGCCACCGCCGCCGAGCCGGCTCTTCACGTACTCCTTCGTCTGCGTCGCCGGCGTCGTATTCACAGCCGACGAAATCCCACTCACGGCATCATCATCGTCGTCCTCATACGCTTCCTTCCTCGAATCCCGATACACGACGTTCTGCACCTCTGCATGAATCACCACCCACGTTCCGCCCATATCAGCCGCCACATTGACCACCGAAAGAACCAACCCCACACACACAGCCACCACCCCCACCAGCACCCACATCCCCTTGCCCCGCGCCTGCCCCGCCAACCCCCCGAGCCCCGCCACGACCTCCGCATCACACACACACCCGCGCATGCCCACTGCATGGTCTTCCACAACCACCCCGCCGAAGAACGGATACGCGCCGAGATTCAAGCACGCGTCCACACACACCTCAGCCCCCCCTTGCGTGAGCGAGCTCGCCGCCGCCAGCGCCCCCGCCCGCACCGCCGCCCCCTGCTCAAACGCCCACAGCGCCGTCATCCACGAGCCCACATACATCATCAAAATCACAAACCACGCCAAACACGCGACCACATACAGCAACCCCAGCAGCAGCGTCGTCGTCAGAAGCGTCCGATGCAGCGCCCCCCAAAACGGCCCGTTGACGACGTGCTTGATGTGAATATACGCCGCGACGCCCCCCACGAGGATACTCACCAGCCCGAGTATACCAGAGATGACGTACGACGAGAGCGTGGTGTGCAGACGGGAGACGTACGCAGACGGGACGTCCGCCCAGGACGGCCCGGCGCCCTCCGTCTGGTGGACCACGGCAATCAGCGCATCCGACAGGTCGAAGAGCTTCGGCGCGTTGATTATATACGTCACCAGTCCCTGAAGCGATGCATACGAGCAACGTGCGGGAGCAAGCAACGCGCGAGCGCGTGAGAAAGGAGAGAGCGAGAGAGAGCGAGAGAGAGCGCGCTTTGAGCCCGGGCGGCACACGTTCGAGTCATAGCTCTCGTCGGTTCGGTTCCGCCACGCACCGTGGCGAGAAACGCCCACGACACGATCGACGACCAGGGCGTGAGAAGAAGGAAATTCCGCAACCTGGACGACCGAACGCGCGGGACGGTCGACTGCTGCTGCTGCTGCTGCTGCCGACCGCGGTCGTTGCGAGGAGGTTGGGTCGCTTGCTCCGTGAAGTATTTGGCGCGAATCGCCGTGTTTTCCCTGGATGGATGACGACGTCGTGGTATCGCGTGTATTGTCAGCTTGGGCGCGCGCAAAGTGCGAGGTGCACGTCACGGGACGACGGAGAGACGGAGAGACGGAGAGACGGAGAGACAACGCACGCCAAGGCCCGATTCTTGGCCATCTTTGCCGGGGTCGTGTACGTCCACGCTTCCCCCATATGGTATCGCGCTCGCTCGTGTGGTATGTTGCGTCCCCGAAGCGCGTTAAGTACCCCACGCAAGACGTCGTCTTGAATGCAATAGACGTGGGTGAACGGCGAACGGCGAACGAACTTTCGGTTGGTCGGCCACGTCACGTGGCCAGCCTTTCCAAAGAACTTCCAGTTGTCGCGACACGATGATTGAGATTGTACTCAACGACCGGCTAGGAAAGAAGGTACGTTGTGTGTCTATTGTCACGCGATGATCGGCTGTCGCATGCCGTGCGTCCTCCTGGCGTGCTTCGAAGGCAACTTCTTCTCGAATCGATCACCCCGAGGTTCCGCTGTCACGCTCCCTCCTCTGGCTCGTCTCCCGTCTCCGCTCCACTCTCCAACGACGACGTCCTCACGCCACCTGCATCCACTGTAGATCCGAGTCAAGTGCAACGAGGACGACACGGTGGGTGACCTGAAGAAGATGGTGGCGGCGCAGACGGGGACGAGGCCCGAGTCCATCCGGTTACAGAAGTGGAACCAGGTGTTCAAGGATCATATCACGCTGGGTGACTACGAGATCAACGACGGGATGAGCCTGGAGTTGTATTACAATTGATTGCGACCAATCTGACTAGTAACAGAGCGCGAGCATCGTGTCGCCCGAATGAGCCAGCCCGTCGAGCGCTCGGGCCTTTGGGGGCGAGGACGTGGAGCAGCAGTCGAGGAACGGGGCGTCGTCGATACGCGTCGGGAGTCTCTCCGGTAGGGAATAGGGGAGGACGACGTCGAGCAGGTCGACGATGGACCGCGGCGACAGCGACGGGAGACAGACCTGCGCGCAGTGGCCCAAAATGAACTGCAAGGACAGTAGCGTTCGAAAGGAACAGTCTTTGAGGATGTGAGCGCGATCGAGCGAGCCAGAGGAAGAACAAGAACAAGAACAAGAAGAACAAGAAGAAGACCACGGCGCAGACCACGCCAGCTGCCAGAGAACGTGCGCGCCGACGAGCTGGCGGACCAGGTCGGTGCCTAGGGGGTCGAACAGAAAGACACGTTTGCGTTTGCGTTCCGGGGTGTGGCTTTCTCCGGAGCTTTCGATCTCTCTCTCGTTGGCTTCGGGGAGGAGGGATTCGTGTGCGTGGTGAGCGCGCCTGGGGCAGGGAAGGTGGGGAGGGAGGTCCCACGGCGCGAGCAGCTCGGCGAGAAGATGCGAGAACGCTTGCCAGTGGCAGCGCAGCGTGTCGACGGTCCAAGACAGCATTGTGTGCGGTGTCGCGATGCGGGGAGTGAGCGGAGGAGGGGGAGGGGACTTTGGATGAATGCTCTGTTCGGGTCTGCTCGAGGCGCGGCTGCTTCGAGACGGCCCCGTCTTGTGTGATTACGATTACGATTTTTCACTTTTTACTCCATCAGACATCACGCCCTCGCGCGTATAGAAACCTATCGACGCCAACTCTGAGCACAGGCCATCGCGTCGACGCGGGCATCGCCTGGACGCGATCAACCACCCCGCGGGATCGAACAACCAAAATGAACTCAACAACCCGCACGACGCACAGCTCGCAGCAGGCCATCTCGGCCCTGCTCTTTCTCGATAGCAAAGGCAAGTCGGTGTTAAGCCGTGACTACCGCGGGGACATCCCGATCACGACGGAAACGACAGACACGTTCATCCGGTGTCTTTCCGAGCTGGAAGAGTCGTCACAGGCGTCGCCGATCATCTACGATGCGGAGCGGCATACGACCTACACGTACATCCAGTACTCGAACCTGTATCTGGTGGCGCTGTCGCGGACAAACTCGAACGCGGCGGCCATCCTGTCGTTTCTGCACAAGCTCGTCGACATTTTCCGGCACTACTTCCGGGAGCTGGAGGAGGAGTCCCTTCGGGACAACTTTGTCATTGCGTACGAGTTGTTGGACGAGGTGATGGATTTTGGGTATCCGCAGTTTACAGAGGCGCAGGTCCTGAGCGAGTATATCAAGGTGAACGCGTACAAGATGGCCATGCAGCCCAAGCCGCCGATGGCCGTGACCAACGCCGTCTCGTGGCGGAACGAGAACATTCATTACAAGAAGAACGAGGTGTTTTTGGATGTGGTTGAGTCGGTGAATCTGTTGGTGAATTCCAACGGGACGGTGGTGTCGTCCGAGGTGGTGGGAGCGTTGAAGATGCGGGCCTACCTGAGCGGGATGCCCGAGTGCAAGCTGGGGCTGAACGATAAGGTGCTGATCGACGCCCAGGGGCGGGGCGGGACGCAGAAGGCGGTTGATTTGGAGGATATCAAGTTTCATCAGTGCGTGCGGCTGGCGTCGTTCGAGCGGGACCGGACCATCTCGTTTATTCCGCCAGACGGGGCGTTTGATTTGATGAGCTACAGGCTGTCGCAGCAGGTGAAGCCGCTGATATGGGTCGAGTGCCAGGTGGAGAAGCATAGCAGGAGTCGGACCGAGTACTTTGTGAAGGCGAAGAGTCAGTTCAAGGACCGGAGCACGGCGACCGACGTGGAGATTATCCTGCCGCTGCCGCCCGACGCCATCTCGCCGGTCTTCAAGACATCGCAGGGGAGCGCGGTGTACGCGCCGGAGCATGACGCGCTGGTGTGGAAGATCAAGCAGTTCCCTGGCGGGCGGGAGTTGAGTCTGCGGGCGAGGTTCGGGCTGCCGAGCGTGATGGCCGAGGAGGTCAACCTCGGGCGGATGCCGCCGGTCAAGGTGAAGTTCCAGATCCCGTACTATTCGGTGAGCGGGATTCAGGTGAGGTACTTGAAGGTGACGGAGAAGAGCGGGTACCAGAGTTTGCCCTGGGTGCGGTATCTTTGCGAGGCTGGCAACTACGAGCTGCGCAGTTTTTGAATCTTCAGGGTAACCAGTCCTCAACGTCGCTTGGTCGTACGAACGAGTATCGTCACCTGGCGCTCCTGCCGAGAGGCCACGACGTCGTCGTCCGCGGCCCCCGCCAGCAGCCGCCGCGCCTCGGCCACCGACAGCGGTTGCGACGTGCTGTCCGCCCCCGTGCCTGCATCTGCATCTGCCCCCGTCCCCGTCTCTGTCACTGGAGGACTCGGGGCATTCTTCGGGCTCCTCAATACTGTCTGACCGCTCGAGTTCCTTCTCCGCATCCACGACAAGAAGTTGCTGCTAATCCAGTAGCTGATGCCGACGGCGCCCAGTGTCGGCACGATGATCAGATAGTCGCGAGTCAGCTCGAACAAAAGCAGAATGGCGGTGAGTGGGATGTCGCACGCGCTCGCCAGAAACGCCCCGACGCCGACCAGCGCGTACGCCTGGGGCGCCGACACGCCCGTCCCGAGGCCCATCGACATGCTGTCAAACACCTCGTGCACTGTCAGCCCAAAGGCGCTCCCGAGGGCGGCGCCGATAAAAATGCTCGGCGCATAGATGCCCCCTCGGAGGCCCGAGCCCCGGGACACGCTCGTCGCGACAATCTTGAGCGCGACGATCTGCAGCAGGACGGTCGCCGAGTAGTCTCCGGAGGGCGCCGACAGCACGCTGTTGACGTTATCAAACCCCTCGTAGAGCACCTCGGGGAAGAACAGCGCGCAAATTCCCGTGGTGACGCCGCCTGCGACGGGCAGCAGCCACCGTACGGTGTCGTTCTCCCCCATCGACGACGACGACGACAGCGACTGCATCCGGTCCGTGGCCAGGCCCAAGCTGAAGAGGAACGCCGATGACACGACCCCGCAGAGGCCGCCAAAAACGATAAACAGCGGCAGCTCGGCCAAGCTCTCGAGCTGCAGAACGATGGAGAGAACGAAGGGTGGAACGAGTGAGCACGCGTGGCGGACGATCGACGATCGACGAGGATGCCATGCACGAACCCTGAACCCTGTAATCGGGCACCAAGAACGCCGGACTGCTACCCAGCCCGGCCTGACTCACGATGGCACCGAGCACACTGGCCAGAAGGATCATCGCGATCGTCAACCCGGACTCCTCCTCCTCCTGGTTGACCAGCGCGAACTTTCGGTTGGGGCCTGGAAGCGAACGAGCCCGGAGCGAGTGAGCGAATAAACCAGCGAATAAACCAGCGACTCGACCCGCCCGTCAGAAGATCACAGCCACGCACCGGACTCTCGTTGGAGCACCGACTCGACGGCGAAAAATACGCCAGAGATGGGCGCGTTGAAACCGGCCGCCACGCCTGCCCCGCTCCCAGCCGCGATCAGCGACGCGATATGCTGCCGCCCGCTCTTGAACTGCTCGATAAATATGGTCGCCAAATCAACACCGATCTCCACACTTGGCCCTTCCGGACCGAGGCTCACCCCGCTCCCGAGCCCCACCACCGCGCTCCCAATCCTCCCCAGCCGCTCCCTGGCTTTCCGAAAGGGCATCGATTCCGAGCTCCCACCACCACTACTGAGCCAGAGGATGCCCGAGACGACCGCAGAGCCGACCACAGGCGGCCCGACCAGCCGCAGCCACCCGAACGCGTCCGCCTCCAGCGACGACAACAGCTGCCGGCCGTCGAGCACCGAGAACGACGTCTGCTCGTCCCAGATAATATGCCGGATGAACGCGACAGCATCGTTGAACAGCACGACACCGAAACCCGTCGAAATGCCGATCAGACACGCCGCGAGGATCAACACGAACTCGTTCGACGACGATGCGGACACTTCCTCGAGCGACTGGCTCTCCTTCGCCTTCTTCGCCTTCTTCGCCTTCTTCGCCTCCGTGCCATCCGCGCTATCAGTGCTATTGGTGCTATTGGCGCTACTAGCGCTATTGGTGCGCCGACTGCGCTTCTCGTTTTCTTCAAAGGGCTCGTCGAAGCGCGTCGCGGACTCGCCCAGGCTCCCGCTCAGAGAGTCGAGGCTCCGCTCCCGGATGAGCTCGTCGGCAAACGAGTCAATCATACACGACTCGTCGCACGATGACACCGACGGGGACGGCGCTGGTCTCGCGTCGTCTGTCCCCGGGTCCGTGTCCCCTCCGGACGACCGGACGAGATTGAACCTGGACCTTGACCTGAAAGGACCGTCACCGACACCGACTCGCCGGCGTTGGCCAACGCCGACTCGCCCTGCCGACGTCGACGTCGTCGGGGCGGACAAGACAACGACCCTGTCTGACCGGTACGACCCGCATTGCCGCATCCCCCCGCGCACAGCCACCATTCTACACCGCGACGAACACTCGACACGCGCACACGCCGAGCAACGATCAAATTTGTGAGCAAAACGGGGCGGAACGGTCGAAACGAAAAAACACTTCACGACATGAACGCAGCACTGCACGTTGCGTTTGTCCCGTCGACGGCCCACACGGCCCGGATACGAGTACGAGTACGAGTACGAGTATCCACCCGTCCGTGCGCCCCGATCCCGACGCATCATCAGCACGCGCGCAGGCCGACCCCGTCGTCATCGTGCTCGTCGTGTTCAGGCAGGACGACCGTCCGGGCCAACCCGAACGCCGACCTCGACCCCGGCACGGAAAGGAGAAGAAAGTCCATCGCCGTCTTTGTCTCTGGCGGTGGATCGAACTTCCGAGCCATCCACGCCGACATCCTCGACGGCTCCATCAACGGCGACGTCGCGGTCGTCGTCACAAACGCCCCGGGCTGCGCCGCAGCCGTCTACGCCCGAGAGCACGGCATCCCGGTGCGTACTGCGAACTCTAAACGACATCTGTATGAACCATCGACGCTCGACGCTCGACGCTCGACTCTGAAAAGCTCACTCGCACTGCGCTGGTCGACCGTTGGTCGTTCGCCAGGTTGCGGTCTACCCCCCCGGAAAGCACACCGAGACGACTGTCTGTGGCTCGCCGCGTGCGCTCGTCGACGAGCTCGAGTCGCACGGCGTCGATCTCGTCGTGCTGGCGGGATACATGAAGCTGATTCCCGTCGAGGTTGTCAAGGCGTACGAGAAGCGGATGCTGAACATCCACCCGGGCCTCCTGCCGGGACCGTTTGGGGGCCACGGTATGTACGGCATGAATGTCCATGCGGCCGTCGTGCGGTCTGGGAGCCGGGTGAGTGGGTGCACGGTGCATTTTGTCAACGATAAGTTTGACGAGGGGCCTATTCTCGGGCAGGCGGTGGTCCCGGTGTTTGTCGACGATACGCCCGAGCGGGTGGCTGCGAGGGTCCTGAAGCAAGAGCACGAGCTGTTCCCGAGATGCGTGCGGGCGTATTGCGACGATCGGATCGGGTGGCGGGAGGACGGCGTGCCGTACATCGTGGGTGTGAACTGATTTCGCTTTCCTGAAAGAGAAAGAGAGAAACCTTCGCGATCGATCATCGACTCGCGATCGACTCGCTATCGATTATCGATCCTCGTCGATGGAGATCTCGAGCGAAGATACGATACGAATCGATCCACTGATCGGTCGCCCCCGTTGTTTCACTGGTATGCAAATCAGACACAAAATCGGTTACAAAGGGTGCTACGAACGAGCAACATCTGGCTCTTTCCCGACACGTCGCGCCTCGTTCGTTCGTTCGTTCGCTGAAATTTTGAACTTCGAAGTTCAAATTTTCATAATTTCCGGAATCCCCGAAGATCGTCAATATGACCGACAGCGCCGCGTCGTCGCACGTCGTTGACGTCGATGCAGTCAGCTTGGTTCAGTACAAAGGCAAGGGCCTGGCGGAGAAGGTCGACGCCGTGATCGCTTCAGACAAGGTGGTCGTCTTCGGGCGTAGCACCTGTCCGTTCTGTATCGAGGTGACGAGGACGATGGCGACGATGGGCGTCGCGTTCACCTACATCAAGCTCGATCAGCTGTCGGCGACGCCGGCGGAACTGGCGGGGCCGGCCGTCCTGGAGCATCTCCGCGAGACGACCGGTCAGAGGACGGTCCCGTTCGTCTACATCAACGGCTCGCTCGTCGGCGGTTGCAACGACACGAAGGCGCTCATTGATTCCGGTGAATTCGACATGCTGGTCGGGGACGGCGACAGTGCGACCAAGGAGGCGATCAAGGGGCTGGCCGGGGTGGATCTCTCGGCGCCGTCCGTCACGGGTGCCCTGCTGGAGTTCCCGCAGACGGTCGACGGCCGGGTCATTCGCTGGACGGGCGTGCAGGTGTTTGTCGTGTGCGTGGTGATCGCGGCGATGAGCTACCTGGAGTATCGGTCGGTCAAGTGGCTCTCGGTCGGGCTGTTGACTGACTTTTGTTTGAGGTTTTACGGGGGCGCGGGCGTGAGTCCGCTCGGGAGCATCTCGATGCTGGTCGTCGCGCTCTGGGATCTCGTCGGTGGTCGCTGGCTGGGCCGGGAGACGGGGCCCGTGTGGGGGGCGGGGCCGCCGAAGCAGTTTGCGGTGGCGGTGGGTGTCATGTTTTCGACGATCATCGTGGTGCTTCAGTTCACCAAGCAGTGGCAGGCGGCGACGGCGTTTGCCGCGACGCTGGCGTTCTTTGCCGGGCTCGAAGGGTTCGTCAACTTTTGCGCGGGGTGCTGGTTCTTCGGCCACGCCATCCGGTTTGGGATCATTCCCGACACGGTGTACATGCAGCACATCAACCTGCTCGCCGAGACCAAGTACACTTGGGAAGAGTTTACCAAGGTCGTCCACCCGCCAGAGCCGGAGCGCGTCACGTTCCAGTTTGAGGGGCACGGCGCGCCGACAAAGGTCGATTTGCACTACAAGACGGGAAAGACGGACGACTGGGAGAGGGAGGACTTTGCCGTCGTCAAACACTCGAAGATTGCCTTTCAATCCTCGGTGATCGGCGTGGCGGCCGTCGCGGCGCTGTTCAAGTTCATGTCCATCAGCCCGCGGTTCGCGACGCCGGATCTGGTCTGGCAGATTCTCACGCTCCTGTCGCTCGTGCACACGGTGGTGTTCACGGCGCCGTATGTCGGCAAGATGATTATGTACCCGAAAAAGGTGCGGTCGGAGTGGATGCATCCGGCGATGAACAACGCGTTCTCCGTGCCGAGCATGACCCTGGCCGTCTATGCGTTCTTGTCGTGGGAAAACTACTCGACGGCGCTGGCGCGCGTTTTGTTCTGGGCGGGATCGTCGACTGGCACTGCGCTGGCGGTCATCACGATTGGGAACTGGCTCTCTACGCTGCGTCACGACGGCCACATGAACGGCTCGTGGATGATGGCGCCGGTCGGCCTCTTCATCTTTGCCGTCGTCGGCCCGATCATCGACCCGGGATATACCCAGGTCTGCTTCCTGTTCTTCGGGTTTGCGACCCTCATGTGGATCGTCCTGTTCGCGTCGCTTTTCCCGAGGTTTGCGCTCGGGCCGAATGCCGACCCCCGGATGCGCATGTTCGCGGCCATCTGGTTCGCGGCCCCCGCTGTGGCCTCCATCGCGTGGGCGGTGCTCAACGCGGGCGGAATGGGGTTGGAACTGATCGGGTCCATGAACAACGCGCCGCCAATCGCGATTACCCAGTCGCTGTTCTACGCCGCGTTGTCCATCGCCATGGTCGTCGCGTGGATGGTCTGGAGACGCTTCCTCTACGCCGATAAGTTCTTCATGCAGATGTGGGCGTTTGGATTCCCGACGGCGGGGCTGGCGTGGGCGGCCGTGTTGTACGATCTGACGGTGCAGACGGCGCTGACCAAGGTGCTCGCGGTGTGCCTGATCTCCCTGGCGTCAATCGTGTGCTTCGTGTTGACCCTCCGGACCTACACCGGCATCCTCCGTCTCAAGGTATTCACACCGGAGCACAAGTGGGGGCCGATGTCACAGCTGCCGCTCGCGCAGGAGAGCATGCGAGCGATGCTGGCCAAGATCAAGGTCACCGCCGATCATCTCGCCGAGCACCCGGACAACGCGCGCCTGTTTTCCACGCTCCGCGCGCAATGGACGACCTTTGCGGGCGTCAACGAATTCTACTGCGGGTTGAAGCAGAACACCTGCTTCCCGGTCATTGCGAGCTACTTTCCGGGACATCCCAAAACCGCATTCAAGCTGAACGACGAGCTCCTCGCCGCCCAGCACAGGATCTCGGAGATGATCGAGGCCGCAGAGCCGGCCACGTCGGCCGCCAAAGGCGTCAACCAGTACGTCCTCAGCGACGCCATCGCCGCCTTTGTCCAAAAAGCCAACTCGACCTTCGACTACGTCGAGGACAACATCAAGCCCGTCGTGCGGAGGTATATGTCGGGGCCTATCCAAGTGAAGACCATGAAGGATTGCTGGGACAACGCGGATCCTGCCGGCTGGTGGTTGAGCCTTCCAGCCCTCGTGCAATCTCTCCCCATGCATAGCCAGCGCGTCACCTTTGTCCGCGCCTTCGTCTGGGCCATGCCGGAGCGTTGCCAGCAGATCGGCACGATGATCAGCCTGGGCGTCGACCCGGTCGTCTGGGAGAGGCTCCGCCACTCGGTCGCCGAGATTATCCCACGCGGCGAAGATGGATGGAAGCGGTTCTAGATACTAAACACATTGAACGAAATGTAGATTGTAGAGTGTAGAAAATAGAGAGTTACTCGCGCCACGCCCGGCTCGTCTCGTTCGCGCCGCCCTCCTCCTCGTCCTCCCACCACGTCGCCGTGCGGCGGCCCGTCCTCAAAAACTGGATAGTGCTCCCCTCCTCGTCGTCGAGCCCCATGGCCTTGGCCAGCTCGAGCTTGAACGCGCCCAGCGCGTACCGTTCGGGGCGCTCGGCGACGCACGCATAGGTCCCGTTGTCCTGGCGGAGCATCGCCTGCCACGGTCCGGGGTACTCCCTGAAGAGCGCTCCCGAGTAGTTGATGATGAACGGCGAGACGCTGACTGTTTTGGAGTAATCGCGCTGGCGAATGTAGAACACCGGCTTGATCTGGCTCAAGAACCGATACTGGAGGGCCTTTGGCGGGAAGCCCAGCAGGCCCAGGTCGGCCCGGAGGTTGTCCAACTCCATGTTCCAGGTCACGAGCGGCTTGTCCTTGACGACCTCGAGAGAGTACGTCTCCAGCTCTGGCAGCTCGACCGTGCTGGCGTTCACGGCCACGTACACGTCCGCATTCTGTCCGGCATCAAAACTGTCGGGCGGCGTCTCGCCCGTAAACGAGAATGAGACGGCCAGCGACGCCATGAACGTGTTCTTCTTTCCTTCCCGCAAGTGCCCGAGCGAGACGCCGTCGGAGGACTCGAGCGCAGCCTTGAAGAGCTTGTACGCGCGATTGTACTCCGGGCCGTCGGGCAGGACGATGTGGACCTTCTTGCCGGTCGCAGCGTGCAGCTTGCGGGCCATCGAGATCGAGAGCTGGATCGACGAGTCGATGAACAGGTCGGACGATCCCGCGTAGCCACTCACGTTGCTCACGCTCGGGAACTCCTGGAGAACGAACGAAGCGCGAACGAGCGAACGAGCGAGTGAGCGAAAGAGCGAACGAGCGAGTGAGCGAAAGAGCGAACGAGCGAGTCTAGCGTGGGCAGTTCGGGGAGCTCGACACGTACCACCTCCATCCTCGTCTCTTGGGCATTCAGAGCGGCGGCGATGGCCCTCGTGGCATCGTCCACGATCTCTGTGTAGCTGTCTGGCCTGTATGTACTCCGTTTGCCGGGCTGGTTAATTTCCTGGTCATTCTTTGACTGGGCACTGGCATTTAGACTCCTCCGCAGCGACGCATTCTTTGCCCTCCGCAGCGGCGCGCTCCGGTATGTCGTTTTCGGGATGCTATGTAGTTGCATGGTTTGTGCTGAATGAAATAAGCGTGGAAAAGGAGGAGGCCTTTCCGTGTGTGTGTGGCGAAGAGTCCCTTCCCCCATAGGGACCGGATCCCTATGAGGTAGCTACCTCATCGAAGCAAAGCGCAAACCGAACTCCCACGCATGTTGTTTTGATTGGTAATCCGCGCGCTCGGTCATCCGCTTCGCGAGCCGACCAATCTCCTTGCACCCGCGCAGTAGCATGGC
>Ga0181573_10000741_pt1 | contig 33806 bp, 30 predicted proteins | sample 101ome_25_FD_148643 | JGI IMG/M metagenome (GOLD analysis project Ga0181573, IMG submission 148643) | Coastal salt marsh microbial communities from the Groves Creek Marsh, Skidaway Island, Georgia - 101409BT metaG (spades assembly) | ecosystem: Environmental > Aquatic > Marine > Intertidal zone...
GAGAGAGAGAAAGAGAGAGAGAGAGAGAGAGAGAGAGAGAGAGAGAGAGAGAGAGAGAGAGAGAGAGACGGCGAACCGCTCCTCTCTTCGCTCTCCTCTCCTCGCTCGTCAACCACCATCAGGATCATCCTCTCGCCGCTCCCTCCGCCTCCTCCGACCTCCCCGCCCCTCCCATCCACACAACAACATCCAAACGCCACCAATATACTATTGAATGCCCCCGGGAACAAAGGCAGCCACGAACACCAGAGATATCCACGAAATTCTCGTAGATCAGAATTTCACGACGCCGTCCCGTCGACCGCGACGCCCCCGCGTTCCTCCGGCCATCCATAGAACCACACCACGTACCACCACGTACCGTGCTCAGAGTGGAAGTATCCGTGTGTCTACGTAGAAAAGACGAAACAACCGGAATGGAGACGTTGACCGAGCTCGCCTTCTTTTCTCGCCGTCCCCCATTCATTCATTCGTTATACGTACACGAGTACGACGCCGACCGAACCAACCGATACCGCTGTCCGCACAAGTTCGTCGGCGAGGGAAGACGCGAGGCGAAGAATCAGCGACGACGAGTTGTTCGACCGATTCGAAGGATCGCTTGAAGACCAGGCCACCATGGACCACCACGGCCCGCTATCCTCCTCCTCCACCCTACCCGCCTCTTCGGCGTCATTCCAAGCGTCATTCAAGGAGTTCCTGTCTCGCCCAGAGAACCAGCCGATCCTCGAGCAGCACCAGAGAAAGGAGGTCCGCCAGTCGATCAAGCTGCAAGAGAAGATCCAGGCGCTCAAGTTTCGGTCGGCGGTGTTGGATGCAGATCTGGAGTCCCAGAAGAATATCGCGCCGTTTCTGAGGAATAGGGTGCTGAAGCGTATCGTGATGACGTTTATGAACGATCCAAACGGGGATTTCGAAAAGTGGGCGAAGAATCCCAGGGTGATCGGGATGTTGGCCACCGCGCAGCGAATGATGGACGAGGGGCGGGTGAGCGAGGCGGACATGGAGGAGCAGTTGGTGAGGATGCTCAAAGGTGGCGGCGACGATCCGTCGTCGTCGTCGTCGGCGGCGGCGTCGGTGGTGTCGGCGTCTGCCTCTCGGGAGTTTGCAAACGCCACGCGCGCCAAGGCTCGGCTTCCGACGGACCAGCTGGTGCAAGCGCTCAATGAGCATCTGCAAGAGCGCCGGAAGGGCAATACGGCGTATTCTGCCGGCCAGTATGACGACGCGGAGCGGTACTACGTGCGGGCGAAGAGCATCGTCGATCTGGTGGAGGGGCTGAGCATGGCGGACCAGGAGGAGGTGGTGGCGAATGCGGTGGCCGTGAATTGTAATCTGGCGGCGGTGTATTTGGCGCGGGGGGATTTCGGGGCGGCGTTGGGGGCGGCGGAGGACGCGTTGGGGCTGGATGCTGGGTGCGAGAAGGCGTTGGCGAGGAAGGCAAAGGCGCTGGTCGGGAGGGGGGCGTGGGAGGCGGTGGAGGCGGTGGTGGGGGAGATGGACGGGAGAGGGATGGTGGAGGAGGTGGGGGCGGTGCGGAGGCTGGTGGAGGCGCGCAAGAAGGAGGAGGCTAAAAGCCGGGAAACGTTCGGAAAGGGGCTGTCGCTGGGGACGAAGACGCCGACGATTACATGACGGGCTTTGGTTTGGGCGGCTTGAATACTTTCATGAGCGACTTGTCCTTGTCCTTCTTTTTCTTCTTCGTCGTCTTTGTTTTCGTCTTCGTTGTAAACTCCCGCCAGCTCCCGACCCGCTCCTCCCGTCCGGCCTCCCACGTTTTGGTCTTCTCTTTCTCCTCTTCGGCCTCCTTTCGCTGCTTCCGCACCTCGTCTTCCGCCCCTTTGACCTCCTCCTCGAGCCGCTGCGTCAGCTTGCGCTTTCTCCACTCTGTCTTTGCCAGCACTTCCCGCCCCTTGGCCTTCCACGCAGCATGAAACTCCTCCGTCTTCATCCACGTCTCCATCACGTGATCCATCCCGTTGAGCGCCGCCGCGAGTTGGCTGGCAGCGTCGTTCTGCGCAGACTTCTTCCACGTTTTGATCACCGCGTCCTTGGCCATGCCCAGCACGAGGTCCAGCCGGCCCTTCTTCTCCTCGTCCATCAGATCCCGGTGGGCCTGACCGAGGGTCTCGAACGCGTCCGATGCTTTCGGATGCGTGCACTTGTCGGGGTGGACCGCGAGGGAGACTTTCCGGTAGGCCCGAGGGATGTCTTTCGGGTCGACGTCAAAGCGCAGGTTGAGCATTTCGTACGGGTTGAGTTTGAAGGCGCCCAGGATCCGCATGACTTCGTTTTCCCGGTCGACGTCTTTGATGTCGGCGTAAAAGTCTCGCAGCGTGGCTGCGGTGGGAGGGGCCGGTGGTGGGCCGGTGGTCGGCTGATTCGAGTCGTCGTCGTTCGTCGCCCTCCTCTCTTCTTCTCCTGCGTCCTGGCGTTCGGCAGGCGGTTGCACTGCGACGACGTCCCTGTCTCCAGCATCCATGCTGATGGTCTACGGACAGAGGAGAGGGAGACCTCAACGAAATAACTGGCGTTTTTGAGGGGGTCTCAGACGAGTCGAGAGACAGATACAGAAATCTGAAATTCGTCGTTTCAAGAATTCAGATTCAGCAGCAGCGTCCCGTGGTCGTAGGTCGTCGTCTGAACCTGCTGAGTACGCGCGGACGGGACCTGGAACGGAAAATCCGAGGCGGCACCGCGTTCTGCATGCCCGGCTCCCTCGTTGCATCCGCCCGAGCACGAGCACTGGAGTCGTCGGCCGGTCGAGCGTCCCGTATCGAAATCTCCCTGCCCCTCGCACGCCTTCCGACGTACTTCAATGTCGTCCTCGGGACTGCGCGTGGCTGGGGGCGTGGCGAAGCGCTCCGGCCAAAAGTCCAGCAAGGCAAAGAACTTCTCGGGCATCGAGTTTCACAAGTCCAAGGGTCAGCATATTCTGAAGAACCCATTGGTCGTCCAGTCGATCGTTGAGAAGTCTGGGCTGAAATCGACGGATGTGGTGCTCGAAATCGGTCCGGGTACCGGGAATTTGACGATGAAGCTGCTGGAGCAGGCGAAGAAGGTCATCGCGGTCGAGTTGGATCCGCGGATGGTGCTCGAGTTGCAGCGTCGCGTGCAGGGCACGCCGTATCAGAATCAGCTGCAGATCATCCACGCGGATGTGATGAAGGTGCAATTGCCGTATTTCGACGTGTGTGTGGCGAATATCCCGTACAATATCTCGTCGCCGTTGACGTTCAAGCTGCTGTCGCATCGGCCGGCGTTTCGGGCGGCCATCATCATGTACCAGCACGAGTTTGCGATGCGGTTGGTGGCGCAGCCGGGTAACTCGTTGTACTCGCGGTTGTCGGTCAATGCGCAGCTGCTGTCGCGGGTGCAGCATCTGCTCAAGGTGGGGAAGAACAACTTCCGGCCGCCGCCCAAGGTGGACTCGAGCGTGGTGCGGATCGAGCCGCGGAATCCGCCGCCGCCGATTAATTTCCTCGAGTGGGACGGGATGGTGCGGGCGTGCTTTGGGCGGAAGAATAAGACGTTGAGTGCGATTTTCCGGCAGGGGACGACGTTGAGCGTGATGGAGCAGAACTACAAGCTGGGGTTGGCGCTGCGGGGCGTTGGAGGGGTTGGAGGGGCGGCCGGTGGGACGGCGCAGACGCAGACGCAGATCATGGATGTGGATATGGGCGGGGAAGACGACGACAACGACGATGAAGACATTGGGGGGACGTCCAGCGATGACGACGGGACGGAGATGGATGTGGATCCGAAGAAACGTCCTTCTGGGAGCAAGAAGAAGAAGCGGGGAAAAGCGAGCGACGAGTTCAAGGCCAAGGTGATGCAGATCCTGGACAAGAACGACTTTGCGGAGAAGCGGGCGTCCAAGATGTCACAGGACGATTTTATGCAGCTGCTGGCCGACTTCAACGAGCATGGAATCCATTTCGCGTGAGTGGAAGTCTTGACTTGACGGTCCGCCGACGGCGGCGGCGGATGGTCGTGGTAATAGTGGCAGTAGTAGTAGTAGTAGACGATCGTTGCAGTTCAATCAAATCATATTGAGTCAGGCAATCAAAGGAAGCAAATTGTTGATCAAATTTGTTCGAACTCGGCCGCACTACCGTATAAGTTCAACCTCGATGCGGTGCCAAAAGAATCTGTGCGAGAAAGCCTGCCTAAGAAAGAATAGATGATGGTCGTGGTGGCCGTCGTCCCGGTCGTGCGATATCAATACTGACAACAACACAAACCAACTGCGTGGAGGTGCCAGCCCGGGGCGGAATGCAAATTCCGGCACCACGATCAGTCACGTCCATGCAGCCCCGACGCTTACCAGTCCTCATCCTCGTCCTCAGAGACGGCCTCACCGCGCTCCCTGCGGGCCTTGTTGGCCCTGGCCTTCGCCTTCTTCTCCTTGCGGGACAGCTCCTTCTTCGGGCCCTTGACCTTGATGGTGTTTCCGAGGGCGTCGGTGGTCTCCTCGGCGCGCTTCCACTCGAGCTTGGCGGCAGCGAGGGCGGCGGCCGACTGGCCGGTGATCTCGAGCTTTCCACCTCCAACAGTCCATGTCTCACCGCAAACGGTGTCCAGGAACTCCTGGGAGTGGGAGACGACGACGACACCTCCACCGAACTCCTTGAGGGCGGCACTCATCGCACCGAGCGACTCGCGATCAAGGTAGTTGGTCGGCTCGTCCAGGACGATGATATGCGGCTGCTGCCACATAGCGGCTCCGAGCACGAGCTTGACCTTCTGGCCTCCGGACAGACCGCGGATGTGAGAGTGCGTGGCGAACTCGGACTCGAGTCCGAGCTCTCCGAGCATCTTCTCGACGTTGGCGGCGGTGAGCGGCTTGCCCATCATTCCGGCGGCGGCGGCCTCCCTGGCGTCGATCTCGTTGACCATCTTCTCGTAACCCATCTCCTCGAGCTGGGCGCGGGTGAGCCAGGAGGTCTGGCCGGCCGGGGCGTTCTGCCACTCGACCTCGTACTCGTAGCCCTTCTTGAGCTTGCGCCTGTTGAGCAGCTTCTCGACGGAGCGCTTCACGCCCGCCTCCGTGGCAACCTTCTGTGCCTTGAGCGCCTCCTCCTCCTCCTCAGTCATACGGTCGACCTTGTTCTGGGCCTCCCTGTCCTCTCCGGTCGCGTAACGCCACTGGATGTACTGGTTGGGGGTCTTATCGAGATGGCTCTCGATATGGTGGAAGGCGTGCTGGGCAACATAGGCGACACGCAGGTTGGGGTGCTTCCAGACGAATCCATCGTTCGGCTCGAGCTCTCCGGTGAGGAGCTTGATCATGGTCGACTTTCCGGCTCCGTTGGGTCCCACGCAGGCAACGCGAGAGTTCAGGGAGACCTGGAGGGTGACGTCGTTCAGGATCTTCCTCTCGGTTCCGGGGTATCCGAAGTGGACTCCCCTCATCTTGAGGATGGCCCTGTCCTTGGAGTTGATTCCCTCCAGGAATCCGGGCTCCGGCAGCGTCCACTTGGTGGTGGCATCCTCCAGGTTGTAATAGGACTTGGCCTCCGGCCTGTGCTTGACGAGCTCGGCCAGGTTTCCACGGTACTTGCGGATCTTTCGGCCCTCGTAGTGGATGATCCCGGTGCAGACCTTGTCCAGGAAGCCAGAGTCGTGGGACACGATGACGGACGTCACGTTGGTGAGTCCCGTCAGGTAGTCGACCAGCCACTGGACGTTGGTAACGTCAAGATGGTTCGTCGGCTCGTCCAAAAGCATGATATCGGCGTTCATCAGCATGGCGCGGGCCAGGGCGAGCTTCATCTTCCATCCTCCGGAGAGGGCAGCGACACCGCTGCTCTGCATCTCCTCGGTGAACCCGACGGACGTCAGGGCCTCCGCGACCTGCTCGCTGGTGACCTTCTCGTACTGGGCCAGGAACGGATCGTTGACGATGAAGTCGACGACCGGCGTCTCGGCCTCCGAGGCGTCAATGTCGTGCTCGACGTACACGGTCCTGAGCTCCTCCTTCGGCGGGAAGCCGTCGACCTGACCGTTGGCGATGGCCCTCATCAAGGTGGACTTTCCGCATCCGTTGGGTCCGCAAAGACCGTAACGCTGGCCGCGCTTCAGGTGCAGGTTGGCGTTCATGAGCAGCACCTTGGCTCCGTAGGCGAGAGAGAAATCGCAGTTGCACAGGTCCTCTCCCTCCTCCTCGTCGACCTTGGACTCCTTCTCCTTCATCTCCTTGAAGCAGATGGCGAGGAAGGCGGCGGCCACCTTGTTGGCGGTCGCCTCGGACAGGTACGGGGCCAGGTAGGGCACGACGCTCGACTCCCAGACCTTCTCGTCGAAGTTCTTGATGTCGACCAGCGAGGCGCCGATCTTGGCGACGTACGTCAGGGCGGCCTCGGCATCGGCACCGAGCTCGGCACCGGACACGTCGGCCACGCACTTCGAGAGCGACGCCTGGACGGCCTCTGGGTCGGCCTTGGCCGGGTCCTCGCCGTTGGCGCCCTGGCTGGTGGCGTCGGCGGCAGTCTGGGCCAGCGTCTTCGCGGCACGCTCAGCCATGGTACGAGCCTCCGGGTTGGACATCTCCTTCACGGCCTTCTCGACGTACGGGGTCAGGAGGTTGGAGAACTCGAGGGCGTCGACCGGGCTGTCCACCAGCTTGGCCATGTTATCGATGATAACGCAAGACTTACGGCGAATCGGCGTCGAGCGCTCCTGCAGTCCACGCAGAAGCAGCGGCACCAGCAGAGCCAGCGTCTTGGCATCGACCGCCTGCACAAACGTGGTGGCGGCGAGCTTGTGGACGCAGTCCTGCACCTCGGCCGGCTGGGCAATGCAGCGCACCAGGTTCGGGATGAAGGGCTCGATGTCCTTGTTCCCGACGGCACCGCAGCACTTCACCAGCGTCTCCGTGGCGAGGTTGGCCAGGTCCTTCTTGATGTCCGTCATGGACTCGGTCACGGCCGGCACAATCTCCGGGAGACAGTACGAAACCTCCTCGGTGTTCGAGTCGGCAAGCGCATTCAGGTGAGTGAGAGCTCCCATCTTGGTCTGCGGCTTGGACTTGGCATCCAGCAGCACCTCCAGAAGGGCCGGCACGGCGACCTTGATGGCCGCCGGGTTGAGCCCGTTCATGATGGAGGCGCCAGCTGCCTCAGCAGCGGCCTTCACCGAGGCATCCTTGTCTGCCAGGGCCCTGAGGACCTCCGGCATGAGCGGGATGAGGAACGGCTCGGCCGGCTGGCCGACGGCGCCGGCAAACTGGACGACGCCAGTCAGACCGGCCTCCTTGGTGACGGGGGCGGGGTCGACGATGCGCGAGGAGAGCTGCTTCGCCTCGGCAACGCGAGTGGCGGATTCCGCCGGGGTCAGGGCTGGTGGGGGAGGGGAGCGCGGTGGTCAGTGAGAGGCGGTGGGGTCGGGTCAGCGCGTCGAGTCAGCGCGCCGGCGGGCCATGCGAGCTAATTGGGCTCCGTTCCCTTGTTGCTTCGCGTTCGCGCAGCGTGGTATGCAATATATGACGTACGTTTCATGCACATGGTGTGGCGTGGTTGAACTGAACTCTGTTTTCGCACTCCCGAATGTAAAATTCAGAGAGGAAGTTGTCTATCACACGGCGGCTTCTCGCGTGGGATAGATGTCGAGCGGATTATGGCTCGAACTGCAGAGAATGTTATTTGAAAAGGAACGAGGCCGGGGAAGGCGAGGAGTGAAATTGCCAGCTCGCGTCTGCATCGGGGACAGGTGCCGATGCCGGCGTTGCTGACCTGGTCGCACATCATCGTTTTGCTGTGTTCTTTCACAGAGAATAAATACACGCAGACGAAGCACGCGTTCGCGCTCACGCCTTGATCCTTCCGAGCATCTTGGCCTTCTCCTCGCTGGTCTGGAACTTTCCAGGGCCGAACTTGGAGCTGGTATCGATGAACTTGACGTCGACCTGCTCCAGCGCGCTCCTCTTGGTCTGCGGGAACAGCGTCTTGCGCAGGGTGATGACGCGCTTCTTCGTACCCGGGCATCCTCCCTTGATCATGACGTAGTCCTCGTTGATCATACCGTAGTGAGGGAAGCCACCCATCGGGGTGATGTCCTTCTCGGTGACGTCAAAGGCGGTGGTGGCCTTGTGGGAGGCCTCACCCTTGACACCGACCCTGTAGATCTTCTTGTTCATCTCGGTACGGTGGTTGACACCCATGGCTCCGGACCTGGCGACGGTCCAGGCAACGCGGGCCGGGTGCCAGGCACCGATGCAGGCGACCTTCCTCAGACCGCGATGGGTCTTCCTGGGGAGCCTGGTGACGCCCCAGCGGGTGACGACGCCCTCGGTTCCGTGTCCCTTGGTGATGGCGATGGTGTCGATCATCTCGTTGTTGTTGAAGATCGAGCTGACCGGGACGGGCTTCTCGAGGAGGCCGGCGGCAAAGTCGACCTTGTCGGCGACGGACCCGCCGTTGACCTGGATCTCCATGATGTGGGCCTTCTTCTGGGAAAGCGGGGTCTTGGAGATCTGCGTGTGGGCGAGGACGCGGATCATGTGGCAGTGCTTCTTCATCTGCTCAAGCTCGGCCTGGATCTCCTTGCCGCCGTTGGCGTGCTTGGCGACGTACTTGGTGAAGGCCTTCTTCTTCGCCTTGTAGAAGTTCTTGTAGAACCTGCGCTTGACCTCCTCGGACAAGTGCTCCGCCCAGACGGTCGAGAGGGTGCGGGGTCCGCGGACGGTCTTGACGTAGCCAACGACTCCGACGACGATCATCGGCGGGGTCTCGATGATGGTGACGGCCTCGGCCACCTCCTTCTTGTGGGCCTTGGATCCCGGCTTGTCCACGTCACGGGTGATGTGGGTCATGCCGGCCTTGTAGCCCATGAAGGCGGTCAGGTGCGGCTTGGCGGACTCGTCGTCGCGCGGGAAGGACTTCACCTTACCCCTGCCGCGCTTGGAGCGCTTCTTGGGCATGAAGCCCAGATGACCGAGACGCGGGTGCTCGAACTGTCGTGGCGTCGGGCGGGCGAGTGAGTCGAGAACGAGTGGGGAAGGGGAGCGTGGTCGGACGGGCGACGGCGCCGGGCGGAGCGGGCGCCGCGCGCGCCAACGGGCATGCAATACGATATTGGTGTGTTTGAGCGGGGGGCCGGGGGCGGTGGCGCGCAGGACGGGCGGGAATGGCCGTCGCCGCAAAAAATGGGCCAAGACAAATTCGGCCCCAAGTCCGCCCATCGGGCAGGTCTCGAGGCGAGTGGAGGTGTAGAATGAGAGACGTACCTTCCTGTGAGACATGGTGGTTTCAACGTGAATTGAAAAGGGCCGAGCGAAGAGGGAGGGGCCGGGGATGTCTGAGGGAGAGAAAGAGAGCGCGCGGGGTGCATTGCAAACTGGATGGCGGGATCGCGGGGTGCCGGGATGAAGGATCGACGACCGCGTAGAACAGCATCGGCGGTGGGGACTCGGGCCGGGGTCGTCGAGATGGTGGACATGGCGTCTCGGCCTCCCCCGATGCTTGGCGGACCCGCGGCGTGAGCGAGGAGGTTGCCGGTTGGCCCGTCGCGTACTCTCCCCTGCTCGACCCGCCCGGACGCCGAGCCTCCGGGTGGGCGGTCGGTGGCCAGCCCATCACCCATCATTCCTTCACAACCCGTCCGATCTCCGGATGTGCCAGATCTAGGCTGGATCCAGAGAAAAAAACGGTTTGCGAGGCCTCTCACGGAATCTGTCCAGCTTCACCCGGCGCGCAGTGCATCCCGTGTGCACTACGAACGATTTCAGCAGAGCGCACGGATCTCGGCGCGCAGAGAGCAGAACGCGGGCGCGGAGAAGGTTTTTCGAACAGCCCAGCCCATCAGACCCCGCCCTCCTCCATGGACGGAAACGGCGGCATTCAACAGCTCCTCGCCGCGGAGCAAGAAGCCCAGGCAATCATAAAGGCAGCGCGTGACGCCAAGGCCGAGCGACTCAAGCAGGCAAAGGACGAGGCTGCCAGAGAGGTGACGGTGGGTATTGATCTCGACCGACGTGCGCTCACTGTTCGCTCTTCGCTCTTCGTTCTCCGCGCTCGTTCTCCTAGATTCACTCACTTGCCCACTCGCGCTGCGCACGCGCTCGTTCGTTCGCCAGGCGTTCAAGCAGGAGCTTGAGGCACAGTACGCGGCGTCCATGGACGCGGACGCGAGCGAGAACGCCACCACGGTCGACAAGTTGCGGGCAGAGTCGGACGCGGAGATCGCCAAGGTGACGCGGAGCATGGGCGTCAACAAACAGCGGGTACTGGACATGCTGCTGACCCAAGTCAAGACTGTGAAAACTTCGTAACTATCGTATATTCGCAATTGATTCGTTGGTTCATTCGAGGAGGCACGACTTGTACCGGGCAAGGTTGGCCGTGACCCAGGCGTAGAGCTGTTCGTCCTGGTGCAGGATCTTCTTGATGGCGGCGACCGACCTGTCGCTCGGCGGCACGTAGTTGCTCGACCCTTGGGTGACGCGCTGGGGCTTGACCTTCTTCAGGAGCTCGAGCCCGCCCTCGAAGAACGTCGGGAACAGCTTCTCCATCACGGCCACGGTCCCTTCGAAGTCTTCGATCACACCGACGACGTAGTGTGCGTCGATCACCTGTTTGGCCCTGTCCAGCACCTCGCTCGCGGACAGGTCGCCGCACTCGCCGCCGTCCGGTCCACAGAAAAACAGCGATTGCTTCCAACCGTCACAGTTGAAGCAAGTGTCGGACTTTCCGGAGTCGATGCATTCGTCGATCGTCTGGTCGCCGTACTTGCTGATCACCTTTTTCCGGTCCTTCTCACGGCGGTCTCCGTACCGAAGATAGTAATACTGGCTCGTACAGCGTGCCACCGGTTCTCGCAACACGTTGATGTACGCCACGTCTTCGTGTACAATCTCCGGGAAGTGAAAATGCTGCGCGATGACCGTCTTCTCGCCCTTGGACAGTGCGTCGTGGACGGCCGCCTGGACCGCCTCAAAGTCGTGCGAGGGCAGGTCGAACCATCCCAGGAGCTTGAAGCCGTGTCTCGACGAGAGCTTGTTGATGAGGGAGGTCATCGATGACGAACCGGCCTTGGGGACGCGGTTGTAAATGAGGACCGTCGGGTCCCGTGCTTTGATCTTTACTTCGGCGCACGACAGGGTCGACGACGATGCCGTCGCGTGATCATGCTCTTCGGCGGATGTTCTTGTCTGCTTGCTGCTGTTCGACACGGACTCGAGCGGTGTCATCGTCAGGGCGTACCCGATGACCCCGGCCACGGCGACCACCGCCAAGACCAACCAACAGATGCGCGAGGATCCCTGCGTGCCTGTCGACGACGACGACGACGCGCTCGGCTCGGCCTTCCGCGTGTTCTTGCCCGTGAGCAAATGGTTCTGCTCAGACATGGTGGAGGGCGACGACGAGGGCAGCCGGGAGGAATTTCTCTCGAGGGAAAAATCCCCAAGGCTGGATCTTTGACTCTCGGTTGTTCGTCGCGCGTCGGGACGTTCGCGCGGTGCTGCCTGGTCCCTCGCTGATTCTCTCTCTCTCGTCGACGTGTCAATGAATGGAATTGGGGAACAGGAAACGAGAGGGAGTTGGACTGCTACTCGAGAGGAGGAACCACCATTCGTTGTGTGTCTTACTAAGGTGTGGTAGCGAGGAAGAATGATTGATGAATCGCAAACTGCCTAAGGAAAATGGTGGTACAGCCTACTACTGTGCGGTTCCCGGGAGGAAGTGCTCGAGCGGCAGTCCCCTCTCCCTGGCCACGTCCTTGAACGTCCTCATCGCCTTGAGTCCCTCGACGGTGGCCTTGGCGTTGTTCAGCGCGTTGTCGCTTCCCAGCTGCTTTCCGAACCCGTTCTTCACGCCAGCCAACTCGAGCACGGCGCGCACGGCTCCTCCGGCGATGACACCAGTTCCCTCGGCGGCCGGACGGAGCATGACGCGAGCGGCCCCGAAGACGCCGTCGAACCTGTGCGGGAACGAGGCAGACTTGGACAGGGGCACTTTGACGAGGTTGCGCTTGGCGTCGACGGCGGCCTTCTGCACGGCCATGACGACCTCCTTCGCGGACGCACATCCGACGCCGACGGTTCCGTTCTCGTTGCCGACGACCACGACGGCCCGGAATCGGAGCTGCTTGCCTCCCTTCACGACCTTGGTGACACGGCGGACCTGAATGACCCGGTCCCTGTGGTATAGGTGGAGGCGAGGCGCGTGAGGGAGCGTGTGCGAGGGAATTGGGCGAAAAAATGACTACGTACTGGAAACCGTCGTTCTCGCGATCGTCGCGCCTACCGGCCGCGGTAATTGTGGTCGGCCGGGCCGAAACAAGCGGCACGGTCGCCCTGGTTGGCGCGAAGGCGCGAACGGAGGCGATGGAGGCCACAGAGCTCATGGGAGCAGACATGCGCTGCGGCGTGGCGTTGCAAGACGCCCTGAGAGCGACAGGCGCCCGGATGGACAATGTGGACTGCATATTGTGTCAAATCGATCAAATTGTGGACAATGTACCGGCTGCGTGTCCGCCGAAAGGCGATGGCTGCGAAGGAGTTTGGAGGGCGCGTCCCTTCAAGGGACTCGAAGGCTTGGACGCAGCGGTAGGTACAGTGTAGTCAATCGGCCCCGCCGCGCCGGGACAAGCGGCTGCTGAGCCGCTTCAACAGCCCGACCTCCTTCGGCTGGTTGCGAGCTCGCACGAGCTCGGCGCGCGCCTTCGCCGCGTGCAGGGCCTGGAGCCGGCGCCGAGCAGCTCGGCCAGTTCGCGGGAGCCCGCGAAGGCCGACGTGGCGGACGCCCGGCGGGACGAGCCAGGAAAAGCTCTGATATATCCATCGGCAGAAGGTGAAGATGCGACCGCAGACGGTCCGCTCCTCGGGCGGCCCCCGCTCGTCCAGGACGGCGTCGGTGAAATCGCGGCTCATCGCCCCGCCTCGCCACGCGTCGTCCTCGGGCACGCCGTCAGACGAACGGGCGTGCTGGTGGCCGTCCACTCGGTACTCGAGCTGCAGGGCGAGATCGCACAGCACAAAGTTCCGGAAGTAGATCGCGCAGGCGGGCCCGCACCTGGTCGTCAGCTCGTCCATCTTGGCGAGACCCAGCTCAAAGACCAAGCAGTCCGCCACTGCCGTCGCCGAAAACCCCTTGACGATCTCAGGATCGTCAAATCCCGTGTACACCCCGAAGATCGACAGCAACCGAATGTCGAATATGGACCCGGAGAGCAGCGTGCCCGTCACGGGCGACTCGAGTTCCGATTCGGCTGTCGGTGCGGCGGCGAGCCGTCTCCGCTGGTAGGCAACGCAGCCCTTCATGAGAATACACACTTTTTCGCTCGCCTCGTCCTCCGCCAGCACCACATCCCCGGCGGCGACCTCCCGGAAAGCCCCACGACGAATCACCTCGCGCGCCTCCAGACGCTCAAAACCACCCCTTCTGTACAGGAAGCGCCACATCTGTTCCTCTCGTTCGTCTCCGAACCGGATGTTTCGTTCGTCATAGATCAGTCTGATTATCGCGATTCCGTGCGTCACGATGTTGATCGACGAGAACACGATCGCCTCGAGTCCGATGGCGCCGTCCGACGAGACCCCCGGCCACGAAGGTATCCCGAGCGCACCGGTGACCAGCAGGAACACGTAGGCGCAGAGAAGGCTGAGGCGTATGAGAAGGATGTCGCTGAAGAGCGAGGCCACAGTGAAGCTCACGCCGGACAGAAACGAGAAAACTGACCCCGGCTGCCTGATTTCGACCATCTCGCATACGTACGGTTCGTCGCCGCAGAGCGCTACGCGGGCGTCGTGATGCGCCAGCCGCGCGAACACGGCAATGTTTTCGATTCCATTTACGACAAACAGACCAAGCCGCCAATTCGAAAGGAGAGAGGTGTTGGGGACTGGACGAATCAGGGAAACTCGCTCAAACTCACCGGCTGACTGCCCTTGCCCATCGTCGTGCTCAGTTTGATGGCGTCGATGTAGTTGACGACGCCAGCGCCCTTGATGACCTTCGGCCGTGCCGCGACCAGCGCCTCGACGAACGCCCGGATGTTCTCCGCAAGCGCGGCCTCGTCAAAGCTCACCTTCCCGACGGCGGCGTGGATAACGGCCCCCTTGTCAGCCCTGAATTCAACCCGCCCCGCCTTCGCCTCTTTCACCGCGCTCGCCACATCCTTTGTCACCGTGCCCAGCTTCGGATTCGGCATCAACCCGCGCGGCCCGAGGATCCGCGCAACCTTCCCGAGCTTCGGCATCATCTCCGCGGTCGCCAACGCGACGTCAAAGTCGATCGCCGACGACCCCTCGGACGCCAACGTCGCGATGAAGGCATCGTCCGCCACCCGATCCGCCCCCGCCTGCGTCGCCGCGTCGACGTCGCCGCTCCCTGAGGTGAAGACGCACACGCGCACGTGTCTGCCGGTGCCGTGGGGCAGCGCCGCGACGCCCCGCACCATCTGATCGCCTCTTCGCGGGTCAATCAGGGTGTTGACGGCAACTTCGACGGATTCGTCGAATTTCCGCTTCTTCTCCGCGCTGACGTCGAGGATCGACCGTATTGCCTCGGCGAGGGGCAGCGGCGGCCGGTGTTTCTCCTCCCGCGCCCGTGGCGGTACGTATCGCGGGAGCGGGATGGACGGGTCCGTCGTGCGGACCGCCTGGATGACTGGAGGTTCAGACGTGGAAGGCAGGAACCGCTTCGAGAGCTTCCCCCACGCACTCGGCTCGATTTCGAGCGTCCGCCGCCCGAGCTCGCGTGCGATCGTCCGCCCGCTACTCATCGTGGCCGGATATATCTACGTGTGGGTACGGATGTGCACGACGCGCGCGTGATGATGATGCGTGGGATGGGAGAAAAGTGAATTTGCATGGGAAACTGCAGCTAGCCGAAAAAGTCGCGGATGCTCCGCTGTCCGCCACCTCCGCCACCTCCGACACCTCCGCCGACCGCTCGACCGCCGCTGCTGGGAGGCTGGTACGCCTTCTTCATGATCGCCTCGGTCGCCGCCCGGTTCCGCCGACTGGCGCCAAACCCGACAGACCCGCCACCGCCGCCACCACCGCCGAAATCTAACCGCCGCGGCTGTGCCGCGCTCGCAGCCGTCGGGCTCTGCTGGCTACCTCCCACGACGACCTCGTCGTCCACGACCATCGGCGCGGGGCTCCCCGCCGGCCATCCTCGGTTCCCGGCAAACGGCTGCAGCGGGCTCCCGGGTGGCACCTGCGGCTGGCTGACGGTCGCGTTCAGCCCGTATCCCGCGTTGCTTGCTAGGCCATACCCAGCCCGCTCCGAGTTCGCGCCCCGCGGGTTCCACCGGTCACTGGGGAGCTCCTTGGAGAAGGCCGGGATGGACACAAAGATGTGCTCGTCGTCGTGGTGCACGTCGTACGTCCGCTGCTGCTGGCTGTGGCTCAGACAGAGTTGCCCAGACAGGTCCGTATCGACAACATATCCCGTCCGGATATCTATCTTCTTCTTGTGCCACGGACAGACGAGACAGTTTCCCGTCGGAAGCTCCTCGATGTCTGCCTCTACCAGCGACGCGCCCATGTGGTGACAGTGCGCGTCCAGGGCGCTGTACGTGCCGTCCGTCGCCGACTGGACGATGAGTATCTTCAAGACGCCCACGCCCGGCAGGTTGAGCTCGCTGAAAAAACAGGGTCGTGGGTGGTCGAGTGTCGTGAGGGTCACACGTCATCCACGAGCGGGCGAGCGTATATACGCGCGTACCGGAGGAGGCGCTCGCCTGGTTTCAGCTGGCTCGTCTTGCAGACTCGTTGCATTGTCCGCTCGCTCGCTCGCTTGCGTGGTTGGGCAGAATTATTTCCTGGATCTCGAACGAAATCTTTCGTTCGAGTTCGGTGCGAGGTTCCTACGCTCTACTGCTACGACTGCCTATATATATATCGTGTATCTATTTATTTCATAGTGTTCATAGTGGTTCATAGGCTGGTTCATAGGCTAGGCTGTCGATCTGAGCCAGCTCGCGGACACTTCCAAGGCACCACAGGGTGGCTGTCCACTCACACATCGTCTGCCGCCCCGACCGCGACTGCCACCACCAGACCGATATACAGCCCGTACCAGGCCATCATCATCCATCCGACCCTGGCAGGGACCATCGATCGATACCACAGGGCAAAGGCCACCAGGCCGACGCAGTTGACCAGCGCAAAGACGCACCCGATGGCAGGGACGATGGCAATATCCAACGCTTGGGAGGACAGGCCCGTGGCGGAGAAGTACGTGGCAAAGCCGATGCCGATCCCCAGGAGGAGGTTGAACAGCGGTCCGGCGAAGCAGGCAGTCATGGCCATGCTGACGCCCCCGTCTGCCGTCGACGCGATGGCGAGATTCGCCATCAGGTCGGTCAGCGAGTTTCCCCACGCCAGGACCGTGACACCGAGGACTGCCGGTTTGATGTGTCCGATGACGCCGAAGACGTGGATGATGCCGACGAGTTCCTCGGCGATGAGCCCGATCCAGAGCGCCGATATGAAAAAGCCGTACATGCCGATGAGGGCGGCGACTGGCACGCGGTCGAGCACGCGCGGGTGCTTCTTCGCTTGCCAGGCGGCGAGCGCGAGGACGGATCCGGCGGCTGTCGCGATGCACGCGGTCGGGACGTTAATGGCCACGATCTGGCGAGCAGAGGGCGAGTGGATGAGCGGAGGGTGAGAGTACGGAAGGGAGTGGACGAATACGGGCGTCAAACACGGACGCCCCCGCTGAAGTATGCCGTCAGGAACCACGGCGATAGTGCCGCGGAAAGGACAAGCCACGAGAGGTCCAGGGATCCGTCGCCAATGTCGTCGTCGTTGGCGTCGTTGGCGTCGTTGGCGACGACGGGCACGGTCGCCCTGAGGAGGAAGGCGAGTGGCATGACGAGGATCTCACCGAGCCACGAGGTGAGAACGAGGGCCCGGCGGACGGGAACGAGCCATCGCGGCTGTGCACCCCCGTCTCTTCTTGTGTTGGTATCCTGCGCGTCGGATAGATAGACTGTCGTGGTGTGCCTGTCCGCCATGGCGTCGGAGTCTGTGTGCCCCGGGGCCAGCAAGGGGGAACCCTCTTCCCTGTCCACCATCGCCTCGATCAGGTCCTCCAAATTCAGAATGCTCGCCGCCTCGTCCAGGGGCAGCGGCGCCGCGCGATGGAACGATCGCACGTTCGACAAGGCCGCCGCCGCCCGAGCCCGGTACTCGACTGTCGACATCTGGCTGTACTCTGGGCGAATCTGCGGCGGCGGCCGCCCCCGGCGCTCGAAGCCGTGTCGGATGCCGGCGCCGGCGCCGGCGCCCTCCGTGTTGGCCCGCGGCAACGCCGCCTCGAAACCACCGGCCGCCTCGACGGTACCAGTCTCCTCGAGGGTATCGACCGACTCGAACGGCGACGTCAGCATCGTAGACATCGTCGAAGACACGCCGCTGTGCACGGAGTCGAGCTGGTGCCCCGACGACGTCCGCCTGCCCTCCATCGCGACCGCCCCTCCCGGCGACCGCCCCTCCCCTGGCGCCCACGTGACCCGTCTCGATGGCGAGACGTCTCTCGACGATACCCCCGACGCCACCAACTCCACCTCTGACGACCCCGACGGGGAGGGGGACTCCTCCTCGCCCTCGCGCCCTTCCAGCACCGGCAGCAACGCTTGCCGCAGCCGCCCTCTCAACCCCGCATCGTCATCCTCTATCGTATGGTTCGTGCTCCCCTCCACCGGACCGCTCCACGCGTACCCCATCCTTTTCGTCACGTCTGCAAAGAGGACCAGCACCGCGTACCCCACATACAGCCCCAACAACAGACTCACCCCCCGAACCGTCATCTCCCGCTTCACGAACACAATCCCACCCACACACCCCACCGCCACACCCAACGCCAGCACGTCCCGCACCTGCGCCGCCTTCCACCGCACCACAAACCGCTCGCCGCTCTGCGTCCTTGTTCCTCGTCCCCCAACCCCGCCCAACGTAATGATCCGCCCAGCCACAACGCACCCTATAAACATCACACTCCCGAACAAACCCCCCAGCGCCAGATCATAATGCCCGTGCTGAATTGCCTCGATGCTCGACGACAGGTCCGGCGCCCCGTTCCCCAAGGCCAACAGCGTACACCCCGCCAGCCGCGGCGGCAGATTCAAACTCTGGCTTATACGAGCCAGAATCACGCTGAAGTACTTCTCGGCCGTCAGGCCGATCCCCTTGAACAGCGCCAACAGGAGCAACACCGACGCGACCACCACCCCGACCTTGACCGCCGCCGGGTTGCAGAAGTACACCGACAGCAGGCGCGTCGAATATGAATCGTTGATTCGATCGATACAATGGTCCAAGACGAACGCGCATTGCGCGGCGCGGGGCGAGAGGCTGTAGACCTCGGCGCACGAGTAGGAGGAGGACGACGACGACGACGAGTCGGGGGAAGAGAGGGAAGAGACGGAAGAGACGGGAGAGACGGGAGAGACGGGAGAGACGGGAGAGAGGGGAGAGAGGGGAGAGGCAGACGCGAACGAGACGACGACGACGAGCAGCAGCCAGCATGGTCGGAGCAACGCGTCCAGTCTCCGGTGGCGACTCGTACGACGCGAAGAACGCGTCTCTCTTCTTCCGGGGACGTTCGAACGCATCGTGGTCGCTTCGCTCGAATACAGCCAGACTGCGAGGGCCCTCACGCCCAGTATGGACGCACGACACGTGCCATGCAGCCCCAAACAGACGCGCGGTTTGAGTCTCGCGGAATTTCGGTTTGAACGAGAACGAGCTCTTTCCGGACGTCAAAAAATATACGCGATCGCGCGCTCTGTTCTCCAGAGTCTAGTCGTCGCATCGTCACATCGTTCTCCACACGATCCGGTCTTCGTCTCGTCGTCGGTGACGCGCATTCCCTCCGAGTCAATGCATTTCCGGTCGCTTGCGGCACGGCCCACTGCGGCCGTCTCGGCCCCGTCCGGCCGTCCCAACAGGCATGTTTCCGTGTCTATGTCGTCTTCGGTCTCGTCGACTCGTGCTGCGCGCGTTCGTCTCGCCGGAATCGCCTCTGGCCGCAGTCCCCCCCTCCAATCGTCCTCTCTTCCGGTCGTCTGCGCGGCCGGGGGCGATTCTGGATCCTCGTCGGACACGTTCGATCCGCAGATCTGCGTGGTGTTGGGTACGCAGTGGGGAGACGAGGGGAAGGGCAAGCTGGTGGACGTGCTGGCCCAGGAGTATGGTATCGTCGCGCGAGCGCAGGGTGGGGCGAATGCCGGGCACACGATCTACGACACGGAGGGCAACAAATATAAGCTGCATCTGATTCCTTCGGGTATTCTGAATCCGTCGGCGACGTGCGTGGTCGGGAACGGGGTCGTGGTGCACCTGCCGGGGATTTTCGACGAGATCAAGGGGCTGGAGGAGCGAGGTGTCAAGGTGCAGGGCCGGCTGATTATCTCGGATCGTGCGCATTTGCTGTTTGATATGCATAAAGAGATCGATGGGTTGCGTGAGGCCGAGCTGCAGGGGACGGGGAAGCAGATTGGGACGACGAAGCGGGGCATCGGTCCGGCGTACTCGTCCAAGGCGACGCGTAACGGGATCCGCGTGGGGGATCTGGTGGATATGGATCAGTTTGCGGAGAAGCTTCGGAAGCTTGCGTTGGATGGGCAGAAGCGGTTCGAGGACTTTGAGTACGACGTGGAGAAGGAGATTGTCATGTACCGGGAGATTGCCAAGACGGTGGCGCCGTACGTGCAGGATACGGTGCATTACATCAACGATGCTGCCAAGGCGGGGAAGAAGATTCTGATCGAGGGGGCGAACGCGACGCTGCTCGATGTGGATTTTGGCACGTATCCGTTCGTGACGTCGTCCAACCCGTCCATCGGCGGGGTCCTGACGGGGCTGGGCATCGCGCCGACCAGACTCGGGGCGATCATCGGGGTGGTCAAGGCGTATACGACGCGGGTCGGGGAAGGGCCGTACCCGACGGAGCTGTTCGGGGATCTGGCCGAGGAGCTGAGGGAGATCGGGGCGGTGGGTATTGAACCCGACCTTGAACTCGACATCGCGCGTCCTGACTCTCTCACTCGCGCTACGCGCTTCGCTTGTTCTCCAGGAGTATGGGACGACGACGGGGCGTCCGAGGCGCATCGGGTGGCTCGACTTGGTGGCGCTGAAGTACGCGGCGGATATTAATGGTCTGACGCATATCAATATTACCAAGCTGGATGTGCTGAGCGAGCTGGATGAGATCAAGGTGGGGGTCGCGTACAAGCTCCCGGACGGGACGTTGCTGCCGAGCTTCCCCAGCAATTTGGACGTGATGGCCCAGGTCGAGGTGGTGTACGAGACGTTGCCGGGGTGGAAGGAGGACATTTCGAAGGCAAGGACATGGGAGGACCTGCCCGAGAATGCGCAAAAGTACTGCCAGTGGATTGAAGACAGGACAGGAGTGCACTGCAAGTGGATTGGCGTCGGACCGGGTCGAGAGGCGCTCGTGGTCAAGCCCAAGGGCGTCTAATTGTGATCACATCCTTCATTGTCCTCCACGCTACTTACACCGAGAAATGTCGTTAGAACTGAGGGAAAAAGTCAACGAGATCGTCGTCGATCAACGGCGACACCACCCACGCCGCCCGTCCGCCTCCTCCTCCGACCTCTTAAGGACTTCTTCGGACTTCTTCGGACTCCGACACGCACCTGTCACCCTATACCCTATCCTCGATCAACACAGTCCCATTCTCCGCGTCGACCCGCCACCGCCACCGCCGCTCGTCCGTCGCCCCGTCCGCCTCCTCCAGGAACCTCCTGAACGCCCGCGACAGGTATCCCGTGCTCACAGTGTTCACCTCTTTTCCCCCTTCGATGGGGAAGCGACCGTCAAACTCGACCTTGTCCACGAGGAACGGCACGACCTCGTCCCGGCACCGCTCGTCGCACAAGACCCTGCCCCCCGACGCGTCCTCGTACCCCTTGAGTTTCTTGAAGAACAGCTCGACGATATCGGCCTCCTCGAGCGGATAGAACGGGAGCACGTGGTCGATGCTCCGCATGAACTTCTGGCTGTCGCTGAAGTCCTCGCATCCCTGCTCCCGCCATCTGCTGAATAGCATGTCCTTGAGTCCCCGCACCGCGTCCGCCATCGGAACGTCCTCTCGCCGCCTCGGACCCGCCGGCGACGCACCAGACTCCAGCAGCCCGTGGAGCACAGTTTGACCCATGTTGCTCTCGAGGACGACGATGGAGTCGCCGAGGCTCGCCGTCCGGTTCCCGCTGGCCAGCTGGTTCCCCTGGAGCATCTGTCGGAAGAACCCGCGCATGTGGCAGTCCAACTTGTCGTACTCCTCTATGACGATCAGCGACTGGGGATACACCGCCAAGTGATCCATCAGCGACTCTTGTAGCAGCTGGTGCTGCGCATCGACGTCGTTGCTGCTGTAATCCATGCCGAAGAGGACCTGACGAACGGTCGAAGCGCGCGTTGCGAGTGAGAGCGAGCGAGCGAGCGTTCGAGCGGCTTGCAACGACAACGACCCACCTTGTACCCGGGACACCCCCGCCCCGGACACCGCTCATCGACGCCGTACAGCGCTCTCGCGGCGAGCTTGTGAAAGTACGTCTTGCCGACGCCGGGAGGACCGTGCAGCGACACCACCAGCGGCGAGGCGTCGAGCTCGCCCGTGCCGCCGCTCCGTCTAACGAGAAAGTCGCAGATCGCATCGCTCAACACCCGGACGGCCGGCTCCTGGCCGACGAGGTGATGGTTCACGGACTCCTCGAACCGCTCGCAAGCCGCCGGGTGGAACGTCCTGCGTGGGAGGGAGACGAGCGAGACGAGTGAGACGAGGTAGGGGGCGCGAGGAGGACGAGGAGGACGAGGGGAAGAATCGGGGACGTACGGCGCGGATAGCAGCTTGCTGACCAGGCTGACCACCGCCACGGCCGCAGCCCATCCCAGTTGTATCATGAAGGACCGGGGACGGCCTGTCGGCGGACAACAAGCGACCAAACCTCAACGGAAAGGGCGACCCCGGGAAAGAGCCTTTCAAAACGATTTTAGTTGGTTTCATTGTCCGCGCAGCATGGGGGACTTGCATGGCTTCTTCGAGCATATGCAGCAACATCGTAACCCCCGCGGGTGGCACGCGAACCTGCTCGCCGAACAGGAACGGCAAAACCGACCCACGTGGGGGGCGCAGACGATGGGGCTCGACTTGGTTCCCTTCGTCGCCTCCGCGGGCGGCCTGTTCCTCGCTGCGTTCGGCTCGGCGGTGTTGATCGTGATCCTCCTGCTGGCCGGTGTGTGGTTGTTCGGCCGGTGGAACTTCGACGTCGTCGAGCGGGGGACGGCAGATGGCGACGAGCGGGGGACGGCGACGTTGAAAGAGACAGACAATGGGAGCGACAAAGGGAACAAAGTCGAGACCGAGGACGAAAAAGAGGATAAATACGAAAGAGCGGTAGTTACGACTGCGACGGTATCGACCGACGACCGCCCGGCCGCCGTCGAGCGCTCGGACGAGTCGGCGTCCACGTCGCTGTCGGCCCGGCCGACATCGACGGCGACTCTGCCAGTCGCCACCTCGACGGCCGCCGCGACCGACAAAGTCGACAAAGCCGACAAAGTCGAATCCAGCGTGGAGGAAGCCAAGAGAACGCTTTCACACATCCACGCGCAGCTCCCGGCTGGTCTGGATCCGGCAGAAAAGTACGCCATGACCCAGATGATGCTCCTAGCGATCAAGGTGAACGAGTCGGTCAAGGCCACCGCGTCGATGCAGCGCATGGAGCAGATTACTGGAGAGGGAAACGAGATTCAGAGCGAGCTGCGGACGATCAAAGAGAGCAAGGCGCGGCGCGAGGAGATTGCCCGGCGGACGCTGGCGCTGCAGACGGCCATGATGGACGTGCTGGCCGTGGGAGTGGTCGCGATGCTGTGCTCGACGGGGGCCGTCTTATGGTACGGCGGGCGTCGGACCTCGATCGGCCCGTTCCGTCTGCGGACCGTTCGCACGCTTGCTGCGGCAAGCTGCGGGGGGCAAGCTGCGACGCTGTTCGAGACGCTCGTCCCGCCGATCGGGCAGCTCGTCTGCCACGCCGCGCACGCGGTGCGAATCGTCCAGGCCGCACTGTTGCTGGTCCTGACGCCCATCGTGATATCCAAAGTTGGGCTGTTCCAGCTGGGCAGCGAGGCTCCCGTGTTCCGGCTCGTGACGACGTGCGGGCTGATCTGCGGGGCGAGTGGGTCCTACGCGGTCGACTGGCTCGGCGGCCGGGGCGTCGTTTGGTTCCTGCTCTGGGAGGCGTACGTCGGGGGTACCATCGGCGTGATCGTATCGGCAAAGCGGCTCGTGGCGCGGTACGGGAAGGACGTAGATACCTACAATTTGTTCGGCGTTTGGATACTCGCTGGCGTGGTCGTCGGGTCGTTGCCATTTTTTCACGTGTGAATGGAATTCTCCGAGCGTACGTACGAAAGCGTCGTCATGTCTGAGAACGACCCCACCAACGTGGTCGCCTCTGGAAGCTTCTGTGTCGGGAAGAAGAGTGCGTTTTGTGATTCGACCGTTGGGATGTTGTTATGTCGGAACGGACCGGAATTCTGACGAGAATGAACTAATCACCTACATCACGATCACAGGCGACCTGACAGAATACGAGCAACTGCGCGCCATGCGCATCCGAGAGAACCGACAGCGTCTGAAAGCCCTCGGCGTCCACGACACAGTCGAATCCTTGGCCAAGCAGACCAGAAAGCGACGCGTGCAGCGTCGGGCTGCAGCGATGACGGCGAAGCGACGGACCAACGGAGCAGCCGGAGGCCCCGCCGAGATGGATACGGAGACGGAGGCCCCGGCTCGGCGGTCGAAGCGTCTCCGGGAGGCGGACGAGGCGAAGGAACACGCCGACTTTGCCCAGCTCGACGAAGCGCCGGACGAGACGACGCGCCGGCCGAAGAAGCGGTCGCGTCTGCTCAACTTCAACGACCACGAGATGAGCTCGTTGCGCGTGGCGACGCCGTTCACACTGCTGGCCGAGAAGGTGACGGTGCTCGAGCTGGGAAGCGTGTGGCGCGCGAACTACGCGCAGAACTACTGGAGCTCGTCAGGGTGCAAGTTCCACCACGCCTATCCCGTCGGGTACAGGGCCACGAAGGTCGTCTTTGGGAAGACGTACGAGCAAAGCATCGAGGAGGGCGAGACGGGTCCGGTGTTCTCCGTCCGGGACACAGTCACTGGCAAGGAGTGGCGGGGCGAGACGCCGACCAATCCCTGGACGGCCGTGTGCATCAGTCAAAACACCGGGCAGAGGATCTCCGGACCGAAGTTTTTCGGGTTCAGCGACCTGTTCACGCTCAAGGCGTTGGCGAAGAACCTGTACAACGAGGAGGAGCTGGCCGCCGCGGTTGCCGGCAACGTCACATTCAATGAGAACATGACTCCGGAGGAGCTGCGCGCGAAGGAGTACTCGGAGAAGATCAACGGAATTGGCCCTCGCCTGGGGGAGATCATGGCACGTACTGACGTCACCGGGAGCGGCAGCGAGCCCAAGTCGCTGTCTGAGCTTGCCGGCTGGTGCCGCGCGAGCCAGGAGAACAGGACTGCCCTCTACGCGTTTTTGACGACCAACGAGGCCATTCCGCAGAACACACGCAAGTGGGGCGCCTGGTACAAGTCGATTGCGCATCGCATCGTCGAAGGCATCAGTGCCTACAAGGGATGAAACGTTTATTGTTACTCCACGACCTTCTCGCCGAGCACGTTCTTCGCCCACTCGTCCAGCCACTCGGGTCGCTTCTGCACCCCGCTCTTCGTGGCACCGGGGATCAGCCGAAGACCGGCGCAATCTCCCACGCCCAGTTCTGCCTGTCGTCTGCAATACAAGTCGAGGAGGTCGCGCTTCCGCTGATCCTTGTTCTGCTCGGTCCGCTCCTTCAGGCTACGCAACAGCTCGCTGTCTTGGAACGATTGCTCGGCGGCATCCTGGACAACGCGTAGGAAGGAAGTGCGTAGTGCGCCGTGCGTATCGCGAGTGAGCGAGTGAATGCGACGAGCACGAGCGAGCGCGACGGGTCGATACGCACCAGCACCGCCTTGTTCTTGTCGCGGCCCTCCGACGTCAGACCAGCGGGCGTGGGAAACGGCACACTCTCCAAGCCGGCAGCGTACACGACGTCGCCAGGGACGACGGTGAGCGTGACGAGCGCGACCAGCCCCAGGGTCGTCGCCTGGCGGGTGATCCTCAGTGGTTGAGGAAGAACCCGCCTCGATTCCGCGGCCGTCTTGACGGCCATCGCTGGCCTGAGTGTGCAGGTGACGTTCATGGCTCAAACACGACGCGATCGGTCGGTCGTCGAAGAAGAAGGCAGCTGCGTGTGTTCGGAGGGTCAGATCGGAGTTTTTTTTGCCAGAAATTCGTACGTCTCCGATCGATGCTGCACGCGCACGCACTCCCGCGACCGCCGTGCAGCGTCTCGGCGACGCGCGTCGCGCCGCGGACGGGAGCAGGGAGACGGCGAGGAAGGGCACTCGTCCGGGCCCCCGCAGCTGAGGGCAACCGGGGCGACGACGACGACGGGGCTGCTGCTGCCCCGCCCGATCCCATCCAGGCCAGGCTGGCGGCCGCCAAGGCGTACAAACAGAAGCAGCAAGAGACGCAGCGACAAGCGCAGCGGCCGGAACAGCCGCCGACGAGCTCGGGGACCTCCTCCTCGTACACGGACGCCTTCACGAGGGCCGACGAGCGGTCGTTCCTCCAAGCGCAGACGGACCTCAACGAGGCCAAGGCGTCCGGGCTCGACGAGGGTCTCGTCGAGGTGACCATCGAGCGTGGATTCGGTGCGGCCGATACGACGTCGGTGCAGAACAAGAACGCTCCACAGCCTGCGTCACAGTCCGCGTCACAGTCCGCGTCACAGCCAGATCCCGAGACGTACAGAGCGTCGAGGACCTCGGGATCATCCACGTCGGCGGCCAGGTGGCTGCAGACGACGTCGACGCAGGCAGACGGCATATCGTCCGATCTGCGCGCGGAAGAGTTCACAGCAGAGAAGGAGAAACGAGTCAGGGGACAGGAGATTGTGATAGAGCGCGCCAAGGGCATCGTGGAGGGTACGCGGCGGAAGCAGACCACTATGGACGAGTACGGGTCTGCGCAGATGTTCCAGGATGCCGAGATGAGCATCGCGGCCGACAAGCAGGCCGAGGAGAAGCTGATGGCCGAGATTGCCGAAATGGCGGCGTTGGAGGAAGTGCAGCGGAAAAAAGACGAACGGAACGCGGAGGGTGGCAGCGGCTCTGCCGAAGGCAAGGGAGGAAACACGCACAAGCCGGCCGTGGCGACGTGGGGCGTCTTCCCGCGGCCGTCCAACATCAGCAAGACGTACGGCGGGGGGCGGAACATCCGACCCGGACAAGAGCTAGAGACGGAGGAAGAGGCGGACGCGCGGCAGAAGCGCGTGGCCCAGGCGCTCGCGTCGTACCGGAAAGTCGTCGGGCTGGACATTGAGCCCGAGGTCGAGGACGCCGCCATGGAGCTGTACGAGCAGGGGCAAGAGCTGTTCGAGGCCGGCAGCCTTCGCATGGCGCTCGAGAAGTACGAGCTCGCGTGCGATATGGTGCCGTTGAAGTCAAAGGTCGGCGGCCTCGCCAACTTCCAGAAGGCCGTCTGCCTCGACTCGCTCGGCCGGAACGACGAGGCGTACTCGATCTACAAGAGCTTGCGCGGCCATTCCGCCCCCGGCGTCGCCAAGAACAGCAAGCGTATGATGTTTGGGTTCCAGGCCGCGAAGGACCTCAAGGTGGACAAGATGCGAGCCATCAACGCGGGCAGCGTCGACCAGTGGCGCGGATACTTTGATCGGGCGACCGACGGGACCTGGGCCGTGTACAAGCGCAAGGAAGGCGAGGACGAGGAAGACGACGCCGAAGAGAAGAAGCTCTTGGCGGTGATGCTCGGGCTGCTCGTCGGACTCCCCGTTTTGACCGTCGTCGGCCTCGCATCAGCTCGCTGATGAGCCGCTCATGATGTCTGTATTGAAACGAACACAGCAGCTTCTAGATCCTAACCACAATCATATTCTAACACAACACAACCACGAGCAGCAAAACCCGCGTACCATGTCGGCCAAAGGCGCGCAGGGGTCCTCCTCGTCCTCGTCCCAGACGTTTCGCATCATGGCCCCGACCAAATCAGCCTCGACCACGCTCCTCGCCCGGTTCGTGGGCACCCACCTCCCCGCGGACCTGACGGCGCAGAACGCGAGCAAGGGACACGACCAGTGGTCCATGAAGGAGCAGCGCATGACCGAGGGCGGTCCGGTCGTCAACTACGTGCTCGATAAGAACTCGCTCGCGGAGGATCTCTCGGACCGCGCCCAGTACAAGGGTGCGCCGGAAGGGACGATGACCGGGGCGGACAAGCCGTCCAACTATTTCATCCTGGTCAAAGAGAAGGCCGACTTCGTGGCCGTGCCGGTCGACAAGTGGGTGACCTTCCGGTACTCGACGGTCAACAGAAAGTTTGACGCGCAGACCTTGGAGGAGGCCGAGGCGGCGATGAAATACCGGCGGACGGAGGCGGAGAAGCAGGACGTGGTGAGTCTCGCCAAGCTTGGTGATCTCGAGAAGCAGGATGGGGCGTCGAAGAATGGCAAGGACGGCGGCAAGGGGTCGGGCAAGAAGGGCTCCAAGGCAAAGAAGGACGCGGACGCGGCGAGCAAGAAGGACAATAGGGACGAGCCGGACTCCGAGGACGAATGGAAGGACGTCAAGGCGGAGAAACTGAAGAAGCGCAGCTTGATGATGGAGGCGGACGATGGGCTGGGAACGGTTCGGCAGGCGACGGCCCTGGACTTCAAGGACGGGTACAAGCCCAAGGGAGCCGAGGATTGGGAGCACGAGATTGCGGCGGACGACGACGATCTGGATATGGGAGACGACGAGATGATGGAGGACGGAATGGAGGACGGCGGGTTTAGGGGCAAGCGGTACATGCCCTCGCCGAGCGTGAGTGGTGACGACGGGGCGATGGACGGCGACCTAAGCGACGGGGGCATGGGCGACACGTCGTTGCGTCGCAAGTTGCAGCAGACGCTCAAGAAGCTGAACAAAAAGGATCTGTCGAGCGACGGCGACGATGTGGACGACGACGACGACGGCGACGACGACGACGACGACGATGTGGAAGCGCTCGATGCGATGGCGTCTGGGGACTTTTTGGGAAACCAGTCGGAGGCCAGACCACCCAAAGAGGATGAAAAAGAGACGAAGGAGTCGAAGAAGCGCAAGGGCGAAGAGAAGAAGCCTGCCGCCGCCGGGGTGGCGGAGAAGAAGCCGAAACTGAAATCGTCGTCCGCGGCGGCAAAGGCGGCAAAGAAGCCCGCCAAGGCCGAGGCCACCGGCGTACCGAGTGAGGAAGAGATCAGGTCGCTGTTGGCGAAAAAACAGCGGATGTTGCTCGGGGAGATGGCGCGCGAGTTCAAGAAGCGTCTGAACGGTCCGGAGGAGATGAAGCAGTTCACGAAGCGCGTCAAGGCAGTCGCGATGTTCGAGCCCGGGTCGACGAAGAAACACCTGGTTCTCAAAAAGTAAACAAGTACAAACGGGTATATGGGCAAGTGTATGGTGGGTTTGTGCATGGGCCGGAATGGTTCGTGTCGTCTGGAAGAGTACCGACGCCTTCTCACAGCAAGTCGTCGATCACTGGAGCGACGACCACGCGGTGCCTGACCGTCATCATCGGGTAGATCGTAATGTCGCACTCTCGGCCCTTTGCGTCGACGTTCGGGCATTCCATGTCGGCCACGTAGACGTCCTGCCGATCGATGACCTTGGTCCCCTCTGTCACCTCGAAGCGAACCCCGCCGCAGACCCACTCGACGTATCCGTCCTCGTATATGCGAATCTCCCCGACCTGCATGCCCTCCAGGTCGGCCGGGCTGCAACACTCGACCGTCTTTTGCCTCTCCTCGTCCGTCAGACCCTCGTCGTACTGCTGGACCCACTCGTTGAAATCGACCTCCGGCTTGCCCTCACGGATGCGCTTCTGCTCCGCCTTTTTCCACGCCAATACCATCCGCTTGTCCAGAGGCAGCCGCTCGGGGAACTGGAACAGCATGCATTCTTGCAGCCCGTCCTGGTCCTTCTTGAACTCCACCTCGCCGTTGAACAGACGAGCGCAGTGCCTGCGCTGGTGGATGTTCTCCTTCGTGTCAATGTCCTCGATGGACTTGGGAATGGGTCCAGAGAAGCTCACAGGGTACGGTTTGGGCGTACAATCTTGTTGGAGACTCGTGGCCGCCAACCGCTGGCGGACGTCCTCCTCCGAGTCCGATCCCGACCCCGATCCATAACGGAGACCCGGAGCCGGGTCGGTCTCCATACGCTCGATGTCATCATCGCTATCCTCGAGCTCGTGCCGCACCTCCCTCTTAACCTGCGGCTTTTTCTGCGGAGACCGTGACGTCTTGCGGCCGGGCTTGGTCTTCGCCACGCCCTTGGGCTTGGGCTTCGCCTGCGGGGTGAACGTACGCATGCGTGAGCGATCGACGACTACAATGACGCACGGGGTCGCGGCATGGCGGGGCGACGGGGTGTACGGACGTGAACAATTCTATATTCCAAGGGTCTGCGCTCGTCCCTGTCGGACGTCCTGTCGAATGCACAAACACGCATGCCGCGGGCTATCGCCAGACCTGCGCGCTCCAACGCGACACACGGCACATTCACATCACATATACTATGCACCGTGGCCGGAAGCACGCCAAACCCCACAAGACGGGTCGCCAGAGACGCATTCTCGGACCCGAATTCCCCCTCAGTTCAACGCGTCACGACGCACCTTTGCCGGCCGTTTCTTCTCCGGCATGCTTCTGTTTCTATTTACAAGAGCTCTACTCTACTGCCCAGAATCGAGAATCCGGTCTTACCTCGATCAGCGCAACGGGGGAAGGTCTGCGATCGCCGCGTTCATAAGCTCGACCATCTGCTCCAGCAAGTCAAACGTGCCCTTCTCCACGACCGTCCCCTTGTCCGCCAGCTTGAACTTCCCATCCCCTTCCCATCCCGGCAGCGGTTCGACCTTCGGCACCCGCATCACGTCCTCCGGCTTCGTAAACACCCGCTTGTCGTACCGCCACACCTCCTCCCTGTCCCCGACCCGCTCGATGATCGTCGGCAACGTATAATGAAACGCGTGCGCATCTTCCAACGATACACACAGGGGAGGTTCCCGGATGAACTGCACCGGCGCGGGACTTGCGCCCTCGTCGACCTCCTTGGGCGTGTCGAGCACCACCTCGATGCCCGCCTTGGCTAGCTCCATGTCAAACCCGTACATCTCCCGGACCCACCCGAGAACCTCCTTCACGGTTTCGTCCGCCTCAATGCGCGCCGCCATGTCTTCCCACCCCGGCGTGATTTTCAGCCAGTTATCGACCGTCATGAGGAGCGGCGCGGGCCCGGTCGGCTGGACCGCCTTGATCGGGCCGTCGTAGACACGCCGAAGCACCGATTGAACGTTCTTGGGTGTGATGTAATGGAAGTAAAACCCGTATCCCTTCTTCCTGTCGAGCGGCGCGGGCGGTCCGCCCGGCGGGAGCAGCGGCTTGACAAACACGTAGTCGCTTTCGATCATGTACACCCAGTCAATGTCCTCGAGCACGTCGTTCTCGAGTGCGTACGCCCAGTATTGCGCCACAGCGTTCGCCCTGTCCGACACGGGGTACGGGCACCAGTCGTCGCAATCCGGCTGCAACGGGTCGGCACGAAACGTCGGAACCTCCTCGGCGAGCACGTCTCGGTCCCGAGCCGTACGGTGGAGTATCCGCGTGAAGGCGACGTGGTGCTCGCCTCCAGGCATGGCCAGCATGCGTTTGTAGGACGCGTAGGCTATCCGCATCTGGTAGTTCTGGTACGGCGATCCTGGAAACAGACGGGAAGCGCGAGCTGGTCAGTGTCGTTGCGAGCGCGAAGAGACGAAGACGAAAGGTTCAACCAACTGCACCCACCGTTGGTTGTCGTAAGCGTCAGAATTCTGTGCCCGCTCGACCTGCTTGTGACCTGTTCGAGTCTCTCTGACGATAAAGAGCGTATCTGTGTGCCACAGAGGTAGCCAAACGAGAGGGAAAGGAGAAAAAGGAGGACATTGCGGGTGGTTTTGGCCACCTTCTGGGACGACGTTTGAACGGTTCTGTGCTCTCCGACAGGACGTAGGGACGCCATCGGGCGCTCGGGAGAGGGAGAGGCAGACAGTCGACAGACACGAGGAAGGTTGTGGATGACGGAGCGCGCAAAGAAGGTATTCATTCAGCGAGGCCGGTGCTGTTCAGCTGCGAGGAGAGAACCTGCTCAGCAAGAGCAAGAAGCCAACTTACACATCACGACGAATCGGTTTCGAACTTCACGTTGCCCGCTTGAATGATCGCCACAATCACCCCGAACAACCCGAGGGCACTCGCAAAGATCTCCACGATCAAGATCTTCACGAACAGCGTCGCGTTCGCCGAATCTGCCAACGCCGCCGAGCTCCCCACGATACCCACCTGGAGACGAACGAACAAAGAACGAACGAAGAACGAACGAAGAACGAACGAAGAACGAACGAAGAACGAACGAAGAACGAACGAAGAACGAACGAAGAACGAGTGAGCGTCGAGTCTGGGCAAGCGAGCGCCCTTCGGTCAAGGTCGAGGTCAACACCCACCGCCAGCCCGCACGCAAGGTTCGCAAACCCTGCAGTCAGCCCCGCCCCAAACACCGCATACCCAGAGTTATACATCGCCATACTCTGTGCCCGCAACGCGGCCGCGTCCTCCGCGTCCAAATCCGTCCTCTGCGCCTGCGCTCGGTCCACCACGACCGCATCCGTCTTGGTGCTCAGAATGATCGCCACAATCACCCCGTAGATGGCCACCGCCTCGCAGAAAATAATAGATATCAGATTCTTGCTCATGATACGAGGCACCCGCACACCGGCCCCGAGCAGGCTCGAGCCCGTGATGAAGATGCCCCAGGCCGCCCCGATGATCGACAGACCCACCGCCAGCCCCGTGCCGAGCGCCGTCCAATAGTACGGATCGATATTCTGAAAGAGCCACAACAGCCACACCGGGTCCAAGAACCACGGCAACGAGGAGAGAAGCGGGGTGGAAGACGTGCCTTCCGCGCGCAGTGCCACGCCGGGTGCTTGTGTTGTGCTGGCTTCCATCGTGCTCTTTGTGTATGCTACGTCGTACGTCGTACGCGTCGTCGCCTCACGCGGGTCTTCCCTCCGCGCGTTCAAGGCTCAACGACCGCGCTTCCTTGTATGTGGTCGAGTGCGTGATCGCGTTCGAGGTGCGTGTGTGATCGACGGCAGTTGTGAACGTTTTGTTTTCTCTTCAAGACCAGCAACACAACCAGCAAGTTCGGGTCCCGGGTCCCCGCGTTAGCGTCAAACAGAGCATGCCGTACTTCAGCTACGGGTTTCCTCATGCGTACAGATTGCCGGGCCTGTCCCTGTCCCCGCCGGGAGAGCGCGGCCCGGGATCGTCCTCGGAGCGAGGCGGAGAAGAAGGCGACGGAGAAGGCGGAGAACGGGGCGGTCTTGTCGCCTCTGTGTGGCTGGACGCGCCGGGCACGTCGGTAACGATGACGGCGTCCCGGAAGTCCGCGTCGGTCTCGTCCGCGCCGTCGTCGGCGTCGGCGCTCGACCCGTCGTCGTCGGTGCTCGTGCTCGTCACGTCGGGGTCCGTGCAGGTGTGGAACGGTGGACAGAACAGGTACCTGATGGGTGCGTGGTATGCTGCGTCGGGTTGTCGTATTCTGCACGCGGTCGTCGCGGAGGATGGGTACGTCGGGGTGGTCGTGGGGGGCGTGAGCGGTGCCTGTGACGTCGTGGTCGTGACGTACGTGAAGAAGCCTGGGTTGAAGGCGCTTGCGTGGGCAGAGTCGCTGGGGAAGCAGTATGACGGGGAGGGTGTGCTCGTGGAAGAGGTCGAGGTGGGAGAGGTCTGGCGGGAGCGTCTCGTGGACAATGGTGATAGTGATGGCCGGGGTGCTGACGACGCTGTTGGCATGCCGCCGTCTTCTGTTGCGGGGATGGTGGCCGTTGCGGGGTCAAAGGCATTCTGGGTGGTGCGGCGGGACGGGTATTGTGTGGGATACGACCGTGTGCGCGGCGTGCGGGTGGGTGGGCCGGTGCGCTGCGTCGGCGCGAGCGAGGGTGGCGAGGTTGTGCAGGTTGGTGTGCACAATGACGTGCAAGCGCGGGACGTCATCGTGCCGTTTGTGATGCGGTGGAGGAACGGGCGTGAGGCGGTCGGGCTGGTGCCGTGGAGCGCGGTCGAGGCGGCGGGCGATGTGCGTGGAGAGGTGCGAGTCTCGATGGTCGCGTTAGCCCCGTCCGACTTCCCGTTGGATGCGGCGTCGCTCGCATCGCGTGCGTCGCTCCCGTCGCTCGCATCGCTATCGCTGGCCTCGCCGTCGCCGTCGTCGTCAATTACGTGCGTGGCGGTGTGCCCACGGGGTGTGCGGGTCGCCATCGGACTTTCCTCGGGGACAGTGCTGCTGCAGTCAGTCTCGGGAGACGGGTCGGATGTCAAGCGTGTTGTTCTTTCGCTCGAAGAGTGGGGGTTCTCCGCGGCAGATGTGGGCGCCGTGTCGGCGCTCGCATGGTCGCCGGACGGCAAGGTGGTCGCGGCGGGATACGCGCGTCAGGGCGTGTCCGCATGGACGACGCAGGGGTGTCGACTCTTTTGCACACTCGTGACACAAAGCGCAATGTCGCCATTGAACAGTCCGAGGCTGATGATTGTCGGAAGTAGTGGCAACGGCGGGCGACTTGGAAGCGCGGGGAGCAGGCCGTCGTCGTCCCTGTCGTCGTCGTCGTCGTCGTCGTCGTCGTCGCT
>Ga0181573_10000749_pt1 | contig 33580 bp, 11 predicted proteins | sample 101ome_25_FD_148643 | JGI IMG/M metagenome (GOLD analysis project Ga0181573, IMG submission 148643) | Coastal salt marsh microbial communities from the Groves Creek Marsh, Skidaway Island, Georgia - 101409BT metaG (spades assembly) | ecosystem: Environmental > Aquatic > Marine > Intertidal zone...
GCGGCGGCGGCGGCGGCGGCGGCGGCGGCGGCGGGGCCGGCGGCGGCGGCGCCCGCGGCGTCGGCGCCCCCGGGCTCGCCCCCGGCCTCGCCCCTGTCGCCGCCCGTCTCCCCCGCGGCGGCGGCCCGCTCGGCGTCCACCTCCCGCTCCCACCCGCGGGGCAGAGGGGCGTAACGCACGGCCCGGTAGACGACGCTGGGGGGGGGGGGGGGGGGGGGGGGGGGGGGGGGGGGGGGGGGGGGGGGGGGGGGGGGGGGGGGGGGGGGGGGGGGGGGGGGGGGGAGGGGGGAGGGGGGGGGGGGGGGGGGGGGGGGGGGGCGGAGGGGTCGACGCAGGCGACGGGCGGGAGGGGGAGAGGGCGGGGGAGCGACGGGCCGACGGGCGCGGGCGACCCGCCGATCGTCCCTCCCCTCGAACTCCTCCACCGTCTTGACCCTCTCGAGCGGCACGCGTCCCGCGCGGAGCCACTCGCGGAAGGTGCGGGCGGAGGGGGCGAGCCACTCGCGGCGTCGGACGAGGCGATCGCTGCGCTCGTCGGCGCGGAAGTGGGCCTCCCGGTAGCGGCCGCGGACGGAGACGAGGCAGCGGAGGCCCATGGCGGCGCCGGGCCCGAAGCGCTCCACGACGCGTCCGCCCGAGCCGTCCGGGCCGGGGCCGGGGAGGCCCGCCGCGCGGGCGGCGGCGGCGGCCGTGGGGAAGCGGAGGGGGGGCCCGCCCGGGTCGCCGGGGGGGGGGACGGGGAGCTCGAGGGCGGCGCCGGGGGCGTGGGGCCGGCGCCGGGAAGCGGCCGCGTCCCCCCCGGCGTCCCCCTCGGCGCCGCCGTCGGGGCCCGCCCCGTCCGTCGCCCAGCCCCACGACGACGCCGGGGCCGCCCGCCCTCCGCCCCCCTCCGCGCCCCCGCCCCCGCCCTCGCCGTCCTCCCCCCCCGCCTCCCCGCGTCCCCCGCCCTCCCCCCCCTCCGCGCCGCTCGCCCCCCCCGCCTCGCCGGGCGGGGGTTCGTACACGCGGCGCTCGCGGAGGCGGTCGGCGCGTCTCCGGAACAGTTCGATCGTGGCCGTGCGCGTCGTGCAGGCGTCGTCGGCAAACAGGGTGAGGCGCTCGACGCGCCCCTCAAAGGGCTTGGCCCCCTCGCCGTAGTGGGCGAAGATCTCGTGGCGGCACCGGACGTAGGTGGTGGCGCGATGGCCGCGCGGGCACCGCGCGTCGACGGCGTCCCGGCCGACGCGGACGGGGAGGACCCACGGCGGGGGGGGGTCGCCCGACACGAGGCCGTCGCCGTCGAGCGGGGGGCCCGCGCCCGCGGCGAGGGCGAGGGCGGCCTCGTGCCGCTCGAGGGCGAGGGCGACGGCGGGGTCGCCGCCCTCCCCGTAGAGGTCCCCGCGGGGGCCGTGGGACCCCGTCGGGTCGAACGAGTCGACCCGGACCACGCGCCGGCCCAGGGTGGGACCGGGGGCCAGGGTGGCGCGGCCGCCCGTGGTGGCGCGGCGGACGAGGTCGCGATCGTCGTTGCCGTCGCCGCCGTCGCCGTCGCCCTCGTCGCCGACGTCGACGAAGACGTCGTCGCCCACGGCCGACCCCGCCCCCGACCGCGCGTTGGCCGCCGACGCCATCCGCGTCAGCTCGGCCCGCCGTCCGCGGCCGCCCGGCGCCGCCCCCGCGGCGTCGGCGGCGCCGCCCGCCTCGACTTCCCCGGCGAGCTCGCCGTCCGCGTGGGACCGACGGCCCCCGACGCCAACGACGCCGGCAAAGTGGTCGGCCGCTCTGCGCGCCAGGCCCGCTGCGTCGGGGTAGGCTTGCGGGTCGGCCACGGCGTCCTGGGCGGGGTTGAAGAGGAACTCCCACGCCCGCGGGTCCGCCAGGTCCCAGGACAGGGTCGAGGGAACCGCCCTCGAGTCCGAGTGGGGCTCGGGCATCTGCAGACAGGCCCAGAAATTGACGTGATCGAAACACGCCTCGACGCCCTCGTAGGGGAGACCGGCGTCGTCCGAGGCCCACGCGTCGCCCGTGGTGGGCTCGAGGTGAATGGGGCGGGGCACGCCGCGCTTGGCGGGGAGCACGACGACCCAGGCGTGGGTGCGGCGGCCGGCGAGGGGGTCGCCGACCTCGCGGGGGTCGTCCACGTCGAGGGTCCCGGCGGCCAGGCCGGCCTCCATGCGGCGCTCCTCCTCGGCGCGCGCGGCCGCCCGGGCCGCCCGGTCCCGGCGGGCCTCGGCCTCGCGGTCGCGCTCGGCGGCCCTGATCTCGTCGCGCTCGTCTTGGAGGAGAGCGCGGTACTTGGAGGCGAGGTCGGGAAGGGGGCGGGGCTGATAGGCGCCCTTGCGCTGTCCCGCGGGCCGGGCCGCGGCCGCGTCGGCGTCGCCGCCGTCGGCCACGCCGTCGCCCGACTCGTCGCCCGACTCGGTGTCCTCGGCGTCCTCGCCCGCGGGGCCGTCGGCGGCGGCAGCTCCGGCCCGACCGTTGGCCCTCGCCGCCGCGTCGGAGTCGACGCCAGCGAGACGGTCGACGTCGGGGTCTTCCGTGATGGGCCTTTCCTCCCACCCGCCCTCCTCGGCACTGCTGCCGTCGTCGACGTGGTCGGCGTCGGCCTCTCCAGCCGCCCCGGCTGCCGCTCCCGAGGCGACGCGGGCGCCGCGCGCCACGCGGGGCTCTCCCCGCAGGTCTTTTGCGTCGCGCACGCGGAGGCGCTCGAGCAGAGGGCAGGGCCTGCGCGACTGGTCAAGCTCGGTCACCCACCGCGGAGCGTAGCCGAGGACGACCACGGCGCGGAAGCCCGCCCCCAGCAGAAGCGAGGCGAGCAGGCAGGCGGCGTCGAGCGAGTCGCCGGCCTGCCACTGGGCCACGGTGGCCGGGGCGGGGAGGACGCTGGGCCACGCGACGGGGTCGGCGGGGGGCTCGTGCCGCAGGAGCTCCGCGACGAGCTTGGCGACGCCGCCCATGCTGCGACCCACGCTGAAGGGGAGCTCCGTCGGCCGCAGCGCGCCGACGATGAGCTTCCGCACGCCGCACTCGTTGGGCAGCGCCAGCGGCAGGGCGCGGCGGTGGGGATAGAGCTCGGCGAAGTGCGCGGCCCACCGATCGGCGTAGGCGAGGGCGCGCTCCTCGCGGGGGCTGTTGGCCCGGTAGCTGGGGGGGAGCTGGTGGGCCAGCGCGGCGCGCTGGAGGACCCGGCCGACCTTGGGGTGCTCCTCGGGCTGGCCCGCCCCGCCGATGCTCGAGAGCTTGTCGGGGAACATGGACAGGGGCGCCCTCTTGTAGATGACGTAGCCCGACCCCGACGCGGCGGCGGCGGCGGCGTCGGGCTCCTCCTCGTCGATCCCGCACAGCTGCAGCATGTGCAGACCGGGGGGGAAGGCCTCCTCGCGGTCGCCCTCGACGCCCTCGAGGACGCCCTCGCCGCCGCCCGAGACGGCGACGCGCTCGCCGGGCCAGGCGCCAGGCGGGGAGAAGCAAGCGAGCCGGTCCCGGCGCAGCTCTGGCTGTCCGCCCAGCTCAATCCACTCGGGGGGGTTCCGGGCCATGGCCTCTGGGGTCATCTCTTTGTCGTCCGGCAACCGCAAACGATGAATCTGCGACGACACGCCGCCCGTGTCGTCCAGCCCGCCAAAGACGTAGAGGTTGGCGCCGCGGGCGACGGCGGCGTGCCGGTGGCGCTGGGGCCCAGGCGGGCCCGCCGTCTCGACCAGCGTCCACACGCTGGTTTCCGTGTCGTAGGCGTAAAGATCGTCCTGAACAAAGTTGGACTTGCCTCCGTGGAGCAGGAGCCAGCGCCCTCCCTCGGTGGCGGCAAGGGCGGCACCGGCGCGGGGCGGCGGGCGGGCGCCGGCGGCGCCGGGCCGCACCCAGAGGAGGGGGCGGTCGCGGCCACGGGCGGCGCGGTCGAGCCGGGCGCGCTGCTCGGCCGTGGCCTGGACTCCCGTCTGCTCGGCGAGGGCCGCGGCGGCCTCGACGGCTTGATCGTCCCCGTCGGCGTTCCCCGCGGCCGCGGCGGCGGCGTCGTCGGCCCCTTGGACGGCCGAGGCGGCCGCGGCAGCCTCGTGCGCGGGCGACGCCGACCCCGCGGCCCCCGCCGCCGCCGCCAGGTGGGGCCTGTCCAGATCGAGATAGAGCAGGTCGTTGAAGGGCTTCGGGCTCCCGCGCCCCCCAAAGATGACCACCGCGTGGCGCTGCGGGAAGTAGCACGCCGAGGCCCCCTCTCGGGGCCCCGGGGCGGGCCCCTCCGGCAGGTGCCGCCGCCAGACGAAGGACGACGCCCGGCTCAGGTCGGACGACAGCGACAGCGTCCAGACGTCGCCCAGCTTGCGCCCCTTGCTGTCGCGCCCTCCGAAGAGAACCAGGCGATCGACGACGGGGTCGTGGACCAGGCAGGCGAACGACCGCGGCGGGGGCGGGTCGCCCCGGCTGGTGACGCGGCGGAGGGCGAGGCTGCCCAGGTCGAGGAGCCAGAGGGCCGACGTGGCCGCGTTGGACCGCGCCTCGACGCCCCCGAAGACGGCCATGAAGCGGCCCGAGCAGAGGCAAACGGCGGCTCCCTGGCGCGAGGGCATGGCGTGGTCCGAGGACGCGAAGGGGTCGAACGCGCTCGCCCTCTCGGCGAGCTCGCGCCGCGTCGGGGGACGCAGGGGCCGGGGCCGCCGGGGGTCGTTGACCCGGAGGAGGAACTCGAGGTACGGGGAGCCGGGGGTCCGACGGGCCACGGGCCGAAGCCGCTCGGCCTCCTCGGCGCGTTCGCGGGCGTCCTCTCGCCGGAGGTAGGCGACGAGGGCCGCGGCCGGCCCGGCCGCGGCCGCGCCCCCGCCTCCGCCCGTCATGGCCCCCGCCCGACGGCACGCCTCGGGCAGCGCCGGGTTCTGCTCGATCCACAGCTCGCGCAGCTTGGGCAGGTGGGCCATCGCGGGGGGGACGCGCTCCAATCTGTTGGAGCGAATGTCCATCTTGACGAGGTTGGTCAGCGACGCGACGCCCTCGGGCAGCAGGCGCAGGTCGTTGTTCGACGCGTCCAGCTCGACCAGGCTCTGCATCTCTCCCAGGTCGTCCGGCAGCTCCTCCAGGCGGTTGTTCTCGAGGACCAGTCGGGTGAGCCCGTCGAGCAAGCAGAGACCCGAGGGGAGCTCGCGCAAGACGTTGCCCGAGAGGTCCAGGGACCGGAGGGACCGGAGGGAGGTGATCGCCTCGGGGAGGACCGTGAGCCGGTTGAGGGCGACGTGGAGCGACGTGAGCCGGGGCAGGCGGAGGACGACGTCGGGGAGCTTTTCGATGCGGTTCTGACCGAGCTCGAGCGAGGTGAGGCGCTTGAGGCGCTCGAGCTCGCGGGGCAGGCTGGTAATGTGGTTCATCGAGAGGTCGACCGTGTGGCAGCCCTCGAGGTCAGGCCACGCCTTCGCGACGAGGTCGGCGCCGAGGTTCTCCAGGCGCTGGTTCCTGGAGTGGGTGGACGGAGGATGGGCAACCGTGATCGGTGGCGACGACGCAAATCGCGACGCGGCCTGGCGCGAAAAGTAGGGGGGCGTCGGCCGAACGCGCGCCGCCCGCGCCTGAAGTGCCGCAAACTCGCCGCAGACGAAAGATGCCACGGCTTCGGGCCATGAACATCGCCTGCTCCACCGCACGTTCGGTTGGCACGCCACTCATGGCTGTCTCGTCCTCGAGCGAGCGCCGGGCTCCCAGAACGGCAGCCTTTGGAACCGGCGCGCCCCCTCGGGTCGAGGAGCGGACGCGTCCCCTCCTACCCGGGGCCCAGAGAGGGCGGTCTCGGTCTTGCGTTCGCGTGGGAGGAGGACGAGACAAGAACGAACATGGGTTGACACTCCGCCGGCCCCCTCATTTCTGCACCTTGGAGCGATCCCCTCCGAACCTCGCCACATAAGCCTCGCCCATCGCCCGCGCGCTTGGGTGCCTCACGAGATGCGCCACGAGCGCGAGCCGTGTCCCCCACTCGGCGCGGACGAAGGTCTGCAACGCAAAGAGGGGAATCGTCGCGGCGCTCAGCTGCCCAGACAGGAATCCCTCCCACAGAGTCCGAGGAAGGCCGAAGAAGGTACGGAAGAAGGCTCCAATGGACCGCACGTCCATCGCGTTGAGGAGTTCCATGCCGAAGACCTGGAAGCTGCGCTGCGCCCGGGTCTCGAGGGACCAGAGGTGGTCCCACCCGGCGGCGGCGGCGGCGGCGGGCGACGCAGCGGGGTCGCGAAGGGAGGCGGCCACGACCCGGGCGAGGCCCGGGGCGTCGGCCATCGACCGGGTGATCGAGTATCCCGTGCTGGGGTGCTGCATGTTGGCGGCAGCCCCGAAGGCCAGCAGCGCGTTGTCGCCCTGGGGCAAGCCGCCCCCGACGGGGATGTAGGACCACTCTTCGTCGAGCACAGGCCCCACCACGGTCACGCCGTGGGCCCGGAGCCGCCGGGCCAGCCGACGCTGCAGGGCGGGGAACGGGAGCGGGGGGCGTCGCACCAGGCACGTCTCCTGCAGGAAGACGCGGCGCGCCGTCGGCGTGGGCGGGTCGACCCCCTTGGGGTTGGACAGGGGCATGGCGTAGAGGAAGGAGGGCGCCTCGTCGGCCGTCCCCCAGTCGTTGTCCCCGCCGTCGATGAACGCCCCCGGCCGCATCGCGCCCGCCCCACCGTCCCACACCCCCGTGTGGTGCCGACGGTAGTCCATAAAGAGCATCGTGGCGGGGTCCCACGCGGCGTCATATCCGTCCACCCACGCCTCGACGCCGTAGGCGGTTTGGGCGGCGCCGTCGCGGGCGGCGGGCGGGGCGGGGCTCTCGGGGCCGTCCCACGACAACAGCGACTCGGAACCGGCGGCGCCATGGGCGAGGATGGCGAGGCGAGCCCGCACGACGGCACCCGACGTCGTCGTGACAACGGCCCTCCCCTGGGGCCCGTCGGCGGGGTCCGCTGCCCGGACGCCTGGAGGGCCCGCGACCGCCGCCTCGGGCAGGAACCGGACCCCCGCCGCCGCTGCGTCCTTGGCCAGCCGCTCCCTGAGGGCCGCTCGGTTGATCCGCCCGTACCGCCGGTCGATGGTCACCTTGCCCTTCGGGCCCTCCCCAAAGTGGGACACGCACCGGTCCCAGGTGTGGTCGACGGACGACGCCAGGCCCGTCGGCTCGAACTCGTCCATCCACACCCTGCGGCGGGAGAGGAGTGGTGGGGGACGCTAGCGGGGAGCAGAGACGAAAGGGTGGCGAACTCCACGGGACGACACCTCGGGGCCCTCGCCCGAAGTTGTTGGTGAAGGCCGCCTCGGGGCCCACGAGCCCCGTCGACAAGCCCTCGCGGGCGAGGCAAGCGGCGAGGCGGAGACCGGCGGGGCCCGGGCCGACGACAACAACATCGAGGTCGTCGGGTACGGCGGGGTCGAGAGGGGGAAGAACGGAAGAAAGGGGGGGTTGGTCCCGCTCGGGCTTGGCCGCCTGGCGGAGGAGCCACTTCCTCTCGGTGCCCCCCTCGCGCGTCGAGGGAGGGGTCTTGGGCTGAGCCGACTGGGCAGCGGCGTGAATGCGGAGGTTATTCAATGGAAGAGGGGGTCGAGCCGTGAACGGGACGATTATCCTCGTCGAAGAAGAAGGCGTCGGCCGCTGACCGCCTCCGGCCCCGGATGCCACCGGGGCTGGCCGCCCTCGGACCGCCTTGGCGGACCTCATGACCGCGGTCCCTCGATTTCCGTGGAAAATCCTCAAATTTCCGCGAGCGGTGGCGACATCGAGAATAAGGAGCCGCCGGGGAGAGCTCGTACCTCGGCCGACCCCTCGGCCGGCCGTCGTCGTCCCCATTCGCGTCTTTTCGTCGCGCCCACCCCCCACCTGGAGGAGCCTCGCTGCTTTAACCCGATGACGGACGCCGCGGACTCAGTTCCGCGCAGTTACGTCGCGTGGCGCGAGCGGGAGGAACGGGGGCGCGAGCGCTTTGTCCGGGTCCAGCAGCTTGCGGCGAGTCGCGGTGCAGGCGCTAAGCAGAGGCGTTTTTTGTTAGCGGCGGCAAGCTGAACCGGGAGCCAGGAAGACCGCCGCAGCGCCGTCAGGACGGGGCTACGCGACGGCCGTCTCCGTCACGGCAACTTCGACAACATGCCTCGGTCGCCGCCGCCGGCCACTCCCCGTGCTCAACCCCCTCTCCCCCGCCTCCCAGGAGCTCAAGGAACAGCTACGCGCGTGTCACTTTCACAGCGGCGTTAACTACAAAGAGGAATGCCGCGACCTGGCTCTGGCCTACCTCGACGCGTGGCACCTGTACCGGTCCACGCCCTGGAACCCCATGCACCGCGCGGGGACGCGCCTGGACGCGGGGGGCGGGCGCGCCGTGGTCGTGCCGGACGCTGCCGCCGCGGCCATGGGAAAGTGACGAGCGCAGAGAACAAGTCGCCATTGAACAAACTGTAGAGAGCAGGAAAGCCGAACCGTCTTTCGCGCGCCGGCCTCGCAGCCGGGCGCGCGCCCCGCCCCCCCCCCTCTGCCTGGCCCATCCCCCCCCCCTCACGGCCCGCGCTCGCCCGCACCCTCGCCCGCGCCCTCGCCCGCACCCTCGCTCGTGCCCTCGCCCGCACCCCCCGTACCCTCGCCCGCACCCTCGCCCGTGCCCTCGCGCGCGCCCTCGCCCGTGCCCTCGCGCGCGCCTTGGCCCGTGCCCTCGCCCCCCCCCCTCGTCCATGGTCGGGGCAAGGCCAGCTCGCCCTGCCCTCGTTCGGGTCCGCACAGCAGCAGCGCCGCGGAGAAAAAAACGGTCGCCCACACGTACGCGGCCACGACGGTGAGGGTGATGAGCCAGGCGAACTTGGTGAAGAAGACCAAGGTGGCTCCAAACAGGAAGACCGCGCTGAGGAAGGTGGTGATGGCGCCTGCAGTGATGGAGACGCCCATGTGGGTGAGGGCGGAGCGGACGCGCTCGAGGCGAGGCCAGTGGGCGGGCGACTCCTGATAGGACGTGCCGATGTGGAGGCAGTAGTCCATCGAGAAGCCGATGAGGATGACGAGGCCGACGGACTCGGCGATGCCGAGCTCGTAAGACAGGCCGAGGTTGACGCCCACGCCCATGACCGTGCCGACGATGCCCGCGATGGTGACGACGGACAGGACTGACATGATCCAGTTGCGGGTGACGACGACGAGCACTCCCAGGGCGATGCCGAACACGCTGACGACGCCCCACACGGCGCCGTTGACCAGGGCGCGTTGCGACGACATCCAGACGAGGATGAAGCCGAGCTTGACACGCGGCGGGGCGCCCTCGTACTCGCCCAGCGTCAGGGCGTCGGCGAGGTCGGCGGCGCACACCTCCAGCACGGTCGACACACTGAGGGCCTGGGGGAAGGGAACGGCGGATGGGATATCCTGCATGACGTAGCGAACGCCGAGGGGGCAGGCCGCAGCGGCCTGGGCGTCGTCGCCTGCGGCCTCCAGGCACGCGGGCGCGGCAAGCCAGCCGAGGTCAACCGGCCAGCCCACTGCCGCCGAGTAGTAGGCCGGATTGACGACAGGGTCGACGAAGAGAGCGACCTCCTCGTTGAAGCGATCGGGGGACAAGAACCCAAGCCGGGCCGACGCGTCGCCAGGGTACCGGTCCTCGAGCCAGAGCTGGAAGCCTTCCATGACGCATGGCTTGGTGACCTTGCCGCCCGTCGGCCGCCCAGCCAAGGTGCCGTCCGGGCAGGCCTCAGCCTCACAGGGCCACGAGCGCATCTTCGAGCAGGCCTCGAGGAGTAGGAGCTGAGCCACGGGGTCCGCAGGGTCGAATTTTGGGTCGAGCACGAGGTCGCCCCGCTCAATGACCTGGAAGCGGCCAACATCGGTCGTGTCCATGCCGACGATACCCCAGCTGGCGCGGAGGGTGGCCGTGTCCGCCAGCTGGCCAAAGGGACCCGACGGGCCGGTGAGGTCCTGCCCCGTCTGGAGAACGTGTCCCTCAGGGAACCATTGCTCGGGGCTGGATGGCGGCTCAAGCGAGATGGTGAAGACGAGGCCGACGACGCAGAGGGCGACAAAGGCCACGACGATCAGGATCTTGGCTCGATCAATGGCGCGCACAAAGGGGCCATTGAAGAAGCGCTCGATGGGGCGGAGGACGTGAGGAGGACGAATTGCGATGCCGTCGAGCTTCTCCATGGCATTGGTGCGGTCCGAGGATTGCGGCGGTTCACTGCCGTCTCTCGGCATCGACAGCTCGGAAGAGGAGGAGCCCTTCTCCTCTGTTTTCTGCCAGGATTGGTCTGCGGAGTCGTCGACCGCTGGGACGGCAGCCTTTGTAGACGCTTTGGACGTCTCGGATACTCTGTCAGCCAGGTCCACTTTGCCGCCCTCCTCATCGCCGTTGGCGAGGATGACGGTGGCGACCTTCGACGTGCGATGGACCGACAACGATGACGACGTGCGCCTCTCCTCACGTGCCGTCGACAGCGTGTCGAGGTGAGCGCGGTGAAAACGTTGTGCCTCGTTCATCATCATGTCTTGCCGCGTAAGGGCCTTGGCACGGCTGCGGTTTGGGAGACAAGCGTGGTGGGGCACGCATGTCGGCAGGTGTTCAAGGTGCATGGCATAGAGGACGAGGGCGGCAGGCAAGAGGGCGACTGTCTCGAGCCAGAGGAGGAGGACGGTGGCAAAAGCGAACAGACCGAAGGACGCGATGGGCATGAGATCCGACTGGACGGTGACAAGAAAGGCCATCGAGGTGGTGAAGGACGTCACAAAGATGGCCTTCGACGAGCGTCGCGAAGTGTGCATTACGCGCTGGCGCAGTGATCCTGACACGGCGCCCTCAGACAGCGACTGCCGGTACGCATCTACGAAAACAAAGAGGTCGTCGGCACCGAGGCCGAGGACGATGAACATCATCATTAGCTGGAGGGAGTCAAAGTAGGTCATGCGCATAACCTGGGTGAAGACGACCCATCCAAGCATGAAGGACATGACATTGTTGAACATGCCGACGGAAGTCAAAAGCAACGCCCGAGTGTGGAAGAGGACAAAGAGGAAGACGGCCACAAAGGAAAAGAATGACCAGATAAAGTCAGACTGACTGAGGTTGTCGAACTCGACGTCGATGAGGGCGATAGCGTGCCAGTCGACCTTGACGTCAGGGTGATCAGGGAGCTTTCCCGTTGACGTGTAGATGGACCGTAGGAAGGGTGCTTTGAATCCCATGAGGTCAAACAGAGAGGCCTCGGCAGCCTTAAGGTAACCAGAGTAGGTGAGCTTTTGCTGTTCCACGATCTTGGTGTAGTCATCGCTGCCGTCGAAGCCGGGGAGAGGCCGACCGAGAAGCACGCGCGACCGGAGATAGCACGACGTCGGGCTCTCGGCGGTGAAGTCTGTGGAGACGGCGAAGGCGCCAAAGCCCGTCCCCGCCGCGACGTCGTCCACGAGCCGGGTGCGCGCAGCGTCGTAGGCGGGGCCGGACTCGACGAGGTCACCGTCGGCGTCCATGAAGTACCCGAGTACCGAGACGACGGGATAACATTCGTCGTTGTTGAGAAAGCAAAAGTCGGAGTAGCCCTCGCCCTCGACAAAGAGGCGCTCAACCGACGCTACGGCCGCTAGGTTGGATGGCGTCAACATGTCGCAGGCGTCCGACGTATCCTGAAAGACAAGGGTGACGGACGTTTCTTCGAAGAGCCGGGTGCGTTCGAGCACAAGGGTGGCGGTGTCGTCAGCAGCGAAGACGGACGTCTCCCGAAAGAGGGCCGCCGACTCGTCCATCGCGTCGTCCGCCTCGACGTGGACGTCACCCAAGATGAGCCACTCCTTGCCCGTCTGGTCTGCTCCGAGTGAGAACCATCTGCGGGAGGGGGTTCAGAGGTGGGGGCGGTCGGGGCGAGGGCGATTGATGTGGCACGCCCAGCAGGGCGCGCCTCTTGGCACGCCTCGCGTCACAGCGGCCCTCACCAGCGCGCAGGGCGAAGAGAAACCAGATCAGTGCGGCGTCAGGGTTCGTCACCCGACTCTCTCGCCTGATACAGGAGCCCACGATGATGAGGATGGTTAGGACGCCGAGGAGTAGTACCGTCCACGGCCGGTCGTGGCTGAGACCAGCCCACGCCTGAGGGTATCGGCGGACAGCGTGGGGTTAAGGGTAGCGACGGGTTGGAGACGCGGACGCTCGGCAGGCATACGGTGTCGCGGACGGCGGGCGGCGGGAAGCGCGCCTAAAGCAATAGTGAGGGAGCCGCCGTCGACAATTCTTGGGTTCGTGTCGAAGAAGCTTCGGCAAACTTGCCTCAAAAGGCGCCCATACGTCCCATTTCTTCCGGCGCCGGTCTATATCGGCCGCCATAGCGTCACTGAATGGAGGGATGCGGCGCAGGGGTGGTTCTAGCCCTGACTCACCCAACCTTTCCCCCACCGCCCTTTGCCAAAGCCCACTCCCTCTTCGCCCGCTTTTCCTCACGGAGCACTCGTGGCACCACCAGAAGAGCCACTCCCGCGCCGAGGAGGGAAGGCAGCAGAAATGGGAAGCTGGGCGAGCTCCGGTCTCCGCCGGCGGTGCCCAACGACACGTCCAAGAGGGGCTGGAGGCTGGCAGCCGCCTGCTTGACGAGCCCGCCGGCCCAAGGAGCCGGGGTCTGCAACCCCTCGGATCTCGCCGAGGCCGCGGAGATGTCCTCGAGAATGGAGGCGAGAGCCACGCCGACCGTGGAGAGCACACCTGGAGGAGCATGGGAGCGCGGGCAGGGCGGGGTCGCTGGAATGGCGGCGGGGGGGGCAGGGAGGGGTGAGGCAGGGCGGTGTCCTCGTCGCCGCGTCTTCCGGGAACTCGCACAGACCAAGGACAGTGCAGACGACGATCAGAGCCGTGATCCAGGCGGGGTCGCCGGGGGTTCGACCCTTTGGTGGGGCCATGACGTAAGCGGCTGGTGCGCCGGCAGAGGCTCCGCGGCGGCTCTGTAGCGGGGGGCGAAGTCTGTTGGGCGCGGCTCGGCTTAGCGTGACGGGGCTAGTTGGAATTGCGGTGTTGCTGGCGGCGCGAGGACAGGACCGCGGAGCGGCGAGGCCAGCTGTCTCGCCCTGCGCCGCGGCGTCGTTTTTCAGTCGTCGAGTTTTGAAGTCGCCGGTCCTCACGTTTGCTTTCAGGCCTCCTCTCGCACCGCACAGTATAGAAACCCGTGGAATAAAGAGTTGAGATACGAGGAGCGCTTCGGGAAGGTCCGCCATGCTCTACTCGGGCCACGAGAGGGCGACGACTGCCGGCCGAGACGACGCCATCGCCGCGTCGAGCGCGCGCACTCTCGACACGGAGCGAGCCAAGCACCGCGAGGCTAGTCGTCCGGGCTGAAGAGGAGCCCGATTTCCGGGTAACACGCGCCGCCCGCCGGTCTCAGCTTGACAGTCGCAAGCCCATCGCTGTCACGGCCCAAGTCCCCCCCCACCACGCCCTCCCCCCCCCCCCCCCCCCCCCCCCCCCCCTCCCCCCAGACGCGCAAGGAGGTCAAGCGCATGCGGGCGATGCTGAAGGAGATGCGAGACGCGCTGCGCGCGTGCCTGGATGAGAGCGCTGGGCTGCGCGTCGCGGCGGAGGGGGCGTCCGAGGCTGCGTCGCTGCGGGCGCGTCTCCAGGTCGCCGAGGTGGCTTTGGCGCGGGAGCGCGCGGCGTCGCGGCGGGCGGCAGCCGAGGTCGCGGCCCTCCACGAGACGGCGCGCAGGGGCGCGGACGCCCTCGCCCGGTCCCGCGCCCGCGCCGACCAGGCGTCGCGCCGTCTTAAGGACGAGCGAGGCCGGCTCCGCGAGGCGGGGACCAGCCTCGACCGCGCCGAGGCCGCCCTCGGCGCCTGTCTGAGGCACTCGCACGCCCTCGTCGAGACCATGTCGCACGGTCTGCTCCGCGACGATGCGCCCGGACTCGTCGCCGGATCCGCCGCCGTCGAGGGGCTCCCCGGGGGGGGGCCCGCGGCGTCTGCCCACCTGGCGGCCGCCGCCGTCGTCGCCGCCGACGCCGCGGCGTCCTTGGCGCAGTCGTCCCTGGGGCGATCCCCGGCGGCGGCCCCGCGGCCCCGCGGCCTCTCGCCCCGCGGGCGTGGCGTCGTCGCGTCTGGGCCGTGTCCCTGCCGCCCGTCGACGGCCCCCGTCGCCGCCGCGCCGCGGTCGCGGCCTTCCGTCCCGGATCCGGGCCCCCTGGGCGCGGAGGACGTCCGCCGCGTCCTGGCATCCTCGGTGGCGGCGGGCGCCGCCGATCGCGCCGCCGCCGCGCGTCGCCGCTGCGTGTCTCGCGGCGTCGCTGCGCGCGCCTCGGCCGCCTCCGCCGAGACACGCGCGTGCGCCGCCGCCGCCGCCGCTGCCGCCACCGCCGCCGTCGGGGGGCGGGGGGGGTCCATCTCCCCGGGCCGAGCCGCGGTCGCCCGCCCCCATCGTCGCGGACGCCCGGACGCGGAGGCCGTCGCCCGGACGCGGACGCTCCGGGGTCTCTTGTCGTCCCTCGAGGACGAAATGGCCGTTCTGGACGAACGTCACGGGGCCCTGCTGGAGGAACGGGCCCGACTGCGGGCGGAGACGGGCGGCGACGACGACGAGGACGCCGACGGCGGGGGGGGCTGGCCCAACGTGGACGAGGACGGGGCGGGGGCGGGGGGCGGGGGGGCGCTGTCGGGGGCGGCCGAGGCCACCGCGGGCGCCCTGCTGGCGGTGCGTCGGGCCATCGCGGCCAAGGGAGGGCAGGTGAGGCGCCTGCGGGAGCAGCTGGAGCGCCTGTGAGTCGCGTGTGTTCTCGCGTGTCGTTCGACACCTCTTCGTCGCCCTCATCCCGCGCGTTGCCTCACCCCCCGGCGCCGGATGCGACGTCGCCGTCGTCTTCGTCGGCGTCCCCGTCGCCGTCGTCGGCGTCGGTCGACCCGTCGGCGGCTCCATCCACCCGGTCGAGCACCTGGGCGGCGTCCCGAGCCAGGGCCTCGTACCTCTCGGCGACCAGACGGGCCGCCGCCGACCGGGCCCGCGCCCTTGAGAGGGCCCCGGCGAGGGCGTCGGCGAGGCGGGAGAGGGACGCTCCGGGAGGAGGGACCCAGCGGGAGGGGCCCGGGGGGGGCGCCTCTCGGGCCGCGGCGGCCGCGCGGAGGGCGGCGAGGGCGGCGGTGGCGTCATCCAGGGCGGCGTGGGCCGCGTCCAGGGGGGGCGGCGGCGCTCCCCCGCTGCGGCAGCCCAGCGGCGGCGGTGGCCCAGGCCCGCGGCGCCGTGGAGCGGGCGAGAGGTAGGGATTCGACTCCGGTTTGGAAACCGGGCGTTCAGGTGCGTCCGGGGACGACGGCCCCGACCCCGACGGCTCAGGCGCCTCGGGCACGGTGCCCGCCCTGCGGGCCGTGCCCCCCTCCGCCCTGTCGTCTCCCGACCTCCCGTCCTCGACCCACGTCCCACCACCCGCGCCCCACTCGTAAGGTCGGCGGGGCATTCCGGCCCCACTCCCGGCCCCGTCGCCGCACGGTCCCCCCGTGGCAGCGTTTTCTGGCAAGGGCGCCAGCGGATACAGGTGCCTGTCCCGCCGGGCGAGGCGGCGCGCCCTCTCGATGCACGCCTCGGCGTCTGACGCGAGCCCTGGGGGGTTGACCACGCGAGTCCAGACGTCTGGGAGGAGCGCGGTGGGATACGGAGGGCGACGGGGCCTCGCGATGGGCCGGGCAGACGCCGCAGCAGTCGGCGACGGGAACGTGGGTACGCCGCAGCTCCTCGGCAGGCCGGACAGCCCGCGCGAGGCGGCCGACCGCCCCGCTCGCCCCGGTCGCTCCCGGATCCAGCCGCCACGCCGTTATTCATGTCCATGGCTCCGGCGGGAGATGGGGGGCGTGGGAGGGGAGGGAGGAAGCTCCAGGACGGGCTGTGACCCGGCGGAGGATGGGGCCGAGACGAGGGTTGCGAGGGGGCGGTCGAGGTGGGCGGGAGCAGGTTCCGTGCGTTCTTGTCGCCGCCAGCTGGGGAGCTGGTTGCGACGGCCAAGCTATGGGAAGCCTCGCGGCGCCCCTGCGGGCGGCCCTCCCCGGGGCTCGGGGCAGCGGCGCATCGGCGGGCGTGTCAGGCGCGACTGGTGTCGCCGAGGCCTTCGCCACGCTCAGCGACGCTCTATCGGGTCGCAGTGACGAAGACCGGCCTGGACGCGATGTCATCATCGAGCTGGCGGAGGCGGCTCTCGAGGCGAGACGTCAGGAGGAGGAGCCGGTGGACGCTGCGCGCGGCTGCATTCGGCTCGTCGAATGTGGCCGAGAGCGCTTCGGCGCTTCCTATCTCTCGTTCGAGCGGCGTCGCCGACACTCTCACTCGACGTGTACCCCCTCCACTCCCACCCCAGGTCGACGAGACGGAGATCGCTCGCCAGTGTCTCGTCCTCTACGACGCCGAGGACCGAGCGGGACCGGGGCCGGCCTCCACTTCTTCGCCGCCCCCCCTTGTTGACCAGTGGCGGGTACGTGCCGAGTTTGCGCGAGGTGGCGTCGAGGCTCACGACGCCCGGTCGCTCAAGGGGGACGCACTCGTCGAGGGGACGCTGCGCGCAGTGGGTCGCATCCTCAACGGCGTGGCGCTGGCTGAGGCGCACCCCCGCCACGCCTTCCTCGTCGTCAACGGGAGCCGGCACTTTTATCGCGCCAGCTGGTCTCTGCAGCGCGAGGGGTTGCGGCACCACTGCGTGCCGGCGGCGCGTGACGTCGTGGCACGGCTGGACCGCGTCGAGGGTCAGCTGGGGTGGAAAGCGCGGCTGAAGCTTGCTCTGGCGCGCGGCCTCGCCGAGGGTGCAGGCGGAGAGGCCGAGGCCCTTGTCATCCTCGGCGAGGCGCGGGAGCTCGCGGCGGAGGCGGGCGACGAGGATCTCCGGAAGGAGTGCCTGCGTGTCGCCACGCATGTGGCCGCCGTCGCGTCGCGGGGCGGTGGCGGCGGCGGGGCAGGCAAGAAGGGTGGCGGCGCGGCCAAGGGCGGCAAGATAGCCGGTGGCGCGGCGACCAAGGGCGCTGACTCGGACGCAGCGCTAATTGCCGTACAAGAGGTGCAGTCGTCGGGCGACGACCTGACCCCTGAAGCGGCGGAGGAGCGCCTTCGGGCGGCCAACGGCCTCGTGGACCCCGACCCGTCGGGGTCCGTTGCCGGAGTCGACCTCGCCGTGGTCGGCCTCATCGCGTGGGCATCGGCGACGCGCGGCATTCTCGAGCTGGGCGAGGCGGCCGCAAAGCGAGCCCTCATGTCCAAGGACAGACGTGTGCGCGCCCGCGCTGACCTCACCGGGTGTCTGCTTGCCCTCGTTCGGGTCGAGGGCAAATTCGGGCAGCGTCTCGTGGCGGGCAACGTCGAAGGTCGTACCGCCGTGGTTCGCGACGCTGAGCGCATCTGCGGCCAGTTCCGTCGGCTCGGCGACCCCGAGGGCGTCCAGGACGCCGCTGTCCTTATCTGGAACGCCTCCGTCCCTCTCCTCCAGCGCAACGTCAGGGCCCGCGTCAAACAGCCCTTCGTCACTGCTGCTCAGGCCCTCGCTCACGTTCGCTCGCCGCTGCATGAGCTGCGCGCCCACCTCCACCTCGAAATTGCAAAGCTCGACATAGACGAGGACGCCGTGATGAAGGCCGGAGAGCAGGTCACGCTTGCTCTCTCGCTCGACTACATCGGCACACCTGAAGAGGTCGCGCGCACCGACCTCGCCAGGCCCCTCGATCGGCATCTTGTGCCCCTCCATCGCGCGCTTCTGCTCAAGACGACTGTGGGGGAGGAGCCCGAGCTAATGCCGGTCGAGGACCAGGCGGTGCTGTCGCTCGAGCGGGCGCGCGATGTCAAGACGACGTCGGCCAAGGAAGAGGCTCTGGAGCGGACCATCGGGCTCCTCCTTCAACTCGACCCCGAGTCACCCGCTTACCCCTCCGTTCCGGAGGTCGGTGGCAAGGTCAAGGACAAGGACACAGTGTCGGCAGGCGATGCTGCGCCGTCGTCGCCTGCCATGACCGACGCGGGACGTCAGCAGCGCATTGCGGCCCGCGCCCGCTTCGGGCTGTGGTGCGAGATTGCGCGGGTGGCATGGTCAGCTCGTCTGTCCGACATCGTTCTCCAGGTGGCGCCATTCGCCCTGGCGTTCGAGTTCCGCCCGGAGGTTGACCGAGAGGCAGTCGCCGCCCAGGCCGAGCTGTGCTTTCTCGAGGCAGAGGCTGGCATCCTCGCCGTGCGCAACGCTCGGGCCGGCGCCCTGATCCCGCCCGCCGACGCTGGCTATCCCGACGAGCTCGCGGCTGGCCAGCCGGGGTTCGACGAGGACAGGCTCCCTCGTCGACTGCCGCCTGAGGACGTGTCAGAGATTCAGCTCCGTGTGCCCCACGCCATCGTCGATGGGGTGCGCCGTGGTCTCTCTGTCGGACAGCCCTGGCTCGTACGCAACGGTGCCGTCCTCGCGTGGAACCATTACGGCCACTGCATCGCGGACAAGCTATTTGCGGATCTCCTGCCATTTTTTGCCAATGTCTTTGAGGCTGTTCTGGCCGTGCCGTCTCCCGGCATCGACGCTGACCTCCTCTGCTGCCTCGGCTATGCCTGCGCCACCGGGCTCGAGCACCGAGCCCTTATCGAGCACTACCGCATCGCGGGTGCTGCAGCAATGGGCGCTGGAGATGATGACGATGCCAAAGTCGCCGACGACGGAGCCACCGGACAAGATACCACTGGCGTTGGTGCCTTAACATCGCGCCGGATGTCCCTCGTCGGGCCCGACGGCCGGGCCGAGGAAAGGTACGACGTCCTCCGTGAGGCCGCCGCCGCCGACCGGCTCCGACTTGGCGGAAACGCCAATATCGAGCGCGCATGCGAGGTGTGTGACGAGGTTCTCCAGCGCCTGGATGAGGACACCGAGCCCCTGTCGATGTTCGTCGAAACGGCGGCCCGTGTCTCTAGCCTCGCTGGTCGGCCTGGGTCCAGCGTTGTCGGCACTTCCGCCGCCGAGGGCGGAAGTAAGCCCGCTGCCCCGAAAAAGGACGACAACAAAAAGGGCGGGAAAGACAAGAAGGGCAGCAAATCGGCGCCGCCTGCGGAGGACGCCTTGGCCGGGGCGTCGGCTTCGGTCAAGGCCCTGTGGTGCGGGGCGGTTTCAGCAATCAACGCCATCACGGATCCCGAGGCGTCCACCGCCGACCGCACCACCGCCCTTGCTCGCGCAGCTGACGCGCTATCATCGATGGAGGCGCGCGCGGCAAAAAAGACAGGAAAGGAGCAGCCTGATGTCGAGATGTGGACCAAGCTCGGCCGTGCGGCCCTCGAGGCAGGCATGACGAGCGAGGCGGTGCAGTGCTGCAAGCACGCTATGAACATTCTACCCAAGGAGGTCAAGATCGACGAGATCGACATGCCCGAGGATGTCACGTCGCGTGGCTGCCCTGTCAATGCACGTCTGTGGTACTGGCTCTCACTGTGCCAAAACATCCTTTCCCAAGCCATCATGGGTCTCATCGAGCCCGCCCAGGATGCCATCATGCAGGCTCGACTCCGGCGGATGGGTATCCGTCACGCCCTGGCTTCGGTCAAGCTGGGCTCTTTTTGCGGCCGCCGCGACCTCGTCGAGGCGGGCGTCCGACTCCTGTGGAATGCCTCCGTCGACTTCATGAATATGGTCGTTACCCGCCGTACACTCGCTGCTCCCTTCGGCGAGGCCGCGACCCTTCTCGCGGAACTCGGCATCTCTGACCCAGTCTTCGCGGTGAAGTTCTACTGCGCCCTCGCCGACCTTATGATCGAGGCCAAGCGACCTGCCGATGGACTGATGTACGTCGATGCGGCCATGGGGGCCGTGCCGGCGGCGCTGCACATGCCTCTGCTGGAATACAAAGTGCTTTTTGCGTCGAAGCTCGGCCGTGACGTGGGCGACGAGATGCTTCGCGTCGCTAACTTCCCGGCGGCCTCCCAGGCGCGCGTCTGGCTTATCCTTGCCACAGAATCGGCCGACCCCGCCGACCGTTTGCGGGGCCGGCAGAGGGCGGTTGACGTATTGAGCTCCGAGCCGTGGAACCAGGCGTCCTATCTCATCGAGCTTGCTGAGCACAGCCTCCACGTGCTCCGCGACCTGCCCCTCGCCCGAGGCTGCCTTTACGAGGCCATCGCGCTTCTGCTCCGCAGCGACGCCACTCGCCTGCTCCAGGGCATGGATGCTGCGCCTCTCTTTTCCGATACGGACCCGCTCGAGGAGCTCGTCGGCCGGCCCCTCGCCGACCGGGGCCTTGGAGGTGCGGGCTCCCAGGCCCACTCTGCCCTTACCCCGCGCCATCTTCGCTTTCCCAACGGATGGTCGTTCTCGTCCCCACAAGAGGTCGAGAAGGTCGCTCTCAAGGTCGCTCACGTTGAGTCAGCCTTGCGCGCCGCCACGCTGCTGTCGTCCATACTTGGGACGTGGGGCCAGCGGACAGTGGCGGCCGGGGCCGCGGCCGTTGCTGGGTCCGTCGCTGCTCGGCTCATCGCCGAGCAGGTCAACGCGGCGCATTGGGGTCTCGAGACGCCCGATGAGAAGGACAAGCGCGAGGAGGAGGAGGCCGCAATGGAGGGGCGCCAGCCCTACACCAAGGTTCCCGGTTTTCTACGCTCGCGCGAGGAAATTGTGCCCTCTGTGGGCCCTGACGGCGCACCCCCCCTCCTCTGTCACTACGAAGCCCCGCTCGACTGGGCGGCGTGGGACGTCCCCGCCGAAGCCGTCCAGTATTTGTCGGCCGACACGCGCCACGCCTTCCCTCGAATGGCCACAGTGACCCTGCCCCGGCCCCAGCAGACCCTGATGTACGTCCGTTACCTCCTTGAGTCGTTGGACGACCTCGGCGTTCCTGTCGCCGGCCTTCCTCTGGTTCCGTTGCTCTACTTCTCCGCGCAGCAGGGCATCGAGGGCGAGTCCAAGCATGCCACCGCGCGGGCCGCCTTCCTGTGGCAGGCTCACCTCCTCGACGCCATGGGCCTCGGGCCGCTTTCCGAGGCTGCCCTGGGACGAGCTGGCGACCTCGGCCAGTCGGACTCCGAGAAGGCCGAGTGCAACAACGATCTCGCCCAGATGGACATGTCGAACGCCCTTGAAAAGGCGCAGAAGAACAGCAAGACGGCCGGGGACCTCGGATTTGGGGGCTCCTCGCCCACGCTGGCCAAGCAGAGGGCCGAGGAGAAGCGGCGCAAGCGCGCAGCCGAGGAGCGCGAGCGCGCTGCGGCGGCGGCTGGCGACAGGATTGACCCGGAGGAGCTCATGCGCAAGCTGCGCGCGGGTGGACCGCCGTCGGAGCTGCGTCCCATGACCATCCACGACGTGTGGATGCACCGAGCATGGTTCCTGATTGACCGTGCACAGTACGGGACAGCGCGCGAGCTCCTCCTCGACGCTGAGGCGCACGCCGGCGCCCTCGGCGATACGGCAGCCCTCGGTGAAATCTGCCTCGGTCGCGCCCGCATCGAGGCCCTCGCAAACAACCGCACACTCGCCGTTGCCTACGCCAAAATGGCTATGATCCACGGTGGCGACCTCAGGTTTTGGCGGCGCCTCGTTGTCACTGTGTCGCGAGCCCTGTCTCTTCGCGCTGCCGACCGCCGCGACCATGGCGATGAGACCGTTGAGTTCATCGACAAATGTGTGATGATATTCTCGGCTCTGCGGCAGCTGAGGTCTGACCTTGTGTGGGAGGTCGGGCGGGTGTTGGCTGCTCTGGTTGAGGCCAAGGCTGCTGTCCTGCTCGAGCGTGTTGAGATCGGTCGCGGGTCTCTTGAGCCCGTTGACTGCTCCACGCACTTCAATGCTGGCATGCAGGCCCTTCAAACGGCCGTCCACTGCTACCGGCCCATGGGGGCGTCGCCCATGTTATCGGACGCCCTCACTGCCTACGCCACGTTCGTCAATGCCGGCAACCGCGTGCCTGGCCGCCAGTACGAGGCCGATGGCCGACCTCGGCTGCGTCAGGTCCAAGCCGCCCTCCGTGAGGCCGAAGTCGTCGCTGGCGTCGTAGACGATTGGATTCGGGGCCTCTGGCTCCCACCAGTGCCGGACGGCGGCGACGAGCGCGGGACGGCCGAGGCGGTGGCGGTCCCTGCTTCGGTGTCAACAGGCGGCGACGCTGTCGATGGCGGCGCTGGCGCTGATGGCGATGTCGCCGACGACCAGGCGATTGAGCCCGCACCGCCACCGCTTCCACCCCACCGCGCTTGCACTTTCCCCGTTACCCGTTCTCTGGCCGAGGTTCGCGGTCTCCTTGCTGCGGTTGAGTTCGAGATAGGGGACCTGTCCCGTCGCAACACCGAGGAGGATAAGCGCCGTGCCCGTCCGCGTTTCCCTGCCAACCCGGAGGCCGAGTCGACCGCGCCCATCGTGGAGTGGCTCGACGCCACGGCAGGACACGACTGGGACGCCGGCCTGGGCAACTTTCAAGCCGCTTGCGACTGGGCCGATCGGTCCCGTGAGGCGACCGAGACGCACGTTCCCCGGGCCCAGGGCGCGGCTTGCTACGCCCGCGGCGCCTCGCTCCTTGCACTCCGCGCGCGAGAAGATGCGCAACGAGCTCAGGCGGCGGCCGAGGCGGCGGTCGAGGCTGCTGAGACGGCGGTAGAGGAGCCAGAGCCCGAATCGAGGCCCGAGCCCGAACCCGAGGCTGCCCCCGCGGATTGGGGCAAGGCTAAGGGCAAGACAGTGACAGCGCCCAAGGCCGCCGTTGCGCGGCCCGTGCCGACGGATGCCGCCCCCACGCTGGAGGTGGAGGAGGAGGAGGAGCCCGAGGGACCGCCGCCGCCGCCCTCGATGGAGGAGGAGGGGGTCCAGCTCCTGCGGCGCGCCCGTGTCGTTGCTGCGTCCTCGTTCGACCTTGATGCTGCGTGTCGGGCGTCAGAGGTTCTCGCGTGTCATCTGCGGGACTCGGGCGACGAGACTGGCGCCGTCCTTGCCATCCTTGAGGCCCAGTCCTTCCGCGCGTCACAGCAGCTTGTCGGGCTCTTCCTCGATGCCGCCGCGCCCCAGGCGCTCGAGCGCCTAAAGCTGAGGCAGATGGAGGCCCTAAGACGCGGTGTCGTCGCTGTAGACGACTCGTCCTACTACCGGGCCGCTGCCGCCGATCGCGCCTCTGTCTCGGTCATGGCCGACCTCCTTGACCCCGTCCTCGACGCCCGCGAGGGTCTCGCTGCTGTTCCGGACTCTACCGATGTCCTCTGTCTCTACCTTGGCACCGATGACCGTACCCTCTTTGTCGCCATACGCCGCCAGCGCCAGGCCGCAGTGGCCAAAAAGATCAAGTCGGCCCCGGGCCTCATGAGCCAGTCAAACCGGGACCTTGGGGACCCCGAGGAGCCGGCAACCCATGAATTCTTCCTCCGCACTGTTGAGATCGAGGTGCCCAAGCTCAAGGAGGCGCTGTCGGCCTACCAGGGCTTTCGCCGCGCCGTGGAGCTTGGGTTCGTCCAGGCGCGTAACACATACGGCGGTGCCAACGCTGACGGGTCTCGCCTCCACGCCGATCTCGATCGGCTGTGGGCCGAACGCGTCGCGCCGTGGGAGGCCCAGATGGCGCCCGTGATGGCGGCTGTCGAGGAAATCGGCGGGTGGAAGGACCGGGGGCTTCTCCTAGTTGCCGACGTCCTCTTGGCCCGCGGGCCCCTGGAGGCTCTCCCGGCACTGCAGGACGCGCGGTGGGTCGCACGCGACTTTTCCCTCGCCCTCCTCCTCAAGCGCGCTGCCCACGCGGGAGACCCTCCGCACGCAGAGGCCGGGGCGGGGAATCCTGCTCTCCTTGCGTCGCCCGCCGCCAAGAAGGGTAAAGACAAGGGGAGGGACGCCGGCGCAAAGGGCGGTGCGAAGGGGGGTGCTGCCAAGGCGGCGGTGCCCAAGGCGTCTGCGGGCGCGGATGCAGCGGACGACCTGCCCGCTGGGACCCTCCCCCCCGGCGCCGACGTACGCGTGGGCGCCCTGTCCTTCCTCGTCGACCTGCGGGCCGAGGACGACGCAGAGGCCCTGCCGGGTCGATCGTCCCCCACGTTGGTTGAGGCTTTCAAGCAGGGACCCCTCAGAACGGTTGGAAAGGCATGGAAGGGCGTCCTCGGCGGCGGAGATCGTGTCGCGGGCGAGGACGAGTGCGTCGCCCTGCTCGAAGCCGCCCCGGGCGTGGTCTACCTCGGGGTTGGTCGCTTCGGATCCATTGTCTCTCCGCGCGCTGTGGCGTCGGCCGACCTCCGGGGCTGCCGCCTCGTTCTCGTCCTTGACGGCGTGATGAACGAGGAGCTGGATCGACGCCAGTCGTCGGCTGACCTCCGCAAGACAACGTGGGAGCTCACGTCCGAGGGAGCCATAGAGACGGCTGCCGTGCTGAGCCTTCGCGGCGCCAGCGCCGTGGTGGTCAATCTGGCGGCCTGCTCCCCGGACGCCTGCCTCCACCTCGCCGAGCTGCCGGCTCGCCTCAAGGGGGCAGGGAAGGGCGGAGGAGGCGGGGGGGGAGGGGACCGGAGCAGGGACCCGACACTCGCCGGCACGTTTGCGGCCCTCCTTGCCGACCTTCCTCCGGGACTTGCCCGATACCACTCGACCAACGCTGTGCTTTACGGGCTGCCCAACTTGAAGGCGGGGGGGTGAGCGGAGAGTTTTAAACGAGAAGCGGCGGTTCAACGGTTTCGCCTCGCCCTTCTAGAAAGCCACGCAACGCGCCGCTATCAGCGCAGCCTGGGCGGCTGACGGGCGCCGCGCCGTGCAGTGAACGGCAGGACCACACGAGATGGTGGGGCGGCGCACGAAGACGGGGTGCCCGCCGATCCGCGTCGTGGAGCGCAGCGCAAGCGCTTCGGCTGAGCGGCTCGGCAGAGCGCTGAGGACGCCGCTGCCGCCGCGCCCGCTGCGGCTCGCCGTTGTCGTCCCGCCGTTGTCGGGCGCAATCTGTCCGCAGTCCTTGATGACGACCTCGACCGACGTGGCGCCGGCGCCCTTTGAGCCGACGCTCTCGATGGCCTTGACGACCTCGAACCCGGACACGACCTGGCCAAAAACGCAGTGCTTGCCGTCGAGGAATCCTGTCGGCACCGTGCACAGGAAGAATTGGCTGCCGTTGGTGTTGGGGCCGGCGTTAGCCATTGACAGGATGCCGGGACCTTCGTGGCGCAGAGCGTAGAGGTCCTCGTCGGCGAAGGTGCGGCCGTAGATGGACTTGCCGCCGGTGCCGTTGCCGTTGGTGAAGTCACCGCCCTGGCACATGAATCCAGGGATTACGCGGTGGAAGGTGGACCCCGCGTAACCGAACCCGGCCTCTCCCGTGCATAGCTGCCGGAAGTTTTCAGCCGTGCGAGGGCATGCCTCGGCCCTCAACTCAATCTCAATCCGACCAAGCGGCGTCGCGTCGCCGTACAGGCCCAGCACCACGTCGAGATACACCTGACAGGGAGGGGGAGGGGGAGGGGGAGGTCACAGGGAGGGGGAGGGGGACAGTGAGGGGGACGGGGAGGTAGGCGGGGAGGAGAGGGGCGAGGCCCGCGCGAAAGGTCAGCGTCTTGGCCGGCAGGTCAGCGCCCGGTTTTGTCCCACTCCTCGCCCGTGGGTTGCTCGGCAGCGGCTCCCCGAGCGGGAGACGGTACGCGACGGGCGACTTGGCGATCTCGGCCGCCGCTGCGGCGCTTCCTCCCCCTCCGGAACTGAGTGCGGCACCCATGATTCAGCAAGCTCGATGGATGGCGGACGAGGGGGTATGGCGGAGAATGGACTCTCTCTCGCGGGAAAAGCGGCAGCACCGCCTGCACTGCGGGCCCCTTCCACTCGAGAATCATCGACCCCCCCCCCCCCCCCCCCCCCCCCCCCCCCCCCCCGGCCGCCCCCCCCCCCCCCCGGCCCCCCCCCCCCGCGCCGGCCCGCGCGCGCGCGCGTCCCCCCCCCCCCCCCCCCCATCGTCCAGACGCTCGTGAGGCGGCCCCGTGCCGGCTGGGGCGCCACCGCGGCGGTGGCAGCGCGAGCGACGATCCTACCCCCACCTCCTCCCCCTTTCCCCTCTGGACCCTCCAACGGTCTCTGCTGCTCGAACGACCGGTAGATGTCGTGGAGGGCCGCGCTGGCCTCGCGCCGCTCGTCGCGCGACAGGTCCGGCCGCAGGAGGCGCTCGACCGCGGCGGGCGTCAGCCAGGCCGTCTCTGGGGCCTGCAGCAGCGACAAGAACCAGAAGGCGACGTCCTCCGGGTCCTCGGCGCAGATGAGGGACCGGACGGTCCGCAGGCGGCGGGTGGCGCGCTCGAGCTGCCGCCGCGGCAGGGCCCAGGGGGCCATCCCGAAGACCTCGTGCAGGGCTGCCTCATCCGCCTCCAGTCGCGCGGCCACCCCCTCGTCCAGCGTTGGCGCTCGTGCGACGAGGAGATCCAGGTAGGTCGCCGACAGGGCGACCAAGAGCGCGTCGGCAGCGAGCGTGAGGAGCCCCGGCTCGAGGTAGGATGCGGCGTCCCCGAGGTAGTCGACGAGGGTGGAGACGAGGACGGCCGCCGTGCGGCCCGACAGCCAGGGCTCCCGCGGGACGCAGAGCTCCCCGAGGATCTCGCGGACGCCCGGATCGCCGAGGACGAGGGGAGGGAGGAGCGAGACGGCGCGGCGGGCGAGGACCGGGAAGGAAGCGCGGGCGGCGGCGAAGGCGCCGGCCACCGTCGTCGGGTCCTCTTCGTCTCCGGCGACGCCCAGCCGTGCCGCGACGAAATCGGCGAGAGCTCCAGCCGAGTCGTAGCACCGGGAGGCGTTGTTCGCCATCGCGCAAATGTCCTCCAGGCTGGGCACCCCTTCATCGGCGCCGTCGTCGCCGCGGTCGACAGCAGCCGCCCACCCGTCGGCGCGGGCCCCGAGGAGGCGACCAAAGCCGCCAAGGGCGCGGGCCAGGGCAAGGCCGACGGCCTCGGACAGCGCCGGGTTGCCGCACCCGGCGATGGAATCGATCTGTTCGTGCAAGATGCGAAACAGGTCGGTCGCGGACCGTGTGTAGAGGCGGCCGCGGCCGTCGGGCGCCGGGCCGCCGCCGACCCCGCCGGGCGCGTCGGCCGCCACGAGGTTGCCGGCCCACCGCCCCACGCCGACCTCGAGGCGCGCCGCGTAGGCGTCGACGACGTCCCGCAGCGCGTTTCTCGAGGTGGTATCGAGGTTGGCGAAGTCGGTCTCGTCGTCCTCGAGCCCCAGCGCGGCCATCTGGGCGCGGTAGTCGCGGGGCCAGGCCAGCAGCGCCAGCAGGTCCCGAGGGGACGCCGCGGCCGCGGCGTCGTCCGACGACGCCGCGCGCCAGAGCTTGGTCAGCCCCGACCCGAAATGCCCATGAAAGAAGGACCACACCACGCGAAACATGTCGCGATGGGGAGGGGAGAGGGGCAGCAGGGAGTCGTAGACGTCGACCAGCCCGGACGCGCAGGCCGAGAGGGCCGCGAGGGCGGCGGGCACGGGGTCGCGCGCGTCCGCCGTCCCCCCTCCGGGGCCGGGTTCCCTCTCCTCCGCCCCCCCCGACGACGCCCTCCCTCCTTGGAGCGCCGCCAGCGCCGCGTCGCACGCCTCCAGCCACGGCGCGCACCGCGCCGCGGCCCACTCGCCCAACTGACCCCGCGCCAGGTCCCACAGGGAACGCTCCGTCGCGCGTCCCGTCGCGCCCCGAGCCGCCAGCGTCGACCGCGCCGCCTCCTGCACCTCAACCACGCGACACGCCGCCACGAGCCGTTCGGGCGCCTCGCGCGCCAATCTCAGAGGGTCCCGGAACCGTCCGGCCACGTCGGCCTCCAGCCTCCGCGCCGCCACGTCCACGCGGCGGAGATAGCCCCCCAGCACCTGCCGGTCGGCGGGGGAGAGCCGCCGCGTCGCCTCGAGGTCCCTGCGACGCGCCTCGGTCGCCGCCTCAAGCCGCGCCACGTCCAAATAGAGTGGAACCAGGTCGACGGGTCGCGCGTCTGCCGGGGGGGTCGGTCGGTCGCGGGCTCGGAGGGGGGATCGGTCCGGGGTGGGCGGTGGGGGTCGGGGGGGGAGGGAGGGGCGGGTCGAGTCGCGTGGGGGCATGGCGGGCGAGCTTTTCCGCCTCTTCCCCAGTCCCGTGCGACGGTCTCCCACGCTCCCTCTCTCGCCCAGGGCAGAGTCGAGTCGCGCGGCCACGGCGGGGATGGAAGCGATGCTCTCCAGGTCGCGTTGGGTGGCGGCGAGGTTCTCTTCGGCGCGACTCAGTCGCACGAGGCGTGACCGCGCCCTGGCTTCCTCCCCCCGACGAGACGTATCGGCACCAGCGGGGGGCGTGGTAAGGGCCTCCACACGCTCAAAGATGCCCTGAAGGTCCTCGAGCGTAGCGCGAACCTCTGAGATGAGAGCAAGGCCCCGGCGCCCGCTAGCGACCTGCCCGGCGACTGCCCCGGCGAGGGCGCGGCGAGCGTCCTCGACACGCTCCTGGAGGTGCGCCTCGAGCGCCTCGAGTCGGTCGAGGTCGGCGGGAGTTCGCAGCTCCGTCGATAGCAGCTCCGCCGCCTTGGCTCGGGCGAGCTGGGCCAACAGAGGAAGCTGAGTGAGGGGGTCCGGGCGTCGCGTCGCCGTCAGTGCCACCGGCACGCTGGAGTTCGAGGTGGCCAACGTGGCCACCTTCGTCCCCAAGGGACGCTCGCGATGGAGCCTTTTTGGACAGCGCGTCGCCTCGTCCTGCTGGCGCGCGTCCGGGCGCGGGCGCCCAGGACGCGCCACGACCACCTCGACGAACCCCCGCTGGCCGCCTGGTGGGGTGACGGACACACAAGACCTCCACCCCCCTCCCCGCGCCAGTATTCAAGCGCCGGCAAGATGGACGATCTGAAGGCGAGGGAGTGCGAGATCCTGCGTCCAACTCGGGGAAATCGCGGTGCCGGCTTGCCGCCGCATCGGACGCGGCTACTTCGCTCCCGCCTCTCATTCTCTACCAGTCTCACGCGTCCGAATATGACTTCACCATGCAACGCGAACGTTCGATGGCCCCTTGACGACTGCACATCGGGATCCGCGGGCTGTCATGAAGTGCTCCCAAGAGAGGGAGGGCCATGCGCGAGTTCCGGTGCGTTCCGCTCTGCGCCCGCGGCGGCCCCCCCCCCACCGCAAATTCTCCAAATATCATCCCCCCCAGGCCAAGGGTAACGCGGCACTGAAGGAGGGAAACGCCGCCGAAGCCGAGCGGTGCTACACTGACGCACTCGCGGCGGCCGAGGCCGAGGGGGCCGACGCTGCAGCCCGCGGCGTGCTGCTGTCGAACCGGAGCGCCGCACGCGCCGCCGCTGCCGAATGGGCGGGCGCTCGGGAGGACGCCGAGGCGTGCGTGGCGTTGCGTCCTGACTGGCCCCGGGCGCACGGCAGACTGGGCGCGGCGCTCCACGGTCTTGGCCGGTTTGGCGCGGCCGCCGACGCCTACCGCCGCGGACTCGCCCTCGATCCCGATGGCGGCGTTGCTCTGAGACAGGGCGTCGTTGACGCCGAGCGCTCCCTCGCCGCGGCCACCGCCGCCGTGCCCATTCCTGAGCCTTCCTCGATGGGTAGCAAAGACGGTGACGATGCATCCCACGCCCCCTCTCAGCAGCTTGTTGCCATCGCTGCCATGCTCTCCCAGCCTGATATCTGGCCCGCCATCGCCCTCAACGACGCCACGCGCCCGTTGCTGAGCGACCAGCGCTTTTGTGAGTCTCTCCGCGAGGTGCAGCGCCGCCGCGATGGCAGGGGACTGGAGGCCATTGTGCAGCGCGACAAGGGCATTGCCCTCGTCCTGACGGAGATTCTCGGGGTCAAGGTGATGAGCGCGGCCGAATCGCACGAGCACGAGGAGCGCGCAGCGCGGACGCGGGAACAGAACGAGAAGGCGAGACGGGACCGCGAGGAGCAGGAGCGGCGTGAAGCGGAGGAGGCAGCAGAGCGGGAGCGCCGTGAGGCAATGACCCCCGAGCAGCTTGCGGCGGCCGCCAAGCGCGCCGAAGCTGACGCTATCAAGGATGAGGGAAACGCGCACTACAAGCGCAAGGATCTCGACGCCGCCGTTGAGCGCTACGACGCGGCCATCGCCATGTGTCCCGAGGTGGCGGCATACCGCACGAATCGGGCGGCAGTAAGGTTTGAGCAGGGCCGCATGGACGAGTGCCGGGCCGACTGCGAGGAGGCCGTGTCTCTGGCGCGTGCTGAGGGCGGCAAGGACGCGTTTAAGCTCGTATCGCGGGCCCTTACTCGGCTGGGCAACTGTGACGTGCGCGAGGGCAAGTTCGCCGAGGGCATCGCCCGCTTTGAGGCGGCGCTGGTTGAGCACCGTAATCCCGACACACTCGGCAAGCTCCGCGCTGCCCAAAAGGCCCTGCGCGAGGCCGAAGTTGCGTCCTACATCGACATGGACAAGTGCGCAGACGAAAAAGCCAAGGGGAATGAGGCCTTCACGGCGGGCCGATACCCCGAGGCTGTGGGCCACTACACCGAGGCCCTGAAGCGTGGCCCTCCGCCCCCGGTGGGACCCAACGCTGAGGCCTTCAAGCTCCTAAGCAACCGTGCCGCCTGCTACACCAAGCTCGGGGCGTGGGACGCGGGCCTGGCCGACGCCGACGAGTGTGTACGGCTGGCGCCTGCTTTTGGGAAGGGCTACCTGCGGAAGGCGACGCTCCAGATGCTGAAAAAGGACTACGACGCGGCGCTCGAGACCTTTCAGCGGGGCATGGAGGTCGAGCCTGACTCGGACGAGCTCATCGATGGAGTGCGCAAGTGCGTCCGGACGATCGAAGCGATCAACGCGGGGGAGCTGGGGGAGACGGAGCTTAAGCTGAGGCAGGAGCGTGCCTTGGCCGACCCTGAGGTGCAGCGCATCCTCCAGGATCCCAGCATTAACCAGGTGCTCAAGGAGCTTCAGGAGACTCCCGAAAGCGCAGGGGCGCACCTCAAGGACCCTGTCATCTTCACCAAGCTCATGCGCCTGCAGCGGGCAGGGATTTTGCGACTGGGGTGAAGGGAGTGCAGCGCCGCTCCCTCCTCTCTGCGGGGTCTCGTGCGTATTTCCGCCACCCCCCCTTGGTCAGTCTTGCCATCAGTCGTAAAGAGAAGGCCGGGGCACGAATCCCATGGCCTCGTAGCATCCCCTTAGCGTCCTCCGTGCCGTGGCGTCGGCGCGCTCGGCCCCCACCGCGAGAACCATGTCCAAGGCAGCCTCGTCGGCTGCGAGTTCAGCATACCGGGCCTGGATGGGCCGCAGGTGCTCTACCACAGCCTCGGCCAGCAGAGGCTTGAACTCGCCCCACCGCAGCGCGCCCGTGTCAGCCGTCACTTCCTCCCGGCTCTTGCCTGTCGCAAGTCCGTAGAGGGTGAGGAGGTTCGCAGCCTCGGGCCGGTCCGGGTCGTCAAGCCCCGTGGCGAGGTTCTCTCCCATGTCCGTCTTCGCTGCCTTTACCTTGCGGACGATGTCGTCCGGGGAGTCGAGGAGGTTGAGACGACTCTTATCGTTCGGGTCGCTTTTGCTCATCTTGCTCCTCCCATCCTGCAGCGACATGACACGTGCACCACGGGGGGGCACGAGGGCGTCCGGCACGGTGAAGAGCCTGCCTCCACGACCCCCCAGCTTCTTCCACCGCTTGCCCCCATACCGGTCATTCATCCGAGCCGCCAGATCGCGCGTGAGCTCGAGGTGCTGGCGCTGGTCCTCGCCCACGGGGACCAGATCGGCCTGATAGCACAGAATGTCGGCCGCCATGAGACACGGATAGGTCAGCAGGCCAGCCCCAACGGTTTCGACGCCGGCGTCACCCGCGCCGCCACTGCCCTGAGCCGCCGTCGCCGCCGCCTCCGCCGCCGCCCGCTGCTTGGCAGTTTTGTCCTTGTACTGAACCATGCGCTGCAGCCACCCCACCGGGGCCTGTGTCGTGAGCAGCCATCCCAGCTCGGCATGTGACGGGACATGCGACTGCACAAAGACGGTCGACCGGTCGGGGTCGACCCCGGCAGCGAGGTATAGAGCCGCCACCTGCCGCGTTGCCTTCCGCAGCTCGATCGGATCGTGGGGCGCCGTCACGGCATGGAGGTCAACCACGCAGTAGTAGGGGTCGTAGATGTCCTGGAGGCCCACCCAGTTGCGCACAGCGCCGAAGTAGTTGCCGAGGTGCAGCGCGCCGGTGGGCTGCACGCCACTCAGGACGCGCTTTTTGCGGGGCGGGGCGGGGGGCTGGGGGGGGGGGGGGGGCCGGGGGGGCGGGGGGGGGCACGGTGGACGAGGCCGCGGCCGCGACGCCGCGGCTCACTTGGTGGCGTCTCAGGGAAGGCCCCATCCCCATGGGCGTTGTCGTTGTCGTCGCCCGGGTCGCCGCCGACAGCGCGGCCATCGCGCGTCTCACGACCAAGACGGAATCTTCTGAGGCAGGAATCTCAGCAGAGAAAATGTTGATGTGCGTCGGGGCTCGGATGCGTCTGGGTTGGTGAACAACGAGACGGCCATGGTCGGCCGTTGCCGTCGCCAGCCCTCGCCGCTCCTCGCCGCCTGGTCCCGCGCCGGTCGATCAAGCGCCCTAAGATAGGTGCTACTTTCCCTCGGGAAGGTACGTCGGCGGTTCTGTGCCATTTGGGCGTCGGCCGTCTCAGGTGGGCACGCCGAGACATGGAGGCGCGACCGCCGCAACTACGCCCGGCCGCTCCCCGCGGCGAGCGTCAAAACCGCCGCGCCCGTCGGTCTCGCGCCAGCCTCGGCTTCGCAGAGTCGCGCAGGGTCCGGCCTGAACCGACCACCCACTGTCGTCGTCGGCTGGTCGGAAGAAATGGCGGCGCGTGCTGTTTCCTCGACCCTGTCCGCCGTCTCCGGTGTAAGCTCAGTACGGCGCACGGCCCGGTACCCCGCCGCTGGTGCAAGGCGAGCCCGGCGACTGAGCCGGTGCCGCCATGACTACGAGGCCTCTCCTCCATCTGTCCTGAACGCTGTGCCGCCACCGCGCGAATCCTCGCATTTTACGTTCGAAGAACCGAGTCTTTTAGTAGGACGACGACTGCGCGGCTCGCTGTTCCCGCCGTTTCAGCCACCCACGCCCCGCCCACTTTCCCGTTGCGACGACAGGGCCAACCCGAATCGGGGCTTCCTGGAGGGCGTCTCCGACTTCTCCGACGACGCCCCCCCCCCCCCCCCCCCCCCCCCCCCCACCCGCCACGGGTCGAGGATGACCATCTCCGAGGGTCAGATGCGCGCCATGGGCCTCACGCTTGATGCGCGCACGCGGTTCATGGGGACGCCCGGCCGGGTTGAGGGGGTCGACCGAGACCTCGAGGACCTCGCGGCGCGGGCGTGGACGGCCCGGGCGTGGTACGGCGGCGACGCCCCCGCGTCGACCGCGCTTCCCGTCGACGCGGCGCCGGGGGCGTCGAGGACGGGCAGCTTCGCGACCCCGAAGCGGAGCATCGTGACAACGGGTGGTGGCGTGGTCGCTCTACCCGGCTCGGGATCCGTTGGGCCCAGCGCTGCGCCCCGGCTCCCCACGTCCATGGGACCCGCCACCAGACCCCCGGGCCAGGCACCCCCCGATCTCCCCTCCCTCCTCCTCGACGGGCGCATCGTCTACATCGGCCTTCCACTAGTCCCCAGTGTCACCGAGCTCGTCATCTCCGAGGCGGGGACGGGGACGGCGTCGGGGACGGGGTCGTGGACGGGGATTGTCCCGATCGGCTCATCGTCCTCGCCCGCCATGCGCCCACCCGTCCCCTCACCGTCGGGCCCCACGACCCCC
>Ga0181573_10000750_pt1 | contig 33563 bp, 21 predicted proteins | sample 101ome_25_FD_148643 | JGI IMG/M metagenome (GOLD analysis project Ga0181573, IMG submission 148643) | Coastal salt marsh microbial communities from the Groves Creek Marsh, Skidaway Island, Georgia - 101409BT metaG (spades assembly) | ecosystem: Environmental > Aquatic > Marine > Intertidal zone...
GGTGCAAGCTGCGAGCACGGTCGTCGGCGCTCTAGGTGCAAGGAGTGCGGTGGGGGCTCAATCTGCGAGCACGGTCGTCAGCGGTATAGCTGCAAGGAGTGCGGTGGTGTGTCAATCTGCGAGCACGATCGTCGGCGCTATACGTGCAAGGAGTGCGGTGGGTCTGTGTGATGAATGAAAGAATCAAAATAATTCGTCTTCGCAATCGCTACTGGCGAGAACCGCCGTCGCCCGCTCGCGCTTCCGTCATCGAGGCGGCCTCGGGGGCGTCCCGCGCGAACCCCCCGGCGCGAACCTGCTCGCCCTCGTCGCCGCGTTCGGCAGCCGAACAGTCACCCGCGCCTCCGCCGCCGCCCTCTCCGACTCGGCAGCCGCCGCCCTCTCCGCAGCCGCCGCCCTCTCCGCAGCCGCCGCCCTCTCCGCCTCTGCGCGCACCAACGCGCGCTCGTACGACCGCGTGTACAACGCCTCGAGCTCCGCGTCCCCCAGGTCGGGCGCGCCGTCCAACCCGCCCGCGTCGGAGACCCGGTACGACGAACCGCGAGGTCCGCCGACGGTGATCGTGTCAAAGTCATCCGGCGCAAAGTCGGTCATCGAAGCGTCGACCGCCACGTCGGCTCCGTAGTCCACGTCAGCAGCTTCCACGTCGGCTCCATGGTCCACGTCAGCAGCGTCCACGGCGACGTTCACGTCCGACGCCGCGATCGGGGACGTCGATTGGGGAGACGCGTGCCGCGAGCGCCGCCGATCCCCCCGGACGACTCCGCCCTTCTCGAGCAACCCGCCGGCTGTGTCGTCCTCGTCGTCCTCGTCTTCGTCCTCGTCGTCCGAGTTGGAGGATAGCTCAGCCTCCGCGTCGAGCAGCTGCTGTTCCGCGAGCGCCGCGAGTTTGGCCGCCGCGAGCGCCACGGCGGTCGCGGCGGCGGCGGCGGCGGCGGCTCTCGACGACGCGACTCTCGCGGGAGTCCTCTCCCCAGACGCCGGAAACGACGACGCGAGGTCCCGGGTTCGAATCCCGGCGCCCCCGGGTTCGTGCTTTTCGCGCTTTTCGTCGTTTCCGTTCGAACCCCCCAGGTACTCGCGATAGGATCCGGGTCCGCGCCAACCCCGCGTCGCGACGCCGCCCCTCGGCGAATACCTCGGCGAGTACCTCGGCGAGTACCTCGGCGACCGCGCGATCTCCAGCGCGATCTCCACCATCCCGACGTCGTCGTCGTCGTCGTCGCGACCGCCCGCGCCTAAACCTAACCCGCCCCTCCTCCCGCGCGCGCCGTCGCGCTCGCCCCGGGCCGGCCCGCCGTCCAAAGCTTCGTATCCGGACCGACCGTTACTACGACCGTTACTACGACCGTTACTAACGTCATCCGTAGCCTCCGCGAGCTTGGCGTACTGCGCCGCGTCCTCGGCTAACCGCCTCGCCACCCGCCGCAGCATCGCCCGCCTCGCCCGGAGCTCCGTCTGACGCCTCAGCGCTCGCTGCCGCGCGCGCTTCTTCCGCACGCGTTCGCGCGCGAAGACGCACTTGACGACGCGCGAAGCGGCGAAGAAGAGGACCAGGAGACCCAAACCGGCGCCGACGAGCGCAACCTCCACGTCGGCGAGGTTGAATATGAGCGGGTCCGCGACCCGAGGCGCGGGCGGCGGCGGTGGGGGCGGCGGCGGTGCCGGGGGCGGGTGCGGGCTCGGGGGCGGACGCGGGGTCGGTGGGGGCAGGGGCGGCGGCGGCGGCGCGGGGGGCGGCGGCGACGGCGGCGGGGGCGGCGACGGGGGCGGCGGCTCGGACCAAAGCACGAACAACCCCGGGCCCGAGCTCTGCGCCTCCAGCGCCGAGGTGTACGGCGAGAGTTCGATCGTGGAGCCCACGCCGGCGTACATCTCCCCGCCGCGCTTCGCGGCGTTCGTCGTCGTGAACGCGCAGTCGAAGAGCGACGCCCGGGTCCCCGCGTCGTCGGCTCGCAGATGGTTCGCGCCCCCTCCGGTACTCGACGGGTCCTCGTTGTCCACGAAAACGGTCCGCTCGAACCGAACCGTCGCGCCGTTGGCGACGTGAACCGCCGCACCCTCCGCGCCGTGGTTCGCGCGGAACGTACAGTCGGTGATGACGCCGTCGCCGCCGTCGAACCGGACGGCGCCGCCGGCTTTGTACTTGTCGTCGGCGTTTTGCGAAGCGGCGACGTTACCGACGAAGACGCACCGCTCGAACCTCGCGAACCCGTTCACTCCCACGTCCACGGCGCCGCCGTACAACCCGACGTTATCGGTGAACTGGCAATCCTCCGCGACGAGGGTTCCGTTGACGACGCGAACGGCGCCGCCCTCGTACGAGAAGGGCGCGACGGTGTCGCCGTGGTCGTCGAGGATCATCTTTCGCATCGTCACCGTCGCGCCGTTCGCCACGCGCACAAAGTCCCTCGAGTCGTGCCCGAAGACGTGGCACCCGCCCCCGCCGCAGACGTCGGTGTCGCTCTCGATGACCAGGTCGCGCGTTATGAAAACCCCGGCTTGGGTCCAGGCGAAGGGCGTGGTGACGTTCGCCACGAGCCGGATCGAGCCGACGGTGCCGTCGTTGACCGCGGCGAGCAGCGCCGTGCCGTTCGACACGTCGACCGCGAGCGAGGCGGGTACGCGAGCGAGAAACACGGCGTAGCATGCGGCGAGGAGGAGACGCGACGTCGCGGGGGCGCGCGCTCGCGCCGCGCACCGCGCGCCGCGCGACCGCGCGCCGCGCGACCGCGTCACCTCGGTCATGAAGTGAAATTCCGCCCCGCCGCGTGAAATGACGCGAGTGCTGCGCTCGCCCCTCCCCAAGCCGTCACCCACCGAAGCTATGTCCTAATACCTAATGAGATGTTCTCGCCCCCGCATCTCGTCCGTCTCGCGAGTCCCGGCGACTGGCCTTCGCTCGCTGGCGGCGGCGGTCGAACCGCGCTCCTCGCTCTGCGCGCATCTCGTTATTATTCCGATTTCCTCGACGAGCCACACTGCCAAACTGCCCAAATGGCAAACGCGTGCCAATGCGTCGGGGGCCCCCAAATTATCGTACTTGTACCCGGGTGGTCCCGAGCGAGGATAAGCCACTCCGACGGGTCGCGCGCGCCGGAGCCATGGAGCACGAGTCGGGGTACGAGGTTTCGCCGACCGCCGCGGACGCGATGCGCCGCAGCATAGACAGCGAGGTACGCGTCCATCGACGCTCGGAAACCGCGCTCGTGCCCGCCGAACCCCGCCTCGCCCGCGCCAATCGTCCACCGCAGATCGTCGCGACGACGACGAATGCACACGAGACGAGATGACTCAGCCCCCCACCTTCGGTTCGCGACTCGCGTCTGACCGCCCCGTCGCCCCTCCCCTCCCTCCCTCCCACCCTCCCCGCCAGGCGCTGTACGCGAAATCTCAGGAGGATTTGCTGACCGCCACGTCGATAAACCCGACGCCGACGACCGTGCCCCCGCCCATCGCCGCGCTCGCGGGCAACATCGGCGAGCGGCACGTCCTCATCTTCATCGGTCTGCCGCTCGTGGGGAAGCGCACCATCGCGCTCCGGCTGAAGCGGTACCTGCGATTCTTCCACGGCGCCAAGTGCAAGGCGTTCGATATCGCCAAGTTCTCGCCCGCCGCGAACGGGGGAAACCAGACGACGATGACGTCCCCGATGGACGCCGACGCGCAAGCCCTCGACTTTTTCGATCGCCTGCGGAACTTTTTGGAGGGATCAGACGATAAGCCCCCGCAGGCGATGGAGGTGGATGACGTCATGACCGCGTTCGCGGCGCGGCGAGCGAGCGTCAACGGCGTCGACCCGGTGGATCGAAACGCCAAGAACGTGGACTCCGGAAGAGTCGCCATCGTGTTCTCCTCCGACGCCATGAGCACGTTTTATGAGAATTGGTCGGGGAGCAGCAAGGAGCGAAGGCGGTGGATACTCGCCAGGCTCGCCACCCTGTCCGACTCGTCCAAGTCCAAGATCAGGGTGAAGACAATCTTCATCGAGGTGACGCTGACGAAACCCGACCTGGTGGACAACATCCTGGAGCAGAAACTGGACAGGGACGTCCGAGAGGGTCGGCTGCGGAATTCGCGCGATCGAGACACCGCCGCGTCCGAGTGGAAAGATCGCGTCAACGACTATCGCAAGCTGTACGTGACGCTTCAGGAGGACGGCAGCGAGGACGACCTGTCGTACATCAAGCTCATAAACTACGGCGAGAGGGTGCTCACGAATCGCATGCGCGCGTATCTGCCGCAGCGAATCGTGCAGTTCCTCACCGCCACGCATCCCACGAAGCACACCATCTACCTGTGCAGGCACGGCCAGAGCGAGTACAACACCACCGGGCGGCTGGGCGGTAACTCGCCGATAACGGAGCGCGGGTGGGTGTTCGCGGAGATACTCGCGAGATTCGCCGCGGAGCACGTGTGCAACCTGAAGGAGGTGAAGACGCCCCAGTCCACGCTGTGCTCCGACCTCGACGATCCGTACCTCGCGGCGACGCCGGGCGAGACGATTTGGTCGTCGAGGGACGCCTCCGATCCGAAGGGGGCGTCCGTTCCGTCCAGGCTGTGGACCTCCTCCATGTTACGCACCATTCAGACCGCCGCGCTCATCCCGCACCCGGTGCTCAAGCTCCCGGACGGGGGAAACTGGGAGAGCATGTCGCCGCGGGTGTATCGTAACATCGACGAAATATTCGCCGGGGACTGCGAGGGGATGACCCCGGACGAGGTGGCGGTGGCGCACCCGCAGGCGACGACGCTGCGGAAGATGGACAAGATCGGGTACCGGTACCCCCGGGGCGAGTCGTACTTCGACCTCATCTCGCGGATCGAGCCGTGCATCCAGGAGATGGAGAGCTACACCGAGCCGCTGCTCATCGTGTCGCACCAGGCGATCCTTCGGTGCATATTCGCGTACCTCACGGGCGTCGACAGGGAGTCCGCGCCCGGCATGGAGACGCAGATACAACAGAACGTGGTGTACCAGATCGACCTGGACGCGAGCAGCGAGGGGAAGATCACGGGAGATCCCAACCACCCGCCGGCGTTTGTCACGGTGCACGATTTTCGTCGCGAGGTGGAGGCGCGAGTGACGGATAGACGCGCGGCGGGCGGGAGCGGGTTTTACCCGCAGGGGCGATGAGGTTTTTTTAAGGGCGATTAGAACGAAAAGAAACAACGCGTCGAGTGAGTTAAAACCACGCGTGGCTCGCGCGCCGATGACGCCGGGCGCGCGGTCGCAATCGCGTCCCGTTCACAATTACCTTCGCACATTTGACTGTTGGGCGCACTGCCAGACTGCTGACACGAGGAATCGCTCAGTTGGTGACCCGGTTTTGTCGGATCCGGCACATCAGGAGGCGCCGGGCCGCGCGACCCGCCCGCCCGCGTTTTAGCGCGCGCGCGTCGCGAGACCCCGAGCGCCGCGGGGGCCGAGGCGCCGCGTCGCGAGACCCCGGGGCGCGTCCGTCGAGTACGGATCGCGCGCGGACCGCGCACGCGGATCTGAGGGAACGTTCGAGGGAAAGAGGGCACCTTTCGGGGGAAGATCGGCATGAGCGCTCAGGAAGATGCGGAGCCCGAGCTCGACAGGGCCGAGGTGCTCGGCGTCCTCGTCCCCGCGTGCATCGCCCGCGTCTACGCCGAGGCGCCCACGTTCAGCTCCTTCGCCAACGCGTTCACCATCGGCAAATCCCCGCTGCGCCAGGCGTGCCACGACTTTCAGCAGCTCGCCGAGGCCGGCGCCGAGGCCGGCGCGATGAGCGCCGAGCTGGTGGAGATCGCGACGCGGGCGTTCCGCCTGGCCTGCGACAACAAGACCTCGAAGCTGTGCGACCCGGCGCTCGAGGGCCTTAGGCTCCTGTTCGCGACGGGGCTCGTCGCGGGCGCCACCGAGGGATGGGCGCCGAGATCCCGCGACGACGCGTATGGGCAGAATGGGCAAAACGACGACGAGCCGTCATCCACCGACCCGTCGTCCCCCGCGGATGGCCCGTCCGATGTCCCCAAACCCGACATCGAACGCGAACGAGCGCTCTCCTCCCTCATCGTCAGCGTCGCCAAGTGCGCCGAGGTGAACGTCTCGTCCACGCACGTCGCGTTAACGCGGTGCGTCCTCGCCGCGCACGAATCCGACGGGTTGGTCGTCAGGGGCGAAGCGCTGGCGCACCTCGCGCGATGCGCGCTGCACCTCGCCGTCGCCGCGTCCACCGATCGCGATCGAAACGCATCGCGCAGGGCGCTCGTGCGCGTGATCAACGAGACGTTCGCGCGCGCGGGGCTGATGGCGGAGCCCGCCGAGAGGGGGAGCGTCGCGAAGGACGATTCGCGCGACGAAGACTCGATGAAAAGAGACGAAGACTCGATGAAAAGAGACGAAGACTCGATGAAAAGAGACGAAGACTCGATGAAAAGAGACGAAGACTCGATGAAAAGAGACGCGGACGCGATGAAAAGAGACGAAGACGTCGAACCCGGATCGCGCGAGAGCGACGCGTTGCTACTGACGCTGACCCTGTGCGCCGTCGCCGCCAAACCCTTGGACGGCAGCAACGACGAGTACAAGTCGCACGCCAGGGTCCTCGCCATGGATCTGGTGCGTTTATTTTTTATTTTCGTATGGGCAATTAGTATGACATCGTGTTTTGTTCACAGGTGCGTCAGCTGCTGGAGGGCCCGTCCGCGTCGATTTGGTTGCGGCGGTGGCGCGAGCGCCTTCGGAAGCCGCTCTGCGTCGCCGTGCTCAGGGCGGGAGCCGGCGGGGTGGATCGAAACGGAGCGGTGCGGGCGATCGAACGCGCGTGCCTCAAGGTCGAGGGTTCGAATCCCGGAGGGAGCGTCGGGGCGAACGGGCCAAATCCGAAGGTGGCCAAGGCGCTCGCGCCTCTGCGAGCGCTGGCGAGGGCGGCGTTTGGCACGATGGTGATTCGGGCCAGGAAATCGTACAAGCGGGAGATCGCCGCGCTGTACCCCGCGCTCGCGCTCGCTCCCCTCGAGGACGCCGCGGGGGTCGCCGAGAGCGGCGCCGAGGGTGACCCCGATCACCAGCTCGTGGCGCTTCGATTGGTGCGTAAGCTCGCGTCCGACCCGCAGGTGCTCGTCGACGTCTTCGTCAACTACGACTGCGACTTGAACGGCGAGAACTTGTTCGAGGCGACGGTTAAAACGCTCGCGGGCGCGATGACGCCGGGGAAGGGTCCGAGGCAGGCGGTTCGCAACGGCGCGCTGCAGTGCGTGCTGGCGATGGTGCAGTCGCTCCGCGTCTGGCACGCGCGCGGGGAGGCGGGCGGGGATAACGCCGGCGATGATAACGCCGGCAATGATAACGCCGGCGATGATACCGGCGAGCGCGACGCCGGGGACGATTTCGATCCCTCATCGCCCTCGAACACACTCACGACGACGACGGCGAGCGAGTCGGACAAGTTCCACCAGATGAAGGCGCGAAAGGCGAGCGTGGAGGCGACTGTGTCCGCGTTCAACGCGAAACCGCGACTATCGTCTTTGGTCGGATGCCCGGATCTCGACGCCGACGATCCGGATGCCGTCGCCGCGTTTTTACTCGCCGCCAAGGGTCTGGATAAGACGGCGATCGGCGAGCTGCTCGGCGGGTTCGACGACGACGAGGTGGCGGTCATGCGTGCGTTCGTGAGTGCGCACGATTTCGTCGGGTACGACTTTGACGTCGCGCTCCGGCGTTTCATGTCGTCGTTTCGGCTCCCCGGCGAGGCTCAAAAGATCGATCGACTGATGGAGGCTTTCGCGGCCAAGTACTGCGAGAATAACCCGAACGTCTTCGCCGACCCCGACGCCGCGTACGTGCTGGCGTTCGCGGTCATCATGCTGAACACCGACGCGCACAACCCGAACATGGACGCGAAGATGACCAAGGCGGATTTCGTCGGAATGGCCACCAGCGCGGAGAGCGGCGCGAGCATGGACGTCGCCGTGCTCCGGACGATATTCGATCGCGTCGTCGGCGAGGAGATCGTGATGAAGGACGACACCCCGAGTTCACGGGCGCCGACGAGCGCGACGGGGAAGCGGTCATCGTCGCTCGGCAAGTCGCTCAACTTGGCCACTCCTTGGGCTCGACGCGATACCGTCACCGCGGCGCGAGCCAAGTCCGAGACGGTGATGAAGGAGACCCGCGACCTCTACGCCGCCGATCGACGAGGCGGAGGAGGCGTACCTTCATCGTCGGAGGGTGACCCTTATCCGACGTGGCACGCGGCGAGCGAGCCCGGTCTGGCTCGCCCCATGCTCGACGCGACGTCGGTTCCCCTGCTCGAAGCTCTTCGCAACGCTTTTGAATTCGCCGAGGACGCCGGGCACGCGGCGCTTCCGCTGGAGTGCGCCAGAGCCGCGTTCCGCCTCGCGGCGAGGCTGCAGCTCCCGGAGATGAGGGACCAACTCGCGGGGTTCCTCACGTCCGCGCCCGGGATCGGAGCCCCGGGGATCGATCGCGGACAAAATCAAAATCGCATGGCTCCGCGGGGCGCGGAGGCGGTGATGACGCTGCTGGAGTTTGCCGTCGGCGAGTGCGGGGTGTCGGAGACGTGCTGGCGGGCGGTGCTGGGAGTGGTTTCCGGGCTGGACGAGCTTCACGCGGCGGCGAACGGCGGTGCGGGGATTCCGACGCCCGAGACCGACCGCGTGGCTGACGTGGCATCCCGCCGTCCAATCGCCCAATCGCCGTTCACCGTCCAATCGTCGCCCGGACCGGAAGCAAAAAGTGCACCAAGTACACTAAATACAGGCGTCGCCGGCGTGCCGGCCGCGGCGCTTTCGGACTACCCCCTCGCCCCCCCCGGAGCTTCCGGGGACCTGGCGCGGATGGCGGACGATGGATGCGTTACATCGAGCGTTACACGTCCGACGTCGGCGGCCGACGCCGACGCCGACGGCGCCGACGGTTCCGTCGGGCTCAACGCCGCCGAGAGGAACCTCGCGGCGTGGCTCGGCTCACGCGCCGGCGCGGACGCCGTGGATCGCGTCTTCGTCGGCACCACCCGTTTGGATTCAGAGGAGATCGTGGCGTTCACGCGCGCGCTCGCGGCGGTGGCTCGCGGCGAGCTAAACCCCCCCGGCGGTGAGTCACCGGCCCGAACGTTTTCTCTGCGGAGACTCGTCGACGTCGTCCTGCACAACTCCGGGAGGGTCAGGCTCGCGTGGAGCCGCGTCTGGGCCTGCGCGAGCGAGTGCCTCGTCGAGGCGACGTCGCACGACGACGACGCGGTGGTGGCGGCGGCGGCGGACGGCCTTCGAGCCGTCGCGGCGAGGGTGTTGTCGACCAACTCATCAATCTCCGCGCTGTCCACCAACTCGATCTCCGCGGAGGCGCTCAAACCCTTCGCCGCCGCGCTGAGAGCGCGACGCCGGGCCGAGATTGGGGGGCACCGAGCGGCGAGCGAACGGGGCCGCGTCGCCGTCGCCGAGGCGTTGGGCGCCGCCCTCTCGTCCTTATCATCCGTCGATGACGCCGGGTGCCGAAACGCCGGGGGTGGAAACGGAAACGGAAACGGAAACGGAGGAATCTTTCCCGCGCTGGGCGTCGGCGGGTGGCGCGCGGCGCTGGAGGCGCTGGACGCGGCGAGCGACGTCGACGACGATTCCGGCCGCGTCGCGATCGCGGCGCTGCGGGGGTTGGGACCGGCGGTGGTGGCGTGTATCCAGAAAGTTCCGGAAAGTCCGGAAAGGGCGGTGCTCGCGGTGGCTCGGTTCGCGTACCCGCGCGTCGGGACGGGGACGGGGACGGGGATCGACGGAGAGAGTAACGCCTCGGAAACGCCTCCCGCCGGCCCTCTCGCCGGCCCTTCGAGCGCGGAGTACGTCGAACTCGTCGAGTTGGCGTGCGCGACTCTCGGGGACGTCGCCATCGACGCCGGCCGCGCGCTCGTCGAATTCGAAAACGATTCAACCTCCGTCGACGAAGACGATTCGTCGACGTCCGCGCTCTCCGATCGGCCGCCGCCGCCGTTCGACCGCGACCGGACGCTGCGGACGTGGCGATCGGCGCTCCGCGCGTTGGCCGACGTGGCCGCGGGGGATACCCCGTCGCGATCGGCGGACGAGGCTGGTATCGAAGCCACGAGGCTGGTATCGAACGAGTCGGCTTGGCGCGAACCGCCGCCGGAGCCCGCGCTGAGAGCGATCTTCTCCGCGCTCGACGCCTTTTCCGACGCGAGCTCCGGAGTTGTCCAGTTACCCGTCGACGCGTGGCGCGTCGCCGCCGACGTGGCGCTTCGTCCCGTGATCGACATGGACCGGCGGCGGATCCGCCTCCTGGAGTCCACCAAGACCAGCGCGGTGGGGGCGATGCGGACGGCGGTGGAGTGGAGCTCGGCGCGCGCGAGGCACTCGCTCGCGCCCCTCTGTCGGATCATCGCGAGGCTGGGCGCCGGTCCGCGTCGCGATGCGCTGATCGAGCCGTTACTCGAGGCGTTACCGGCCATGGCGGGGACGTCCGATCAGGAGCTCGCCGCGCACGCCGTCTCCGCGGCGCGACACGTCGCGGCGTCCCTGGCGTCGACTTTCACGGAGGAAGACGAACAGTCGCGTTCGCGAGAAAAAGCCGGGCGAGAAAAAGCCGGACTCTTTTGGGACGGCGTGGTCGCCACGTTCGCGTCCGCGGTGGCGTCCGCGTCGGAGAAGACGAACCGTCACAAGACGCGCGACGAGATCTCCGGCGGCGCCGTCGCCGCGCTCCTCGCCGCGCGAGCCGCGGCGGAGACTTTGGCTCGAACGTCGCCCTCCCAGTCGACGCCCGCCGCTTTTCGCTCGAAAATTTTAAACCTCCTGAGAGACGCGTACCACGACGCGGCCGCGGTGGGGGCGCAGCACGGCGACGACAGGCTCGCGCGACTCGAGTGCACCGCGGGGGAGCTGCTGCTCGACGCGCTGGTCGGGGAGCTGGACGACGTTCGATGCAAATCGAGGAAATCTTCAGAGAAATCTTCGCGGGAGCGGGACCTGGCGGGCATGCTGCGGCAGCACGTGAGGGAGTCGCTTCGCGCCGCCGTCGCCGTCGCCGTCCCCCGCGCGACGACGCACAACCCGAGGGACGATCCATCCGGAGGCGCGAGGGACGATCGTTCGTCGTCCCCCTCCCTCCGAAGAGCGGGCGAAGAGCGGGCCGAGAACGGCGCGGGGGACGCAAACGGGGACGCCGACGCGGGGCCCCCGATCGACGGTCCCAACGGCGTCGCGAGGCGGATGGGAAGCCTCGACGACGGCGGCGCGGGTTGGCTGGCGCGCGATGCGAGGATGCGCGCGGCGGCGTCCTTCCGCGAGCCCCTCGCCGCCGCCGCGATTCGCGCGTTGTCCGACCTATCCGCGGTTGACGCGGATTTATTCGCCGCGTGTCTTCGAGAGTGCGTCCAATACGCGTGCGCGCTGGTGGCGGTGGGGCGGGACCCGGTGGCGAGGGAGCTGGCGGAGTTGTTCGCCGGGCCGATCGCGGACGTCGTGACCCCGTTCGTGGCGTCGCGCGATGTTGTCGGACGAGAGACGGATGGGGCGGATGGGGGGGAGGATGCGGAGGATGCGGAGGATGCGCCGGCGACGCCCGAGTCGAACTCGCCGAGGACGTCCGGGGACGACGGGCTCGAACGGAACGTCGAGGAGGAGGAGAGGCGCGCCGATCCGGCGTGATGGACTGCTCTCGCCGCTGATTTCACCGACGCACTCGCCGCGCGGGCGGATGGATGATGAAGTACCTTCGTACCTTCGTACCTTTTATTATCTGATTACACGACTAACAGAGCTCTACTTGAACACGTCGGTTGGAGCGTTGGGATCGTCCGAGAGGTCCACCATCCCCTTGATGGCGTCCCGCGGCACCGACGTGAAGAAGAAGGACGCGCCGAAGAGCACGATGAGCAGCAGCGAGATGAAGAACGTGCCGACGGGGCCCACCTTGCCACCCTCCGCCGTGTCAAAGCCGGGTTGAATCTTGTCGGGCTCGCCGCGCGACTCGAAGCCGAAGATCGGATCGCGGCGGACCTCCGGCTCCGCGGGCGCCTCCTCGCCTTCGCCTGCGTGTGGTGCGCGTGGGGTTCGGGCGTCAGCGAAGGTCGAGGTTGGGTGGATCGCGGCGCGGAGGCGAAGTCTCCGCCGACGTGGCCGGGTGCCCTTTTTGCCATGGCGCTCGAGGGTTGACGACGGGTGAAACGCGCGGGGACGCACCGTCGGCGGCGCGGACGACGACGACGGGGCGCGCGGCGACCGTCCTCGTCCTCGGCGCGGTGAACGCCTTCACGCGGTGTGTGCGCGCGCGACGGGCGGTCAAACCCGCCGGCGCGCAGGCTCGGGCGCGGAACGTCGTCGTGGCCTGCATTGTTGTCGCTCCTTCAACTGTGATACTGTGAGGAAAGTGCGCCGAACCGGATGGAACCTTCCATCCTCTGGCTCTTTTTCCCAGCGTCGACCCGCCAGCCGGCTGCTCCATCTTGTGCCACGACAGCGAGACAACTCGGACCGTCGACGCTAACTCTGCGTGCACATTTGGCAAGATTTTTGGCAACCAAAAGGACGAGTCATTAGACCGTCACATCGTATAAACGTAAATCGCGCCAAATTTGTGGATAAACCTGCAACGCGCAAACCGGGCGATCACTGTTCGTTGGCCACCTGTTGCGCCATGACAGCGTTGGGAAAGCGCGACCTGATTTGAGAATAAACCCCGATCGTTGGCCGCCCCCGGAGGTCACAACACGTAACACTTACGCACATAACAAAAATGTCCGCTTTCACCCTCTCCACCTCCACCGTGGCCCGCTCCGCCTTCACCGGCCGCAAGGTTGCCGTCCGCCGCAACGCGCCCGTCGCCAAGGCCCGCGGCATGAAGGTCCAGGCCTTCACCGTCACCCTCGAGACCCCCGAGGGCAAGCAGGACATCTCCTGCGCCGACGACACCTACGTCCTCGACGCTGCTGAGGTGCGTTCACGATCCCATCGCATCTGATACTACCCGCAGATCGAACCCGGCGCGTCCGATGGCGTCTCGACGCATCGGCGGCGCGCGCGATCAGGGATTGCCGGGGCTGTAAACCGGGCGATTCCCGCGATCGTCGCAGGGTTTGGCTGATTATCCAAGACGACCCCGTTGCCGGAACCGAGACCTGACCTTCGCCTCGACCCTCCGCTCTCCCCCTCATCGTAACAGGAGGCCGGCATTGACCTCCCCTACTCCTGCCGCGCGGGTGCCTGCTCCTCCTGCGCGGGCAAGGTCACCGTAAGTACCTCCAACCGCCCCACTCTCGCGCTCGCTGATCCGCCAAAAAATACGTTGTATCCGCACTTGCGGATAAAACTTCGCCGAACGTTCGGCCGGGCACTGACCTCCTCTCCCCGCGCCCACGCGACGCGTCCCCATCTCAACAGGCCGGTACCATCGACCAGTCCGACCAGTCCTTCCTCGATGACGACCAGATGGGCAACGGCTTCGTCCTCACCTGCGTCGCCTACCCCACCTCCGACTGCACCATCAAGACCCACATGGTGCGTGCAGCGCCAACCCCTGTTTATAACTCGTCCTTATCCAAAAAACGACGTCACTGCCAAAAACTCGACTCGCTTTTGGCGACGATCCTCCCCCGAATTCGCCGCTGACCGACCCTCCCAACAACCTCTCCACCAATCTCAACAGGAGGAGGAGCTCTACTAAATGGCTTCGCCGCATGGTCTGACGCCGGGGTGGGCCTTGGCGTAGGACCGAGCTTTGGGTGTGCCTGCCGATAGCCGCTGCGCGCGGATGGCGACACGTCGCCAGTCGTGCCAGGAGGCTCTCGATGGAGCAATTTTTTTCGCAGAGACGATTCCTTAGCCACTCCTTTGTTTAATACTACGGGATGCGTGGAATCGTGACGAACGATCACACACACACACACTCGCGCGTCGCCGAACGTCGTCATCGCACTCGCCTCGTCCCCGATGTTAAACTAGTCGTATGCGGCGGAAGGGGGCGAGGCCGAAGGTGTTTATTTTATTTTTTTCTCGTATTTCAAGACTCGCGCGTCGGCGGCGAGCGCAGCCGCGTCCAGCTCATAAACGGAAACATCAAGTTCAGACACGCAACCGGATGAGCAACTAAACGATGCTCCCTTGAAACTTTTAAACATCACTTAAATCGCTCTAAATGATGTTTCTGCTCGGGGTTGCGTGTCTGAACGACTACCAAATGTATTGTTCCTGCATGAGATGGACGCCTGCGCTCGCCGTCGGACCCGCGCGCCGAGTGCGCTCCCCCACCCGCGACGGTCAAGAACGTGGTGACGCTTCGTGTCCAGCGCCGGACAGGTTCATGGGTGATTGGAACATAGAAGAGGAGATATCACCACAATCTATGTTTGGCACCGAACTTGTCTGGCGCTGGACGTCGAAAATGATGGGAATGTGCTGTGACTATCACCGCGTTCTTAACCGCTTCGAGTGAGGTTGGCGCGCGTCGCTCACGCGTACGTGCTCCCGACGTCGTTGACCCTGAGAAGCACCTTGGTCCCCTTTCCGGGCTCCAGCGCGTGCTCCATCGCCTCGGTGAACTCGGACGAGAGCTCGTACTCGGTGAAATCGATCCGGATCTTATCCGCGTTGACGAGCTTCGCGAGCGTCTCGAGCATCTTGGGCACCTGCAAACGACGAGGGTTCGCGCGAGGACGAGGGGTACGGTTAGGGTTTACCCGGTCGGGATTCGTGCATTCGTGCGTTCGTGGATTCGTCTCACCTTCTTCTTGTTCGCCGACATCCACTTGCGGAGGGAGAACCCCCGGACGACGAGGCCGCGGCCGACGAGACCGGTCCACGGCACCGTCACCGCCTTGCCGGTGACGCACCCGAAGCACACGAGCTCGCACCCGTCCTGGAGCGTCTCCGCGAGCCGCGACGCGGACGCGCCGCCGACGCAGTCCAGCGCGAGCTTGGGCTTGGCGAAGAACTTTTGCTTCTCGAGCTCGAGCTTGAGCCCCGACGCGCCCATCTTGGCGTCGTCCTCCACCAGCACCTCGGCGGCGCCGAGAGCCCTGAGCCGCTTCTCGACTTTCATCGGGTCAGACGCGGGGCCTGTTTCGTGGCGGCGGACGACGGCGATGGCGCGGAGCTTGAGCATGGCGCACAGCTGGATGACGCAGCCGCCGATGGCGCCAGTGGCGCCGTTGAGAATCACTGCGACCGGGGGGAGAGAGAAGGGCGAGAAGCGAACGACGTCAGTCGTGGGGGAAACGGAGATTTGAAAAAAAAGGAGGAAAAACTCGGGTCGATTCGCGAAGGGCGCTCACCGGCGTCGCCGGGCTTGAGGTCTCCGTGGTTCTCCAGGAGCCTGTACGCCACGCACAGCTCGCGGTGCATCGCGGCGTACTCCAGGGGCATCAGGTCGGTCGGTATCTTGATGAGATCCTTCTCGCGAACCGCGGCGATTGACGCCCACGCTCCAAACCCTGATCCCGGCTTGTGGGGCACGACCCAGTCGCCCTCGTTGAGCTGCTTGACGCCCGCGCCCGTCTTGAGCACGGTGGCGATCATGGTGGACCCCGCGACGAACGGAGGTCGACGCATGGCCTCCGTCGTGGCTGCGTGAGACGGCGGGGGGGGGATACGGCGAGGGTGAGTGCGAGGAGAGGGTGAGGAAATTTGGGTTTGAAAAAAAATGGACGGCTTCGTACGAGGTCAAATCGACGCACCCGGATCCATGGAGGACGCGAAGAGCGGGTGGATGTCGCCCGGGCCGATGGACGCAGCCTTGACGTTGATGAGCACCTGACCCCACTCGAGCGTGGGCGGGAGCGGCGTCGATTTGACCTCGAACGCCTCCGCCGGCTTGGTCATCGACGGATGCTTGTACATCACGTTGAAAGCCCTGATCTTGGGAAGCTGGACCTCGTCGTAGGAGCCCTTGACCACCCCGTTCTGCTCGATGATCTCATCGACGCCGTACGTCTGAAGGGATTCCCCCCTGGCGCGCATCCAGGCTTCGAATCCCGAAGTGTGCGATTCCTGCTCGAACGGTGGGGTCGCGTGAGAGTTTAGTCCGCCTTCTTCGTTGACACGAACCGACCACAGTCGCGTCGGTTAACCGGTGTCAAGTCGCGGACGCGCACGGGTGTCTACCTACCGAGCGGACGGGATTCTAAACCGCGACGCACCTTTTGTTTCTCCTGCGAGACGATGGCGTCCGCGAGGGACTCCTTCTCCATCTGCGCGCGGTCTCTGCCGGTATCTCGGAACGCGCCCCCGCCGAAGGTCTCGAGGAGCTCCTCCTCCACGGATCTCTCAACCTCGCCGGTGGCGTCGTAGTGCGAGCGCTTCTCCGGGTCGGAGAGGACGTCGTAGGCGCGCTGAATTCGCTTAAACTTGACGGCGTCGCCGCCCTTGTCGGGATGCTCCTGTCGGGGTGGGCGCTCGCGGTCAGCCGGGCGCGCCGGGGCGAGCGGGCGTTTTCGGGGGAAAAAGCGAACGATCGGCCGTCGGCGAGTGAAACCCCGGGGCGCCGGGTGAGTTTGGACGGGTATCCGCGCACCTTGGTGATGAGGTTGCGGTAGGCGCGGCGGATCTCGGTGCTGGTGGCCGTCTTCGACACCCCCAGCGAGGCGTACATGTCGGGCTCGGGCACCGGCTTCTCTCCCGCGGCGGGCATGATCGATCGCGTGTCGTCTCTCGGGGTCGCCTCCGATTGTTGGCGAGGGCGCGGGTTGGGAGACGCGATTCCGCGACTGAGGGCGCGCGGGTGGTCGGGGGGCGAGGGCGCGGGTCGATGGACGACGCGATGCGCGCGCGGGGCGTGGAATGCGATGCGGCGGCGGTGTTCACCGGCGCGCGTGGGGCGTGAAGTGTCGCGCAGTCTTGGTCGGTCCGAGGCGAACGTTCCGCGGACGAAAGCCCGGGAGACGAAACGGCCGCGAGCGTTACTTTCCCTGGCCGGACCAGCAAGCGCGCGGTGGGCAACCCGCGGTCGAATTCAGGTGCCCAGGTTATTCCTTTTTCTCCCAGCAAAAGTCGACAGTCGGTCCGTTGGCAACGAACGGACACGCGGCGGCCAATCCGCGTCGCGCGCTCGCGTCGCGAACGCCCACGGACCGCCGCGCCCGTAGGTAAACCCGCGCGAGGCCGCCACGCGCGCCCCCTGTCGTCGCCGCGTCGTCGTTCCCCAAAACCTCGGCGCCCATCAACGAACGGCGGGTCAATTACATTTATCCGGCAACGACCGACACGTCACCATGGCGGCCCAGGTCAACGTCGACACCACCGACGACCCGGAGAAGCAGGAACAGCCCCTCGTGAAGGCCTCGTACAAGGACATCTTCTGGAGCTTCGTGCTCATGGGCTGGACCGCGTTCGGCGGCCCGGCTGCGCACATCGGCCTCTTCGAAAAGGTTTTCGTCGAGGCGAAGCGTTGGATGTCCCCGACGGTGTTCAACGAGCTGCTCTCCCTGGGGCAGTGCATGCCCGGTCCGACGTCCACGCAGGTGTCCTTCGCCATCGGCGTCGTCCAGAAGGGCATCCCCGGCGGGCTGATGTCCGGCATGCTGTTCCAGTACCCCGGGCTGCTCATGATGTCGCTCGCGGGAGCCGGCGCGGCTGAGATCTTGGTCAACCCGGACGATTGGCTCCGCGGCTTGAGCGCGGGACTCTCCGCGGCGGGGGTGGCGCTCGTGGTGTCCGCCGCGGTGGGCCTGGCGAAGGGCCAGTGCAAGGATCAGGTCACCTCCGCGCTGTGCCTCATGTCGGCGACGATCGCGTATTACTATCAGTCCAACTGGATCTTCCCTCTGCTCATCGTCATCGGCGGTCTCACGACGCTGTACACGAAGCGAAACGACGACGTCGCGCTTCCCGAACGCAAGGAACAGATCCACCACCTCGGGCTGTCGAAGCTGAGCGGCGGGATCCTAATCCTCGCGTGGCTCGTGATATGGATCGCCGTCGCGTCCGTCGTCAACACCAGCGACTACGACGGCAACGAGGAGTTGTACTGGTTCGAGGCGTTTTACAGGACGGGCTCCATCATCTTCGGCGGCGGCCAGGTGGTCCTTCCCCTCCTCTTGAAGGACGTCGTGCAGTACGAGGACGCGTGTGCGAGCATCGACGGCTCCATCATCGCCAACGCCACCGCGTCCACGGTGTGCACGTCCTACGTGCAGGTGCCGCGGGCGGATTCGTGGATCACCGAGGAACAATTCTTCGCGGGCCTGGGCGTGGTGCAGGCGATGCCGGGCCCCTTGTTCAACCTCTCCGCGTACATCGGCGCCCTCGCCGCGAGGCGCGCGGGGATCAACGTCCTCGCCGGCATCTTCGCCGCGTGGTTCGGCCTCTTCGGACCGGGCGTGATGCTCATCTACGGCGTCCTCCCCTTCTGGGGCGCCTTCCGCAAGCAACCCGTGTACCGACGAGCGCTGCCGGGCCTAAACTCCTCCGCCGTCGGCCTCGTCGTCGCGGCGGTGTTCCAGATGTCGTTCAAGGTGAGGGAGATCTCCCCGTTCAAGGACGCGAGCGTCGTGATCGGCTTCCTGGCCTTTTACGCGACGCACTTTGGCGTTCCCACCGGCGTCGGGAAGGGCCAAGTTTGGAAGATGCCCGCGCCGCTCGCCGTCGTCGGCGGCGGCGTCCTCGGCATCATCGCGTGGGCCACCGGGTGCACGTGACGACCGATGAGTCACCGCTCGGTGAGTCACCTCTCGGTGAGTCACCGCTCGGTGAGTCACCGCTCGGTGAGTCACCGCTCGGTGAGTCACCGCTCGGCGAGTCGGCGCGCCCCTCGACCCCGTCGCCGCCCGAAACGCGGGCCTCGTGTTTTTAACGAGCACACGCGACGTCGCGAGTCACGCGGGTTTGTATCGTAGTCTAGTCTACGTTTTAACACGGTCACACCTTTAAACGCGGTCACGACAACTCTCAGTGCTACACGTCCACGATGGAGTTGTAGTGTTCGCCCAGCCCGAACGCGTGCCGCTGGTAGCACACCAGCAGCGGCGTCCCGCCAGTGCTCGCAAACTCCTCCCCCATCGTCACCGCGGGCATCCTCGCCGAGAACACCACGATGCTCCGCCGCAGCGCCTTGGCCAGCGCGCCGAGCTCGAGCTGCCCACCCCACGCCGCCGTCTTTTCCACGTCGTCGCAGTACTTGGCCCATCCCTCGTTCGCCGCGGGCGTCTCCTCGGCGAACTCCTCGGCGAACGGTCGGTACTCCCACGCGTCGGCGCGGAGCGCTTCGGCGGTGATCCGCCGCAGGGAGACGTGGTCCGTGGCCAATCCACGCACTCCCGCGCCGCCGTCGCCCCTGACCTGCAGCTGATGCTCCACCGATCGGTACATGCAGTGCCCGTCCGCCTTGATCTCGGCGATGGCGCGGCCCCGCGGCGCGAGCAACGCGCGGAGGATCTTTTCCTCATCCTCGCGTTCCGACGGTCCCGCGTTGGCCTTCTCCTCCTCGATGCGCGCGTCTCGTTCGCGTTCCTCCGCCTCTTTCTTGAGCCTGCGCTTCATCGCCTTGGTCATCCCGCCCTGCCCGGGGGCGTTTTCCGAAACGGTCGCGTCGGCGACCGCGGCCTTCGCGGCGACCTCCTTCGCGAGCGCGTCGACGGCATCGGCGTCGTCGTCGTCGTCGGACGATGCGTCGCCGCCCTCGTCGGCGTCCTCGTTGGCATCCTGCCACGCCCGCGTCTCCTCGTACTGCCTCTGGCTGATCCACCCCATCATCCTGACCCTCTTATCCTTCTCCGGCTTGGACTGGCCGAGCGACGCGCACAGCGCCTCCACCGCGGCGCGCTCCCGCCGGTGCCGATCCTCCATCGCGTCTAGGGTTTCCTCGCCGACCGGCACGAGCTCGTGGCCCTCGTTCGCCGCCTTCACCGCCGCCTCGCACTCGCCCACCTCCGGGCCGGGTCCGCCGGACTTGGACTTCTTACCCTTACCCATCGTTCGGCGGGGTCGGGGCGATAGGGCGCCGTCGGCGCGTCGCGAAAGTGACCGACGGTCGCACATCTTGAAAGTTTTACCAGGAAGCGCATATCAAATTGGACCATAATTGTGAACACCGAGTACGGGATACTTGTACGACACGGGCAGATAGTCTTCACCGCCGGGCTACTCGCACCCTCAAACCAGGCCAGCCTCCTCCTCCTCCTCCTCCTCCTCCTCCAACAGCCGCGCCGCCCTCGCCTCCAGCGACTGCAGCCGTCGACGTAACTGCCAGCTCGGGCTCTTCTCCAGATCCTCCATCGAAACCGTCGCCGAGGAGCCGCGCGGGGGTGACGCGTACGACGAGGGATCGTACGTCGTCGCGACCGAAACGGTCGCGTCGTGACCGTTTCGGAAAACGCCCCCTTCGCCGGCTTCCTCCCCGAGATTCGAACCGGCCGCGGACTCGAGCAACGCGCCGAGCGACCGACCCTTCGCCGCGGCGGGCGGCTTTGTCGGAAACTCAAAGCCCGACGACGCACGATCGCGACGCTCGTCGTGACGCTCGTCGTAACGCTCGTCGTAACGCTCGCGGACGGACCGCGCCGCCGCCACCTTCCCGACGGGTTCGTCACACGTCGTCGTCGTCGTAACGCTCGTCGGCGCGGCGTTCTCGTCGCGGAACGAGACGCGGTTTCGTCGCGACCCGGGTGGGGACGCTCGCGCCGGGGACGACTTAGCCGAGACGTTCGGCGTTGGCAAAGTCGGCGAGTTCGCCAAACTCGACAAACCCGAGGTCCGCGGTTCGATTCCCGGGCTTGACACTTTTCCTTCGAACCCGGCCCCCATCCGCTCCTCGAGCCTGCGCCTCGCCCTGTGCGCGCGCGCGTCCGCGAGCAGCGCGTTTCGCTCTCGCCTCAGCTCCTTCACCGCGCCGTCCAGCGAAATCACCCGCGCCTCCAACGCGGCGCACGCGATTTCCTTCTCCGTCTCCAAGCGCTCGCGCTGCTTCTCCATCGATCGTTCCAGGGCCCTGGCCGCCACCGCGGCCCTCGACGCCTCGCGCCTCGCCGCGTCCGCCTCCCTGCGCAGGTTAGCCGCGGACGCCTTGGCCTCGTCGGACGCCTCCGCCCTCGCCGTCGCCACCGCGGCTTCCAGCTTGCGACGCGCCGACTCGGCCAAACCGTTCTTCGCCTTTTCAAACTCGTCGCGGAGAACCCCGCACTCGGCGTCTCTCTCCTCGAGTTTTTGTCGAAGGCTTCCGCACTCCCCTTCCAAACGCGCGGCGACGGCCTCGCTTCGTTCCAGACGCGTCAGGAGCCGACGGTTGTCGGCGGCTCCCGCGAGGGCGGCGTCCCTCGCCTCTCTCGAGTCCGATTCGGCCCTCTCCGCCCTTTGCGCAGCGTCTCTCAACGCCGCCGATTGCCGCGACGTCGAAGCCTTGAGCTCGCGGAGGAGCATGGCGCGCTCGGACTGGAGCCTCGTGATCTCAACCTCGAGCTCGCGGGTTTTAGGGTCGGAGCCGTCGAGCGAGCGGGGGGCGATCGAGTTCGCGTTCGTCCGCGGGGGGGGCGGGAAGCCGGTCGCCCGGGCGTTTTCCGAAACGGTCTTGTCCGACGCGTTGTTTTTGTCCGGCGTTTGTCCGGCGACGACGACGACGCCCGCGTCGCGCACGGCGGCGACGAGACCCACCCGCGAGGAAGCGAACCTGGTTCGCCTGGCGAGGCTTTCCAGCTCGCGCTTGGCAGCCTCCAGGGCGTCGCACTTGCGATCGAACTCTTCGGCGAACGCGGCGACCGTGTTCACGAGCGTTCGCGCGTTTTCGCGTTCGACCGCCGCATTCGCCTCCGCTATACTCGCCTTCTTGTCCGCGGTCTTAGCGGCCGAGTCGAGGCTTCGCGCTCGAGCCTCCGCGGCGTCGCGGGCAGCCTCCGCCACCTCCAACGCGCCCCGAGTCTCCGCGATTAGAACCTTAAGGGCGTCCACCTCGTCCGCGTGCTCGCGCGTCACCCGCGCGGCGTCGATCGGCGCGCGTCTCTGCTCGAGCAGGAGCCGAAAGACTTCCGTCCTCCACCGCTCGAGGAGCGCCTGGGGCACCGCCGCCGCCGCCGCCGCCGCCGCGGAGGCTTGCTCGGAGGTCCACCCGCCTCGCGCCGCCTGCTCCGCGGCGGCGTGCGTCGCGCGCACCACCTCGCGTTCCTGTATCGCGGCCAGGCGCTTGGTAGCCTCGAGCTCATCGCGAAGGGAGCTCATCGCGAGAGAGGCGTCGTCGTCGATTGTTGTGTGACTCGACGCCGAGTGACTTTCCGGCGTCTTTTTCCGCTTTTCCGCCTCGAGGTCGTCTCTGACCGCGTCCAGCTCCGCTGAGAGCGACGCGGACCGGTCGCGTTCCGACGCGAGCTCGGCGGCGGTCTCAGCGGCGGCGCGCTCCGCCGACGCAAGACGTTCCTCCGCGGCGTTTGCTCGGTTTTCGTGATCCTCGAGTCGATCCTCCGCGCGAAGGTGGGCCAGGGCGTCGCGCAGCGACGCCACCTCCGCGCACCGTTCCGCGTCCATCGCGTCCATCTCGCTCCGCCACTCGCGCTGCGCCTCGATGAGCGCCTCCTCCACTCGCGCGTTGACGCGTCGCTCGAGCTCTTCCGATTCTTCAAACGACGACGACGGGTCCTCGCCCGACATCATCGTCCCCCCGTCGGGCGCCGTCACACGCGCGAGCCCGCGTTTGCGCGCCGCCGCCGCCTCCGCCGCGGCAACGATGATGTCCCTGACGGATTCCGCCGCGCGACCGGACGAGGACGCCGGAGAGGGTGACGATCGCGGGAGCTCGCGTATCTCGGCGAGTCGCGCCCTCGTCTCGTCGAGCTCGACGGCGGTCGCCGCGAGGCGCGACTCGGCAGCCTCGGCGCGTCGCGTCGCCTCGCGCGTCTCGACCTCGCGCGCCGTCGCCTCGATCTCGAGCTCCGCGCATCGCTCGTGCGCGCGCCGAACCTCCGTCTCCGTCGCCGCGGCGGAGGAGAGCTCGCGCGTGAGCTTCTCCTGTCGCTCGCGGAAGGCTCGCAGCGCGCCGGACACCGCGGTCTCGCGCTCCCTGGCGCGCGCGAGGTCGTCGCTCGCCTCGCGCAGCCTCTCGCGCAGCTCGGCGTTGCGCGCCCTGAGATGCCCGAGCGACGCGTCGTCGTCGTCGTCGTCGTCGGCGGCGGCGGCGGCGGCCGCGTGCGTCGAGGCGGGCGGGGGAGGTGATTCCTCGATTGTCTCCACCGCGTGGGCGCCTCCCGGGGACGCGACGGATTCGGCGCCCTGGAGCCGCCCGGGGGTGGACGCGCGGAGCGGATCGCCCCGCGGGTCGACCGCGCCGTCCGTCATCGCGCGCGTGGCGACGCCGCGGACCCGCACCGCGGGGTCCGACCGCCGAAGCGGGCTGCTCGGCTCGCCCATCGGTGTGCTCCGAGGAGGAGGAAACAGTTTGAATTTTGTGCCGATCTCTGGTCGGACAGTTTCCTAACAGTTGGCGTTTCGACAGTCTGTGACTTGAAAAAACACTGGTCGGTCGGTCGACAAAAAAGAGAAAAAAGAGAAAAAAGACAAGACCCGCCAGCTGTGCCCGCACCGCCGCCGCCTCTGCGAGAGGTCGCCAGGTGTGTGAATTCCCCACGCAGATCCTTGGCACCCACGGCTGCACCACCATGGCGAGCCCCCAGGACAGCCCCCGCGATAACGACGCGCCCCGCGACGACGGCGACGACGCCCCCGCGCGCCGCAGCCGCTCGCGTTCCCCCGCCGACCGCCGCGACCGCAGCCGAAGCCGATCGCCCCGCGGCAGGTCCCGCAGCCGATCCCGCTCTCCCGCGCGGGGCGGATACGGGTCGTCGCCCCCCCCGCGAGGCGAGCGCAAGACCGGCGTGGCGGGTCGCTGGAACCCCCGCGGGTTCGGCTTCATCACCCCCGACCAGGGCGGCGAGGACCTCTTCTGCCACTTCTCCTCCATCACCGACGGCAACATGGTGAGCGATCGCCCCGATCACGTCGCATTCATCCCACCGGCGCCCTAATTGATCAATCCAATCCGCCTCGCCGACCGCCCGCTTACCGATCCCACCCTTCGTTCGTCCCACCTCCCAGCTCAACGAGGGCGCGCGCGTCGAATACGACGAGTCCTACGACGACCGCAAGGGCAAGCCCCGCGCCGAGCGCGTCACCGGCGGCACGCAAGGCGAAGATCGCGGACCGCCGCCCCCCCGCGACAACACCTGCCGCGATTTCATGCGCGGCAACTGCAACCGCGAGAACTGCAGGTTCTCCCACGGCGACTCCGGCGGCGGCTACGGCGGCGGCGGCTACGGCGGCGGCGGCTACGGCGGCGGGCGCGGCGGCGGCGGCTACGGCGGCGGCGGCGGCGGTCGTTCGGACATCTGTTACGACTTTCAGAAGGGGAACTGCACCAGGCAGTACTGCAAATTCTCCCACGACCTCGGCGGCGGCGGCGGCGGCGGCGGCTACGGAGGCGGCCGCGATTACGACCGAGGCGGCGCCCGCGATTACGACAGGCGCGGAGGCTACGACGACAGGCGCGGAGGCTACGACGACAGGGGCAGGGACTCGTACCACCCTTACTCCCGAGACGACGACCGCGGCGGCTACTCGGGTCGCGACCGACGCGACTCGCGCGGCGGCTACGACGATCGCCGCGGGCCGTATTAAACTCCCGTCTCATTAGTCTCATACGGCGCGAGGGCTCGAGTATCTCGGTGCTCGCGCGTCGACGACGACGACGAACGGGACGGGACTGGGTTTGGCTTTCGAATGAGAGGGGTTGAAAAAAACGACGACTTTCGAGCGGCTTTCGAAGCGAGCGGCTCTTGTGATTTTGAAATACGAAGGTAACTCTTACGCCGCGCCCTCCACGTCACGCCGCGCCCTCCAGCACCAGCACGTCCTCCGCCCTCACCGCCTCCCCCTTTCCCGGGTCCGGCCGAGTCAGCACCGCCGCCGCCGCCGCCGTCGCGGCGCCCGCCTTTTTGAAAGCGAAAACCGCGTACAGGTGCGCCGCGTCCCACTCGTCTTCGGTCAAGGTCTCGTCCCTCACGCTTAAACCGCCCATCGCGGACCTCCACAGCGCGTGCGCCGCGCGCTTACCCCCGTGCACCTCGCCGGGCCTTGGCGCTCTTTCCCCCTCCGCTTGGGTCCCGTCGACGAATGCCCCGTCGTCGACTCCCTTGCCGAGCTTGTCGTGGACAAAGTCGTGAAAGTTTCGCCACTCGACGAGCTCCAGGCCGTACTCGTTCGCGAGCTCCACGAAAGCGCCGCGAGGGACCATCCACTCGTGACAGTCCGTCACCGCGTCTCGCAGCGTGAACGCGTACTGCAGCCCGAACGGCCCGCGTTCGGCGTCGAACGTCTTGCGCTTGAACCGGTCGTCGAATGTCACCTCGACGATGGAGTTGCCGAACGTCATCCCGTCCGTCGCTCGGAGCTTGCGAACGAGCACGTTGGAGTCCACCGTGGTGCCGATGAAGTGTCCGCCGGGGCGGAGCATCTGGCTCACGTTCCGTAACGCCCGTCTCGCGCGCGTTTCCGTGCTCCAGGAGTAGTGTATGGCGAACTGGGAGGACACGACGTCGTACGACTTGACCGGGAGGTGTTGGGTGAGGTCGGCGGTGAAGGCGTCGCCGGCGATGAACTTGGCGGGGAACGGGTAGTTACCGCCGTTGTACCGTCCCACCGCGTCCCTCCTGACGGACTCGAGCGCGATGTCCACGCCGGTGTACGTTCCGACCCTCGCCTTGCGGTACTTGGTGAGGTCGCCCCCCTTGCCGCACGCGAAGTCCAGGACGCGATCTTTCTCGCGGACGTACGCGTTGATGAGCACGGACTTGACCCAGTTGTTGAGGCATCGCAGGTGGTAGATCGGGGACTGCTGGCGCTGCCCGACGCTCTGGTTCTCCCTGCCGCTGTAATGGAGCGCGACGTTGTGCGCGGCGAGGGTATCGTCGCGCTTGCGCTTGTCCGTCATGCCCGCCGCTCCGAGATGTGCGAAGCGACGACGCGGATAAATCTTCGTCTAGATACTTAGGTTTCGCTCCAGCACCTATAACCTGCTACAGTCGGCCCGCGGCGACGCTCCTCACAGCTGCATCCTCGGTCTCCCGTGCGGCGCCGGCCTCGTGCTGATCACCACCTCGTCCCTCGACATCAACGCGTCCAGCCCCAAGATCACGCCCGGCTCGCCCGAATCGTCCCCGTCGTTCGCCGGCGGCAACCCGAGTCCCGCCTGAAACGCCGCGAGTTCGCCGACGAGAACAGACGGCACCGACAGCTGTGTACCCCGCACAGCTGTGCCGTCGGCGTCACCCGCGTCGGTCACCACCCGCAGGTCGACGCCGGCGCCGTCGACGCGGTCCAGCCGCTCGGGTTTACCCCCCGCGCCCATCACCATCACGCCCTTGTCCGCCAGCGCCGCATCCTTACCCCGACCGAGCGCGTCCATCAATCCGCCGAAGGGGTTCGACGACGTACCCTTCTTCTCGGCGCCCGTGACGCCCGTAACGCCCGTAACGCCCGATCCGACCGCGATGCCGGCCGCCGCCGCCGCGGCCCTGTTGACGATGGTCTGCGGCGCCCCCGTGTCCAGCAGCGCGGGCATCCTCACGCCGTTCAGCGTTACGTTCACCGCGAGGAGACCGCACGGGAGCTCGTCCAAGTCGACGTCGACGAGCCCGTCCTCGACGCCCGCGTCCCAGTCGTACTCCTGGTAAAAGTCCATCACCGCGCCGGATCGGTCGAGGGTTCGAATCCCCCCGTCGTCACCGCCGCCCGTCGTCGCCGGGCCCCAGTCGAACGCCACGGCGTCGAAGCAGTTCAGGAACGAGCGTCCGAGGATGCCCGCGGTGCCCGGCGTCGGCACGGGCACCACCGCCGCGGAGAGTCCGGTGATCGCGGCGACGTCTTCTTTAGCCGCCTTACCACCGAGCTTGGCGGTGCCCAGGAGCATCTCCTGGCCGCCGCCGATGGCGCCCGTCGCGCCGGTTCCCGCGGGCGCGGTGCCGACGATCTGCATGTCCAGACCGTACGCCACCTGGGGCAGGATGAAGTTGGTGGTGCACGCGGTGTCCACGCAAAAGTCGAGCTCGACGCCTTTGACCCCGCGCTCCTGCTGTTTCTTCGTGGCGCGGTCGGGTAGGCCGAGGGTGATGGCCGCGTAGACGTCACCGGGGCCCGGGGCGACGTCGCCCGTGAGCGCGGAGGCGACGCTGGACCCGCCCTGCTGCTGCGCAGGGGTCTGGCCCGGCATCTGCATGAAGAGGAGCGGGATGGAGATGATCGGAGCCTCGTCGTCTTCGTCGTCGTTCGCGTCGTTCGCGTCGGATGGGTCCGCTCCGAGGAGGGCATCGAGCGCGCTGAGGGTGTCCGCGGAGGAGGGTTTGGATTCGGAGTCGTCGCTCGCGGCGACGGGGCGGAGTCTGGTGGGGCGGAGTCTGGGAGATCGCGCGGACCGCACACGTGGCACGCGCACGACGGCACCCGCGATCTTGCGCGGTCGGACGTCGACGGCGCCGCGAGGCGCCGCGAACGCCGTCGGCGAGGCGAACGCCATCGCCCGCATCGCGAGCTCGGTTCCGAGACGGGGACGAGCGGGTGCGGTCAACCGGTGCGTGCGCCGGTCGCGTGTCTCCCGGTGGCTCACGCGTCTCTATCCAAAAGTTGCGACGGAGGGAGGCGATGATCAGGTTCTGTTGGAAACGTCCCTCGAGATGAATTTTTTTGTACAAGCCGCCTCGTCGAAGGCGCAGACCACGATGACGTCACTCTCGTCACTTGTTGAAAGCGACGCCGACGCGATCCTTCACGCCGTCGAGCAGAGCCCTCGCGTCGTCCCTGTCGGGAACGTCCCCGCCCGCCACCGCCGCGTCAACCTTCGACGCCACCGCCTCGCCCTCCCGCAGCACCTCCTCCGCGCTCGGCGCAGCGCCGCCGCCTTCGCCTTCGCCGCCGCCGGACCACGGGTTCACGTCTCCGCCGTCGCCGCCCGCCGCCGCCGTCTCCGCCGCGCGGCCAGTCTCCCGCCAATCCGCGCCGAAGCCCGGGACGCCCATCGCGCGCGCCGCGTCGCTGATCGCCTCGGGCGGCACGACGTCGCCGCGAGCCATCGCATCCGCCGCGGCTTTCAACGCGCCCGTGTCCATCTGTCCGTCCGTCGTTGGCTGGAGCGCGTCGGCGGATCCCTCGTTGACCAATCGCCGCACGGCGTCGAGCGTCCCGTCGTTCTCCTTGATCGGCGAGTACGTACTCGAGTCCATGCTGATCGAGTACTTCGCCAGCGCGTCCTCGATGGCGTCGTCGGTCATCGCCGGTTGATCATCCGGCGATCGATCATCCGACGATCGATCACCCGACGAGTCGTCGGCGGCGGCGGCGAGCACCGCGGGCGGGTCCGCGGGCGACGTCATCGAAGGGTCACCGCCCACGTTCTCGGAGTTGCGACGCGACGTCTTGATCTCCTCCGCCTCCGCGGCAAACTCCTCAAAGTCCGCCTGAACCTCGTCGTCGTCGCACTCGCCGGCGGCGTCGTCTTCGCCGCCCGCTTCCTCCATCCGGGCGGCTTCTTCTTCCGCGGCGAATAAATCGGCGAGGAGTAAGGGCGGGCGCGGGTTCGGGAGGTCCACGGCGCCCTGCACGGGATCCGCGGCGATGAACTCGGCGTATTCTTCCTCGTCCATGGTCTCGTCCAGTTTGTCCGGGTCGCCGACTACGTTCTCAGTCGCCGGCTGCGTCGCCGGATTGAGGTACCCCGCGATGGCCTCCGCGGTGAGCTCCTGCGCGTTGGCGCCGATGAACTCGACCGCGAGCTGCGGCACGCCCGTCTGCAGCGCGAACTCGCCCTCCTTGATCCGCTCCGCGTGCATCTTCAGAGCCTTGCCCTCGACGACTTTCTTTTTTTTCATGTACTTGTCGCGCGGCGCCGGCGCGGTTGGGTCCTTCGCGCCGGGAAAGACCGCCTGCAGTGCCATGTAGTCACCCGCGGGGCCCATGAATTGGCACTCGAGCACCTCCTTCACCTTGGCCATGTCGAATCCCGGTTCACCGGGCTTGGCGACCAGTCCCCGCGCCACCGCCTCATCCGCGGTGGTGACGATCTCCCACCTTCGCTTTGCCGGCGAATCGGTCGCCTTCGGCGCGACGGGAGCCTCAGAGTTTGGGTGGAGCGCGGCGTACGCCAGGTCCGCCGCGTTCGGTCCGATGAACTCGACCGCGAGGTCCGCGACGTCGAGTTTAGCGTCGAGATCGTTTGGATTTTCGTTCGGATTTTTCCGCGGTTTCTCGCACCACGTCGGCGTCTTGCTCGGATGCGGCGAGGGCTTCGAGACGGTTCCGGTACCCTTGAAGAAGGTTCCGGAAAAATCCGCGGTCCATCCCTTGCACGCGGCGGCGCGGGCGGCGGTGCGCTCGTCCGCGGACATGGCCGCGAGCGCGTTCGCGATGAGCTGCTCCTTGGAGACGATCGCCGGGTCGGGAGGGGCCTCCTCCGGGGCCTCCTCGATTTCCTCCGCGTTCTTTTCGTCGTCGTCGTCGTCGTCGTCGTGGACGTCGGCTACGTCAGCCTTTTTCAGGACGACGTCGCCGTCCATGACCGTCTCGACGGGTCCGCGGGGCTCGGGCGCCGACGGCGGGTTGGCGAAGGTCTGGACGCGGAGCGCCTCCTCGTCCATTCTCTCCTCCTCGGCGACGATCTTCTGCGTCATGAGCCGGTCCTCGATCATGCGCTCCTTGGCGGCGACCGCAGCCTTCGCCGCAGCCTTCGCCGCCTCCACGGCTTTGGCCTCGATGGCCTTGGTCGCCGCGGCCCTCCACGCCGGGTCCGAGACGAACTCCTCGAGGCCGTCCTCGCCATTGGCGAATTCGTCGCACATGGCGAGAAAGTTGGCCAGCGCCGGGTTGTCGTCCACCGACGGCGCCGGGACGTCAACCGCCGCGGAAGGAGCTGGATCCGAACCGTCGCCCGCCATCGCCTTTTGCCCGCGGACCCGCGCGCGGATCTCCTTCTCTCGTTCGGCGCGCTCCCGCATCTTCGCCGCGAGCTCCTCGTTCTTCCGCTTCTCGTCGACGAGGTCCGTCTTGCGCTCGGAGAGCCAATTCTTAAACGAAGGGTACTTTTCGCGGTCCACCCTCCACCCGTCCTTGTGCGCCGCGTCGTTCTTCCGAGTGGGCTTCGTGCCGTGCACCCGGCGGTTCGTCGCGAGCGTCTTGACGCGGCGGGTGTCGTCGAAGGTGACGGAGATTTGGTCGTTTTTATCGTACGACGCGAGCGCGTTGTGACGCCACGGGCGCGGTTTGCGCACAGCTGTGGTGGTCTTGGACGTGGGCGCGCGATTCTCCTTGGCCTTTGGCGGGCCGGGTTGGGCGTCGACGCGCGCGGGGAGGAGCAGTCCGCCGCCCGCGTCGATCTTCGCGGGCGGGTAGCGGCGCTCGTACGATTTGCGCGCGTCCTCGAGCTCTCGAAGCCTGCGCTCGTTCTCGCTCTTCGACGGCCATCGGCGCTTGTCCGCGGGGTCGACCCTGCCGTACTTGGCGCTCGCGTCCCTGCGCCGGGCGAGCGCGGCGGCGAGCCTCTCGCGCTCCGCGGCTTTGCGCGCTTCGGACATCGGGGACGCGGTGGGAATCTCGAGCGCGCGCGCGTCGTCGGCGAGACTCGTCGCGAGACCGTCCGTGAGCTCCCGGCCGAGCACTCCGGTCTTGTTGTGCACCCTCGCGGGCGACGACGGGTCGTCCAACACCCGCCGCGCTTTCTCCGCGATGGACGCCTTCAGGGCGTCGACCTCGGCGGCGGTCGATTCCTCGGCCTCGCGCTTCGCCACGAGCGCCGCGAGGGCGTCCGGGTCTTCAAGCGCAGCCCTCGATTGGGCGGCGAGATCCCCGCCAGCCTTGTCCAGGAGCGACGCGAGGTACGCGTCGCCGTCGACGCCGAGGTCGTCGAACGTATCGCCGTCGTCGAAGGCGGGCGGGGGGGTTAACCCGCCGCCGGATGGACCGTGGGACGCCGGCGTGGTCATCTTCGGTCGAGCTCGGCGGAGGTGGCGCGGCCGCGGCGTCGAGGCGAACGACCGTTGATGGGAGTGGAGCCGGAAATTCAAACTGAATGTGGGCGTTTCGTTCCCGAGAAGAGATTTGCGAAGTTTATCACCGCTTGCATGATTCCTGTACATGGTAACATGTGACAATTTATGACCTATTTATTGTTACATCTATATGGAGTTTGTGGTCAGAAAAAAACATTCATCGCGAGGGAACATTGTGGAAGATCCTGCTGACGAGGCAGACGTGGCAAGATATTTTTCTTCCGGATAATGCGTGCGGTGCGCTCCCCACCCGCGCGCGACACACATCGCGCGCACCATCGTCGACTCCGTCGCCGATACCCGCGCCCAGCCCCCGAACGCCCGTCGATACGGACGCCGCACCGCGCTCAGACTCCGCTTCCTAAGGAGAAAAAAGCGCTCCCGGCAAAAAGCACAACAACCTTCGGACCTTCGTAACAAGCACTTTTTCGCGCCGAATCTACGCCACCATGCAGCCCAACTGGATGGAAGACCCGAGCGAGCAGCCCAACAAGGCGGCCGAGCCCACGAAAAACGTCTCTGTCGAGGACAAGGGCTACCCCACCGGCGACATCGACGAGATCTGGGAGCCTCGCCCGGTGCGTCTCCCGCCAATCTGGGGACTACATCTGTTAGGAACTTCCCCGATACGACGAGATTTTATCGTCTCACATTCCGAGACTGACCCTCCGTGAGCCCGCGTCTTCGCAGGGAAAGAAGGATTCGCTCTGGCGAACCGTCCTCGGCATCGATCCTCCCAACGCACACACCAAGATGGTCAACAGCGACTCCTTCGGCCACCTGCCTCTCGCCGGCGGCGAGGAGGAAGCCAACGATTTCTTGCGCGATAAGTGGGAGGCGCACAGGCGAACCAGTTTCGACGCCGCCAACCGCGAGAAGGAGGTTCGCTCCGTCGTCACCGCGGCCGGCCTCTCCGGAGTCAAGTCCGGCGGCATCTACTCCGTCGCCAGCGGCGGTAAATCCGGCTCCGGCGTCAGGGTCGACCCCTGGCGCTCCGTGTTTGATCCCAACAGTAACCCCGCGATGAAAAATACCGGTTCGTCCAAGTTCGACAAACCCGCCGACGGAGCCAAGCCCATGTCCGTGATGGACTACAAGATCGCCGCGGACGCCAGCGGTAAGAGTCGCAACTGGTCCGAGGGGATCTTCTGAGCGGAACGCACGCGCGGGTCTCCGTGTATAACGTGAACGAGCACCGGTCAGCGCAGGGCTGACCCGTCGACGATGTAAGAACGCTTGTATTGTGGATCGCACGAGACTTTCCACGGCGAAGCGACGCGACGCTTAATCGGTCGTTCCTGTTCATGAACTCGCTAAGTTCAGATGGTGGAATTACGCTCAAGTTACACTGTTCGTGGATTCATGCGACGCGCAGTTGTAGCTGGTGGGAAGTTATCCACTGTTCCACCATCTGAAGTTAGGCAATGATCAAGCGCCGCGTCGTCGTCGTCGACGAGTCTCGTCTTGTATGAAAAAATGCGCATCAAGACCGCGAACTCGCCCGTCGTCGCCGTCTCTAAACCTATCCCCCGCTCGACGCACCCGCCCTCTCCTTCTCCGCGTGCGCCCTGAAAAACCTCACCAGCCCGCTCTGCACCTCGCCGTACCCCCTCGGGATCACCAGTCGCTCCTGGATCCATTCCGGGAGCTGCGAGCTCACCCCGAGCGGCGGCGTTCGACCCGTCGCCGCCCCCGGCGGAGCGTACCTTCCGTCCACGAACAAGATCGCGGCGTGATCGCCGACGTGTCGAATCGCCCTGCCCACCGATTGGTTCACGGCTCGCATGCACAGCGCCTCGTAGTACGCCCTGCCGCGGGACTTACCCCCGGGACTCACCCCCGCGGTAAAAGAACCGACCTCGCGCTCGGACAGGTCGAGGTGCCGCATCCGCGCCTTGAGCTCCGGCTCGTCGGGGTTGGCGTAGGGCAACCCGACCATCACGACGAGCCGCCCGAGCTCGTCCTTGAAGTTGATCCCCTCGCTGAGCTTACCGCCGCACACGCACAGCACGACCGCGCCGGTTCGACCGGCCGCCCCGGAAGAACCGACGCTCGAGACGCCGCCGGAACCGTTGGAACCGTTTTTCGAAACGCCCGAATGAGCCGCGTTCGCCGACCTTCGCCGCTCCTCCCCGTTGCGCACCGACGTCGCGAAATCCCGGAGCACCTTCTCCACCTTCGCCGCCGCCCTCGGTTCGCGGAATATCGCCTTGTGCCTCGCAATCTCCGAGTTGACGCCCGTCTTGACCCACCTGTCGTACACGGCGTCGGCGTACGCGAACGACGGGAAAAAAACCACGACGCCGCCGGGGGCGACGCGACACGCGTTCGCCAATAGCCTCCCGAGCTCGTCGATCATCTCGGGCGCGTGCCTGGAACCGAAGGAGTAGTCCAGGGCGCGGCCGGAGGGGCCCCTGGCGACGGCGAGGGGGAGGAGCGCGTCGCGGGGAACGACGTGGCCGCAGCTCAGCGCGGTGAGCGTCCGAGGAATTTTCCCGGCATCTTTCGCGGAGGATTTTTCATCTCCGGGACCCTCGTCGCCGCCGCGCTCGTTCGAAGGTGCCCCGTGGG
>Ga0181573_10000752_pt1 | contig 33551 bp, 27 predicted proteins | sample 101ome_25_FD_148643 | JGI IMG/M metagenome (GOLD analysis project Ga0181573, IMG submission 148643) | Coastal salt marsh microbial communities from the Groves Creek Marsh, Skidaway Island, Georgia - 101409BT metaG (spades assembly) | ecosystem: Environmental > Aquatic > Marine > Intertidal zone...
TTCAGTGAAAATTCAGGGATGCGCTTGAGCCATTCCTGGATCGCTGCGGTCAATTCCATCTTCGCCAGATGTGAGCCGAGGCAGCTGTGAACACCTGCGGTGAATGCGAGGTTGGGTTTGCGCGGACGATCGAAGTCGACTTCAAGTGGGTTAGGGAAAATCTCTGGATCGAAGTTGCCCGCGGGAAGGCATGCAAAGATCCGATCACCTTTTTTCATTTGTACGCCGCGAATTTCGACATCCTGAATGACGACGCGAGCAGAAAAAGTCACCGAGAACCGGCGAAGCAGCTCGTGCAATACGTGCTCGATATCGTCTGGACGATCAATAATTTCTTTCACGCGGTCCGGATTTTGCGCGAACCAAACCCAGATATTGTTCAGCATGGCGTAGACGGTATCGAGTCCGCCAATCCACAAGAAGCACACAAACCCAAAGACTTCTTTGTCGGTCAATGGCCGTCCTTCGATCTCGGCGTGTGCAATGACGCTGATCATACCCTCATCGGGATTGGCTTTTTTCTCTGCAATGGCCCCCTGAAGGTAAGCCACTGCTTTGCCAAAGGCCTCTGCGATGTCCTGAGGATTTTGTGAGTGGATCATGGTGTCACCCCACTCGACAAAGGTGTCTCGCATCTCCTGCGGCAGCCCCATGATGTCCAAGAAAACCGAAACTGGGAGGGGTCGTCCAAAGGCCGTGGTGAACTGGCATTCACCGTCCTCGATAAAACGATCGATCAATTTTGCCGCGCGCTGGTGGATCGCTTCTTTTAGAGATTTGATACCGTTGACGCCGAATAGGGGCTCGGCGATCTTTCGGTAGTGACGGTGATCGGGTGGATCAATTTCTTGGGGGATAAAAAAGAAATAGTCATTAGGGTCGCGTGGAAAGGGCGTTGCATCGCGATTGGTGAAGATCTCCGGGCTGCGTAGTGCAAACATAATGTCATCGTATTTTGTCAGCATCCAAGAGTTAGAGTTGGGCGTGGTGTTGTAAAAAATCGGCGGATAATTCTCGTGGAGAGACGCTAAAAATTTGTAAGGGTCTGCGAGAAACTCTGGACCGGTCATGAAGCCACAATTCATCACCAACTCGGGTGGAATGTGGCTGGGAATTTGATCTGGGCCGGCATACCTCGGGTAGTTCGGTGGCTGCGGATTCAAAACATCCTGTACGTAACTCTCATCAAACTGCTGATCCATGATCTTATTCCCTCTATCTTTCAGACGCCGTGACTGACACGGCCCGTGTTGTTCCTGTGAGTATCTTTGATATGAGTGCCAATTCTAGACCCCAAAGCACCTCGCATCCAGCAGGTCAGTTCGCCGCTTCATCGACTCAACGAACGCCTGGGTGTCGAGGGGTCAAGCTCTGACCGACCACGCGCCGAGGCCGGTGCTCCTCCAAACGCCTGCGGATGGATACGCGGTGCTGGTCGCAATCCTCTCGCCAACTGCCCTGTTTAGACCATTTCAAATTCGATGGGCAGATATTTTAGGCCGTTGACGAAGTAACTCTCTGTGAGTTTAGTCTCACCGGTCAAACGAACTGATTTCAGTTGCGGAATCAGTTCATTCCACAAAATACGCATCTCCATTTTTGCAAGAATCTGCCCCAGACAGAGATGAACACCATAGCCAAACGCGAGATGGCGGTTTGAATCGCGGTCAATGTCGAAGGCATTGGGGTTGGAAAAGGCCTGCTCATCCCGATTAGCAGAGGCATAGCACAGCATGAGCCAGTCATTGGCTTTTATCTGTTGACCATTTATTTCAATATCGTGTGCGGCTGAGCGCATGAAGGTCTTGACCGGGGTTGCCCAGCGGATCGTTTCTTCAACGAAAGCGGGGATCAGATCGGGGCTGGCTTTGAGGCGCTCCAGCAAGCCCTCCTGCGTCGCCAGCGCCCACATACCCATGGAGGTTGAAGAGGAGGTGGTGTCATGCCCCGCGGTCGCGACGATGAGGTAGTAGCCATTAATCGCATTGTCGGCGATGGGCACGCCATCAATCTCCGCCGTTGCGATGACGGTGGCGAGATCATCTTTTGGATTGGCGCGCCGATCCTCGGTGATGCCGTTAAAGTAGGTGATGAGTTCCTCGACCACCATTCGTTGAATCGCAGAAATGCTTTCCTGGTCCATGGCGGCGAGTTGCGCTTTAACGTCGGGGTCCTGGGGCCCAAAAATATCCTGAGTGATCTTCAACATCATCGGGAAGTCTTCCTCCGGCACGCCGAGGATATTCATGATGACTTCGAGGGGATAGTTGAGCGCCACGCCAGCGACGAAATCGCCGGAGCCCCCCATAGCGCGCAAATTTTCCACAGCCTTTCTCGCGATCGCGGTGACATCGCCTTCGCGCTGGCGGAGATTGGCTGGCGAAAACCACGACTGGGTGAGTAATCGATATTGCATATGCATGGGCTCATCCATCTGAATGAGCGATAGTGCCAGCGGTGATTCCGACATTTGCATCGACTGCGCGAGACTCTGCCGGTCCATGAGGGTTGAGGGTCTTTTCCCGTAGGGGAAGGCCGTATTGTCTTTGCTAATAGCCTGTAAGTCGTCGTAGGTCGTGACCACCCAAAAAGGATCGAAACCATCGACCTCGGCAACGCCCAGCGGCTGGTTGGCTCGCAGCCATGCATAGGTATCGTAAATTTCATCTGACGCATAGGTCACGGGATTGACCAGCTTTGCCGCGATCTCTGGTGGGATACGATTATTTTGAACAGTCATAAGATGCTCCTGCAGTAAGGAGTGGTGTCGATTGTTGACAAGGATGGTCGTGTTGTATGGCCGATGGGCTAGGTGATGGCTTCATAGTCTTCCAACCGCGGTCGTGCCATGACATCCATAAAGACTTCATAGGGCCAGGGCCACACTTGTGGAATACCCTCTGCGTCGAGATACCAACTGCGACAGCCCGAGGCAAAGACAGTTTTTTTTGCGGCTTCATTGCGTGCAGCTTCATAGGTAGTCAGAGCCTCAAGCGTCGGGCTCAAGGCGCGGCACGCTCCAACTCGGATGCGCTCAACGAGTTGGTCGATGTAGTGCCACTGCCGTTCAGCGATATCGATCAGGGAAAAGTTGCCAACAGGGCCGGTAGGCCCATTAAGCATGAAAAAATTTGGGAAGTCCGGCACAGCAATGGCGTAGTAGGCTCTCGGTCGATCCTTCCACACCGCATTCAGGTCTCGACCATCGAGTCCGAGCACAGTCATCGGGCGAACAAAGGCATCGGCTTTAAAGCCGGTAGCGAGTACGAGTACATCGAGTTCATGAAATGTCCCATCGGTGGTTCTCACGCCGTTGTTTTCTATCTGCGCGATACCGCCGATTTCAATAAAGACGCTGGGGTCCTGCACTTTCTGATAGTAATTGGGGGAAAACACCAATCGCTTGCAGGCGGCGCGATAGGTGGGCCGTAGTTTTTCTTTGAGAGCAGGGTCCGCGACGCTATTTTCTAGGTTTTGATCGACCAGTGATTGAATCTCTGCCAGTTCAGGCGAATCGACATCGAGGATCGCTTTTAAAAATCGACCGCGCCGCGCTTGCGCCTCCGGTCCATCGCGCATTTCGATAATAGCCGTCTCATCAGCCCGAAACGCGGCTTTTTCTGCATCGCTGTAGATGGTGTCGGGTCCCGGCATAATCCACTGTGGTGTTCGTTGAAAATGGACTAGCTGAGATACTTTGCCGGACAAGGCAGCCACGATTTGCACGCCAGTCGAGCCGTTGCCGATGACGCCAATTCTTTTATCGCTGTAGTCGATCGTGTGGTCCCAGTGTGCGCTGTGGAATCGGCTGCCTTGGAACGTTTCAAGGCCGGGTAGGTCAGGCGTGTTCGGGTGGTGAAGGACCCCTGTTGCAGCGATGAGGATCGTCGCATGGTCGAGGCGTCCGTCAGTCGTTCGGATATGCCACTGATTATCCCGATATTCGCAATGGTTAATTTCGGTGTTGAAGACGATTTTTTGATCAACACCATATTTTTTTGCCATACGTTCAAAGTACGCTTTAATCTCTGCGCCTCCGGCGTAATAGCCGCTCCAATCGGGATTAAAGTCAAAAGAATAGGCGTAGGAGTGCGCGGGTGTGTCGCAGGCAATACCTGGGTAAGTGTTTTCACGCCACGTACCACCCACCGAGTCGCCTTTTTCGTAGATGACGAAATTGTCATCACCTCTTTGCAATAGGCGAATACCGGCGAGCACCCCGGCCATGCCAGCGCCAATGATGATGTGACGGATCGGTTGTGATGTGGTGGTCATAGTTTTTTCTTAAGCCTCATGACTGTCCGTATAAAGTGGTGCAACAACCGCCCGGTAGGGTTTTAAGGCTTGATAAACAAGCCCAATTGCCAATGGGCAAAGAATGGCGGGCAAAAGGGCGAGTGAGTAACGTAAAGCCGCGTCATCTTGGAAGACAAAATCAGTCAAGCTGGCGACGATGGTGGGTCCCAGGGCCAGGCCAAAGAGGTTGGCGAAAAACAGCGTGAGTGCCGTGATTTGTGCTTTCATGTGATTGGGCGTGATCATCTGCAGTGCAGTGACACCGGGACTGTAGAAACCATTGAGCAGAAAAACCGCTGGGCAGGCGAGAATCACGGCCATTGTCGGTGTGGGGCTCAGGGGGCCTAGGATGGCTGGCACTGCGACGAGCGCGGCGACAATCATCAGCATACGCGCGGGTGCGTCAATCAGACCCCGGCGAACCATAGGCTGTACCAGCCAGCCAATCGTAATCGCACCGAGGCTGCCGCCAACGATATTCAGTAGACCGAATTGAAGGCCCGCATCCTGCCGCTCGATACCATAAGTGCGAATGAGAAATTCGATAAACCACGCGAGCATGCCATAGGTCATGACGGTCAACATGGCATGAGCACCCATGATGCCGACATAAATCCGTCGATGTCGATTCAGATGTCGCCAAAATTCAGCAACGCTGGTGTCAGCTTTTGGGGTCTCAAGATGAGGATCGATCCTGCGCACAGGTTCTCTGAGTAGACCGAGTAGGGCAACGATAATCAGTCCGGGGGCACCGACTGCGATAAAGGTCATCTGCCACGCACTCACGTGACCAAGGATGGGGAGTACAGCACCTTGTGTTGCGGCGAAGTGTTGGTAGACGTAGCCACCGACAATGGCAGAGAGACCACCGCCCACCGTCACGCCAAGACTATAGACGGCAAATGCGCGAGCCTGTTTTGCTGGCGGGAAATAATCGGCCAATAACGAAAAAGCTGGCGGTGATAACGCGGCTTCACCCACGCCGACCCCGATCCGAGTAATAAACAGCGTGGTCACACTTTTCGCCAGACCGCATGCGGCGCACATCACACTCCACAGAAAAATGCCTACTGTCACAATGCGGACACGGTTGCTGCGATCAGCAAGCTTGGCAATGGGGATACCCATGAAGATATAGAAAATTGAAAAGGCGAATCCGTGCAACAAACTGTATTGGAAGTCGGTGATCTGTAGATCTTCACGAATGGGGCCGATGAGTACGGCCATGACGTTTCGGTCGATAAAAGAGAGGATATAGGCCGCAAGTAGCAATGCGAGGGCAAAGTAGGCTTGGGGTTGCGTTTGCTCCGAACTGATCCTCGGTTGGACCTGTGCTGAAGGATCGGCTCTCGTTTCTGATGACATGGGTGTACTCCTCAATTAACGCGACCGTATGCTGACTTAATGTCTCGCATAATCACTTTTCCCGTCGGTGTCCTAGGAATCTGATCCACAAATTGCACCAATCGGGGAATTTTGAAAGCGGCAATTTTTTCTCGCGCCTCTCGCTGAATCCTTTCAATCGTCAACTCATTGGGCGGACAATCGTGTGCGAGTTGAATGAGGGCTTTGACTTGCTCTCCCCACTCATCATCTTCGACACCAAAGACGCAAATATCCTGGATGCACTCGATTTCCATAAGCCGATCTTCGACCTCTTGCGGATAGATATTGACCCCACCCGAGATAATCATATTCGACTCACGATCCGATAGATAAACAAAACCCTGTGCATCGACGCGACCAATATCGCCCAAACAGAACACCGACGGTTTGGGGTGCGCTTTGCGAGTTTTTTCTAGGTCGCCATGGTATTCAAATACCTGTTCAAGATGTCGGTGGCGGGCAAAAAGCATGCCCTCCGGTGCGTCACTGGGTTCGCCCTGATCGTCACCTACAAACACATCAAAATTAGCGATTGCTCGGCCAACAGTGCCGGGATGGTCGCGCCATTCCTCGCTCGTAACGAGGGTGATCACGCCCGATTCGCTAGCGCCCCAGTATTCGACGAGAATAGGCCCCCACCAATCGATCATGGCCTTTTTGACACGTTGACTGATCGGTGCTGCCCCATGCATGACATAACGCAAAGAAGTGATATCAATAGCAGTAGCCATATTGTCTTTGGCTTCGAGTAGGCGCACAAACATCGTCGGCACAAGGTGTGTCGTGGTCACTTGAAAGTCCCGCACGGCGGTAAAAAATGTATCGCAATCCCATTTGGGCATAATCACCATGGGGGCGCCGTTGAGTAGGTCGTAAATCGCAAACAAGCCGGGTGCTGCGTGATACATGGGGCCTGTGACCAAATGCGGTCCCGCACCCCGAAAGCCAAAAGTCGCGCCGAGTTGCCGCATGCGTTCGAGCATTTGTGACACGGTATCGGGTTTGGCGCGTTTCACACCCTTAGGGCGCCCGGTGGTGCCGCTTGTGTAGACCATCGTGCCCCCCGCTGGGCTTGTGTTCTCGACGGCCTTGGCGGCCGATAGGTCGCACAATGTTTCCACATTGATCAGTCGCCGCGCGTTTGAGTCGCCGAGGAGGTGGATGTGGCGACTGTCACTTAACACGACGGTTGCGTTGCTATCGTCACAGATATAGCTGATTTCCGCAGCTGTCAGATGCGTGTTGATCGGTGTGACCCAGGCGCCGCATAACATACCCGCGAGCACGGATTCGACGAATTCGATTCGGTTGCCAATGAGTAGTGCGATGTGATCGCCAGCGCCGACATGAAGATCGACGCTCAGGTGCTGCGCTAACTGGTGGATTCGGTCTTCGAGCTCGATCCAAGTGCGCGATTCACTCAGATCAGTGATCGCCAAGGCCTGCGAATTTTGAGCTGTCGAATGCGGGAACAGTACTGTGCGCATGAACATCCTAAAAACTGACGGTTTTGTAGTTTTTATTTTATAACAAAAAAATGCGGCTCGACATGAGGTTTCTGTAAATTCTCAAGTCGCTTGATTCAAAGCCGACGGTGCGCTCGGTGCATCGACCTACTCACTCAGCAACTAGGTAGCAAGCCCATGCGCGGCAGGCTCGCTCAGAAGGCGGTTCCGTCAAGGCTTGCCATGGGCTGTAGGGGGCGTGGCGGTGTTGACCCGTTGCGTCAGTCTGCCTCGGTCATCGCGCAAGCCCACTGAACGAGGCTTGCTACCGCTTCTGTCGCGGCAGCGACTTTTCCTGCGGCATTCAGGTAGCCGTGGAGCATACCGTCGTCGTTGATTAGCTTGACGGCCACGCCTGCGCTTTCAAGTCGCTCAGCATAGGCGATACCCTCATCTTTGAGGGGGTCGAGCGCTGCGACATTGATAAAAGCTGGGGGTAGGCCTCGAGCATCCTCGACTCTCAGCGGTGATAGGTAGGGGTGTATCCGTTGCTGTGGGTCGGGGCAATACTGATCCCAAAACCATTGCATATCTGCTCCAGAAAGCAAGTAGTTCATGGGCCCATAAGTGGTATAGGAATCGGTGGTGAAGTCGCAATCTGTTACGGGGCAGCTGAGAATCTGTCCGGCAATCTTCGGACCGTTCTCATCCCGGGCGCGGATGGCGCATGCGGCCGCTAGATTGCCGCCGGCGCTTTCTCCGGCGACCAATAGCGGTAGGTCATCAAGAGAAGCGGCCCAGATGAGGCTTTCATAAGCGTCGTTGAAGGGCACGGGATAGGAGTGCTCCGGTGCAAGGCGGTAGTCCACACTGATGACTTCACAGTGAGCGCCGGCCGCAAGCCGCGTACACAATCCATCAGCCATCATCAGATTCCCGATCACCCAGCCGCCGCCGTGAAAGTAGACACAGCGACCCGAAATTTTCCCTCGGGGCTGGTAGCGACGAATGCCAATCTTGGCACCTTGGACGGGCAGCGAGGCGTCAATCACTGCGGCTAACTCTGGAAGATCATTGGCAGGCGGAGCCGCCGCAAGACCTGTGGCGAGCATGTCTCGCGCGGCCGGTGCACTCAATTCGTGATAAGACGGCCGACCGGCCTCGGCATAGAGGTCAAGAATGGCTCGGTAGTAGGGATGGACAGGATCGCTGTTCATAGGGTCTCCAGTGTGTGATGTCAGCGAAAGGCGGTGGTTCACTGTCGCAGAACAGTGCATCCAACAGAACCGGTGTGGTGCTGTGCAGGCTGACCCCAGTCAGCCACAGACAATCCCGCCATTTGGCTCCGTGACAGGTCAGTATGTCAGTTTTCTGGGAGCGGAAACAAGCGAGGTGCGCTTCGAGTCCAGGCCCGAGGGGCGCAGGTGGCGTTGTGACCATTGGCGTTGTGACCATTGGCGTTGTGACCATTGGATGTGCCCGGCGTGAAGCGCAGCACGCTCAGAGTTCATTGCGTCACAACGGCCTGTCGGCGTCGCAGGGCAGGTAGGATGCTGTGCATCAGATCATTTTCGTGGGTTTGGGCTCTGTCGGTGCAATAGACTGCGACTCAAGTGGTTCAAAAGTGACGAAGTATCAGTTATTATTCAGGTATGCTTTGCGGAAGCGAGTGCGCTGATAGTTTTTGGGCGATTTCCCTGAAGCACAGTGTGATGGTGCCAAGCGAGTTTGCGGTGGCGCCGTCACGAGGCAGACTTGGCTAAGAACCCGGTGTGGTGATCACAATGAATATTAATGAGCAGCTTCAGGTGGCAGCGAAAGACCCGCAGGCATTGCGCGAGGGCATCGCTGGCGCTCACATTGTGCCGTTGCTCATGAGCTATGTGCATCTCACTGGCGACAAAAAATACTTTGAGCAAGTCCGCCCGTTTATTAAAGGCGGATGGGACTATCAGCAAGAGATTCCGGAAGCGATTCAAGCGTCAATTCGCGCCGATCTGATTGCGGCCATCGAGCAGCTCGCTCAGCGGGGCGATGCGGTTCACCAGGAGCCGACGACAGATGACTTGCATGAAATGATCAATGTGGCATGCGGCGCAGAAGTGCCTGAGATGTATCTGCCGATCTTCTATGAGGAAACCTGTTTCGGCGGCCATGACTATCGGGCAGTGCAATGGACGAAACCCATTTCGGCTGACAAACGCGATGCCTTCAAAGTCATTATTGCGGGCGCTGGGTTTTCAGGACTTTGCATGGGGGTGCGTTTGCAGCAGGCGGGTATTCCGTTTGAGATTTATGAAAAAAACGCAGGCGTTGGCGGTACCTGGCTAGAAAATACTTACCCGGGTGTTGGCGTCGATACCCCCTGTCACTTCTATTCTTTCTCGCTGATGCCCAATCCCGACTGGCCGGAATTTTTCAGCAAGGGCAATGAGATTCGCAGCTATCTCGAGCGCATTGCTGAGCATTTCGGCCTTATGGAGCACATCCGCTTCAATGAGCGAATTGAGTCAGCCGAATACGACGAGGTAGAGAATCAGTGGCGCGTGACCTCGACATCAATCGATGGGGTTCGTCGTAACAACACAGCGCGCGTCTTTATCAGTGCAGTGGGTATTCTCAATGTCCCTCGAATTCCCAACTTTCCAGGTCTTGAGTCTTTTGAAGGCGAGGCTTTCCACAGTGCGCGATGGGATCATTCTGTCGATATTCGCGGCAAACGGGTCGCGATGGTAGGCACGGGGGCCACGGGTATTCAGGTGGGGCCCGCGATTGCGCCGGAGGTTGAGCAGCTCACGATCTTTCAACGCTCGAAGCACTGGGTGATCAAGCACCCGATGTACCACGAGGGCGTCCCAAAAGCAGTGTCCTGGGCGAGCCATCATGTGCCCTACTATCTCGATTGGTTCCGCTTCGGTCTGTTTTGGGCGGCCGCTGACGGTTTCCACCACACGATCAAAATAGACCCCAATTGGCGCGATCCTGAGCACTCTTTGAATGCCGAAAACGCCAAAATGCGTGAGGATTTGATCGCCTACGCCAAAGCAGAACTTGGCGAGCGAACAGACTTGTTGGAGAAAACCATCCCCGAGTTTCCGCCATTTGGTAAGCGAATGCTCCGGGATAACGATTGGTACAAGATGCTCTGCCGACCCAATGTCGAGCTTTTTGCAGGCGATCTCGATCGCATTGAACCCGACGGTATTGTGGCGGGTGGAGAGAAATATCCGGCAGACGTGATCGTCTTTGCAACGGGCTTCGACGCCAACCGGATGCTTGGATCCTATGAAGTCCGCGGGCGACATGGTGTTTCTATTCGAGACCGCTGGGGCGATGAAGATCCGCGCGCGCATCTTGGGATTTCGGTCCCTGAATTCCCCAATTTCTTTGTGCTCTATGGCCCCAATACCAATCTGGCGCATGGTGGCAGCGCTTTCTTCCATAGTGAATGTCAGGCACGATATATCGCAGATGCACTGCGTCAGATGATCGAAAATGATTGGGTTGAGGTTGAGGTGAAGCAGGCGCCCTATGAGGCCTATAACCAGCGAGTCGACGAGGAGCATCGCGGTATGGTGTGGTCTCACCCCGGGGTAACCAGCTGGTACAAAAACAAGAAGGGCCGTGTGGTGATGAACTCACCTTGGCGCCTTGCGGTTTATCGCGGATTCACGGCGTATTTTGATTCGAGTGAATATCATCATCGCACTGCTGCAGATTCGAGCCTGCCGCCCGATGCGGTCGTTCACGCCAAAGTCAGCGGATAGCGGGAACGAAGCATGTTTTTGGCATTGAATTCCGACGAGCGTGAGATCGCATCGGTAGCGGAAACGTTTCTACAACAGGAATTTCCCCTTGAACGCCTGCACCGCGAGGCGCTCGATCCGCCTTGCCTCCAGCCATTTTCAGAGCTCGGTTGGATCGGCTTGACTGCAGCAGAGGATGTGGGCGGCAGCAGTCTGTCGGCGGTGGAGCAGGTGCTTTTCTTGCTCGAGCTTGGGCGTGTCGCGGGCCCTGTTCAGGTCTTGACGCAAATGCTCGCAGTATCGATCGCAGCGCAAGATTCTTTGCTGTGCGCGCAGTTCTTGACGGCCCGGGAGGAAGTCGCCCTTGTCGTTGAAAATAGTGTGGACCGGTCACAGCGTTTTATCGGCCACGATACGGCGCGCTACGCGATCGAGGTGACACCTAAGGACGCAACCGTGTTCGCCCTCAAGGGCTCAGCCCTCGAGAGGGTGCCTTGTCTAGATCGGTCTGTTGCTATGTGGCGCGCTGAGGCTGCGCTCGATGAGGCGCTGTTGACGATACAGGGGCCTCGAGTCTGGCAGGAGGCGCAACTTGGGGTGTCGGCGTTGATGATCGGTCTCGCCGATGCTGCCACCCACATGATCGTTGAATACGCCAAAGTGCGAGAGACCTTCGGCCGTAAAATTGGTGCTTACCAAGCTGTCCGACACCCCTGCGCCGATATGGCGGTTCGTGTCGAAGTGGCGAGAAGTCAGTTGTATTACGCGGCCACGGTGGTGAAAGAAGGGCGTGAAGACGCCGATTTACATATTGATGCAACGAAATTGCTCGCTGAGCGTGCGGTCAAGATGAATACCGACGCCAATATCCAGCTCCATGGCGGTATCGGGGTGACCGATGAGTACGACGCGCACTTATTGCTCAAACGCGCTAATTTGCTGTGTCGGTTATTCGGCACAGGCAAGCAAAATATGAAGCGCCTCTTGATGGTTGATGACGAACAGTCAGCAGAACAAGGGGGTGTTCATGGACCTTAAGTTCAGCGAGGAAGACCAAGCTTTTCGCATCCGAGCCCGTGACTGGTTAGCGGATAATGTACCGAAGGCTCATAGGCCTTTGCATGGTGAGGCTCAGGGGCAATTTGACCGCGATTGGCAGCGCAAGTTGTATGAACACGGTTGGGCTGGTATCAACTGGCCGAAAGAGTATGGCGGGCTGGGTCTATCGGAAATTCAGCAGGTCATTTGGTACGAAGAGTGTGCTCGTGCTGAGGCGCCAAACTATATCAATGCGACTTATATCGGACTGATGCATGCGGGCCCTACGATTATTGCCTGTGGCACGCCGGAGCAAAAGGCGCAGCATCTACAGAACATCCTCAGCGGCGAGTCGCTGTGGTGCCAAGGTTTTTCTGAGCCCAATGCGGGCTCGGATCTCGCCTCGTTGAAAACTTTTGGTGCTATTGAGGGCGATCATTTGGTCGTCAATGGTGCAAAAACGTGGACAACCGATGGACAGCATGCCGATTTTCAAGAGCTACTGATTCGTACCACCCCTGGATCGGAGCGGCACAAGGGTTTGACCTGGGTGATTTGCGACATGCGGGCTCCCGGCGTATCGATTCAGCCGATCCGAACCATGATGGGTGATGAGCATGTCAACACCACTTTTTATGATGACGTGAGAATTCCCCTGAATCAGGTTGTCGGCGAGGTCGGTGGTGGCTGGACTACAGCGATGTCGACTCTGGCCTTTGAGCGAGGCACTGGTTTTATCGGTGATCAACTTCTACTGCTGCGTCGAGTCAATGAGGCGATCGCAATAGCGAATCGTGTGCGTCTCGATGACGGCACATTAGCCATTGAGCATCAGGATATTGCCGGAAGATTGGCGCTGATCAAGGCTGAGACATTGGCTATTCAAGCGATGACATGGACCCAGATTAGCGAAATACAACAGTCGGGTGGCAACCCTGGGCCCAAGGGGTCGATCATGAAGCTCATGGTGACCAATACCTCGAAAACGCTCAGTCAGCTCGTTGCTGACATGATCGGCTGGGACCTGATGGAATATGATGATGATCGCAACGCGCATCCGATGACCTACGAGTACTTGTGGGGTTGGGTGTACACGATTGCCGGAGGGACCTCAGAAATTCAGCGGGAGATTATTGCCGATCACTTACTGGGTTTGCCCAGGGCCCGTTAAGGCGCCGTTAGCAATCGCCTGGGCGCGTAGGGCTTGGGTCAGCTGGCGAAAAGAGCCATCGCGCGGGGCGCTCGAGCGCCCCGTGTCATATTGTACGCGCGAGGCGGTTCTATGAGTCGCCGCCTGCACAACGGCATCGGCTCAGACGGGGAAGACGGGGATGACGGGGAGTACAGGGAGCACGGGGAGCACGGGGAGTGGCGAGATGACCTTCACAACGCGGACTGATATCAGTGGTTTTGAGATTCGTTGGTCGGATACTCATGCTGAGGCATGGCGTCAAGCCGGGTATTGGCGCGAGGAAACGCTCGCCGATATCGCCAAAGCCCGCGTCGCAGAAGATCCTGACGCGATTCTCCTGATTGAAGGCGAGCATCGGTTCTCGCGCGCTGACATTTACGATGCAGCGCTGCGCGTGGCGGCATTTTTGCAAAGTCGTGGCGCAGTGCCGGGCGATGTGCTTGGTTTCCAAATGCCGAATTGGTTCGAGACTGCGGTGGTCTCGCTTGCCGCGCGTCTGCTCGGCGTCGTCGTGACGCCCATTCCCCCGATTTATCGCGCAGCAGAGTTGAGTTATATGCTCAGCGCAACCGGCGCGAAGTTTTTCTTTATTCCCGAGTCTTTTCGCAATTGCGACTACGTCGACATGGTCGATTCGATTCGCGGACAGCTACCTGCGCTTGAGGAGGTGATCGTGGTTCGCGGGGAGTCTGCGCGGCATACTGCATGGTCCGAAGTGATTGCGCACCCGCCGACGACTGATCTGCCCGAAGTCGATCCAGCCTCAGTATTTATGGTCATGTTCACCTCCGGAACTACCGGGCGCGCCAAGGGTGTGATGCAGACGCACTACGCGTTTGGCTATAAAGCCCGGCAAATGGTTGAAGCGTGGGGTGTTGATCACACTGACGTGATCTTCATGCCCTCGCCGGTGACCCATATCACCGGTGCGATTTGGGCTGTCGATATTCCTTGGATTGTCGGTGCGCCAGCAGTTCTCATGGATGTATGGAATGTCGACCAAGGCTTGGAAGCCATTCGCCAACATGGCTGCACGATTAGTGGGGGCGCTACACCTTTTTTACAGCAATTGCTCGCTGCCTCAGAGCAAAATCGCGACGCCATGGCCTCGTTAAAAACATTCTTTTGTGGTGGGACCTCGGTCAGCCCAGAGCTGATCAAAGAGGTGTCTCGGGAGTTTCCACATTGCTTGTTTTTCCGCGCCTATGGCTCGACTGAGATGATGACCGTGACGTTGGGAATTTCTGATTCGGCTGATGCCGAGAACGGCGCGAACACAGATGGCATTGTGAAACCCCCTATGGAGGTCGTGCTCATCGACGAAGAAGGGCGAGAGATCTCCGAGGTGGGCGTAGAAGGTGAGATCCTAACCTTTGGCCCAGAGCAGTTTGTCGGTTACTTGAACCCAGCGGACAACACGGAAGCCTTTGATCACGCAGACCGTTTTCGCATGGGAGATCTCGGGCGCTGGTCCCAAGGCAATTACTTGGTCATTACCGGCCGCAAGAAAGACATTATCATTCGCTCGGGTGAGAATATTAGCCCCAAGGAAGTCGAAGACGTGCTGATGGCGCATCCCGCCGTTGCTGACGTTGCGATTGTTGCTATGCCAAGCGCCGCGACAGGGGAGATGGGCTGCGCCTTTGTGATACTCAATCGCGATCAAAGTCTCGATATGGCCAGTATGCGAGAATTCTTAGATGGATCGGGGCTCGCGAAACAAAAGTATCCAGAGTGGCTTGAGATTGTGCATGATTTACCGAGGGTCCCATCAGGTAAGGTACGCAAAGACGTGCTGCGTGAAGAGGCGAAGCGCCTCGCAGGCACTGCCCCACAATCTTAGGAGATAGCCCATGATCTCTCTCGAAAACCGACTCGCCATCTACGAACTGATTGCTCGATACGCACACTGCTGTGACAACTACCGTAGTGAAGAGTGGGCGGCTATGTTCGTAAAAGACGGTATTTTAGGATTCGGTCCCAACCCGATGGTTGGGCAACAAGCCATTGCTGATAAAAGCGATGCGCTGCGCGAAGGCCCGACAGAATATCGCCATGTCATCACCAATATTTACTTAGATGATCAGGCAACAAATGTTCGCGCGACAGCCCGTGCCTATGGCACGGTCATGGATTGGGCAACTCAACCACCTCGCATTGCGATCTTTGCCGATTACCGCTTTGAAGTTGTGTTTGAAGACGGCCGTTGGAAGTTCGCTTTTGTTGAGGTCGGCCTGCCGTATTCGAGTTGAGGGACAGCCGATGAGATTGCTGAACAAAGTGGTGATTCTGACCGGGGCGGCCCATGGTATGGGTGAATCCCACGCGCGTCGTCTCATTGCAGAGGGTGCTCGGCTCGTCATGACCGATATCAATCGCGATAGCGGGGATGCATTGCAGGCCGAGTTAGGTGATGCCGCGGTCTTCGTGCCCCACGATATCCGAGAAGAGGCGCATTGGGAGTCCGTTCGAGACACCGCTTTGCAGCGCTTCGGTGCAATTGATGTCTTGATTAACAACGCCGGTATTTTGACAAAGGGCGATATCCAGAGCGAGTCAGTGGAGTCGTTTCGCCGAGTGCTTGAGGTGAATGTGATCGGCACCTGGCTGGGTATCCGAACGATCAGCCCGTCGATGATCGAGAGAGGTGAGGGATCGATTATCAATTTGTCATCGCAGGTCGCCTATCGTGGGTGGACTGACTACAGTGTCTATGGCAGTTCGAAGTGGGCCATTCGAGGACTGACTAAAAGTATGGCGGCAGAACTTGCACCTCATAATATTCGTGTGAATGCTATTTTGCCGGGGGCTGTCGATGAGACGGGCTTGTTCAGTGAGCGGTTGGATGAAGCGACGATGGAAACAGTGCGTCAGAGTATTCCGCTCAAACGTTTTGTGCAGCGTGAAGAGGTGTCGTCGCTGGTGGTCTTTCTCGCATCAGACGAGTCGCGCTCTATCACTGGGACAGACAACCTGATTGATGGTGGTGTCAGTATCTAACGGATCTTTGGGGAGAAAAGAGCAATGAGTGAAACAGTACTGTATGAAGTGAAAGAGAACGTGGCGTGGATTACCTTAAACCGCCCAGACGTCCACAATGCTCAGAACCCCGAATTACTCGACACCCTCGACAGTTATTGGACAAAAGCTGCAGAGGATGACGAAGTGAAAGTCATCTTATTGCAGGCGAATGGCAAAAATTTTTCTGCAGGGCACGATTTGGCGGTGCCAGAAGACAAGTCAACCGATCCGTTCTCTAATTTCGATTGGGCAACGCGCGGGGTGACCGGGCAATACCTTTGGGAGCTCTCGCATTATTTTGAATACAGTCGACGCTGGCGCAACAACCCAAAGCCATCGATCGCCGCTGTGCAGGGCGCCTGCGTTGCCGCGGGACTGATGCTGTGTTGGCCCTGCGACTTAATCATCGCCGCGGATAATGCCTGGTTTAGCGACCCCACCATCATGATGGGCATCGCCGGAGTCGAATATCACGGCCATACCTGGGAGCTCGGCCCACGCAAAGCCAAACAGATGCTTTTCACGGCTGACCGATTCACCGCCGAAGAGGTGCAACAGCTGGGTATGGTCAACGAGGTTGTTCCGCTGGAAGAGCTCTCAAACTATGCGGCGGCAATGGCGAACAAAATTGCACAACAGGATTTGTTTTCACTCATCATGGCGAAACGCGTAGTGAATCACTCGGTGGATATCATGGGGCAGTCGGCCGCATTACAGGCGTCATTTGATATTCATGAAATGCAACACGCTCAGTGTATCGCGCGGTCAGGTGGAACGTCTGCGGTATTGATGCGCGATGTGGCGAAATTGCGTGAGAGCAATAAGCGTTCAGGGTCCTAGATAACACGCATCCGAGGTCGGCTCACTCGCTGCTATCAGTGCGGGCTACACCCCAGAGTCGAGGTGACAGCGGCCGCTGATAACTGATATCACCCGGCGTTCGGTCAGCCTGTCGGACGGGACCAAAGACAGGGTCTCCTTCGGCGATGCTCATGTCAGGGTGGTCATGGAGCGCGTAGTTACGTTCGATGACACAGACCCGACTGTAGATTTTCCACTGGCCATTCCGCCGCTGGAAATGATCGACGTAACGGCCAATGGACATTAGGTGAGGCAGTTCGACGTTCACGCCGATAAACAGATAGTAGGTCTCTGCATGCGCGTGATCGCCATCGAGTTCGCAATAATGGTTGCTGAGCGCATGATGGGTAATCGTCTGTGCGTTCTTGTGGTAGCCGATGGCGAGATCGAGGAATTGGTCGGGTGTTCCACCAAATAGATGATGGTCATCGACAGCGTCATCCCAGTAGCAAGAGCGAACGAGATCTCGATCAAAGCGGTCGATGCCTCGGGAGTAGCGCAACAGGGTTTGCCAAATCTCATCTCGGTCGATGATGTCGGCGAGCTTTTTCTCTCTGTCGGGGGTCATGGCAATCTCCTTGTGGCCGTCGCCGCGAAAGACCTCAGTGTGAGGTGTTCAGGCGCGCCCGAGTGATACCTATTCTCAACTCAGCGTGTGACAGGTACGACGAAATTTCCCGGATAGCGACCTGTGAATTCGCCGCGATCAAAGGTCGGTTCGCCATTGACCATGGTCAGTCGCATGGGCGCGGGATCGCGGGTGTAGCGATAGGTGCGGCCGCCAGTGCCATCCCAGACATCCCAGGTTTTTTTCTCTGGGCGCATCTCAATTTCATCGAGATTAAACACGGTGATGTCAGCGGCCATGCCTTCTTTGATGAGGCCGCGATCATGCAGTCCAAAGAAATGAGCGAGGCGCCAGGTCAACATATGAACGCCTTGCTCTAGGCTGATGATGTTGCGGTCGCGGACATAGTCGGTCAGTAAAAATACGTTGTAACCTGCGCCACAAAAGAGTTTTCCGTGTGCACCCGCGTCTGACACGTTGGCCAGTGAGTGCGTGTCTTCCAGAAGCTTTTCGAGGATTTCCTCGTTCTTCTCCCATGATCGCTTCAAAATCGTGGACTCCGGCCCATTGTTGAGTACCCAGAGTGCCATGGCATCAGAGGCGTGGGCGATCCCCGTTGCTTTCATGTAATCGCCTAGCGTCACACCAATGGGGCCATACCCCGTCTCGCTCTCGCGCAAGAACAGCGCCTCTGGGTCGTGCAGGTAGGAGTGAGGGAATTGGTTATCCCAAGCCTCGCGTGCGCTCGCAAGCCATGCCTCGTCTTGCAACATGGCTGCTTTTTCATCCCATGTTTTCTGGTTGACCATATCCTGCCAGACGGGATTGCCGTTTTGCCCAAACACGAGCGTGCGGCCGAAGTTGATCACCGATGTGGGCGACAACACATTGAAGGCAGTAAAGAAGGGCAGTCCATCAGCCTTGAAACCTTCGTGTAATGCTTCGGCGCGTTCGAGCTGCGGTTTCATATATTCCAACGAGGGCATACCGGCCCACTGCATGCGGATACCGGTTTCCTTGGCGATCTCACCCATACGTTCAAGCGTATCGTTGGCCGTATGGCGCATAAAGTAGTCGAGTATGACCTGAAAGGTGGCACCGGGATGGCGAGCGATCACTGTCATCAGCGCGCGGAGCTCGTTGTCGTCTGCGAGTTGCGACGGCAGCGGCCGCTCGTACTTGTCGTAGTCGAGGAAATTGCTCGACAAGCCCATCGCGCCGGCCGCCAGAGCATCCTCAAGCAGAACGCACATCTTCTCGATTTCCTCCGCTGTGGCGGCGCGAGACCAAGCCTCTTGGCCCATAACGCTCAGACGAATCGGGATGTGGCCGCAGAAAGAGCAAAAATTGAGTGGCAGTCTGACCTTTGATTCCATGGAGGCTTTGTATTCGCTCCAGGTCGTCCAATCCCAGGGCACGATCTCTTTCATCGGCTCTTCGGGGATGTCCTCAAAATAATTAAAGATGTCGATCACATCGTGTCGATCTTCATCTGTGAGTGGTGCGGGCGCGAGCGAAAACCCGCAGTTGCCATTGATTGATGTGGTGGCGCCATAACCGGGCAGCGGATCGAGGTTGGGTGTCCACCAGACACCCCCATCCCAGTGGTTGTGTGTCTCGATAAACCCTGGTGCGACGTAGCAGTCGGTCGCATCGAAAGTCCGTTCACCGGTTGTGGCTTGAAGATCAGTGCCGATTTCAACAATTTTGCCCTGCGCGATACGTACATCGGCACGATAAGCAGGCTCCCCCGAGCCGTCCACCACGGTGCCATTTTTGATCAGCGTCCTGATTTCCATTGTTGGAGCCTCCTCACTTTCGATTGCAATCTGTCTTGTTAGCGCGTGCTGCGATCCGTGGCTTCCGCCCAATCCCGAATGAGCGCATCGTAAAGATCCATTTCGAGTAATTGATCTTTTTCTGGAAAGTTGTGATCAAAATGAACTTCCCCCGTCTCCATTAGTTCACGCGCAAACGCCATGTGTTGTTTGGCTGCACCGATCATGCCCCAGCCCGTGTGTAGCGCGAAGGCAGTACCCGGCACCACAGGTCCCAGCACGCAGAGCGGTACCGGAAGCTCCGCGACGAGTGCATCACAGACTTCTTGGGTCGCCAGCGGATACAAAAGCACATCGGCGCCAGATTCGGCATAGGCCTTGCCGCGACGGATGGCCTCCTCGAGGTTGCAGTCTCCGGCACCGCGGTATGCTTTGGGATAGAACTCATCGCAGCGCGCGATGACGACGAAATCAGAGGATCCCCGCGCCTTTACCACCGCATCGAGCTTTCTTTGCATTTCCTCGATGGGCTGGAGATCGCCGTTGTAACTAGAATGCCGAGGGTTGCGGTTATCCTCGACGTGGAAACCAGCGATCTCTGTGTTGACATAGCGGCGGGTAAAGTGAAAAGCGTCCGCTACGGTTTCCCCCAGAGTATCCGCATCGGCGATTAACGGAATATTCATCACGTCGGCAATCCGGCAAGCCTGTTCAATTTGCTCAACCTGTGAATACACGCCGTAGTCGGGCATGGCATAGTGGAAGGCGCTGCAAGCGTGTCCGCCCAAGTAGGCCGCTTTAAACCCCACCATTTCAACGATTTTCCCTGTTAAAGCACTGTAGGCATCGGCGGCAATGAAGTGTTCGCCGCTGTTAATGAGTGCGCGAAGCTTGCTGGATTTATGACTCATAGAAGCGTATCTCCTGTTGTTGCGTAGTGCCGGCGCTCGTCAGGCGATGGCGCCACGTGCTTTGAGGCGTTCAATCTCATCCCATTCCACACCCAACTCCATCAAGAACAGCTCCGTGTGTTCGGAGGCCTGCGGTGCCCGTGTGGTTTCGACGGGCTGGTGATCAAACTGAACGGGGTTGCGAACTAATTTGAGGGGATTGCCGCCGTCAAGCGCTTCGACTTCAAAGATCATGTCATTGGCGAGTGCCTGCTCATCTTCGACTAGGTCGAGGAAGCTTTGCACTGGTGCCCACTGGCCTGAATAGGTTCGTAATCGGTCCCGCCAGTAGGCGAAGGGTTCGCTGGCGATGCGCTCGGCAATGAGACGACTCGCCTCTTCGGCATTTGCCATAATCGCCTCCGCACTGGCAAAGCGCGGGTCATCGGCGAGCTCGGGGAGATCAAGGTGCTCGAACAGATCACGGGCATACGGCCCGGGTGTGAGCGTGCAGAGGTTAATGGTGCCGCCGTCTGACGTGCCATAGTTGCCCAGAAAGGGATTGCCCGGTGTACCACCAGAGAAGGGCAGATTGGCGCGAGATACATCGCCCGACTCGATAGACTGGTCGATTGCGGAGCCGCAAGCCCACCATGCCGTGGACATGAGTGACACATCGATCTCACTGGTCTCGCCCGTCATGGCACGGTGATAAAGTGCCGCTGAAATGCCTCCCGCAATACACATGCCACCCATAGAGTCACCAAAGGCGCCGATGGGTTGCATGAATGCACCCCCGAGTTCAGCCGGTGTCGCAGCGTAGGCGATACCAGAGCGAGTCCAAAACGCCGTGTTATCGAAGCCGCCCGCATTTCGTTCTGGGCCCTTGTCGCCAAACGCCGAGCCGCGCGCATAAATAATGTCGGGGTTTACGGCGCGAATATGTTCGACATCGATTTTGAGTTTTTGGCGGGCAGAGGGCAGATAGTTGGTGAGGAAGACATCGGCGGTTTTAGCGATGTCATAGATCAGCTGTTGGCCTTCCTCAGTCGAAATATCGATACCCACACTGCGCTTGCCACGGTTGGGGTGTTCGATCATTCCGTTGCGCAGCGGGTCGATGGTGCGACCAAAAGAACGCACGAAGCCGCGCTGGGTATCGCCCCGCACCGGGTGTTCGATTTTGATCACGTCGGCACCCCAATCCGCTAATACCGCACCTGCCGCCGGAACGAAGGTGAATTGTGCGACCTCAAGGACACGAATGCCGTTCATTACTTTTTTCATCTGGGGTTCCTAGTCTTGTTATGATTGAGGGGTCACTGGGGTCAAGGGGCCAAACACGGGGAGCCTAAAGGGTCCATGTTCGTCTTCGCATTGTTGAAAGCTCACGCGCAGAGGAAGCCCGGCGACAAAGTCTGATTGATCGAGTTGGCTGGGGTTGCTGATAAAGATCGGGCCCTCATCGAGCTCAACGACGATGTTCCAGTAGGGCATCGGCATGGCGCCGAGATAATAATCGTGGTCAAAGCGGCACCAGCTCAGCAGTTTTCCCTGACCTGACACCGGCTCCCAGCGCAGGCTGTCGCTGCCACATTGCTCACAGGTTGCCACAGGAGGCCAGGGCCGGTGCTCACAGGACATACAGCGTTGTAGGGCCAGTTGTTCGCGATCACAGTGATGCCAAAATGGGTCGTGGAGCGGCCCCAAGATTCGGTTCGGACGACGTTCGGTCATGTTGGCTCTCCGCGTCGGAACACGAGGGGATGAACTTGGTCGGTCTGAGCGAGCGAAAACATGGCGGTTTCTACGCCGGGTGTTTGTCTCGCTCCCGCCTCATGACGCAATTGGTGCACGATTTCCGCAACATGATTCCAACCGTGCATATATGACCCCGATAGCATACCGCCAGCGGTATTCACGGGTAGTCGACCGCCAACCCCGAATTCGCCGCGCTCATAGCCCGCAATAGTCTCACCGGGTGCTGCAAAGCCATGGCCCTCGAGATGGTTGACCAAATGTGCCGAGGAGGCGTCATAGCATTCGAAGTGTTGAATGTGATCCCGCGTAACGCCCGCCATATCAAGCGCTTGCTGCCCCGCGGCTTGGAATTGATCGGACATCCGATGGACAACGAGATTCTTCATTTTGTCTTGCGTGACCGTTGCCTCACCCCAGCCGCTAATCAGTACAGGCGTCTTGGCGAGATCGCGACTCTGATCACTGCGACGAATAATGAGGCACACAGCGCCATCGTTGACCAAGCAAATATCAAAAAGGTGCAGCGGCCAGACAATGTAGCGTGATTTCTCATAGCCCTCTCGCGTCAGCGGCTGGTGCATGATCGAGTGATCAGTCATGAGTGCGTGCGCTCGCAACTGCATCGACACCGCCGCCAGCGCATGTTCATCGATGTCGTATTGAGCACGATAATGTTGCCAAGCAAGCGCCCAGTGTGCGGCCTGCGAGCTCCAACCCCAGGGGTGATGATAGTAATAAGAGCTTGGCGCAAGATTTTCTTGATGGACCTGACCGCCAAATCGACGACCTTTGCTTTGAGAGGCGACGCCATAGATGAGCGCGATGGTGTGACATTCGCCGCGCTCAAGGGCGCTGACGGCTTGAGGGATTGGCCCGGCCATGACGCCTGAACACGCTAAGGTGCAGCGCGCCGCGACCCCCAGTTGTGCTGCCATCTCACCCGCCGAGTAGCCGCCGTACAGAAAAGAGACGCCCAGACCGTCAATGTCGGACAAGCCGAGTCCGGAATCGTTGAGCGCTCGATGAAAGGCGCGTTCAGCGAGCGCCTCCACAGTGTTGGCATTTTGGTGTTGAACACCGCTTTTTGCGGCCTCTCGAGCCGCACGATAATCCTCGCGGTAGTCCGTCTCACCCACGCCCACGATCGCATAACGATCTCTGTACCTTGTTTCAGGAATTGGTATATTTTGTCCTGGATGGTAGGCCATACGCCTGTGTTTCCACTGTTTCTTGGTCTGAGTGTTGACCGAAAAAGTGTCTCATTTACCAGGGCTCAGGTAAACCTAAAACTGAATGTCTGTCATTTATAAACGGTGGTTGTTAGCGTGTTGGGCGAACGGGAAAGTCACTGCCTGTATGAGCCGCTTTGGCGATGAGTGGATGCCGCCTCGCTAGCCCTAGCGGCGCACAAGTGGGTTCGTTCAAGGCGGTATAGACGATCAGAGTGGTCAAGAGAGGCAAGACGGATGTTGAACGCAGAGCAGATTATCGCGGCGGCTGAAGCGGAGGTAGGGCACACAGACCGCGATGCCACAGTGCGGGACAACCTCAATATCTTGATCGACGCACTGCATGACACGGGTGGTCTCTCTCCGGAGGGGGAGCGCATGACCGAGCGACAGTTTATCGCTGACAATGCCAATCGGATCGAGGCTCAACGGTGGCTTGAGCACTACCCGGAAATTCATAGTGAACCGATCGAGGCGCCACTTTTTTTGACCGGATTGCCCCGCTCCGGGACCACTTATTTTCAGTACTTGTTTGATCGCGACGACCGCTATCAACTCATCAGAACTTGGCAGACGGCCTTTCCGCATCCTCCCCCTGGCTGGGATCTCACATCGGTTGATCGTCGCAAAGCACAATGGACAGCGATGATGGCATCGCGACCCAGTTTTGAAGGTTTTGATGCCATGCATCTCTACGATGCGGATGGTTCAGATGAGTGTCACGCAGTGCTGCAATCCTCCTACGGCGCTGCGGGTCTGCACAATCTCTTTGATGTGCCTGACTATTTTGATTACCTCCTCAAAGATCTCGATCGGGTGGCAAGCTATCAGATCCACAAGCGCCAGTTGCAGCTGCTGCAGTGGCGTCAGCCGCGCAAACCATGGGCGCTGAAGTATCCGAACCATGTTTTGGCGATGAATGACATTCTTGAGGTTTATCCCGACGCGCGCTTTTTAATGACCCATCGAGATCCGGTGCAGACCCTTGCCTCTATTTGCAAAATGACGTTTCACCTGCGCGGCATGCGTGCACAAGCGCCAGTGGATCCTGTGCGCGTGGGGCGGCAAATGCGACCGTTTATTCGTCGGCACATCGACCGAATTCTGGCCTTCGAACACGGTCCACTCGCAGATCGCGTTGTGCATGTTGATTACTATTCTCTGGCGGCTGATCCTGTACGGGCGTTGCGAGATATCCACGCGCGCTTGGCGATGGATACGCCACCGGCCCTCGAGCGTTCAGTTCAACAATGGCACCAGGACAATCCAAAAAACGCGCGTGGCCGCAACGATTATAGTATCGAGCAATGGGGCCTTGACGCCGATGAGATTGCCGAGGAATACGGTGACTACATCAGCCATTTTGCGATTCCTCGAGAGTCTGAGGGCATCGCACGGGCGAGTCTTGACGGTCATGGTTGAGGCGCAGACTTCCGTAGATCGGTATGTGGTGTGGGCACGACACTGGGCTGTCAGCGCTCTGCGACGGGCGCCATTGCACCGGTTTTTGTCGGGTGCTGATTGGATTGACCGCAGGTGATGGACACTTTGGTCGCAACGCCATCATGCGATCAGATCGCGGTCGTTGTTGCGATCGGCGTATCTCAGTGGTTGCAGGCCGAGGGTGGCAGAGATCAGATCAACTTATGAAAAGGACGGGCAGATGAGTTTTGGAGAGGTATTTGCAGGTGTTCGTATCGTCGAATTGGCACAATATGTTTATGTGCCGGGCGCGACAGTGCTGATGGCCGATCATGGCGCCGAGGTCATCAAAGTAGAACCGCCGGGTGTCGGTGATCCTTACCGCAACTTGCAGATTGGCGCAGTCAGCGATGTCGGTAGTGTCAGCTTGCCGATGGAACAAAATAACCGCGGCAAAAAAAGTATTGCCCTGGATCTCAAGCGGTCTGAGGGGCGGGAGGCACTCTTACGATTAATAGAATCAGCCGACGTCTTTGTCACGAGTTTACGCCCCAAGGCTATCGTCGAGCTCGGTCTCGATGTTGATAATCTGCGAGCGCGCAATCCTAAAATCATTTACGTGCGTGGGAATGGGTTGGGATTCAAAGGTGAGGAGGCCAACAAGCCCGGGTTTGACGCGTCAGCTTTTTGGGCGCGCGGCGGTTTGTGTTACGCGTTGACTCGGCCGGGTCAGCCGGCAACTTCGCCGCGGCCGGCGATGGGAGATCACTCGGGCTCTATGGCGATCGCTTTTGGAATCGCCAGCGCGTTATATCGCCTCAAAGCCACGGGAGAACCCACTGTTGTTGAAAACTCACTGCTCTCTACCGCGTTGTGGATCTTGTCGAGTGATGTCACCTATTCACAGGCGCCCGGATACCAGACCCACAGTGACGCACCGGTTCGATCGCCGCTCATGAATACCTACAGCACCCGCGATGGCCGCTTGATCCAATTGATGTTGCTCAATCCTGACCCGTATTGGCGATCATTCTGTGTCCTGGTGGGGCTAGAGGCGCTTGTCGATGATGAGCGCTTCAATTCGAATGCGGCTCGGATGAAAAACGCCTCGGACCTCATCGCCCTCATTCAGGATCGCTTGGGGAGCAAAGATTGGGCCGAGTGGCAGGCTGACTTCGATCGTTGGGAGGCGCCCTGGGAGCTGATTCGAGAAATTACTGAACTGCCTGAGGATCCGCAGGTATTGGCGAATGAGATGGTGTTCGACCGCGAGGCGGGTGGCGAGCGCATCCTGCTCGTCTCAGGCCCCACCAGTTTTGATGGGCGGGCAAGCCCGAGTCACTCTCAGGGTTCCCCCGAGCTCGGTGCAGATACCCAAACACTGCTCAGTGATCTGGGCTACACGGCCGAGCAGATCGACGATCTGCGGGCTTCAGGCGCTATAGGCTAGTTCGCGGAGGCCAAGAGTTTGTCGATATCACGGCGTGTCAGATAGCAGATAGGAGCCGTTGCTACACCAGTCAGCGATCCGATGACATGGGTCATCAAAGGCGTGACAACGGGGTAAAGCCAAGTGTGATGGCTCATGCTGTAGCGTCATGGTGTTGTTCAATTGCCTGCGCGGCTTTGCGGTACGCCACTGACGAGAGTATCAATACCGATAAGACACTCAGTAGTGCGTAGCGCAAAGACTGCTCAAACCCCAGGCCTGCGAAGACGTCGCTGAGTACCCCGGTTATCTGAGGCCCAAAGCCGTAACCCCCTAGATTCAAGGCGATGGTGATGTAGGCCACGGTTGCACCTCGCACGTTGACCGGTGAGATTTCCAGAATGGTCGCGTAGGTACCGGCATAAAAGCTGGTCAGTAACATTTGAAAAAGGAACAGTGCCCCAACGACGACGGATAGGTTCGAGGCGGCGAAACCGACCACGCCAAGCGGGATGCCAATGAGGGTAATCCAACTCAGCAACCGGCATGCACCCGCTGCTGAATGACGCAGCGCTCGATCGGCCATGATGCCGCCGGCAAGTGCACCGATGATCGCACCGCCACCCGAGATGGCGCCGGCAGTCACCCCGGTTTCTTGCAACGACAGACCGTGAAGGCGAACGAAGAAACTAGCCGTAAAGGCGCTCGTGCCCACCAAGGCTAAGATGACGCAGACCCCGGCAATGGTGACCAGCCTCAGCGAGGGGTCATTCAGAATGCCCCTGGCGACGTCGAGGGGCGTGGCAGCCGGTGTGCTTGGATCGGGTAATTCCGAGGGGGCATCGAAGGCGCCACGGACGGGCTCCTTGACGGTGAAAAAGATGATTGCAGCCAGTAGGAAGCCTGGAATTGCACTGATGACGAACGCCATGCGCCAGCCATGGTGCTCGGCGACATATCCCGCGATCGCGTAGACAAGGAAGCCTGCGATCGCGGTGTTAGCGCTGAAAATACCGATAGCACGGCCGCGTTGCTCGCGCGAAAAGTAATCGCTGATCAGCGAAAAACTGGTTGGGTTGCCGCCGGATTCCGCCGCGGCGATCCCCATACGACAGAGCGCCAGGCTCAGTAATGAGCCTGCTTTGGCGCTGACCAGTGTCATGGCGCTCCAGATCAAAAGTAAGCTCGCGAGTAAACGGGAGCGATTCACTCGATCGATCAGGACGCCCACGGGAATCGAGGCAATGGCATAGGCTGCGGAGAACACCAGCCCGATCAAAAAACCGAGTTGCGAATCACTGAGATCAAACTCCATTCGCAGCGGTTCGGCGAGCGCAGGAATCAGCATTTTGTCGATTGTGTTGAGCACCGATACGAGGAACAACATCGCCAGAACATACCAGCGATACATGCCTGTTGCGGGTGCAGGACCGGGACCTGCGTGATGGCGTGCTGTCATGAGCTGAATACCTGTTCAGGTCTTGTGAATAAACGGCGCCGACACATCTCATCAATCCAGTACAGCACAGAGCGCTCGCTGTCTCGACAAGGGTTGAACCCCGCTTGACGTAGCTTAATGCTACTGAGTAGGTGAGGTACCGTGGGTTCGGCTTGGTCTCTGCGCAACAATAAATCCAAGTAATGGTGACTTTCACCCAAATATTCAGCCAGCGATAGGGACTGCAGGTGATGCCTGCGAACGATTGGGTCCCACAAATGTTCTCGCTCGAAAAGATAGTCCGCGAGGCTGACAGGCTCATCATCTCCCATGTCCATGCCCACCGCGCGCGCAAGGGTTGGCCAAGCGCTGCGCCAGCTGAACACATCGCCATTGGTGATGTTGAAAATTTCATTGCGGGCCGTGGGCGCACTCTGGGCCCATTCAAAAGCCTCGGCCAGCAATTGCGCATCGGTCAGTTCTTGTATGGGTGTTACGCCACCCGGATAACTCAAGGGCAAGCCTTCGCTACATCGCAGCATGGCGAATGCAAGCAGTGGTAGCAGTGGGTTCATCGCCACACCCGCCGCCGCGCCAATCACAACCTGGGGACGAAAGATCGTCCAACCAATGTCGCGTGCGTCAGCCACAGCGCGCAGGTAGTCCTCTTGTAGCCAATAGAAGTTGTCGTGCGGATGCCGGGGGGCATCTTCTCGTGCAGGAATTGGAGGCTGTTGCCCGGTATGTCCGCCATAGGCTTTGGCGCCCTGAAGCAGTGCGATATGGCCAAGTGGTGCTGTCGCAGCCAGTGGTTCTAGAAGGTTTTGCAGCATTGTCAGGTTGAGCTGCATCTGTTGGGGATCGTGCCAACCGGTAATCAGACCGGGCTGTTCAGCGACCGCTGTATAAATTAAATGATCGACGCGAGCTAACGATGCGGTGGCGGCTTCGCAGGCTGTGCTATCGGTCAAGTCGATCGCCAGATGTTGGTAGCGCGGATGGTCCACAAGGGGGTGTGGTCTGCGAGAAATACCGATGACGAAATGGTCAGTAGACGCCAAGAAATGGCTGACCGCGGCATCGCCGATGACGCCTGAGGCGCCAACAATGAGCACTGTCTCGCTCAAGAGAGCGCCACGAGGGGTTCGGCCAGTCCGCGCTCGCCAGGATCAAACGCGAAGATCGCGCCATTGGCTTCGCTGTTGGCTCCGATATCGAGCTGGGTCGTGGTGATGTAGAGCGTGGCGAGTGTCGGCCCACCAAAGGTGACACTGGTCGGATTGCTCACGGGGAGGTCAATCACGCGATCGAGCTTGCCATCGCTGAAATAGCGGCGGAGGGTGCCAGAGCCCACTGCAGCCAGCCAGTAACCACCCTCGGCATCGACTGTTGCGCCATCGACAAATCCATCGCCATCACCCAACGTTAAAAAGGGCGCCGCCGTGCCCATTGCGCCCGTCAGTGGGTTGATGCCAGCGCTAAGGACCTGTCGTGTGGGTGAGTCTGCAAAGTACATACGATGGCCCGAGGGGCAAAATGCGAGCGCATTGGCCACACTGATATTGCTGTAGACCGGCGTCAGCGCGTCGTTATCCAGTCGAAAATACATACCCCCGCGTGCGTCGCGCTGTGTCGGATTGAAGTCGTGATCATAGGCGCCAACCCACAGGCGACCCTGGCGGTCGACACAAGTTTCATGAAGAGAGATTGAGCTGGGCAACGGCGAGCGACAAATCTCGATCAGTTCGTCGCGTCGGATGTCGAAGCGATGGACGCCGCGAGAGAGAACAACGATCAGAATATGCGGATCCGCAGTGAGCGCAATACCCCCCACGCGCTCGGGCATCGACCAATACCGATGTTCAGATGAATCGGGGTGCCAACGGTGAATCTCTGGCGACTTTTCGCAGTTGATCCAGTACAAGGCCTGCTCTTTGGCGGACCACAGTGGTGTTTCACCGAGATGATTATTTGCTTCAAGGACCGGTTGAACGATGGGCACAACGCCTCCTTCAAATGCGTGGGCTCAGCGTGAGGTGATCGTCTCCGCCCAGCGTCACGCGCGACTAGGGATGATGTCTGAGGACGCTAGTCTGCCGCACGCTCAATGACAACCACGGGGATCTGCCGAGTCGTTCGCGACTGATAGATATCGTAGGCTGGCCATTGTTTGACGGCCTCTGCCCACAAAGTCTCGCGTTCGGGTGACTCGGCGGTTCGTGCCACAGCCTGAAAAATCTCGCCCTTAATCTGTACCGTGACCCGCGGTTCATCGCAGATATTGAGATACCACGCGGGGTGTGTCGGCGCGCCACCTTTGGAGGCGATAATCACTTGAGCATCTCCGACCGCAGTGAAGATGATCGGTATCGTGCGGTCTTGCCCCGACTTGCGGCCTTTGGTGGTGATCAGCAGCGCAGTCGCGCCGTTCCAGATGTAACCGACTTCGCCATCTGTTTCACGGTAGCGATGCACATGCTCCTCTCCGAGCAGGGTGATGTCGGTGCCAATATCTGAGGTCGTAGTCGTTGCCATAGTTGATTACTCGTTCGCTAGTTGTGTTGGAATTGTGTTGACCGATCGACGCAGTGTCCATGCATCATGGCGGCGACTCGAAAGCGCCTAAAGCGTACGGCGGGCAGTCGCGAGTTGCGGCAATGTGCCCTCGTGGAAAGCGGGCGCGGGAATCGCTTGCTCATTGCGCTGTACCTATGCAGGCCGCAAGAGTCGCGGTGGTGGATTGTTCGTTGTGCAGTCACTTACAGACCCAGCCGAGCAAAGCTGTCATGGCGTAGCAGCGCGTTACCGAGGCTTTGATAGTTTTGGTGAATGATCGGGCGCTCCACAAACTGCGTGATAGCCCAGAGATAAAATCCATAGATGAGACTACAGGCATAGTCGTCGGCAATGGTCTCAGGGTCAGGCCGCTTGCCGCCGTGGCGTTCGAGACAGTCCAGGTAGTGGCTAATCAGCGCCTGCTCTTCTGCCGCTGCCACTGCTGTCGGTAATACCGTATTGATGTGATAGCCGATGTCCATGGCCCAAAGGCCACGCTTTATGAGTTGCCAGTCGGCGAAGCCCGGTCCTTCCGCAGTGGTATATGTGTTGGCGATATGGGTGTCACCATGCAGCAGGGTTTGCGGGCTACGACTGCAGCGATCCACCAGCGCTTGCATGCCTTTGACCAGATGATCGCCATAAAATACATCGCGCGGTAGTTCACCGCCGCGGCCATCCGCCATTTTCTCGTCGAGCCAGCTTGCCGGTCGCATCGTGGTGTCCGTCATCAGGTCAGTGCCTGGAACGATCCATGGGTTGTCCGCGAGTCGATCCGATGCTGCATGCAAACGCGCGAGTTGATCGAGACTGATGAGAATATCGTCAATATTGAAGAGCTTGTGGCCGGTGTTGAATGTGGCGCCAGAAGCGATCAGATCTTCCATGATGATGAGGGCTTGATGGCTCTCATCGTCGATTAAAATCAGCGGGCATTGTGGGACGCGCATGCCGATATGCGGTGCGATCTCGCGATAAAACATGGCTTCTTTGTACTGTACTGGGTATTTCCGCAAATTCTCATCTTCACCGAGCATACCCTTTAGACAAAATTGGCGCGGCGCATCCGAGGCGTCGTCGTAATCGACGCTGATGCGGACATTCGAGGCCACGCGATCATCAATCGCAACCACGTTGACCGCTGTGACGGTTGCACCCTGCGATACATCGGTCAGTGCCTGTGTCAACCACTGGGGGTCTAGGGCTTGCTCGAGTAATTCAGGAATGTCGATGGATTGCCTTGAAGTCATTGTTGCCTCTCGCCTTGATTGGGTCTTTGCTCAGTCTCAGAATGTTCTATTAAGCTTCGCCTTCAGCGCTATAGATACCATGGCATCAACTGACTCGGCACTTGCGGGCCTCACCTAGGTATTTAAACCGCCGTTGATACTCATCACTTGGCCGGTCATGCGCTGAGCGCCCTCGCCACACAGAAAGAGGACCAGCGGTGCGATATCGTCGGGACTCGGTAAACCGAGTCCTGCCCGCGCCCGCGCTTTGTCGACTCGCGGCCGTCCGGCGCCTCGATCGAGTCGTTCGACAATCGCACTGTCCTCAACATAGCTCAAAGAGATACAGTGCGCGCGAACGCCGTCGCGGGCCACCTCGAGCGCCAAATTCCGAATAAATCCAATCGTTGCTGCGCGCGCAGCGCCAATAATCGCTTGGTTGGGCGCGGGGTAGCGGCCGGCATCGGAGACAAAGGTGATCAGGCAGCCGCGCCTGTTCCTGAGTCGGGGGAGTGTGGCTGCCGCCAGTTTCTGGGTGTAAACCGCAGAAAGGGACATGAACTCACTCAGCTGAAGTGGATCCACCGCGCCGATCGAACCCGAAATTCCGCCAGCCTTGGGCCCAGCCGCGACGCAGTCGACCACGGCGTCGAGACCATCCTCGAGCCCCAATTGATCGAGTAAGTGAGCAAAATCTGTGGTGTCATCGATCGTACAAACTGCGGGCCTCACCACCGCAGTAGGGTACTGTTTGCGCAACTGCTGACAGATCGCCTCGACAGTGTCTGGGCTGCGCCCATGAAGGATGACCGCCCACCCGGCGCTGAGCGCTCGGTCGGCGACCGCACGACCCACAGAGCCGCTACCACCCATGATCAACATCACTTGCATCGGAAGGTGAACTCGTCGTTGAACTGCAGGGTCTGTTGGCGATGAGTGTCCATAGAAGCATCATTATTGTCGGACCATCAATTATGGCACCCGTCGTTGAGAGATGCCAAGCGTTGAGGCGGACCTGTCGGTTTCGTCCCGTCATCATGCAGATGCCGGGATCTCAGGCGTCTATATCCGCTGAATCCGCTGAATCCGCTGAGCAAGCCGATTTCAAAGGGCAATAGAGGGCGACGACAAAGCGTTTAAGGTGTCGCTAGTGTCGCGTGATGGGCCGACGAGACGCATAGGCGCAGAGTGCTGTCAGATAGCCAAAAAAAACCCCGGCGAGGCCGGGGTTTTTGTGTCGTCTGGTGAGATCAGTATTGGACTGAGAAGCTCACGCCCACGATGCGTTCTTGCTCGTAATTTGCGGTCAACGCAAGTGCACTTAAGTTCAGTCGGTAGTTGAAGTCATCCACGTCAGTCAAGTTCTTGCCCCACAGCGCGACCTCGCCTCGGAAGTTATCACCCAGCCGAATGTCTCTCAGCGCAATGCGCGCGTTGACAACGGTGAGTTCGGGCTTGGTGTCGAAGGCCTTCAACGCAGCCATATTCGCTTGGTTAGGGAATGCGATAGCGTACTCAATCGGGTTTGATGTCATCCGCACTGCATCCTGATAAGTCACATTGGCATTGACTGCGAGATACGCGCTACCCCACACGGGTTCCGACTCGTAACTGATTGCCAGCGATCCGTTGTACTCAGGAACATAGGTCGGCAAGTAGTCGGCCTGCGTGGTAACACCCAAGTACGTTTGAGCGATGAAGTTTGTTTCGTTCAAGAAGACGGAGTTGGCGATCAGGTTGCTGTAGTCGGTGTAGCTGATGTCGGTATAGCCCAAGTGACCACTGATCGTAAGACCTTCACTCACGAGCCAGGTCATCTCTAGCTCAGCACCTTGTGCCTCGGCGTCACCACCCAGTGGGATCACGAGCGTACCTGCGTTCGCACAACTCTCAGTGCCGTCTCCACAGACATTGTCCGGAACGTTGCGTCCTGACGCTGCGGTTTGCAGGTCGGCATAGGTCACATCGAATAACGACACATTGAGTCGTAGCGTGCTATCAAAGAAGTCACCTTTCATGCCGATTTCATAAGAGTCAGCCTCTTCGATGTCGTAGGCGAGGCCATAGGTCGAGCCGCCTGACACGAAGGCATTGGACACTTTAGCGTAGAGCAACAGGTCATCCGTCGGATTGTAGTTAAGACCGACCATATAGCTGGGCTTCGTTTTGGAGAACGAATCCTCAACGTAGGTGAACCCCGTCTCAGGCGCACCACCTTTCGCGCGGCCATTTTTTTCGTCTTTGGTGACGCGTGCCCCTACGACAA
>Ga0181573_10000754_pt1 | contig 33481 bp, 31 predicted proteins | sample 101ome_25_FD_148643 | JGI IMG/M metagenome (GOLD analysis project Ga0181573, IMG submission 148643) | Coastal salt marsh microbial communities from the Groves Creek Marsh, Skidaway Island, Georgia - 101409BT metaG (spades assembly) | ecosystem: Environmental > Aquatic > Marine > Intertidal zone...
GACTTGAATGAGTGGGGTTTTGAGAAGACGTTCGGCTTTATGCAGGCCGTTGGCAACGCCTATTTGAAGGCCTACGTACCTATTGTGCACAGAAACAAGGACAAGTCGTTCGGCGAGCGAGAGCGGCAATGGCAGTTATATCGTCGCGGACGCTATGTGGAGTTCAATTTGGTTTTCGATAGAGGGACTTTGTTCGGGCTTCAATCAAACGGCCGAACGGAAGCCATTCTAATGTCTCTGCCACCGCTGGTTCGCTGGGAGTATGGCGTGACGCCAGAGGCAGGCACGCCCGAAGCAGAACTTTTGGACTACTACCTCAAGCCGCGTGACTGGGTGTGAGATACTGGATTTGGGGGTGCGCAGAAACCTCTATCCGTTTTTAGTTTCGACCCCTTGCACTTGGAGCACCACATGAGGCGGTTCGCCGTATTGGGCAATCCCATCGAGCACAGCAAGTCGCCGGAAATTCACCGCGCGTTTGCCCAGCGCTGTCGGCATGACATCGACTATCAGAGGGTGCTGGTAGAAGTAGGTGACTTTGATCGCGTGGTAACTGAATTTTTTGCAAGTGGTGGCATCGGGTTGAATGTGACTGCTCCGTTCAAAGGCGAAGCTTTCGCATTGGCCGAAGTTCATACCGAAGATGCCGTTGACGCGAAAGCCGTAAACACCCTGTGGTGTGACGATGAGGGGCGTATCTGTGGTCACACGACCGACGGTAGCGGCTTGGCTCGAGATCTCGAAGTGAACTTGGGGTGGCGGTTAGCTGGAGCCAACATTTTGTTTCTGGGTGCTGGTGGCGCCATGCGCGGTATTCTCGGTCCGCTCTGCGATCGTGCCCCAGCGTCCATCCACGTCGCGAATCGCACACCTGAACGAGCTGACGATCTGGTGGCTCTGTTCGACGCCAGGGGGTCACTGACTGCGGGGAGTTTGACGGCAATACCTGACAGGGAATGGAATGTTGTAATCAACGGCTTGAGTAGCGGTTGGGCTGGTGATTTCCCCAACCTGAATATTCCAACGATCTCAAGTAGCGCCTCAGCCTACGATCTGATCTATAGCGACGAACCCACTCCCTTTATGACTTGGGCGGCTGCCCGAGGATTTCAGCAGGTCACTGATGGTCTCGGCATGCTGGTTGAGCAGGCTGCAGACAGCTACCACATTTGGAACGGTGAGCGTCCATTAACGGGCCACGTTCTGGCGATGTTACGGCCCTAGCGCCCGCTACTCTGTTGGCGACTCGTCGAGGAAGCGGTTTTTCAACTTTACGTAGTTCTGCGCTGAATAAGTGAGAAACGAGCGTTCTCGTTCGGTGATTTCTCGCATGGGCTTTGCGGGTGACCCGGCGTAGAGCCAGCCGCTTTTGAGTGTTTTGCCGGGCGTGACGAGACTTCCTGCGCCGATCATCACCTCATCTTCAACAGTTACACCGTCCATCACAATGGATCCAATCCCTACCAGGACGCGGTTACCAATGGTGCAACCGTGCAGTACCACGCTATGCCCTACCGTGACTTCATCACCAATCGTTAGCGGCCAACCCGCTTCACTAAAGTCGCCGGCATGGGTGATATGCAGGACCGAATTGTCTTGAATGTTGGTCCGGTGCCCAATGCGAATCCGGTGCATGTCGGCACGGATTGCACATTGCGGCCAAACGCTAACATCGTCCCCCATGACCAGATCACCCAGAACGACAGCGCTAGGGTCTATCATTACCCGCTTGCCAAGCGATGGAGTCATGCCGTCGTATGACCGAATATTGTCGGGGCCGTGATAGCTTGGTTTGGACATCTTTAACTGCTCGTATTCCGTATCGCTGATAACCTTGGCATGGTCGTCATGCGACATTCAACTGCTAAACGAGATGAGCTACGAAGATCATGTCTAACGAAGCAACCCCACAGGCACCAAGAAGACCGCGCTTTATTGCCGGTGCAGTCTGTCCCTCCTGCAAGGCCATGGATCGACTGGTGGTCGACATGGAAACCGACGAGCGGTCCTGCATTGAATGCGGATTTACGGAAAAAAGGCCCCAGCAAGTTGCCGAAGAGCCTACCACCCGGGTCACCCGTGGGAGTGCCCGTTTGGTAGAAACAGTCGCTGAACCTGTCCGGCTGATGTCACCAGACCTCGATAAGGACTAAATTACTGTTAATAAATGCACGGTATTTGTCTAAGAAACGTGTTTCCGCTGTGAATCCAATTTGACTTCGTTATAATCGCGCGGCTTAGAAAAAGCGGGGCCCAACCACGGGGGCGGGGCCACTCTACCGCGATTATGGGGAAGAAAAGATGCTAAACGCACGCGCACTTGCCGCGACGGCGCTCCTGCCGCTCGCTGCCAATGCACAAAACCAGATTAATATGTCGACCGGCATTTCCGAAGCCGGCGCCGTAATCACTGATCTTGGTGCTGAAATCTATGGCCTTCACATGCTGATTTTTTGGATCTGTGTCGCCATTGGTATCGGCGTCTTCGGCGTCATGCTGTACTCAATTTACGCGCACCGTAAATCAAAGGGTGTCGAGCCTTCGCAGTTTCATGAGCACACAGGTGTTGAAATTGCCTGGACCATCGTGCCGTTCTTCATTCTGATCGGCATGGCCGTTCCGGCAACATCCACCTTGCTCGAGGTCTACGACAACGACGACGCTGAGATGAGCATCTTGGTGACGGGTTATCAGTGGAAGTGGAAATATGAGTACCTCGATGCTGATGGCGAGAACGTTGCGTTTTTCTCAAACCTCGCCACATCGCAAGAGCAGATCTACAACACGGACACCAAAGGCGAAAACTACCTGCTCGAAGTCGATGAGCCGCTGGTCATTCCGGTTGATACCAAGGTGCGATTCTTGATCACGGCTAACGATGTTATCCACTCATGGTGGGTGCCTGAGATTGCGGTCAAGCGTGACGCGATTCCGGGCTTCATCAATGAGGCATGGACACGCGTATTGGCGGAAGGAGTGTACCGCGGGCAGTGTACCGAGCTGTGCGGCGCCTACCACGGTTTCATGCCTGTCGAAGTGCACGTCGTAAGCCAGGGTGAATTTGACGACTGGATGGCAGCGAAGAAAGGTGCCGCTGCTGCTGATGCAGCATTGGCTGCCACAGAGCTGTCGGTTGATGAGCTCATGGCGCGTGGCGAGGACGTTTACAACGCAAGCTGTCTTGCGTGCCACGGCGCCAACGGTGAAGGCGGCCTCGGCAATGCAATCGCGGGGAGTGCCATCGCAATGGGTGGGCTGGACTCTCACTTAAACGTCATTGTGAACGGCGTGGCCGGAACTGCCATGCAGGCATTCGGTGCGCAGTTGTCAGACGTTGATGTTGCAGCGGTAACAACCTACCAGCGCAACGCTTTTGGTAATAACACTGGGGATGTGGTTCAGGCGTCAGACGTCGTGAGCTACAAAGAAGGGTAATCGGAGGAAATAAACATGGGCGATCATCACCACGGTCCAGCTAAAGGCCTCTCTCGTTGGCTGTACACAACTAACCACAAAGACATCGGAACCATGTACCTGTGGTTCTCATTCGCAATGTTCCTCTTGGGTGGCGCTTTCGCCATGGTCATCCGTGCAGAGCTGTTCCAACCCGGTATGCAGTTGGTCGAGCCTGGTTTCTTCAACCAGATGACAACCTTGCACGGCCTTGTCATGGTCTTCGGTGCCATCATGCCGTCCTTTGTGGGACTGGCTAACTGGCTCATCCCCATGATGATTGGTGCGCCTGATATGGCGTTGCCACGCATGAATAACTGGAGTTTCTGGATTCTTCCGCCTGCTTTCTTAATGTTGGCGTCCACACTGCTAATGGAAGGCGGTGCTCCAGCGTTTGGATGGACGTTCTACGCGCCATTGTCGACAACGTATGCACCACCCTCGGTGACGTTCTTCATTTTCGCGATACACATTTTGGGTGTGTCATCCATCATGGGTTCAATCAACATCATTGCCACCGTGATGAACATGCGGGCTCCTGGCATGACGTACATGAAGATGCCGCTGTTCGTATGGACATGGTTGATTACCGCGTTCTTGCTCGTTGCAGTGATGCCAGTTCTGGCCGGCGCTGTAACCATGATGTTGATGGATATTCACTTCGGCACGAGTTTCTTCTCGGCTGCCGGTGGTGGTGACCCTGTCTTGTTCCAGCACATTTTCTGGTTCTTTGGCCACCCTGAGGTGTACATCATTATCCTGCCGGCATTCGGCGTCATTTCGCAGATTATTCCCGCGTTCTCTCGTAAGCCGCTGTTCGGTTATGCGTCAATGGTTTACGCGACAGCGGCGATTGCCTTCCTGTCGTTCATTGTGTGGGCGCACCACATGTACACGGTCGGTATGCCTGTCGCTGGTGAGCTGTTCTTCATGTACGCGACCATGCTGATTGCGGTGCCCACCGGGGTGAAGGTATTCAACTGGGTAACCACGATGTGGCGTGGTGCCATGACGTTCGAAACACCCATGCTGTTCTCAATCGGCTTCTTGGTATTGTTTACCATTGGCGGTTTCACCGGACTGATGCTTGCGATTGCACCGGCTGACTTCCAGTACCACGATACGTATTTTGTTGTAGCGCACTTCCACTATGTGATGGTTGCGGGTGCTGTATTCTCAATGACCGCAGCGATCTACTTCTGGCTGCCCAAGTGGACGGGTCGTATGTACAACGAAACCATGGGTAAAGTGCATTTCTGGGTGTCCTTCATTGGCTTCAACATTACGTTCTTCCCGCAGCACTTCGTGGGATTGGCGGGAATGCCACGACGTATTCCGGATTACGCGCTGCAGTTTGCCGACTTCAACATGATGTCCTCGATTGGTGCCTTCATTTACGGTGCGTCACAGCTGCTCTTCCTCTACAACGTGATCGCAGCGATCGTGGCTGGCGAGAAAGTCTCTGACGAGAAGGTATGGGATGGCGCTGAGGGCCTAGAGTGGACGCTGCCATCGCCACCGCCTTACCACACGTTCGAAACGCCACCCAGGATCGAAGAGCAGCCCGCTCATTGAGCCTTGGGCATTAGATAATGAGACTGAGCCAAGATCCCACCATAGACACTGTTGCCAAGCTCGGCACTGTGTCTGTGGCTATGTTCGCGTTTGTATTTGTGGTGATGGTGCCGCTTTACAACGTTCTATGCGATGCACTTGGGATCAATGGCAAAACCTCGTCTGAGGCGTACATTTCGGTGTCCGCTGAGGTCGACGAGACGCGCTCCATCAAGGTGCAGTTCATTGCCACCAACAACGATGGTATGCCGTGGGCATTTTCGCCACAGGTGACGGAGATGCTTGTGCACCCAGGCGCTGCCAATGACACGGTATTTTTTGCGGCCAACCCAACCATGAATGCCATGGTGGCGCAGGCGATACCCAGTGTTTCGCCGTCCAGAGCCGCAGAATATTTTCACAAGACAGAATGTTTCTGTTTCGAGCAACAACCGCTCGACGGCAATGGTGAGGCGGAGATGCCGCTCCAGTTCATTGTTGATCAGGATTTACCGGCGGATATTAAAACCATCACGCTGTCTTACACATTGTTCGATGTGACGTCACTGATGGGTGATAAAGTCGCTTCGAGATAAACTGAAGGGGGCCCCGGGGGGACGGGGAATAAGGAAGAAAAATGTCGAGTGCCGAAACTTCAACTGAGTACGAAAAGTACTATGTACCCGAGAGCTCCAGCCTCGCGGTTCGAGCCACAATTGGTTTAGTGCTATCTGTTTTTGGTGGCGGATTAGTTCTTAATGAGATGACCTTTGGTGGCACGCACGATACGGGCGGTGCGGCAAAGTGGGTGCTCTTTGCGGGTCTCGCAATGTTCATTGGAACGCTAACTTACTGGTTCAGAACAACCATTAAGGAAAACAAGGCGGGCATGAACAGCAGTCAGTTGAGCAATAGTTATGTGCTCGGCATGTTCTGGTTCATTTTTTCCGAGGTGATGTTCTTTGCGGCGTTCTTCGGCGCCTTGCTCTATGTCCGATGGTTGGCAGGCCCTTGGCTTGCTGGTGAGGGCGAAGCGGGGCGAATGAACTTCCTTTTGTGGGAAGGGTTTGAATACACCTGGCCGCCGGTGACGACGCCACAGGAAGTTGTTGGTGGCGCGCTGAGCCAGCCGATCGCCAACAATGGCGCCTTTGTTTCACAGCACACATCGATGTCATTTGCGGATGCGCAGGCATGGTATGCGTGGCTGCCGCTTTGGAACACGATCATTCTTCTGACGTCTAGCGTGACCTGTGAGTTCGCACACCGAGGATTGTCGCAAGGCAACATCAAGAAGTTCGAAGCCTGGCTCGCCGTGACCGTTGTCTTGGCCATTATTTTCCTAGGCCTGCAGGCGCTCGAATATTACGAGGCGTACGAGATGTTTGGTCTGACGCTGAACTCGGGTATCTACGGTTCGACCTTCTTTATGTTGACCGGCTTCCACGGTTTTCACGTGGCCATGGGTATGACCATGTTGCTCATTCAGCTGATTCGGTCAGTTCGCAATAAGCATATGACGCCGACCGACCACTTTGGATTCTCGGCTTCAAGCTGGTATTGGCACTTTGTCGATGTGGTTTGGGTCTTTCTCTTTATCTTCGTCTACATTATCTGAAGACGACGTAAGAAGGCATAAGGGCGGGGTCATCCCGCCTTTTTTTATTCAGTAGCTTCTGCGGTTGGACGCGCGTCCCAGGGGCTGGGGTGGCCGAGTTGCCCAGTCGCTACACCGTAGACAATGAGTGCCATCAGTGTCCCAGCGATGCTTACACGCACGCGGAGCGAGTTAACGAGGCGGGTTTTCTTGACGTCTCCCTGATCGATCATAAGGAAGTAGAGTCCCGCGCCAAGGGTGATCAGTAACGCGATCATGAGTAAGACAATGAGACCTTTGAGCATGCAAAATCCTTACACTGGAGATGACACGGGCTTCGAAACAGCGAAGCCTGTGGGTGACTAGAGCACGGAGTGTAGCGAAACCTAAATGAAGTTGCGCGTTGAACTTGATTGGCGAACGACATTGGCCACAGCTTTACTGCTGCCAACCTTACTCAGTCTGGGTTTTTGGCAACTCGATCGAGCGGGAGAAAAAGCCGCGTTGATCGATCGGCTGGAGGCGAGGCGAGCGTTACCCGCGATTACCCCTCAGTCAGCACTCCGGTTGCCGGACGATGAGCGTGCAGATCGGCAGGTGGTCATGGACGCGCGTTTTACACCTAACCACTTTGTATTGCTGGACAACCGAATACGGGGCGGCAAATTTGGTTATGAGGTTGTCGCCTTCGTTGAGGTAGACCAACTCGCGGTGGCGCTGAACCTCGGTTGGGTTCGCGGCGACCCATCGAGACAGACTCGACCCGATGTTGTGTTACCTAGCGGCGTGCAGACAGTGAGTGGGCGGCTCTATCAGCCCAGTGGCGATGCCTTTATGTTGGGTGAAAATCGGTTGCCGGCGCAGTTGCCGGGCGTGGTGCAACAGCTGACGCTGTCCGCTTGGCAGGATGAGCTTCAAAGCCGACTCGACCAACCGACCTTTCCGCTTGAGATCCGTGTTGATGAATTTGAACCGGTCGCTTTCGATGCGACTTGGGCGATTGTTAATCAAACACCGGCAAAACATCAGGGTTATGCCGTCCAATGGTTTACTATGGCGGTTGCTTTGGGTTTGGCCTTTATCTTTCGTAGTACCAATCTATGGTGTTGGCTGCGGCATCGCATCGGTAGACCTTAATTATCGCGTTTCACTGGGGGATAACTGAGTGACTCAACATACAGATCAGCGGGGCGGTCGCGCCATTTTGCTGCTCATTGCTGGACTGCCCGTCACCATGATCTTGGCGGCGACCTGGCTTTGGTATTTTGTCGAGCGCGGCGATATCGATATTGTGGGTGCGCTTGGAACGGCCAACAGTGGCGAGATTCTCAGCAATCCGGTAAATATTCGAAACCAGCTATTTACCGACAGCGATGGAAGCGAGACCAGCCTCGATGCGCTGGAGCCAAAGTGGACTTTCATGGTCGTCAATTCCGGTGAAACCTGCGATGCCTCTTGTAGCGAACTGCTCTACCTGACGCGGCAAATCCGAATCGCGATTGGTCGGGATTTCCATCGCATCCAACGAGTCATGGTAGTTGATAGGCCAGCGGACATTATTCGCGTCGAAGCTAGCACTGGCACAGAGGTTGCGAAAGAGGTTGAAACCGCGAGTGCAGAAGAAAGTGTCGACGCGGTTGTTGAAGTGGACGATGTTGAGAGCGCAGCAGATAGTGTTTTGAATAATATAGCCCTCGGCATGACGCCCCTACTGGTTGTCATCGAAAACGCGCACCCGGATGTGCGCGTCTGGCAAGCGGGCGTCGAGCCCGTGGTTCCCGAGCGGCATGTTGCCGACAGTGCGTGGTACCTGGTTGATCCCTCAGGTTGGGTCATGATGCGATACGCCAGCGAGGTCAACTACAAGGACGTTATTGGCGACCTCAAGTTCTTGCTCAAGAACTCTGGGGGCTGAGCATGAGTGAGTCGATATTGGCGCGCTGGCCTGATTTTCTTGAGCTGACAAAGCCGCGCGTCGTTGCTTTGATGCTCATAACCGCCGTCATTGGCATGTGTATGGCGGTCCCAGGCTTTGTGCCTTGGCAGCCGCTCGTTCTCGGCAATATTGGCATTGCCTTTTGTGCAGGTGCAGCGGCGGCAATCAACCATGTGGTCGACGAGCGTATTGATCAAAAGATGTCCCGGACCACCAATCGCCCTGTGGCACAAGGGCGGGTCAGTCAGTCGGAAGCGATTGTCTTTGCCACACTGCTGGCAATTTTTGGTACGGCGCTGCTTGCTACCACGGTGAATGTATTGACTGCTGTTTTGACGGTAGCGAGCCTGGTCGGCTATGCCTTCATTTACACCATGTTTTTGAAACGTGCGACGCCACAAAACATCGTTATTGGCGGCCTTGCTGGCGCGGCACCACCCCTGCTTGGCTGGACCGCAGTGACAGGTGAAATTCATGCGCACGGGCTGCTGTTGGTTCTCATCATTTTTGCGTGGACGCCGCCCCATTTCTGGGCCTTAGCGATTCACCGCAAAGAGGAGTACGCAGCCGTCGGAATCCCCATGCTGCCGGTCACTCACGGTAACCGCTTCACGGCGCTGCATATTCTCCTTTACACCATACTGATGTTTTTAATTACCTTGCTGCCCTACATCACCTTATTGAGCGGTTGGATTTATGCCGTTGCCGCTACGCTCTTGGGCCTTCGGTTTTTGTACTGGTCGATCGAGATTTTGCGTGAGAAAAATCCCGATGCACCCATGGCAACATTCAAGTTTTCGATTACCTATCTGATGGTCCTGTTTATTGCCATGCTTGCTGATCACTGGATATTAGGAACGCCGGTATGACCCTTACTCAACAGCATCGTGTTGCCCTCACAGTTGTTGCCATCCTTCTGGGCATCGCCATCATTGTGGCTGGCTTCGTACATCGCATTCAGCAGCCGCGCATCATGACGGTCTCGGAGATGAGGGCCAACGGACTGTTTATTTTTGACACGCCGCGAGACCCAGGTAAGTTTGTACTTACTAACCACAAAGGAGCCGAATTCACTGATCAGAGTCTCGAGGGTGATTGGACGTTGCTGTTTTTTGGTTTTACGTACTGCCCTGATGTTTGTCCGACAACACTGTCTTTTTTAGCTGAGCTGAAGGGCAGCTTGGAGGGCACTGAAGCGGCGTCGACCGATGTCGTCATGGTCTCGGTGGACCCGGCTCGAGACACCGTAGAGCAGCTGTCCACGTACGTGCCCTACTTTCACCCAGAGTTCTTGGGTGTCACGGGTGATTTCCCCGATATTCTCAGTTTTGCACGTCGGTTTAACGCGCCCTTCCGTAAGGTCACTATGGAAGATGGCAGTTATCAAATGGACCACAGCGCGAACGTTGTTTTGATCAATCCCAAGGGCGACTTTCATGGTTTCTTTCGCGCCCCGCTTGACCTGGCCAAAATGAAAGTGACGCTTCGCTCTGCCCAGTACTTCTGGAGTCAACAATATGACTGATGCCTCGCGCCTTATCTTGGTTGATGGCTCGTCTTACCTGTTTCGCGCTTTTCATGCGCTGCCACCACTGACCAATAGTAAGGGGTTGAACACGGGTGCAGCCAAGGGCGTGATTGGCATGTTGAAGCGCCTGCAGGCGGATAATCCGAATGACCAGCTGGTCGTTATTTTCGATGCTAAAGGCCCGACTTTCCGAAACGAAATCTATTCGGATTACAAAGCCAATCGGCCGCCCATGCCCGAGGAGCTTCGGGAACAGATTGAACCGATTCACAATGTCATTCGAGCGATGGGTCTGCCACTCATATCAATTTCGGGCGTTGAAGCTGACGATGTAATCGGCACTTTGTCCGAGATGGCCACGGCGGAAAAGCGTCCTGTGCTGATTTCCACGGGTGACAAGGACATGGCGCAGCTCGTGAACGACTACGTGACCTTGGTCAACACCATGACTCAGGTTGTTCTGGACCGCGATGGCGTCGTCGAGAAGTTTGGCGTGCCACCCGAGCTCATCATCGATCTGCTGGCCTTGATGGGTGACTCGGTAGATAACATTCCCGGCGTTGCTGGCGTGGGCGAAAAAACGGCCCTTGCCCTACTCCAGAACCTGGGCGGTATCTCAGACATTTATTCTCAGCTAGATCGTGTAGCAGAGCTCCCCATTCGCGGTGCTAAGTCTTTGGGTGAGAAGTTATCCGCGAGCAAGGAAATGGCCGAACTGTCCTATGTGCTTGCCACCATTAAGACAGACTGTGAGCTCGCCTTGTCAGAGTCTGATCTTCGCTCAGCAGCACCCGACACCGACCGCTTGATTGAGCTCTATCGTGATCTGGAGTTTAAGTCCTGGCTGGATGAGCTACTGAGCCCGGGTCTTTTTGCGGATAGCCCCGCAGAGCCGGTACCGAGTCAGGCCACCGATCTTTCCGTCGTTACTATCACCGACCAAGCGGTGTTTGATAGCTGGTTATCTCGCCTTGAGGTGGCACCACTGTTTGCCTTTGATACAGAGACCACCAGTTTGAATTACATGCAGGCAGAGATCGTGGGCCTGTCATTTGCCACCGAACCTGGCGAGGCAGCTTATGTACCTTTGGCCCACCTAAATCCTGGCCTTGAAGGTCAGCTCGACCGCGATCGGATTCTCGAGCAGATGAAACCACTACTCGAATCTGATGCCGTTAAGAAAGTAGGTCAGCACCTCAAGTACGATGCGAACGTATTGGCGAATCACGGCATCACGCTGCGGGGAATAGCGCACGATACGATGCTCCAGTCTTACATCATTGACGCGGTGGGTAGTCGACACGACATGGGCAGCTTGGCTTTAAAGTATTTGGGTCAGCGGGTCATTTCCTTTGAAGAGGTGGCGGGTAAGGGCGCTAAGCAGGTGTCTTTTGACCATGTTGATATTGAGCAAGCGGCAGCCTACGCCGCTGAAGACGCCGATGTCACATTGCGTTTGCACGAGGCACTCATGCCCAAGCTCGAGGCTGAGGCATCGCTCAATGAGGTATATCAGCGACTGGAACTGCCGCTCGTACCCGTTCTATCAAAAATTGAGCGCAATGGCGCCTACGTCAGTATTGATAAGCTTCGGGCGCAAAGCCATGAAATTGCGATCCGCCTAGCTGAGCTTGAGTCACAAGCATGTGAGCTGGCGGGACAGCCCTTTAATTTGGCATCGCCCAAGCAGCTGGGTGAGATTTTGTTCGAGAAGCTTGAGCTTCCGGTCATCAAAAAAACGCCCAAAGGTGCGCCCTCGACGGCGGAAGAGGTCTTGGTCGAACTGGCGAATGACTACGAGTTACCGGCGGTGCTCATTGAGCATCGAGGCCTCGCTAAATTGAAGTCGACCTATACCGATAAGCTACCGGAGATGGTTGATGCGCGAACAGGGCGCGTCCACACCTCCTACCATCAGGCAGTAACGGCGACGGGTCGTTTGTCCTCAAGTGACCCCAACCTGCAGAACATCCCCATCCGGACGCAGGAAGGCCGCCGTATTCGTCAAGCCTTTATTGCACCTGAGGGGCGGAAGATCGTCGCCGCCGACTATTCGCAAATTGAGCTTCGGATTATGGCCCACCTCTCGAGTGACGCAGGTCTGCTACATGCGTTTGCGAACGAGCTGGATGTTCACAGTGCAACGGCGGCAGAGGTTTTTGATGTTTCCTTAGATGAGGTCTCCACAGACCAACGTCGCAAAGCAAAAGCCATCAACTTTGGTTTGATTTATGGCATGTCGGCATTTGGCCTAGCGAAACAGATTGGCGTTGCTCGGGGTGAAGCCCAAGAGTACATCGATCGATATTTTGCTCGCTATCCGGGGGTCGCTGACTATATGGATGCGACGCGTGCCCTTGCCCATCAGCAGGGCTACGTCGAAACGCTGCTGGGTAGACGTCTTTACCTACCGGAAATCAATGCGAGAAATAAGCAGCGACAACTGGCTGCTGAGCGAACCGCGATTAACGCGCCGATGCAGGGCACGGCAGCCGACATCATCAAACTGGCCATGATCGATGTCGATGCCTGGCTGACCGAGACAGCACTCGACGCGAAGATGATCATGCAGGTTCACGACGAACTGGTATTTGAAGTCGCTGACGAGGCGTGTGAAACACTCTGTACCAATGTTACCAAGCGTATGGCCAATGTTATTGAGCTTGAGGTTCCTCTGCTCACCGAGGTGGGTGTGGGTGCTAACTGGGATGAGGCGCACTAGGCCTCAACTGTCAGTCGGCGAGATCATCCTCGATCGCAGCAACGTCGTCCTCGGGGAGTGTCAGCCACCAGTTGAGCGTTCGTTGTAGTTCGTCCATGCCCTCATGGTTGTGCGAAGAGAACAGTTGCACGGAGATCCATCGTTCGTGTGCTTTGAGTTCCTTTTTAACCCCGAGAAGCGCAGTTTTTGCAGGCCCTCTTTTGAGTTTGTCGCACTTGGTCAGCAAAATATGCACGGGCATTTCGCTCACCGCAGCCCATTCGATCATTTGCCGATCGTAATCCTTGAGTGGATGTCGGATGTCCATTAATAGAATCAGCCCTTTCAGGCTGCGCCGATACTGTAAGTAGCGCTCAAGTTGCTTGTTCCACTCCTCTTTGACTTTTAGCGGCACCTTGGCGAAGCCGTAACCTGGCAGATCAACAAGCCGAACTTGGTCTGCGACAGTAAAAAAGTTGATGAGTTGCGTTCTACCGGGTGTCCGAGAGGTTCTGGCCAGCTTGCTATTGCCGGTGAGGGCATTGATTGCGCTCGACTTGCCAGCGTTACTTCGCCCAGCAAAAGCCACTTCGCAGCCAAAGTCAGAAGGGGCGTTATTCAGCGCGCTTGCAGATTGTAAAAATTCAGTGCTTTTAAAATTAAGCTTTTGAGACTTATTGGGCGTATTAATGACAGTGATCCAAGTAAAGTTTGGTGTTTTCGGCACAGTGACTATAATGCCGCTCCAGATTGCGTGGGTATAGCAATAAAATCACAGCATTTAGCGGTGCTCACGCCGTGTTAGAGGGTTAAATCATGAAAGCAAACATCTTAAAATTCGCACTCATTATCGGTACATCGTCATTCGCGACAGTGGCAGTCCAAGCGGCTGAGCAGCCACCTCAGTACGCAGCGTCGTGTGGTGCGTGTCACGCCTACGCTGTAGCGGGTGCACCAAAGACGGGTGATGCAGCCCAGTGGGAGCCAAGGCTTGCGAAGGGAATGGAAGCACTGGTGTCATCGGTAAAGAACGGCCTGGGTGTTATGCCTGCTGGTGGTATGTGCACAACATGCAGCGATGATGACTACAAGGCACTCATCACATATATGTCGACACCCCAATAATCGGGTAACAAGGAGTTTAGGATGATCTTTAATCGCGCAATTGCGACTTTGGCGCTGCTGATGGCAGCCAACGTTGCATTCGCCGGTGGCGTTATGAAAGGTGACGCGGCTGCAGGAGAAGCATTGGTTGGCTCGTGTGCAGCGTGTCATGGTGCTGACGGAAATAGTCTTGCCCCAACATTCCCTAAGCTTGCGGGCCTGGGAGAGCGCTATCTGCTGAAGCAGATGAAAGACATTCGTGATGGACGTAGGCCTGTCGCGCTGATGGCTGGCCAGGTCGACAACATGACGGACCAGCAGCTCGCAGATATTGCAGCCTTCTACGACGCACAAGAGCGCACTGCGGGCACAACCGATCCTGATTTGGTGAAATTAGGTCGTAAGGTGTATCTCGCAGGTATTGCAGACAGAAAGGTAGCGGCTTGCTCGGGTTGCCACAGCCCTTCCGGGAAAGGCAATGGCCCAGGTGGCTACCCTGCGCTGGCGGGTCAGCACGCAGACTATGTTGCACAGCAGCTTGAAATGTTCCGTCTTGGCTACGAAGACGAGAGCGGGCGAACCAATGGTGGCGATAGCAAGATTATGCGTACCATTGCCTTCGGCTTGAGCGACCTTGAGATCAAGGCGGTCGCAAGTTATGTTGCGGGTCTACAGTAAGCGTCATTAGTAGACCAGTAACGGGCCGGGGGAATCATTATGTTGGGTTGGCTTCGCGTAGTAACGTTCGCAGCGGTGACTGCACTTTCGACAAGTGTGGCTGCACAAGAGCAATATCAGGAAGGCGTTCATTACGACCGGATTGAACCGGCCATCCACACGGGCATCAGCGACCGTGTTGTGGTAACCGAGTTCTTCTCTTACGGCTGTGGCCACTGTTACAACTTCGAGCCTTTACTCGAATCGTTTGAGTCTAGATTACCCGAGGGTGTTGTCGTTCAAAGAACCCCCGTCATCTGGAACAACAACCCAGGCATGAAGCTCCTCGCGAAAACCTACTACGCGGTTGAGGTGCTCGATGTGTTCGAGCCCGTCCATGGCGCTGTATTCAATACGATTCACCGCCAGCGTAAGCGCTTATCCAGCCCTGAAGCTGTTCGCGCTGTGTTTGTTGAAAACGGTGTTGACGCTAAAGATTTTGACCGGGCCTTTGGTTCGTTCGGTATCGATAGCATGGTGCGTCAAGCAGCGGCACGAACTGAGGGCGCTCGTGTGCAAGGTACGCCCTCACTCATGGTCAATGGAAAGTACCGCATCGATACACGGCAGGCGGGTAGCCAGGCGAACATGCTGAAAATAGCGGCTTTTCTCGCCGATAAAGAGCTCGCACGATTAGAGCGCGCTGCCAACGCGGCTGATTGAGTCTCACTAGCCAGTAGTTCCCGCTAGCTGAGCGGTATTTCCGTTCGGCTTATCACCTTTCTCAAAACAAAGCTCGAATGCACACCCGTGACACCGGGGATGCGGGTCAGCTTGCCTAACAGCACGGCTTCAAAGTGCTTCATGTCCTTAACGACGACACGTAACAGATAGTCCGCGCTCTGCCCGGTAACCACGGAGCAATCAATGACTTCGTCGTAAGTCGCTATTTCTGTCTCAAAGTTATCGAAGCGATCGGGCGTATGGCGATCCATAGAGATGCTGACGTGCGCCGTAAGGTCATAGCCCAACTTTTCCGGGTTCACGATGGCAACCTGACGCTCGATAAAGCCCTCGGTGACGAGTCGCTTAACCCGACGCGCACAAGGCGTGGGTGACAATCCCACTTTATCAGCGAGCTCAAGGTTGCTTAGGCTGGCGTCTTTCTGCAGCTCAGCGAGTAAGCGCAGGTCGGTTCGATCTAGATCATTAACATCAAGCATATCGACAATGTTAGCGTATTTCGCTCATAAAATGGCAAATTTGTAGTTATTCACCATTAATTAGTGCTGATATCAGCGATTTTGATCAAATTCCCTAAGCGCTGAGGCGTACAATTCCAAGGCTAAAGTTCACTTAATTGAGTTAGCTATGAATCATTCAGAGTTTGGGGCCTTTGATTATCGGAAGTACCCCAAGTATCAACCACTAAAGAAGGCCGACCGCCGGTGGCCCGATGCTGTGTTAACCAAGGCGCCTGAGTGGTGCAGTGTCGATTTGCGTGACGGGAATCAGGCCTTAATAGAGCCTATGACATCCGACAAGAAATTGCGGATGTGGGAGTTGTTGCTCGATCTAGGCTTTAAACAGATTGAAGTCGGCTTTCCCTCCGCTTCGTCACACGATTTTGATTTTCTAAGAAAGCTTATTGACGAGAACCGTATCCCTGATGATGTAACTGTTCAGGTGCTTACTCAGGCGCGCGAGGAGCTCATTGTAAAGACCTTTGAAGCGCTAAAGGGGTGTAAGCGCGCGGTACTTCATTTCTATAACAGCACTTCTACCGTTCAGCGTGATTTCGTATTTGGTTTAGACCGGAAAGGGATTACTGATATCGCGGTAAAGGGCGCAGAGCTCGTAAAATCTGCAGCCGCCAAGTACCCCGAGACCGAGTGGGTGTTTGAGTACAGCCCGGAGAGCTTTACCGGCACAGAAATGGATTTTGCCGTCGACGTTTGTAACGCTGTTATTGATGTCATCTCGCCAACACCTAATAACAAGATGATCATTAACTTGCCGGCGACCGTTGAAGTGAGCACGCCCAACGTTTATGCCGATCAGATTGAGTGGTTCTGTGACAACGTGAATCACAGAGAGTCGCTATTGATTTCGCTTCATACACACAACGATCGTGGCGGTGCTGTCGCGGCGAGTGAGCTGGGTCTTTTGGCCGGCGCCGATCGGATTGAAGGCACTTTGCTCGGGAACGGTGAACGGACCGGCAATATGGACATCGTGACCATGGCGATGAATCTATACAGCCAAGGCATCGACCCTCAACTCGATTTTTCGCACATGGATGAAATGATTGCCGTGTGTAAAGAGTGCACACAATTGCCGTTACATCCTCGGCACCCTTACGCGGGTGAGTTGGTATTCACAGCGTTTTCCGGGAGCCACCAGGATGCGATCAACAAGTGTCTAGCAAGGAGAGACGGCGAAAGCCTGTGGGAAGTTGCTTACCTGCCGATCGATCCGGCGGACATTGGCCGCAGCTATCAGGAAGTGATTCGTATCAATAGTCAGTCCGGTAAGGGCGGTGTTGCCTATGTGCTTAATCGTGACTACGGCCTAGACCTCCCTCGATGGCTTCAGGTGGATTTCAGTACATCGGTTCAGGCGCTGGCTGAACGATCGGAAACAGAAGTTCAATCGGATGATATCTATCAGTTATTTTTAGATACCTATTACCTTGATAATCCGAAGCTATCGGTGGGGAATTATCAGTTAGCTCGTGATGAAAGTGTCGACCATCTCAACGTTCGAATTGAGGGACTTATTGGCCCTGCCACGTTATCAGGTAAAGGCGCCGGCGTGGTGGGCGCATTCACTGATGCGATTTCAAGTCACACGGGACAAAAAATAATCGTGGTGGAGTACAGCGAACACACGCTGGGCTCAGACGGGGACGCTGAGGCTATTTGTTATGTCCAGCTCGCAATCGATGGCACACGTGTTTGTGGGGTGGGTCGCAGTACTGACATCGTGCACGCAACTATGTCCGCTATTTTGTCGGGTTTGCATCGATATACGGGATCTACGGTACGCGCAGCATAATCTATCGAGAGCAATTGACCGGCTGTGTTAAGGCGTACTTTTTGACTCGGATGCGCTATATTTTTGATCCTGTAAAGAAGACAACAGCCTCGGACATAGATTCTCAATGCGAAATCTCTTTACGAAAACCGCTAAAGAAGGCCCAGATTCTTATTACACGGCTGCTCAAAATTTGCCTTTGGATAGTGTTGAATTTCGTGACCTGACACGATCATCCGTACTTTATTTATCGACACTTATAACGGCTGGGGGCTTTTTAAATATTATTAATCGGGCAGAAGCACATGTCGAAGTGTGGTTTTCTCTGATCTTCGCCACAGCTACACTCTTTGTCGTCTGGCAGATACGTTCCACATCGCGGCACATGATGCCGAGCTTGCATTTATTGATGGCGATTATGGTCTTCAATATTAGCGTGCAGGTCGTACACGGTGTTGACTATCAATTGATGTGTGTCCTGCCGTTTTATTTAATTTGGATCGGGTTGTTACCTACGCTGGTCGTAGCGTTGGGCGGCGTAGCCGCAACTTCACTTACAGTAGCCTTGGCTCCGGAAAATCCTCTTATTCCAGAAAATGTAATGTTGGCGCTTACCTGCGGTATCGTCGTTCACTTTGCAAAAGAGAAGATACGTCAGCAAATGCAGCTAGCGTCGAGTGACCCCTTGACTGGTGCCTTGAATCGGCGCTACTTGATGACGCAGCTCGAGGCAATGCGTGCCGAGTTCGTTAGGACAAACCGCACTTCAAGTTTAGTTCTGATGGATGTCGATGGTCTAAAGGCTATTAATGATGTTTTCGGTCACAGCGCGGGTGATAGTGCCTTGAAGTCCCTTGTTAAAATAATTCGTGACCGTGTTCGTGGCTCGGACTCTTTGTTTCGTATCGGTGGGGATGAGTTTGCATTGATTCTCGCGGATGCGAAGACCCATGACGCATTGATAGTCTCAAACGACATTCGGCAACTGCTAAGGGAGCATTTATTGACCGGTAAGCTCGAGTTTTCGGTTTCCTTCGGCGTATGCTGTGTTGACGAAACCACCTCGCCAGACGATTGGCTTGAACGCACCGACGAGGCTCTTTACGAGGCAAAGAAGGGCGGTGGTGATGTTGCCCGAACGGCGGTCTGAATCTTGAGGACGAGCATTTCGAGTCAGCGATTGTTGGTGTTGTCGCTCGTTTGGGTGCTGGTCCTTAGCGGTTGTTCAGCAAATCGGTTCTTGTACAACAGAGCTGACACATTCGTGCGCTGGGCTATCGATGACTATGTCGATCTGACGACCGAGCAGCAAAAGCAGTTTGATTCGGACCTTGATGTGCTTCTCGACTGGCATCGACGCGACGAGTTACCGCTTTACAGAGAGTTTATCGTTTCCTCGTTGGACGCACTCGAGAGCGGCGTGACCATCGATGAAGCGGTTCTGATATCGGATGCCATTGACGAGGCAGCCAATCGGCTTCAAGTAAAGCTGGTTGATCTGCTGCTTGAGAGTGCAGAAGGCCTGACAGATGGCCAGATACAGGATTTTTTGGATGAGCTTGATCGTCAACAAGCGGAATACGCGCAGGAGCGTCTGGTTCGCGACGATATAGAATATGCTGACGATGCAGCGGATTCTTTGCGGCGTTTGGGCAAGCGGTTGCTCGGCAGATTAAATGACGATCAAAAGGCACTCATCCAGTCGCGTAGCACAGAACTGATGCGTATTGACCGCCTATGGTACGAGGATCGTTCTGTGTGGGGGGCGAAACTCCGAACCATACTCGAGAGCCGCTTACCCGGGTGGCAGACCGAAATTCGTGTGCTAGCGGATACGCGCTCCGAAGCAAGAACGCCAGCGTATGTCGCCGGTATCGAGCACAACGGCGACATCATTCTTGGGCTTTTGGTCGAGGTGATCAATGATCGAACGGAGCGTCAAGACAGGCGCATGCGCCGTTTTCTCGATGATCTCATTGCAGATATTGACGCGTTAACCACAGCCAACGCGGCCGACGCCCTAGTCGTCCAGCAGGGATAGATCTCTCACAGCACCCCTGTCCGCGCTGGTTACTGTTTTGGCGTAGAACTTGAGCGCAGGGCTTACTTTCCTTGGGCGGTTTTTTGCGGGCTTGAAGCCAAGAGCTGCTTGAGCGGTTCGTCGTTCGTTAAGTACGGCCTCATCAACCAGTACGTTAATGGCACGTTTTGGGATATCAATGAGGATTCTGTCGCCGTTCTCAACAAGCGCAATCGCCCCACCGGCCGCTGCTTCTGGAGAAACGTGACCAATGGATAAGCCGGATGTACCGCCAGAGAAGCGACCGTCGGTGATCAGCGCACAAGCTTTACCCAGCCCTTTGGATTTGATGTAGCTCGTCGGGTAGAGCATTTCCTGCATACCCGGACCGCCCCGAGGCCCCTCATAGCGCACAATGACCACATCACCCGCATGCACTCGATCCTCGAGAATATCGGCGACGGCGTCTTCCTGGCTCTCGCAGACGTGTGCTCTTCCTTCGAATACCAAGAGTTCATCTTCTACGCCGGCGGTTTTTACAACACAGCCGTCTTCGGCAATGTTTCCAAAGAGCACCGCTAAGCCACCTTCTTCAGAGTAGGCATTGTCGGCTGAGCGAATGCAGCCACCCTCTCGGTCCAGATCGAGCGTTGGCCAGCGCGTTGCCTGGCTGAATGCTTCTTGCGTCGGGATGCCCGCGGGACCTGCTTTGAAACGCTCGAGCGCCACCGCATTATCGGTGGTAGCAATATCCCAATGAGCGATCGCCTCGCCAATGCTAGGGCTGTGCACGGTGTGGCAGTCAGTATGCAGTTGGCCCGATCTTGCGAGCTCGCCTAAAATGGCCAGCACACCCCCCGCTCGGTGAACATCTTCCATGTGATACAGCGGGGTGCTGGGAGCGACTTTGCACAACTGAGGCACGTTACGGGAAAGCGCGTCGATATCAGCCATTGTGAAATCAAGCTCGGCTTCTTGCGCAGCGGCAAGCAAGTGCAAAATGGTGTTGGTTGAGCCGCCCATGGCAATGTCGAGACTCATGGCATTCTCAAACGCGGCGCGATTGGCAATGTTCCTAGGGAGGACACGGTCATCGTCCTCAACGTAGTAACGTCGCGTGAGTTCGACGACGAGTCGCCCCGCTTCAAGGAACAATGCTTTGCGATCGGCATGAGTAGCCAACAAGGAGCCGTTACCCGGCAGGCTCAGTCCAAGCGCTTCCGTGAGGCAATTCATCGAGTTGGCAGTGAACATGCCAGAACATGAACCACAGGTCGGGCAGGCGGATCGCTCGTAGGCTTCAACTTTAGCGTCGTCGGCACTACTGTCTGCCGCAATGACCATGGCGTCAACCAAGTCCAGCTTATGCTCGGACAGGGCTGTTTTTCCCGCTTCCATGGGGCCACCCGAGACAAAAACCACGGGTATGTTGAGGCGCATGGCCGCATTAAGCATACCGGGTGTGATCTTGTCGCAATTCGAAATGCACACCATGGCGTCGGCACAGTGTGCGTTCACCATGTACTCCACCGAGTCCGCAATGATGTCTCTGGAGGGCAAGCTATAGAGCATGCCGTCGTGGCCCATGGCAATGCCATCATCGACCGCAATGGTATTGAATTCTTTGGCGACACCGCCTGCGTTTTCAATTTCACGTGCAACCAACTGTCCCAGGTCTTTTAGATGGACGTGCCCGGGAACGAACTGCGTGAACGAGTTAACGACCGCAATGATGGGTTTTTCAAAGTCACCGTCTTTCATACCGGTTGCACGCCATAAGGCGCGTGCCCCTGCCATGTTGCGGCCGGCGGTGGATGTTCTCGAGCGATACTCAGGCATCAGCTATCTCCAGTAGATCACGCGCTGTAGACTACAGCGCGCGAACAAGAATTTTTGAATTTCGGTCTATTTTGGCTTTCTGTTTCTCTGATTCAGGCAGCGCTTCCGGTGATGACATGGTGAAGCCAAGCTCCTGGAACCAATGCCCGGTTTGTGTTGTACGCACATAAACGCGTTCAAGCTCGGCTTGTTTTGCAGCATCGATGAGCGCTGCAACGAGCCGCTCACCGTGTCCCGAATCTCTGTAATCCGGATGGGTAGCAACACTTGCGATTTCCGCGATGTTGGCCGCAGGGTTATCCAGTAAGGCAGCACAGGCGATAACCCGACTGTCTTTTGTAATAACAGTGAATTTACCAAGGCTGCGCTCGATCTCTTCATTGGATCTCTCTGCAAGAACACCTGACTGCTGTAACGGCCGGATGAGCTCTAGTACGCCCGCCAAGTCATGTGCCTCGGCGCCTTTGATTTGCTCGTATTCGTCGGGCGATATCAACGTGCCAATACCATCGTGCGTGTAAAGCTCTTTAAGCAGGCCGCCGTCGAGTGCGTAGCTAATGAGGTGGGATCGAGGTACGCCCGAATCACAGGCGTCACACGCCAGCATAAGTGCCTCCTTTTGTCCCCGGTCAGCGGCTTCGAGTAATTGGCGAGCGGCATCAACCGTCAGTTGCCGCTGCAGTTTCCCGTCCGCGCTTTTGATGCCATCGAAGTCTGACATGATGATTAACTTGTCCGCGCCTAGGCTCCGGCTGACCGCCCCCATGACGTCCAGTGCATCGAGTGTGAACACTTCTCCAGCAGGGGAATGACCCAGCGTAGAGATCAGACAGATGGCGGCGCCATCTAATGCGTGGGTCATGCCAGCAACGTCAACATGGCGAACCAAACCACGACCTGATCGGTCCACACCGTTGATGACACCTAAGGGCCGGGCTGTAATGAAGTTACCCGAAATCACTCTGAGTCGCGCATTGTGCAGCGGTGAGTTGGGCAGTCCCATCGAAAACATCTGCTCAATATGGGTGCGTTCTGCCAACGTATCTGCCACTGCCTGATTCACGGCCATGGGCGCTAATGGTTCGGAATTAAAGGTGTTTTGCTCGTGAACCACCACCAACCGCACACCGAGCGAATGCATGAGCGCGAGGTCGTGCACCACATTGATAAAATTCTCGTCGCTGGCAGCACCGCAGCGAAGCCCCACGACAACAGTGGTCCCTCGGTGCGAATTAATGTAGGGCGCGGTGTGCCGAAACCAATCAATGGTGTCTGTCGAATCTGTCACGATCGCTGTCCTCAGCCCAGCACGACGCGAAGGATGCTAAACCCCCGCTGTAAAAACAGATTGATTCGCGTGCTAGCTGCAAGCATTTCCATTAAAAAATTCCGTGACAGGGCAGTACCCTGAGAGTCATTGCGTGGCTGGTATCGCGGTAAAACCGCTGTGTTGCACCGGTTTGCGAGTATATTAGGAGTTTGAAATGGTTCATACCCTAGGCAAATGCCTTTGCTGGATCGATTAGCAGACAGTGTTTACGGGGATTTGGCCATTATGGAGCGAAAACCGTGAGAGGAAAGTCGTTTAGTTGATGGTCGTCGAGGATCAAATTCAGTTGATGAGTCAGCGGATGGGTGCGCAGCGATTCGAGAGGCTGATCTCCAGACTCGACGATTGCGGTACAGCAGGTGACGCACGGCGGTTATTAGGCAGCAGTGAATTTTTTAGGGGCTTGGTAGAGCGGCAAATCGACTGGGTTGAGAGCGACGCAAAGCTCGAAGCGAGCACGATTGATTACATTACCGCGGCGCACGAGCGCTCGGCCGCGACGCTGCAGCCCACGGAGGCCACGCTAACGTCATCCCTCCGAGTGCTGAGACAGCGGGCGATGCTGCATATTCTATGGCGCAGTTTTACGCAGAAGGCCACGGGTCTCGATGAAACGCTCGTTGCGATGAGTGATCTGGCGGACTTTGTGATTCGGGAGGCTGCCCAGTTTGCACAAGCTCAGGTGGGCGCTCGTTTCGGAAAGCCAATCGGCGAGGAATCGCAAACCCATCAGCATCTCATTGTCGTCGGTATGGGCAAGCTGGGCGGACGTGAACTGAACTTGTCATCCGACATCGACATCATTTTTGTGTATGACGAGCCAGGCGTTACCGAGGGTGGACGCTCCAGCACCAGCAATCAGGAGTTCTTTACGCGAGTTGCTCAGTTGGTGATTAAGCTGATCGATAGCGTAACGCACGAAGGCCGTGTGTTCAGGGTCGATACCCGGCTGCGCCCGTTTGGAGATAGCGGAGCACTGGTCGCCAGTTATCCGTCATTGGAGAATTACTATCAGCAACACGGACGCGACTGGGAGCGATATGCGCTACTGAAGTCGCGCTGTATCACCGGACCCTCTGAGCAAACACGGGCGTTTCAGCAGTTGGCACGGCGATTTGTTTATCGGCGCTATACCGACTTTAGTGTCATCGAGGGCTTGCGTGATATGAAGGCGCTCATTGATGCCGAGCGCGTATCGAAGGATCTAGCGAGTGACGTTAAGCGCGGTCCAGGTGGCATTCGTGAAGCGGAGTTTGTTGTCCAATCACATCAGCTGACACACGGTGGCCGAATTCCAGCGATTCAAACGATTAATTTTCAAACATCGGCCCTGGCGCTCGCCAAAGAGCAGTGTGTGCCGCAACCAGTCGTATCGACACTGACTAGCGCCTACCGTCATCTTCGACAGGTGGAACATGGCATTCAAGCACTGCGCGACGAGCAAATCCATGCGATACCTGAAGCTAGCGATGCCCAAGAAAACCTTCGGCGTTTATTGGGTTGCGGTTCATGGGCTGAACTTAGGGACCAGACTGAAGTGCACCGCACTGCGATTGCTACTGAATTCGACGCGTTATTGAACGAGCCAGGCTATGAGACGCGACTGATTGTTGGCATTGACTCAGATGCGCCGTCGCTCGATATGTCGGTCGTAATGGGGCTCTCGCTCGATCGTGAGGGCGAGATTGTGGCGGTAGTCTCGGACTTTATTGCTCAGACACGATTTCGTGTCCTTGACCCGGAGGGCGTCCGACGCCTCCAGAAGGTGTTGCCACTTATTTTGAAAGCGGTGGACGACCAGGACGATGTCGAGCCGGTGCTGAAGCGATTGCTGTCAATTGTCACCGCGGTCTTGAAACGTAGCGCCTATCTGGTTCTCCTCGGCGAAAACCCGCTTGCCTTAGCACGCCTGGTTAATTTGGTGAGTCGGAGTGAGCCCATTACGCAGAAGCTGCTCGACTCACCGGAGTTACTCGACGAACTGTTGTTTCCAGAGCGCTTACTCAGTATTCCCAGCAAAGACGAGATCAGGGATCTGCTGAACTCTACGCTTGAGCACATCGACCCCGATGACCTTGAGAGCGCCATGCAGCTTCTCAGGCGGTTTAAAGAAACGATCGTATTTCGTGTCGCTTGCAGCGAACTAGAGGGCGCGATCTCGCTGATGAAAGTCAGTGACAACCTGAGCTTTTTGGCCGAGGTGATCGTCGAGCGAGCTGTGGCTATTGCCTACGGTCAGTTGGTTGAGAGGCATGGTGAGCCGAGCGGTGATGCTGGGTTCTGCGTCATGGCCTACGGTAAGTTGGGTGGTCTTGAACTGAGCTACGAATCAGATTTGGATTTGGTGTTCGTCTCTGCGGGAGACAACGGCACTACCGCAGGCGCGAAGCCCATTGATAATCAACGCTTCTTCACCCGCTTGGCACAGCGAGTAATTCACATCTTATCGACCAACATGATGGGTGGCCGCCTGTATGAGGTCGATTTGAGGCTAAGACCTAATGGTGACTCAGGCCTTGTCGTTACCTCGCTTCAGGCGTTGGAGCGTTATTTAAAGCACGATGCATGGACTTGGGAGCATCAGGCTTTAGTGAGGGCGCGTGTTGTCGCCGGCGGGTCGGAACTCGTTACACAGGTCGAGGCCCTGAGGGTGGAGGTATTATCGACAGGCCGTGACGATGTGTCGCTCGCCGATGATGTAACAGCGATGCGGCAGAAAATGCGGGACCATTCGCCGGCTGTTGGTGATGTGTCGCATCGAGTCGCACTGAAATACGGGCGCGGCGGTATTGTCGATATCGAATTTGTGGTCCAATACCTTGTGCTTAAACATGCAGCGCTGTATCCCAATGTTGGACGCTGGTCAGACGTGGTCCGGATACTCGAAGCCCTCGAAGCCTGCGAGATTTTAGGTTCAAGTGACGCAAATAGCCTAAAGGAAGCGTATCTAGGCTTGCGATCGTCAGTGCATCGGGCTGCGGTATCGAACGCATCTGACAGTGACTCGGTTGAAACCGATGAATTAATGAAGCAGGCCAGTGCGGTGTGCACGCGTTTGCTGCCGAATTTGTAATAACTCGCGAGCCATCCGCGAGAGGTGAATAAGGAATAATTATGGACCTGTCTAAGCTGACCGGATCTATCTGGCTCGACGGCGAGCTCGTCCCTTGGGAAGAGGCCAAAGTACATGTGTTAACGCACACCTTTCACTACGGCCTTGGCGTCTTTGAGGGCGTGAGGGCCTACGCCACCAAGGGCGATGGCACCTGTATCTTTCGGTTAAATGAACACACAGACCGACTGTTCCGATCTGCAAAAATTTTGCAGATGGATATGCCTTACGACAAGGACACCCTGAACGAAGCGCAGCGCGAGGTGGTTCGCGTCAATGGTTTAGACGAGGCGTATCTTAGGCCCATGTGCTTTCTCGGCTCAGAGGGCATGGGACTTCGTGCGGATAACCTAAAAACCCACGTTATGGTAGCCGCCTGGTCCTGGCCTTCGTACATGGATCCAGAGGCCCGAGATCGCGGTATTCGGGTGCGCACCTCGAGCTACACGCGACATCACGTGAACATCACCATGTGCAAGGCAAAGGCAAACGGTAACTACATAAACTCTATTTTGGCCCTGCGCGAAGCGCTTGACGCAGGCTGTGAAGAAGCGCTTCTTCTGGATAATGAGGGCTACGTGGCTGAAGGCAGTGGCGAGAATGTCTTTATAGTGCGAGACGGGGCGATTTATACGCCTGAACTGACCTCCTGTTTAGAGGGCATTACGCGCGACAGTATCTTCAGAATTGCGGCTGATCTTGGCTATCAGATTAAGGAACGCAGAATTACTCGTGATGAGGTGTATGTGGCTGATGAGGCGTTCTTTACGGGCACTGCGGCCGAGGTAGTCCCCATCCGCGAGCTCGATGGCCGGGCAATTGGTTCCGGTAGCCGTGGCCCTCTGACAGAGCAACTGCAATCGATTTATTTCGATACGGTTCGCGGTCGCGAGTCACAATATGGAGCGTGGCTAACACCGGTGAGTTAACACCAAAATAAAGGGGGGTCGTGATGGGGGCATCTACGGGCAAACTGGCGAGTGAGCGGTTCTTTCGGTCCTGGTCTTGTGAAGACACCGCAAAGGGCGTCGTACTTATCAGCCACGGGCTGGGCGAGCACTCGGGACGTTACAATCACGTAGCGCAAGCGCTTACGGCAAACCACCTCCACGTTTATGCACTCGATCATATCGGGCATGGACAGTCCCCCGGGAAGCGCGCGTTTATTGAGTCATTCAGTGATCTTACCGCCGGGGTGGCTGAGCTGAGATCCCATATTGCGTCCGAGCACCCCGATCTACCGGTGGTGCTAATTGGCCACAGTATGGGAGGGCTTATCGCCGCACGAACCGTACTCGATGCAGCGACCGACTATCAGACCGTCATACTGACAGGGCCACTGCTAGGCGTGCCAACGCCACCACCGGCATGGCAGACCTGGTTACTGAGGACATTGAGCGCCCTATTCCCTGCGGCCAAAGCTCTGGAGATTGACGCAAGCGCCGTCTCTCGTGATCAGGCAGTGGTCGATGATTATGTCGCTGATCCACTGGTTCATCATGAGAACATCCCTGCCCGAACCGTGGTGTCTCTATTCGACGAGGCGAGTGTCGTTCTGGGACGAGCAAGTGAAATTTCTCTGCCAACGTTATTGTTGCACGGTGAGGAAGATGTCCTGACATCCGTACCGGCGTCGCGCCAGTTTATGGCTGATTTGAGTGCGACTGATAAGCACATCACGGTCTATCCGGGCATGTATCACGAGTTGTTCAACGAGCCCGAGAAAGAAGACATTATTCGCACCTGTCTGGATTGGATAGCCGCCCGCTTATAAGTGGGTTCGTTCACTCAATGGTTTTGTTGACGCCAGTCCGCGGTTGTCCGCGTCACACCCTATTGGCATACTCCCTGCCAACTTCTGGGTGCCCACAGTGAATTCGCAAGCTTCCCCCACATTGATGTCGCAGATGTCCGTGGCGCCTGATGCGCCGCTCAACATTGCACTTTTGGGCTATCGATCTGCCCCGCATTCGGGTGGACAGGGCATCTACCTGAAATACCTTTCCCGCTCATTGGCTCGGAGGGGTCACAAGGTGACCGTGATCTCGGGCCCTCCCTACCCTCAGCTCGATCCGGAAGTCACACTGGTTCGTTTACCCAGCCTGGATTTGTATGAGCACGGCTTAAGGTCCATACGCCCGATACAACTGCTATCGCGGCTAGAGCGCATCGAATGGTTTAGTAAGTTGACCGGCGGTTTCGCCGAGCCTTACACCTTTGGTGAGCGTGTGAAGCGCTGGTTCATAGGACGGGAATCTGAGTTCGATATCATTCACGATAACCAGACGATTGCTGACGGAATTCTTAGCTTACAGCATCGTGGGCTGCCCCTGGTTACCACCATTCATCATCCCATCACCAAAGATTACCGAGTAGCCCTTGCCGCTGAGCCACGCTGGTACATGCGGCTTTTGATTCATCGCTGGCACAGTTTTTTGCGCATGCAAAAACGCGTGGCACCCCAGTTACAATCGGTCGTCACGGTTTCTGGCGCCTCGGCGACGGACATTAGTGTCGACTTTAATGTTGATCGCTCGGCGATTTCGGTGATGCATCTTGGCGTCGATACTGAGCTATTCAGACCGCTCCCTGAAACGGAACGTGAGCCGCATCGATTGATGACCACAGCATCTGCCGACGCACCACTTAAAGGGTTAGCAGTATTACTGCGTGCCATCGCATCCCTGCGATCGAGTTATCCTGATGTTCGGCTAACGCTGGTGGGCCGGCCAAAGCCCGGGGGCGATACGGAAAAGCTGATCGCATCGCTAGGGCTCGGGGATGTGGTGGAGAGTTGCAAAGGCATCAGTCACGAGGAAATGGTCCAAAAATATGCGAGTGCCTCGGTTGCCGTGGTGCCCTCTATTTACGAGGGTTTTGGTTTGCCAGCCGTTGAGGCAATGGCATGCGGTGTGCCGTTGGTGTCCACTGATGGAGGCGCGCTCGCTGAAGTGGTTGAGGATGCCGGTCTGGTAGTTCCCGCGGGTGACAGCGAAGCGCTCGCGGCGGCCATTCGCCAACTGTTTGAGGATGATCAGCTTCGAGACGACTATGCCTCGCGTGGCTTGTCGCGAGCGGAGCAGCACTTTTGTTGGAACCGTTGCGCTGAAAGAATGGAAGCCTACTATCGGGAGCGTATCGCCGCATGCTGACGGTGGATTTCGATTACTTCGACCTTCAGCCGGGACATGTCTGCGTCGATTTGGGATGTGGTGAGGGACGTCATTCATTGACGGCCTATCTTCAGGATGATGTGACGGTAATAGGCCTCGATTTATCGCATCAGGACTTGAAGACGGCACGGTCACGTATTGCTGATATGGCGAGTTATAGCCCAAAGGGCTCGGTGGATTTTGCTCAGGCAAATGGCTTGTCACTTCCTCTGGCAGATCACTCAGTCGATCGGCTTATTTGCTCAGAGGTGCTCGAGCACATTCCTAACTACATTGGGTTTCTAGAAGAGATTGATCGCGTGTTAAAGCCAGACGGGCGACTCTGTATCAGTGTGCCGCGAAGCTGGCCGGAGCGGGTGTGTTGGTGGCTTTGCGACGCTTATCGACGAACGCCAGGTGGGCATATTCGAATTTTCAATGCCTCGCACCTCAGTCGTGAAGTTGAGCGTTACACACTAGCCGAGACGCGTCGCCATGGCGCACACGCGCTTCATGTGCCCTATTGGTGGCTGAAGTGCCTGTTTTGGCATGCGAAAACCGAGCCCTTTATTCTCAAGTGGTATCACCGGTTCTTAGTCTGGGATCTGATGAAGCGCCCATGGCTAACCCGCGCGATTGAGGCGATGACCAATTCTTGGATGGGGAAAAGCGTCGTGTTGTATTTTGATCGGTCAGAAAAGCATTAGGATTAGGACATGACTCATAGCACCCCTGCTCCCTTTGCTTACCCTGCTGAAGCTTTGCGTCCGACAGTGGATTACCTACTGGCATCGCAGCGAGAGAATGGCGAGATCCCCTGGTTTGACGGTGGACACACCGACCCCTGGAATCACACCGAGGCTGCAATGGGCCTCAGTATTGCCGGAGAATTCGCCGCCGCCGAGCGTGCCTATGACTGGCTTGTTAGCGAGCAGCTAGACGATGGCAGTTGGTGGGCGTCTTACGTTAATGGCAAACCAGCCAATGTCACCCGGCGCGAAACCAATTACGTCGCCTACATTGCTACGGGCCTATGGCACCACTATTTGATTAGCGAAGATCGAGCGTTCCTTGAGCGACTGTTTCCGACTGTGGAGCGGGCGATTGATTTTGTCGTGTCGATGCAGTCGGAGCACGGTGAGGTGGCCTGGGCTTGCGATACCTCCGGTGAAGCGATGGACGATGCGCTTGTGACGGGGAGTAGCTCGGTCTATAAGTCGCTCGAGTGTGCGCTGCACATCGCAAGAACAGTCGGTGTCCTAAAGCCCCAGTGGCGTGAAGCAAGACGAAAGCTCGGTACGGCGCTACGACACCGGCCCGAGCGGTTTGACCGAAACTGGGAGAGTAAGGCGCGCTATGCAATGGACTGGTTTTATCCTGTCCTTGCAGGTGTTTTTCAGGGTGAGCAGGGGCTCGAACGAATCAATGCGCGCTGGCATGAATTTGTGGAGCCCGGCTTGGGCTGTCGGTGTGAGAATCATCAGCCCTGGGTCACGGTGGCCGAGTCCTGTGAATTAACCATGGCGCTTCTCAGCGTGGGCGATGTGGCTAGGGCTCAGACACTCTTTGACGGTTTATGGCAATGGCGCGACGAGGCGGGCGTTTTCTGGACTGGGTACCAGTTTGAAGAAGACGTCTTATGGCCGTTAGAGAAGCCGACTTGGACCTCCGGAGCCGTGTTATTGGCAGCGGATGCTTTGAGCCAGTACACGACAGCCAGCCGGCTGTTTACCGAGGTTGATAGCAGGGAGCAGCCCAAGCTTGAACGACTTCATCGCCAAGCTTAGTGTTTATCAGTTACGGGAGTTACAGTCGCTTTAGGGCCCGTAGACTCTGAAACGAGCCCACTTCTTCAAAAAGTCCTGACTGTTTCGCAAGTTGCCATATGGCATGAGGCGCCTGACCCCCGTCGGCTGCATTGACGAAGACATCATGGATGACGAGCAGCCCACCGCGCAGCAGATGCGATGACCAGCCCCGGTAGTCGGCAAGCGCCGCATCCAAACTGTGCCCACCGTCGATAAATAAAAAGCCTAGGGGTGTTGTCCAATGGCGAGCGGCCGTTGTCGATGGTGCAACGAGCGGAATAACAACATCCTCGGCCTGATAACGTTTGAGGTTGCGTCTGAATTCGGGGAGTGAATCGAAATTTCCTTGATTATCCGTCAGGGAATCATCGTGAAAAAACTCCCCTACTTGGTGCTCCTCACTCCCGCGATGATGGTCTACCGCAAAGACAACTGTCTTGGCTTCACGCGCGACGCTTGCCAGGTGCAGCGTAGACAGGCCGCAATAACTACCGATTTCCAAGAGCGGGCCCACCTGAGCGCCGAGTGTCGCCCACTGGCGCAGTTTTTCGGCTTCCTCAGTGGGAAGGAAGCCCTTCACATCCTCAAACTCGGTCGTTGCCATGGTAGGCTCCACCCAAAAGCGTCAGTATATGACGTATCACACCAATCCTCGTAGCATCGACCTTATGGCGCGCCCTCTTTACAACTTGCTTATTACGGTTTTGACGCCGTTATTTGTGCTGCGCCTGTTCTATAAAAGCCTGCGTGAGCCGCACTATCGGCGTCAGTGGTGGCGGCGTTTTGCCCTGGGTCTGCCAGCACGAACGCGTCCGGGCGATGGGCTCATCTGGGTGCATGCGGTTTCAGTTGGTGAACTACTCGCCGTCGCGCCGCTGATCGAGCGCCTGCTGACCGAGTGGCCCGATAAGGCCGTTTTGGTGACCAATACAACGCCCACCGGTTCAGCGCAGACGCAAAAGTTATTCGGGGACCGAGTTGAACACACCTGGTTTCCTTTTGATGCACCACTGGTCACGGGTGCATTTATACGCCACTGGGATCCACAACTCATCGTCATGGTGGAGACCGAGATCTGGCCGAATCTGCTGACGTCCGCAAAGGATCATTCGGTGCCCGTCGCACTGGTCAATGCCCGGCTTTCAGCGCGCTCTGCAAGGGGCTATGCCCGCCTTGGTAGCCTAACTACTCGTGCACTCAATGAATTTGATTTGATTGCCTGTCAATCAAAGTCAGATTTCAGGCGATTTCGGAAGATTGGCGCTGACCCGGCAAAGATGCAGGTGGTGGGGAGCATCAAATTTGACATTGACCTCGCTGCGCGCCGTGTGCAGCTCGAGGAGATTCGCGACCAGCTGGGTGAGGTCATACGCTCTCGTCCACTGTGGGCGGCGGCGAGCACGCACCCCGGCGAAGAGCAGTTGGTGATCAAGGCCTACCTCGCACTGCGCGAGCGAGGCCTAAGCACGCGATTGATGCTAGCCCCGCGACATCCCAACCGCACTCCTGAGATAACCAAGTTGCTTGAGAGTTATGGTTTGCAGCATCAGAGGCGCAGCGAGCATCGGAGGCTGACTGACAGCACGGATGTCCTGCTCATTGATACGCTGGGGGAGCTTAGTGCGTTCCTAGGCCTGGCCGATGCAGCATTCATTGGTGGTAGTTTGGTGCCGCGTGGTGGGCATAACCCCATTGAGGCGGCGGCCTGGGGGTGCGCTGTCATTACCGGTCCTCACGTCATTAACTTTGCCACGATTGTTCGAGACATGGAGCGCGGTGGCGCTATCCGTGTGGTGAAGGATGAAGACGAGCTCGCGAGCAGACTGGCGAGCGTATGGACCGAGTCAGTGGATGGCGATGACGCGCAGGTGGCGCGACGCTTTATCGAGACGCGGCGGGGAGCGACCCGCCGTCAGCTCGATTTGTTGAAGACCTTGGTGGCCTAGCTTTCCTCAGAGGCCGTCGGTGCCGCGGGCTCAATCAGGAAAGATTCAAGCGCAGCGATGTCCTCGGGTGACAAGGTGCCTGCATTTTCTTTGAGTCGCATGCTGTTGAGGACGTAGTCGTAGCGACTATTGGCATAGTCGCGCTGCGCTGCAAACACGGCGTTCTGAGCATTCAATACGTCGACAATATTACGCGTGCCCACTTCGTAGCCTGCGACGGTCGCGTCGAGCGCGCTCTGTGTCGACTTGATGGCTTGCTTGCGTGCCTTAACGCGCGCCACGTCCGAGGTCACCGTCATGTGAAGTGAGCGCGATGCAGTCACCGTGTTACGCGTCAAGTTGATTCGATTTTCACGCGCGGCATTAAATTGCTCTGCCGCTCTTCTTCGATTCGCACTGACTGCACCACCGGCGTACAAGGGCATGTCGAGACGAATCTGGAATGACTCGTTTTCACCGTCAGAACGCGGCGGTAGGTTAAACGCATTAGGTGGTGTGACACGGCCCGTTGTTTCGCTCTCGGAATAACCGATTTGCGCACTGACGGTTGGCGCATGACCCATTTGCCGCGATTTTGCAGTTTGTCGTGCGGCCTCCTCAGCAAAACGCACAGCCGCGAGCTCAAAATTGTTGGCAAGCGCGAAGTCGACCCAGGCAGCTCGGTCTGATGGTGTTGGCGCTTCAGGTGTGAACTCATCGCTCAAGAGC
>Ga0181573_10000759_pt1 | contig 33391 bp, 23 predicted proteins | sample 101ome_25_FD_148643 | JGI IMG/M metagenome (GOLD analysis project Ga0181573, IMG submission 148643) | Coastal salt marsh microbial communities from the Groves Creek Marsh, Skidaway Island, Georgia - 101409BT metaG (spades assembly) | ecosystem: Environmental > Aquatic > Marine > Intertidal zone...
GGGGGGGGGCGGTGCGGGGGGGGGGCTGGGGGGCGTCGAGCGACTGGCAGCGAGCCCTTGTGGGCGGTGGCTGGCATCGGCTGGGCACAATGTAAGGGTGCTCATATGGGACGTTGGGGCCCTGCACCTGGGCGGGGAGGGGGATGGTGGCGAGGAGGGCGACGGCGCTCGCGGCGGCGGCAATGCCAGAACTGGCTTGGCTGCCGATGCCGCTGGTGGCTCGGACGACGACGATTCGGACGACGACTCGGACGACGACAGGACCGGGCGTCGTCGCAAAAAGCGCAAGCGCAAAAAGGGGGGAGCACGGCTGCCGTCGGTGGCTGACGAGAAGAAGCGGCAGGAGCGGGACTTTCTGTCGGGGTTTGGGGAGTAGAGTGAGGGACACAGAGTCGACGAAAGAACGCAACGGAGCCGATGGTGGAGACGAGCGAAGTAGGTTGGAGCAAAAGAACCGCCACCCAGCGCCTCTTCATCATTTGCGTTCTATTTGGCGCCAGCTCCAGGCGGCGAGGGCAACCTGCGCGAACCCAAGGCCGATGAGGATGGCGGCCGACGCCGATGCTGACGGCCCGGTGCCGGCGCCCGCAAGGGCGGCGGCGACAAGGGCGGGGGCTGAGGCGCAGAACAGACCACCCACCGTCGGCCGGCCACCACTCTTAAGCCCCTCGACCTCATCGGGCGGTCGCCACGCCTCCCACGCCGCTGCTCCCCCCATTCGCACTGCCGAAAGGCCCGCGCACCCGAGGGCCAACGGCGCGAGCAGCGAGGGTTCCCCACTAGTCCTCCCCGCGGTCCACCCCGCCGCCGCCGCTCCGAGACCGCCGGGCGCGGCCAGGGCCGCCGCTGCCGGGGCCAGGCCGGAGACCACTCCTGCCCACGCCTGCCCCGTGCCCACGGCGACTGCCAGGCCAAGGCGCCCCCGGGGCGGCAGCGGCGGGACCCCCGGAGAAGGAGGGGAGTCGCCCGGTCGGGCCAGCAGCGAGCCCACGCTGCGGGGCGACAGCAAGCGCTGCTGCAGTGCCCACCGGCCGATCTCGGCGACCACGGCGCGGGTGACGAGTGCAGCCGTCGCGGCGCCGCGGCCCGCGGGCGGGGAGAGGCGGGGGCTGAGGGGGAGTAGGATGGCAGCGACGACTGCGGAAAGGGACGATGCACGCGGGCGTCGGGGCGACATATCTCCTCCAAACCCGCCCATTCAAACCCACCGACCCCCCTCGCCGATGTCGAGACCGAGGTACCAGGTGGCGCTGACGATGGCGACGATGGGGAGGTGCCCCTCGGATGCGAGCGCGGCCGAGGTGAGCGCGGTAGGCGACAGGGCCAGCACGAGGGCCGAGACGAGGCCGGCCGGGGGGAGATCAGGCGACGCGCATGACATCTGTCTCCGCCCGATGGCGGGCCGAGGGTCGAGGGGCAGAGAGGGCTGAGGGGCTGAGGGCCGGCACGGCACCCACGCGCGCGAGCGCGGGAGACTAGAGCGCTTCCTGCGCTGCTTATTTTGTCCGGCCTGGATGCACGTCGAGTCAAGTTTGTACCTCGTTCGTTGCTAATCACATTCCCACCGCCTCCTGGGGCGCGTTACGCTCTTGGCCTTCGTCACCAGCGCGACCAACCGCAATGGCGAGTCCGCTGAACCCACGCGCAGCCCACAGCCCTCTGTCGGCCGCCGCCGCCGTCCCGGCCGCTCCACGGCGAACGACATAGTGCGCCTCGTGACCTCTTATCGCTTTCAACGGCCGGGAAACAGTTCGAGCGGTTTTCGGCCCCCGCAATGTGGCACTGAAACGCCACGCCGCCTCGACGCGGCGGTCGGCGAGGCTCCCGGCGCCTCGCTTCCTGCTCCCGGCTCTCGCCGTGACACTCGCGGGCGATAGTGGCCCAAGTTGGACGGCGCCGCGCGACGTCGGATCACGAACGACGTCGGCGGCGTAACAGGCCGCCGGCCCCTCTCCGACCCTTCGCGGCTCGCTGGGGCCTCTTACTCTCTCGTCGCGTGTTCTCGACGATCTCCTGATCTACCTCTGCTCTCTCCGGCCCGGTGGCAAACGCCGCCCCCGATGTCGGATGGACGGCTCCCCTCCCGCCTCGGCGCCGCCCGCCCGCCGGTCTTCGACGGCCCCGCTCCCCGCTTGGCCGCGTCATCTAGCCAACCCCCCCCCCCCGCGCCCCCCCCCCCCCCCTGCGTCCTCGCGCCATCCCCCCCCCACCCGCCCGCAGGAGCAGCCGGTCAAGCTCGCCATCGTGATGAAGGTGGTCGGCCGCACGGGCAGCCGCGGTCAGGTTACGCAGGTGCGGGTCAAGTTCCTCGACGACCAGAACCGCCTCATCATGCGCAACGTCAAGGGGCCCGTGCGCGAGGGGGACATCCTGTCGCTGATGGAGTCGGAGCGCGAGGCGCGTCGTCTGCGGTAGATGGTTGATGGATGGGGGGGGGCAGCATCTCAACTGTTCCGCGAGACCCTGCCCCGTCGCGTCGTCCCCGCGCGGCATCGTCCGGTCGCGCGCGCTCGGCTCGGCCCGCCACACCTCGGGGTCTCGGGGCTACGTCGCGACGCGGGCTCGCCGTCGCCCTCGCAGTTGCCCTCTTCCTCGACTCCCCTCCCCCCATCCCCTGTCAGTCAACCAGGGGCGGTAAGGTCGAAGCAGCGGGGACCGAGCGGCCACCATGCCCCCGAAGAAGAAGGAGGAGGTTGCGGACGAGGTCCGGCTCGGCAAGTTCAAGAGCCACTTGAAGGCGAGCAGTGCGGCGAAGAGGGGCTGCGGCGCGGCGAAATGGGATAGATGGGCGCGTCTTGCGCGGCGGCGCGACCATCAACGCTGCCCGACTCTACCGCAGATGGGTATCGTGGGCCTCCCGAACGTCGGAAAGTCCACACTGTTCAACACGCTCTCGAAGCGGGGCATCCCGGCTGAGGCGAGCGACGGTGGGAACGGCGGCCAGCCCCCCGGTGGCGCGCTGGGGACACGGGCGCGCGCTTCCGGCTGAGGGAAGGTCAGATCCTTGCTGAAATTCGGGGTGTCGCCGGCGCCGGGGCTCCAGATCCGCCGCCCTTTCTCGTCTCGTCTCCGCCGCGCCTAGGCGAACGAACGGCGGCCTCTGTGCGCCGCTTCCCCGCTGTCCGCCCGCGCGCCGGCCCATCGTCCGAGACGATCTTTCCCCTCATCCCGACCCACCCATTCGTCGAGGAACCGGCGGGACCGCCCGACGGCCGCCCCGCCCGTGGACCCCGCCGTGTGACGCCGCCCTCCACCTCCGCCGTGCCCTGCCGAACCCCCTTACCCCCTCGCCATCCCCCAGAACTTCCCCTTTTGCACCATCGACCCCAACGAGGCGCGCGTCAACATTCCCGACGAGCGGTTCGAGTGGTTGGTGGAGGTCACCAAGACGAAAAGCGAGATCCCTGCTGCGTTGGAAATCTGGGACATCGCGGGACTGGTTAAGGGAGCGGCCGAAGGAGCCGGGCTCGGCAACGCCTTTTTGTCCAACATTAGCGCTGTCGACGGCATCTATCACGTGTGTCGGGCCTTCGAGTCGACCGACGTCGTCCACGTGGAGGACCGGGTGGATCCGGTGGAGGACCTGGCCATCATTGGGGCCGAGCTGCGGGCGAAGGACATCGAGCGGTGTGAGAAGCAGTTCGAGTCGTTGTCCAAGCTCGTCGGTCGGGGCCAGACAAAGGAGCAGAAGGAGGCCCAGGCCGCGTGCGAGGCTGCGTTGGCGTGCTTAAAGTCGGGTAAGGACATTCGACTCAAAAAGGACTGGACGACCAAGGAGGTGGAATGGCTCAACGAGACGATGCTCCTCACCGCCAAGCCGGTCGTCTATCTGGTTAACGTGTCGCAGAAGGACTTCCTTCGGAAGAGGAACAAGTGGCTGCCCAAGCTGCACGCTTGGATTCAGGAGAACTCCGGGGGAGAGCCGATGATTCCCTTTTCGGGTGAGCTGGAGGGGCAGATAGTCGACATGCCCGAGGACGAGGCCAAGGCCCTCTTCTCTGCTGCGGCAAAGGAGGGCGAGGCACCGATGACTTCCGTCCTCCCCAAGATCATCCGTACCGGCTTCACCTCTCTCCACCTTATCTATTACTTCACCGCGGGGGAGAAGGAGGTGCGGTGCTGGACCATCCCCAAGGGCTTCAAGGCGCCCCAGGCCGCCGGCGCCATCCATGGCGACTTCGAGCGTGGCTTCATCTGCGCCGAGGTCATGGCTTACGACGTCTTGCGCGAGCTGGGCAGCGAGAACGCGGTCAAGGCCGCGGGCAAGTACCGGCAAGAAGGCAAGAATTACGTGGTGCAGGACGGAGACGTGATCTTTTTCAAGTTCAACGTAACAGCTCCTGGGAAGAAATAGGGCGCGTGACGTGAACCCCCCTACAACTGCCGCCACCGCTACTGCTACCCCCCCTTCTCCGCGGCGAGACGCGCCCTCTCCGCCGCCGCGAAGGCCTCGAGGTCGTCCACCTCGTCCCACTCGACCTCTGTCTCGCAGGGGGCGTCCTCGCCCGTCGTCGGATCCACCGCGCCGCACGGCACCGCCTCGCCCGCGTTTTCCATCCGCGCCCGCCGGGCTGCCACCAGCCCTGCCATCGCCCCCTCGGCCTGCTCCTTGGACAACCCGAGCCCCAGTCGATTCTTCGACACCCATCCCACGGCGCCCTCGACCAGCCCCGCCACCCCGGGCAGCTGCGCCGCCCGCGCCAGCCAGCCCAGCCCGGCCGCATCGTACAGGGTGTTGAGCGCCTCGGTGCCCTTAAGTACCTCGCCCTGTCGAGTCACCGCGTGCAGTTCCCTCATAGCATCCTCCCACGACACTCCAGCGTGGTCGGACTCGACGTAAGCGGCCCCATCGTCCCGGCTGAGGTCGATGAACCGAACCTTCCTGGCCCCCTCTCCCTTGCCCTTTTGTGCCGCTGCGAGGGCACCACGGAGATTGCGGCACGTCGAGCAAGCACCGTCGTAGAGATACTCAACCGTCCACCCCGGATAGTCCTCGTCGGCGCCTCCCGGGTACGGGGAGGGGCCGCTACGGGCGCCGTAGTCAGCGATGCTAGCATCGGGGTCCTCGCTGTAATCGAATCCTGCAGGGGCGTCCGCGGGCTTGGCAGGGAGGGGCTCGTCGTCCTCGCCCCAGTCGAAGTCGTCTTCGTCTTCGGCCTCGATGCTGCCGCCGGAGACTGCGCGGGGTTCGCGGGCGGCGAGGGCGCGGCGGCGGCGGAGGGAAGCGCAGGCCAAGGCGGGCGTGGGGACGAGGCTGCACAAGGCTGGTCGGGTCTGGCGGCGAGCGGAGGCCGACACGGCGGTGTTGGCCAGAGAGACCGGCGCAAAAGCTACCATGGTGACCGCTGTGCGGTGCCTGCGACGCAGAAAAGACGGAGGGAAGGCGGAGGAGGATGGTAAACACCCGTAAACGCCAGTGCGGGTCAGAGTGACGGCGGCAGCGCCGTGGGCGGTCTCCGCTCCATCCCGGGCCGCCTCAGCTCGCCGGTGTGAAATCGAGGTGGGAAATAGCCTCACGATATCGTAGAGATCGTTAAGGCGGAGGGCTGGAGGGTGGCTAGTCTTCGTCACAAGGAGGTCACTGGCGTGATAGTTACTCGTTCGAAGCCCTCTTCGCGGCGTAACATGGCGCCCTGTCTTCAGTTCACGGGCGTGTCGACAACGGTGACTCACAACCCGTCCAGTCCATCGAAGCGAGCGCGCCGATTCCACCACCGACGGCCGGCGACTGTCACCGCTTCGGCTTCAGTTACGCCCGTCAGAGCCCCGCTCAACCTCCCGTCGTCTCTCGACCGCAGACAGCAGAACCGGAAGCTCGCCACGACGACTGTCCGCCGGGTCGTCATGGCGTTTATGGGGCGAGGACTGGCCACCTGCCCGGTAATGACGACCGGGACGGCAACAGCGGCCCGTTGCTGTGTCGGCCCAGCCTTCTCCGCCGACTCCTCCTCCCCTCCAAACTTCGCCCACCGCCGCCGCCGTTCTGTCCGCGCCTTCGCCGCCGGAGCGAGGAGCGGGACCGACACGGGTGACCGCCCTGACGTCGCCCGTCTGGCGGAGATGGCGCAGATTCGACTGACGACGGAGGAGGCCGCCGAGTTGGCGCCCGCCGTCGACGCCGTCGTCGGATGGTTCGGACAGCTGCGCGAGGCGCCCGTGGATGACGTGGAACCTCTGCTGCGGGTAGAGCCCGCTGACGGCGCTGCTGACGCCTTGGTCCTCCGGGAGGACGTGGCCATCGCCTCGGACGCGCGGGACGCCATCCTCGCCGCGGCACCCGAGCGGGACGGGGACTTTTTGCGCGTCCCTCGCATTGGGAGTGGGGAGTAGGTGGTGGATCAAAACGGTCGACCGATTAATCCGTTAGCGTTCGCCAGGACGTGCGGGGAAGTCGAGGGCGGTGGATGAGGACGGCCCTCGCAGCCCCTGCTGCGCCAGAGCCGGCGCTCGAGGAACGTGTCGGTCCGTTAGTGGCAGGGAGAGATGGGTTGCTCCTCAAGTCGTCCGGCCGGCTCTTCTGTGGCGCCCATCGCGGTCGGGACCGGCGACGCTCCCTCCCGCCCTCCCATGAGCTCCTCCGAGCAGGCAAGACGCGGAGTTGGGGACGAGATTGAAGGAAACTTCTGCCTCTTACCCCCAATCAGCTCGCCACGCGACCTCGCGCGTGACGCCGGCCCCCCGTCGCGCCGCGGTTTTGAGGGCGCGTCGAACGAGCAACAACGGCCGGCGAGGCGTCCCGCTTCTCTCCCCGACCTTGACTATTCTTCCCCTCCCGCTCATGCAGGCTAACGTGCTTTTATTGCAAGGGAACGCTGCAGCCGTGCAGCAGCAGCATCCCCGCGCGATCGAGCTGCTTGGCCGCGCCCTCGCCCTCCAGCCCGCCCTTACACGGGCCCTCTTCGAGCGGGGCTTGAGCCACGCCGCCCTCGCCGAGGGCGCCCCCGTCGTGGTGGCGCGTCCGCCCGACCCGACACCCTTCGCCCCCGTGGCATCGTCGTCGTGTCGCGGCGGGGGCGGGGGCGGGGCGGGCACGGGTGCGGGCCGGTCGCTCAGGCTGCGGGTCCGACGCTCCGATACCGGGCGCGCGGGCGGCCGCCGCACGAGCCCCGAGCCCGTCGTTGACGACCCTCTCGCCGTCCTCGAGTCCCTTTACCCGAATCCCGAGCCCGCGCTCTTCCCCCCGCTCGTCTTGCCCCGCGCCGGCGGAGCGCCGGGTGACGGCGACGTCGGCAGCAGCACGGATGCTGAGGCAGCCGCGCCCGAGGCGGCGCCCGACGTCTCGGCCGACGTTGCCGCCGCCGGCCCCGGCGACGCCCTCCACGCCCTTTCCAGCAGCGTCCCCTCGGCCCTTCCCGCGCCCTCACCAGGGCCCGCCGCCCTCCGCCACCGGGCGCTCGTCGCCGCCCTCAGGGACCTCGATGCCGCCCTCGCACTGCAGCCGTCGCACGCCGCCGCAGCCGCGGCCCGTTGTGCCCTCCTCCTCGCCCTCCGCCCCCCGCGGGGGGAAATCGAGATGTCTTCCTCCCGCGAGGGCGCGGGTCCGCGAGAGGAGTGCTGGGCGCCCAGCAAGGCCTCAGCTGCCGCCCTGAACGAAGCGGCCGCATCGGCCCTCGGTCCCCTCGAAGCGTGCCTCCGATGCCATCCGCAGGAGCCGGCCCTGCTGACCCTGCTGGGGCGGGTGCTGCGGCGCCTCGGCCGCCCCCGCAGCGCCGGCGCGGCCGACGCCGCCGCCCGAGCGTGCCGTGAGCGAAAGCCTTGCGTCGTGTGCCTCGACGGGGACCGCGAGGGAAGGCTCCGGCCTTGCCACCATGCCGCGCTGTGCAAACCGTGCGCAGACTCTCTGGTGAAGGGAAATCACCCTTGTCCCATCTGCGGGGCCGCCATCGAGGGGGTGGACGACGGAACATTTGGATCGACTTTTGCGCGGGGTGACGCGGGGCGCCTGGGAGGGGGGGAGGGCGATGCCGAGGCCGGCGCCGACATGGACTCCGATGCCGACCACAGCACGACGACGCCCGAGCGCGAGGGTCGCGCGGCCGCTGCGGCAAGGGCCGCCGGCGGCAACGTCGCGTCTCCCTCTTGGCTGCCCCCGACCCCGGAGCACGCCGCTGTCGCCGGGAGCGCCGCTAGGGCGTCGTCCCCCGCCTGTTCAGGCCGGGAGGGTGGGGCAGAAGGGACATCGGGGACGCTCCTCTCGCCGCGGCCTCGTCGCCTCGCCCTCGGGGAGGGGGAGGCTGAGATCGACTCGGCGATCCGCTACCCGCCTCTTTCGGAGCGGAGCGGGTCTCGGGTCGACGTGTCGGCGTGGACGGTCGGGGACGGAGGTTCGCCGGGGGGAGAAGGCACGGAGTCGACGGCGGGTGACCGGTGCGTCGGGGCCCGCGGAGCAGACGCGGACGATTCTGTGGGGGACCTCACGCCGCCCTCCGGGCCGGCCCTGCCGCTCGGCAGCCCCGCTGGTCAGTCGGGCGAGATGACTCTGTCGCCGATGCACTCGGGCGCCGCCGAGGGCGACGGCATTGGCGCCGTGGGACCGCCCGTGGCCGCCTCCCCTGCAACCCCTGCCGCCGCGGCCCCAGTCGCCCCCGACGCCGCCTCCTCCTCGTCAGGAGGCTCCCCCGGGTCGGATGCGACGGTGCGGCTGACCCCCTCGGTCGCCCAGGAGGTCGATCTGGCGGCGGGCGGAGACGGAGGTGAGGTCATCCTCCCGAGGGCGCGGGCGGACGTGTCGGACGACATACGGTCGGCCGGGGCCGGGCGCGTACGCACCGAGAGCCGCATTGCGCGTCATGTCCCGTCCTCGTCGCGGCTTGGCCCCACAGCTGTGCCTCAGACGGAGAGGCGGCTGTCCCGGTCGCCCCTCGTGCCCGCGTCGTCGATGCGGGCACGAGGGGCGACTAGAGCGAAGCGCGCGCCCCGGACGTCGCGCGATCCCAGTCGGGGCAGGGAGGGAGGAGCGGCCGTGGGGGCTGGGGACGCTGCGGGCGTGTTGATGAGCCCATCAGGCGACTCGACCTCGAGCGGCTCGACGCAGCCCCGGTCGACCCGCCCCCACGATGACGAGTACGTGCTCGACGCCGCCTCTGTCGCCACGCCCGTCATCCCCACTGCCGACCCCTCGCGGGACTCCGCCGTGGCCGACTGGCGCCGCCAAGGAGGGGCGGACGAAGGGGAGTCTCCGACGACCCCGGCCTCGGGTGGGGTGTCGCTGGCTCGCGGGCTCGAGGGGGCGGGGGCACAGAGCGCTGTGTTTACGTCTCTGGACGCGCACTGACGGGGCAAGAGAGAGTGAGAAGGGGAATCGTCGACACGGGGATCGTTTCGAAGGTTCCCGTCGCCATCGCGTCACGCTCCCCCATCTGCGCCAGCCGTCGGCCGCCCCAGCGGCAGCAGCGCGAGGGGCGGCCCCGACGGCATCCCCCCCCCCCGGATCCCCCGCCGCGGCTCGACCGCACCAACGCCCGCAGCGGCTCCGCCCGACTCGCACGGGCGGGCGACACGACCTCGTGCAGGGGCGCGGCGCCCCCTCCCCGGCTGCACCCCGCCTCTTGTGACACCCGCAGCGACCGCGATAGGGGCTCGAGGGGAGCAAGATCGGGCGGTGGGGCGGCAGCCACACCACGGTTGGCCCCGCCGCCCGTCCCCGTCCCTGCCCTCAGCCGGGCTCGGAGGATGGGGTCAGCGGCGGAGAGGGGATTGACGTGGGGCTCCGGGACAGCGACAGCCGTGGCGAGGGGAAATAGAGACCTGGCCTTCGGTCCGGCGACCGAGGGGCTCGCCGAGGTGTGGGGCTCAGGGGTGCCGAGGGGCGAGGGCGGTGGTGACGACCTGCCGTCGGCGACGGCAGTCGATGGCAACGCCGCAGTGGTGGGCGATCCTGTCGGGGGCAGCGGCTGTCGGGGCGAGGGCACCGGCGGCGCCGTCTTCCGTGGGACCGGAGCCGGGACGGGCCGGGCCAAGGCCCGGAAGGACGAAATTCGGCGTGGCGCGACCGACGTTGAGGGGGGCCCGTCGTGCCTTTCTCCCGATGGCCAGGCGGCGCCTGCTCGCCCGCCCGCCCGCCCGCCCCGCGCCGGCGGCGCCCACGACCCCACCGATGCACTCCTGGGGCCCGCAGTGCCCCCCCCCGCCATCGCCCAGACGCCCCGCGACACCCCCCCATACCCCGAGCCCCGGCCGCGGCTCCCCGGCTCCGGGGGCAGCGGCTCCTCGAGAGCGCTTCCGGGCCCCTTGAGCCCCCCCCACGGCCGGGTCCGGGCATCGGCCTCGGCGCACCACTCAACGAGGGCCAGGGCGTCGGGAAAGGGAGATCCTGAGGGGAGTCGTGACACCGGGTTGAGACCACCAGGGGGCGGTGGGGGCGAGGGGGGCTTGGAGGAGGGACCCTTGGAGAGGCGGGAAGGGGCAGGGGCGGCGTGTCCGAGGTCGAGGAGGGTGAGAAGGAGGCCTCGTCCGGCACCCTCGAGGCCCGGGGGTCCAAGCGGGGCGTAAGGCCCGGGGGCCGCGGGGCGGGCAGGCGAGAGGGGGCGACCGGACGGGGGGGGGGTGCCGCCGGCAGGCCTGCGGCCCGACAACGCGACGCCCCCCCCTGGGGCCGATGGGAGTCCGCCGCCGGCAGAGCGGCTATCCGAGCGGGGTGGCGCCGGGAGCTCGGCCCCGCCGTTGAGCTTCGGAGCCCGGGCGTAATGAGCCTCGACCGTGAGAATGAGGGGACATCCGGTGGTGCGGCCGACGACGACGCGTCCGGTCGCCGCCTTGCTCTCTCCCACGCGCGGCGGCTTGCCCCCCCCCGCGGCGTCCGCTCCCCCCACCGCGTCTCCGTCGTCGTCGCCCCCCTCGTCGTCGTCGTCGGCCCCAGCGACCCACGCCGACGTCGCGTTGCCGCCGCCACCCTCGTGCGCCGACAAAGACGGCGCCGACCCCATCCCCTGCCGTGCCGCCGCCCGCGCCGCCGCTGCCCCCATTCCCTTTTCTGTGAAGCTACAAGCAGAGATCGACCACGCCCCGGCGTTGGCCGCGCAGCCTCGCGCGAAAGCGAGTTGAGTGGCTCGGGCGCGGCGGGCACGATCCCGTGGGGCGCCCCACCCAGCCGAGGCAGATGCCGTCGCTTTTGACTCCGTGCCCTCACCTCCACCAGCAGCCGCGGCCTCCTCGGGCGCCAGAGAGGCCGGAGCCGGGGGCACGCTGACGGCATTCCCATAGCAGAAGACTCCCCGTGTGTGGTGGTGGGCGTGGAGATCGAGCCAGCAGGCGAGACCGCCGCGCGCCAGCCGCCCGGTCCCAAGCCGCGCTGCTGAGAGCTCCTCCAGCAGGCATCGCACCGCCAGCGGCCCCGGACAAGTGGCGGCGGCGTCGGCGGCAATGGAGGATTCGTCGGGCCGGGGTGGAGGCGGACTTTGCCCCACAACGCCGCGCCCCATCCCTCCTGCGGCGTAGCGCCGGTTGAGGTTCTGACCGAGCCCGTCGTTGCGCGTGTGCCCCCTTCGGGCCCCGTCAGGGCAGAGGAGGGGCACGACGACGAGGGTAAAGGCCCGGCGAAAGGCCTCAGACCGGGGGTCGTGGTCGGGCCCCTGGGAGGGTCGGCCTGGCCTTGTCGCCCACTCGAGGGCGCCCCGGGCCAGCCAGGCCGCGGGGAGCTCGCCTGGATGCACACGGGCCGTGAGGAAAACAACAGGGCGGCCGGGCGCCAGAGCGTCGGCAGCTATCCGTCGGGCTCGGAGGACGGGCTCGGGGGGGCCTGCCTGGCCGTACCGGGCCCCGTCGCCAGGCCGATCCAGGTCGGCACGACGGCCGACGGCATGGACGGCGTCGTCGTCGGGACCGGTCGAGGGGCCAGGGGGGCGGTCGGACGAGGCGCCCCACACGACGAGGGCGTCGACCCGGAGACCGTCGACGGAACGGCACAAGAGGCGCCTGACGACACGGGCGGGCGCCGGGGCAGGGCCGCGCGCCTGGGCCACCCTGCCGCCGCCATTGGCTGGGGTCACCTTGCCAGGGGGAGAGGGAGATGACCTCCCCCTGCCGGGGGGAGAGTCTCCAGGGGACGCCTCCTGCGATGCCTTTGTTGGGGACCGAGCGGGGGGGGGGGGGGGGGCGCCTGGTGACCAGGCCGGGTCGAGCGGCGACCCCCCCCCGACAGCTCCCGCCCACGTCCCCGCCGCTGCGCCGTCCCCGGCGGAGCACCGGGCCGCCAGGGCCGCTGCAGCTGCCGCGTTGACGGCCCCGACCCGTGCGACCACCGCCTCCTGCTCCCGAATCCACCGCTCCCCGTCGGCTGCCCGGCCACCAGGCACTCCCCCGCCCTCCTCGAGGGGCCGCGGGCCCCCATCGGCCAGCCACATGCGGAGGGGTCCCCCTGTCCCACCCCCCACGCCCCCCTCCTCGAGGTCCAGCGGATCCGGCGCGCCGGGACCCAGGGCCCGCGACAGGCCGAGAGCGAGGTCGCAGGCGTCACTGTAGGAGACGGGGGGAGAGGAACAGAAGCCCACAGCCGGCCCCTCCCTGCGGGCGGCGGCGGCGGCCCCTCCGCCCCCGGAGGCCCCTCCACCCCACCGCGGGAACCGATGGGCGAAGTAGATGGTCCCCGTGGCGCGAGGCGCAGCCCCGTTGGCGGGGAGGGCGGGGGCCTCGTCGTCGCTGTCATAGACGCCGGCGCGGTTGGCTTGCCATCGGGGGGCAGTACGGGTGGGGCGCCAGAGGCAGGCTGCGGCTGTTGCCGCCGCAGTCGCTGCCGCCGCCCCAGGGCCAGGGCCCGACGCGCTGCCGCGGCTCCCACCCCCGTCGCTCGGCTCGCCGTCGCTTCCATCGGCTCCCCCGGGGCCCTCGAGGCCGGCCCCCTCTTTGCCCAGGACCCGCCAGCAGGGACGGTGGCCGTGCCGTCCCCACAGGCCTCCACCCTTCCCGGCGGGTAAGCCCCGGATCTCAATCTCGACCACCTGCAGGAGAGAGAGAGAGAGAGAGAGAAAGAGAGAGAGAGAGAGAGAGAGAGAGAGAGAGGCAGAGAGAGGCGAGAGGCGCGCGAGTCCTCCCCCCCCCACTCCTCGCCTCTCCGCTAAGAGCCCCCTCGATGACAAAGCTGAACCAGGACTTTTGGGGCCTCTCCCACGGCAACCCGTAGCAGTCGGGACGCGGGTGGACCACCAGGACGGTGCGGCGGGGTGCGCCCGGCGCCGAGGGCGGGGCGTGGCGTCCGGCACGGGCCCAGAGGAGGTTGGCCCCGTCGTAGTCGGCTCTGACTGTGAGGTGGTCGACGCGCCAGACGCGACCGCGCTTGTGGGGATCGTCAACGGGATCGCCGGTTGGACGGTCAAAGACACGGCGGCGCAGCTTCTCCCGGAGGGCGGCCTCGGCGGCGAGGGAGGTGGGCGGGCCCGCGGCGAGGGAGGTGGGCGGGCCAGCGGCGGCGTCGGGGAGTTCTAGGGCGCGGTTGCTCGGCAGCCGAGGCCGAGAGACGCACGCGCGCACGACCTCGGTCATCGCGACGCGCTGCGGAAGGAGCGGAGGAAGACTGGGCGGCTCTGCTGCGTTTTCCCCGGGGCGCTGGAGCGCTCTTGAAGTGGGGCTCGCTCCCAGGCTCTTCTTGCGGGTTCTGAGCGCTCCTGGCAACGACGAGCCACAAAATGCTGCGGCCGAACGGCCGCTCCCCTCGCTGGCGCACACCCTGGAGGCCGGACCGACTAGTTTGCTGCAGGCCGCGTAGAAGTGTGACGCGTCGAGTTCCTGCGCCGTCGGCGACCCTGCTCGCTTCCGCCCCCTCTCGAACGCCCAGCCTCGCGGCGGAAGTGAGGAACGGTCCGGACAGGGCGCCTACGGGGCACACTGGCCGCGGCCGCGACCCTCTGGGCGCCGCGTTGTCGGGACGACGAGGGGGGCGACGCGGGCGCCCCCCTCCCTGGTGGGAGGCGGCGTGGGAGTGGCTTGTCAGCGCTGTTGCTGACGCGCTTCGTTGGCTCATTCGGCAGCTCCAGGTGAGAGGGCTGGTCGCCATGCCGGGTAGCTCTCGCCATGGCGGCCGATGCCCCCCCCAACCTCGTCGCGCCGTTCTCCGCTTGCCGACAACATGTGCCCACCTCGTCTTTCCCCTTCCACCCCGCGTCTCTCACCCCAGCGATGCCTGGAGGCGACCGGTGAGCGCTACTCCCAGGTCGACGAGTGGGGAGAGGGATCGATGGCAGCCCTGGGCGACGCCGTCGCCGGACGGGCAGCCCTCGCAGGGCCTGCCGGCCGCGACCGAGCCATCGCCCGGGCCGCCTCCCTGGAGGAGAAGGGCAAGGAGGATGCCGCGCTTCGTCTGCTGTCCCAGGTGCTCGAGCGCCACCCCGACAGCGTGCCCGCGCTGACCGCGGCGGCCCGCCTGCTGGCGGCGCGTGGGGATGCTGAGGGCGCCCGGAGCCTCCTTGCCCGGTCGTCCGAGCTTGACCCCGAGGGGAGCGCTGAGCGACACCTCCTGCTTGGTCATCTCGAGACGGGACGCGCCGCCGCCAACGCTTTCCAGGCCGCGCTGGTGCTACTGAGCCGGGACGAGGCGGCGCTGCGGGGCGGGTGGGATGGCCACTCCGGCGCAGGCCGCGCCGGTGGCGGGCAAGGCAAGGGTGCCGATGCTGCCCTCGCCGCGTGCCGCCGCCAGCAGGGCGCCGCTCATGCAGCCCTCGCCAAGGTCTTCCTCACCGACCTCGCCCACGAGCCCGGCGCCCAGGCCGAGGCTGAACGCGCCCTCGACCGTGCCCTCCGCCACGATCCGGAGTCCCCGGATGCCTGCCAGGCCCTCTCAGACCTCCGCCTCTCCCAGGGCCGGCCGGGCGAGGCCCGGCTCCTTGCCCGCCGCGCTGCCGAGCTCTGCGCGCCCGGTCGGCTCCCGGCGGGCGTCGCGCCCTCATTCGACTTTGCTTTGGTCACGGCGCGATTGCTGCTGGAGTGTGGCGACGCCGAGGCCGCGGCTGAACTCCTTGCGGACTTGGCTGAGGAGGCGTGTCCCTCTCTCTCCCTCTGCCCCTCCCCCGTACCCATCATCTCCCTCCCTCTATCTATCGATCTATCGATACATACATATTTCTCTCGTTCTCTCTTATCTCCGCTGCAGGACCCCGCCGATGTCGAGGTTTGGTACCTGCTCGGGTTGGCACGGCTTGGGGGAGGGGCAAAGGGGGAGAGAGGGGGCTGTAGAGAGGGAGCGAGAGGTGGGGGGGGAGAGGGGGGATGTGGGGGCGGCCTGGGCGGGGGCCTGCCTCCGGGCCACGACCCGGGTCCACAGGCGCGGGTGGCGGCGCGTGAGGCGCTCGAGCGGGCGCGGGACCTCCTCGAGCGGGGCGGGGGGGGGGCGGGGGACGAGGCTGGGGCCGACCCGGCGCTGTTGGCTCAGGTGCGGGGCTTGCTGGCGCGGTGTGGCGGGGCCGGCGGGGTCGGGGGCGTGGGCGCCGACGACGACGGTGTGGAGTCGCCCCTCGTCGACCTCGGCCTCGCCCGCGCCCCTATTGCCGCCCCGGCAGGGTCCTCCGGCCGCGGCGGGGCCGGTCCGCTGCTGGGCGCTGGGGCGGATCCGGGCCGCGAGGGCGTGTCCGCCGCCCCCCACTCCCGACGTCCGGAGGACGTGGTGGCCACTCTCCACGCGGGGGCCGCGCGGGGCGGGGCACCCCACGCCGAAGTCGACTTGGGGTCGGCGGCTGCGGCGGCCGCGGCGGCGGTGGCCGAGGGGGGTGGGGCCGCCAGACCCGACCCGCCGGCGCCCCTCGCGCCCACGTCCCAGCGACCGTCAACTGTCGAGGGGGGCACTCTTGGGGCGGCGCGGCGGTCGCTGTCGCCCGCGCCGCGCCGCCTGCCCGTTTGACCTCTCCGACCTCGTCCTGCGGGCCTCATGCAAGGAGACGGGGACGACGCGATTGAACCGGACCGCGACCCTCACCGTCCCTCCCCCCTGGCACCACACGAGTCTCACCTCACACTCCCATGAAGGAGGGGAGGGCGACCTTGGGCTTGGCCGTGCAGGTGGTCTGGCCCTTGCACTCGAGGGCGAGGTCGTCAGAGATGAACTTGACCTTACCGGCCTCGGCGAGGTTCTCGCACCCGAGGAAGTTGTAGGGGAAGGCGCACGAGCCGTAGGCCACAGTGTTGGCACGGGCGAAGTTGGCACCCGACGTGGCGAGGCGCTTGGCATCGTTGAGCTCCTTGTTGGCCTCGGACTTGGCCACGAGGTCGGAGACAAGGTCGGCGCGAGCGGGCTGAGCCGAGAGGAGGAGGGCCGCAGCGGCGGCGAGGGCCGCGGGGGCGCGGGCCGAGACCGCAGGGGCGGCGGCCTGCGGAGATGGGAATGGGGGGGGGAGGGAGTGTCGGGGGTTGGCGGGCGGCGTCAGGGTAGGGCCGGAGTTCGGCGAGGCGACGGTGCGCCTTGGCGGGAGTAGATTCGAGGCATGTCGCGCGACGTGGGCGGCTTGCGTCGCGGCCTCGGGAGCCGAGGGCGAGGGTGAGGACGACGACATCGGCCGATCTGCGCCGCCGGGCCGGCCCGTAAAGGCGGACGCGTCTTTTCCCGACCGCCTGGAGGCAGCCGCGGATACTTGACCGCATCGAGCATCCGAGAAGCGCTCCCCGTCGGCGGCTCGGGTCTCGGCGGCCCGCGGACCGCTCCACATTGGCGCAGTATCCAAGCCTAGCTCCTCACCTTGACGGGGGCGGCGGTGATGCGGGTGGTCTGCATCTCTGTAAAAGGTCCGAACAAGCTCGGCTCTGGAGACGTCTGGGCCCACCTTTGACCCTGAGCTCCTCCTGCGCCCCCGCCAAGGTGCCCGAGACGCCTGCCGCGACCGTCCTCACATGCGATCGTAGAAGGCGAAGCAGCGGGCCAACCCCGCCTTGGCCGCCGCAGGCGCAGATTCACACCAAGATGTCCACCGCTCCGGCCCCAGAGCGGTCCGGAGCCCGTTGAGGGCGAGGTTTGGGGCCACCCCCAAGAAGCAGATGGCCTCCCCCCACCCCTTCGGCGGAGGGTCGGCACCCCACCCCCCCACGGCCTCGAAGAAGGCATGCAGGGCCGGGGCATCCGGCAGGGCCACATCCGGGGCGAGTGCCACCAGGGCGACGAGGCCGCAGGTGGCCTCGGCGAGCTCCCTTCCCCCTGCGCCCGCCCGGAGCCCCCGCCCCACCAAGTTGGCCAGGGGGGGGCAGATGTGCGGGGCAAATGGGAGGGCCGCAGTCGGGCAGGCAAGGCAGAGGCGGCCCAGGAGGGTAGCGGCATTCTGCCGGAGGGGCGACCCAGCCTGCCCCAAGCCGTCGTTGACGAGAAGGCTCCAGGCTGCCTCGGTCAGGGTGGGCGCTGCGGCCTCGAGCCATGGCAACGTCCCCGGCGTCATCAGGGCCATTCCGCCGGCTGATCCCGCGTGCGCGGCAAATAGTGACCGCGTGCCCACCACGCCCCCGTTGCACTCGTGTACGGACGCCGCGGTCGCCTCCCCCAGGGCCCACATGACGTTGGCGGCGGCATCCCGCGCCGCGCCGTCCCCCAAACGCAGCAGGGCAAGGCTGCGTGCCCGGCTCTCTTCGTCGCCAAGGCTGCCCAACTGGCACAGGGCCGCCCGGGCGAGCGGGGGCAGGCGCGCGTCGGGCCCGTCGAGCCCGACGACGGAGGCCCCAGCGCGGCCCCCGCGGCCGACGACCTCGCCGATGCAAGCCCACGTCGACCGCCTGAGGGACGGAGAGTGGGCGCACGACGCACACTGGAGGACAGGGCTGGCGCACCACCCGTCTACGGCGTCGGGTCGGATGGCGACGAGGGCGACGACGACGGCGGCGGCTGCGTGTGGCGAGGCGTGGGCAAGGGACCCGAGGAGGTCGAGGGCGACGGCGGCGGCGCCTGCCTGCTGCAGGGACGGGCACTCGGGATGCCGCGCCACGAGGGCCGTGGCAGCCGCCTCGGCGTCGAGGCCCGTGGCGCGCAGCTCGGCGTAGCGGGCGGCGCGCCAGGCCGCGGCAGGCTCGGCAGCGGCGCGCACCCGACTGGCGGCGAGGCGGGCGACGGTGTGGCACGTTTCGGCCCCGGGGGAGTCGCCGGAGGCCCCGGGGCATAGGGCCCCACCGGCGCGCCCCGCAACCCCACAGCACATCGCGATGACCTCTCCAAGGGGGTAAGCCAGGAGCGCCGACCCGGCGCCCTCCTCGGACGTCGTGGATGTGGCCTCTTCATGGGCCCACCGTGCCACGGCGGCCCGGAGCGCGGCACCGCCTGGGCCGTCGGGCCGCCAGAGGGGGGGTGCCGGGGCCGTCGGGCTCGGCAGATCGGCCTCGGTGGCCTCAGCAAGGCCGCTTAGCGCGTCGCAGGCCCGCGCCACGGCGTTGGCCCCCCCAAACTTGGGGTGGTCGGGGGGGCGCCCGAAGAAGTCGGCGAGGGCGGTGAGGGCGGCGGATTCAAAGCGCTCCCGATGCGTAAAAGGGAGGTCCTCAGACAGGGACGCGACACTGCTGCATGCGGCGTTGTGAACGCGTCGATTGGGGTCTCCGATGTGCGCCACGCAGGCCAGTGCGCCAACTCCTGCGGCCTCGACGGCCTCGGGGGACGCAGCCGGCAGCGAGGGGTCGAGGTCTCTACCGGCAGCAAGGGGGGCAAGCCGGCTCACTGTCCAGCAGGCCATCTGTCGGACGAGGGGGTGGTCGTGGTCGCACGCCCGCGCCGCCACAGCGAGCGTCGGTGCCAGGTGCGGGATCATCTCGACCGCGGCGCCAGGTGCGACGGCCCCGAGGGCGAGGAGAGCGGCCTCGACCCGGGACCAGTCCGCCCCAGCCGCGTCGGCGGCAGGCCCACTGCCAAAGCCGAGCCACGCTGACGCCACCGCAAGCGTCGGGGCTAGGACATGGCTCCCGAGCGCCGCGCAGAGGCAGTCGAGCGCGGCGCCCGCGGCGCTGCGGGCAGTCCACGCCCCGCCGTCGTCGGTCCCACCCCAGGCCATCTCGGCCATTGCCGCCGCGTCGTCGTCGCCACCGGGGTCATCGGGGCCGCTGTCGTGGGCGAGGAGGCCACCCTGTGTCCCCGAGGTGTCGCCGCCCGAGTCGTCTCGGCCAGCCCCGAGTGCCTGGGCATCGCTGGCCCGCTCGGGACCCTCCGCCTCCTCTGCCGCGAAGACGGCATCGTCGTCTGAGCGGTACCGCAGGCGGCCGACCAGGGCCGCCACTAGGCGCGGGGCGAGGGGGGCAAGGGCCCCGAGCCATGCGGGCCCGTCAAGCCCCCTGTCGTTCTCTGCCCCACTGCTCGAGACGGACGAAACCCCGCCGAGGGCCTCCCGCTCGGCCTCGTGGGTCGCCCCAGCCGCGGCGTCCGCCCAGGCCGCCAGCAGATCGGCCGCGCTTCGCGCCGCGTCCTCGTCGTCCCCCGCCGTCCACCCGGCGCGGTGCTGTGCCCCCGCCCCCGTCTCCCCATCCCCCTCGAGCTCCCCGATGGCCCACCCCAGGAGGTCTGAGGCGTGTGGGGCGAGCTGCGCGGGGCCACCGGGGAGGCGGACGAGGGCCTCAAGGCCGGGACAGGCAGCACGGCGGGCACCCGGACGGGGGTCCGTGGCGAGGGCGAACAGAGCACGAGCGAGCGCGGTGACGAGGGGCGGGGCGCCCCCCCCTGGGCCGGGCGCGAGGCGGCCCGCATTCCAGAGGGCCGAGATGGCCTGGCGCGCGGCGGTGACGGCGCGGCCCGTGCGGTGGCCGTCGACATCGGCCGCGGCGGCAGCTGTGCCCGGCGCCCCCCGCGGAGGGGAGAGGGCAGGTCTCCCCAACGCTTTGAGTAGCACCTCGGCCACAGCTGCTGCCACGGGGACACTCCCCGCGCCTCCGGTCACGCCCGACAAGCTCGCGTCGGCAACCAGGACCCCCGAGGCCTCGTCGCACACCTCGGCCGCCCACCGCACGGCCCCGTCGGCCGCAGCATCCCCGACGGGCCGGCCATCGAGGGCGGAGAGGGGGGCGTCGAGCAGGGCCCACCCCTCGCCCGACAGGCCCCAGCAGGCGGCGACGGCGGGGGCGGCGGCGGCGGCGGCGCGGCGCAAGGCGGGGTCGTCGGAGAAGGCGGCTAACTGGAGGGCCGATACAGTAGCGGCGCAGGCGGCGGGGGGGCAGTACCGGCTCGCTCCACCCCTTTGGGCGCCCCGGCGCAGGATGTTGCGGCACAGCAGCGCTGCCAGGATGGGCAGGGAAGCGTCGGTGGGGGAGGACGAAGAGTTGTCGCCGCGCACCAGCAGGCTGCAGTAGGCGGGGCTATCGGGCAGGTCGGAGAAGTGCTCGAGCTCAGCCACCACGGCGCGCTGGTCGACGCCGACCGGGTCTGTAGCACTTTGAAGCAGGACTCGAAGTCGCTCCAACGCGGCTCCTGGGAGGTTCAGTCAGGATAATGATGAATTTACGGTCATGGAGATGAGCGGGGCCCGAAAATCTGATGGCTCGGCGCAGAGCGCCGTTAGGAAGAAACGCTGAACGGTCGCCGCCGCCGCTCGCTGGCCGGGCCTGTCTCCGCCTCCTCCTCGCTGGCCTGGCCTCTCCACCTCCAAGGGGCAAACCTTCAGATCCTTCTCGCCATCGTGAATCCACGTCATCTTTGCTTCAGTCAAGCCAAACGCGGAACTGGGACACCCTTCCTTCTCGGCCTCGTCTTCGGCCTCAATCGACGCACGTGGAAGGGGTGTCGTCAAGGGAGAAAAAGAGGGATTCGACGGCCCGCGGGCCCTGCGCAGCCCACCCGCGCCACGACAGCTATCTAGCCGCCACCGCCACCAACGGCCCCGTCTTGTTCGTCAGCGGCGGCGGCCGCCTCGGCCGCCCTCCGTGCTGCGAGCGCGGGAACCTGCTCCTTCGACGCCATCCAGTCTGGTGGCTCAGGGTAGGGTGTGGCCCCTAGGGGCTTCTTGCCGCGCGCCTTCAGCGTGAGATCGTACACAATCGAGCCGCTGCGGAGGGTGCACGACGATCGGGGGGGGAGGGTGGGGCAAAGGTTTCCTCTGGGGGGTTCCAAAGATCATTGGTCGCGCCCCGTTTGGGTGGTTTGTCCTCTGCCTGCCTGAGGTAGAGCATGGCGAGGGAGGTGAGCCCGCGCAGCCCTCGGAACCAGGCGGCGGGTTTGCGCCGGGTCTCGCGGAGCCGCTGCCAGTCGGCGGGGAGGTCGGTGCCGAACCGGTCCGCGTGGGAGAGTGGCCTTGACGCCGTGGCGGCCGCTGCGGCCGAGGCGGCAGCGTTTTTTCCAGCGCTGTTTCCGGGATGCCGCGACGCGAAGCCTGAAGGTGGTGACGAGGGACCCGCTCCGAAAACGCTCTGCTTGCGGTCAGTCATTGTCCCCTCGTTTTCCGCAGATGGCTCGCTTCACCAGCGTCGAGCAAAGCAACGGCGCAGTGCCGGGCGAGACGAGAGGCGGGCGCGAGTTGAGGCGCGCGGTCGGAAGCGTGACCTTCTCCGGAGATGTGTAGCGAGAATGGCGCGCGGGCTCGGCGGAAGCCGCCAGGGAGCCTCGACCCCCCCCCTGGACTGCGAACGAGGCGACGCCGATGGCGTGGGCAGCGGTGCCGAGGGCTGCGTGGCCCGCGGCACGAGACGAGACGGGCCGCTCGCGCCGGCGTCGGGTCGCGGTTAACCCTCCCCGCCGCGTTAACTCTCGCCCCCACGTCGGATCAGATGGAGAACTGTCCCCCCGTGTCGAGAGTCTGGGCCTCGAGCCACTCGGCCCTCTCGCGGTTGACCCCCAGGAGGGACCGCAGTTCGAGGAGAGTGCCGTATTCCGGGGGCACTCGAGTGCTGTAGTCGGTCAGGGCCAGCACGTAGAGGCGCTCGAGCTCGGCGTCGCCGTCGGGCGCCTCGCCCCCGCCTGGCGGTGGGGGCAGGCCGCGGCCATGCCTGTCTACGACGCGTTCGACGCGCGAGGGGGGGTGGGGCGACGCCCAGCCGCCCCCCCCCCCTCGGGTGCCGTCGGGCCCACCCACGCCCCCACCCCCGCCCCCGTCGCCGTCCTCCCCGTGTCCCGCCACAGCGCCGGCGAGGACGGGGTCCCTGCAGATGGCGTGCTCGGCGAGGGCCCCTTTGAGCTCGAGGCAGGCACGGGCCCGGTCGGCGGAGCGCGCATGGCTGGCAGCCCGCTGGACGTGGACAGCCTGCCGCGTTCGTGACAGGGCGCAACGATAGGGGTCGGTCGAGGGACCCCTCTCCGCGCCGGGGGATGCGGAGCGCCCCGCCGTCCCGGGCTCGCGCGCGCCCCCCGCGCTGGGTGAACCGGCGCGTCCCCACGCCCCGGACGAGCCCCCGCCCCCGCCCGCCCACTGCCGGGGCAGACTGCCTGCGCCAAAGCCGGGCGCATCAGGCGACGGCCGGGCCCCGGACGCCTGCTCCCACCGCCGGACCATCCCTGGGGACACGGGCCGTTCACCGCCGCGGCTGATCCCGCGCCCGGGCAGGGCTCCAGCCACGAGGCCGTCCCCCTTGAGATCTGTCGGGACGTCGTTGTCGGCCCCCCCAGCGGCCATCGCCCTCTGCCGGCCGGCAGTGAAGGCGGCGAGGTCCTCGGCGCTCCGCTGGCGACGCATCTCGTCCCTGCGCAGTGGATGAAAAGGAGTAGATGACGAGGGCGGGAAGGGGGGGTGTGGGGCGCGCCTTTCCTCCCTCCCTCCCTTCCTCCCTCCCCCCCACAAGGCACAACCACTCGCCATGATCCGATGACCTTATTCTCCCCCCCGACGCCCAGACCCCTCCGGACACGACGACGCACCGGCGTGTCGAGTAAGACGACCGGGAGGGCGAGGATTCCGGCGACAACGAACCAGGGAGGCAGTGCGGGGATGGCGCCGGCGCCGAAGAGGCCCGGGCCGGGGTGGAGCGTGCCGGGTGGGGGCGGGGCGACAGCAGCAGGGAAAGGCTCGGGGCGTGATCCTGGCACAGCGCAGATTGAACGATGGCGTGCTGCTGTCTGGGCCGGAAACCTGCGGGGGAAAACGCGGGAGGATGTCGGGAGGGATGCCGCCGTCCGCCGCTGCCGGCGCCTCCTCTTGTCAGCGTATCCCCTCTCGTCTTGAGAGACGGACGCGGCTCGACCGCGCACGATGGGAATATGATATGTATCGCCTTGCCACATTCGCTCGCCTCGTAGAAACAGACTCCATCGGCGTGGCTGGGGCCGCCGAGGACGGCCAACCAGGCATAGGCAAACGGGCGCTCGTGGAGCGCGTCTGAGAGCTCAGCCAAAGTACAGATGACGAGAAAATAGTGTTAGGGGTCCGAATTCACCGTCGATGTCCCGCTACGGGGCACTGGGGGTGCGGAGGGCAACCGGAGAGACCAGGCTTGTCCTCGAGAAAAAGAGACTAACGTTCCCTTTCTTCGGTCCCGTGGCGCCAGGAGAGAGAGCCAGCAATGGCGTCGCTGGTGCGTGCGTCTGCACTGGTGCGCAAAGCGGCCGCGTGTCGACCCCGCGCCGTCCGAGGATGTCGTCTCCGTGTCGTCGCCGCAGCTAAGCGCGATGACGACGGCCCCGCTGACGCCGCCGCCGATGCCGCCACCCCCGCCCAGGTGCTGGCGGACGCTGGCCCACGCGTGGAGGCCACGCTGCGCGCGGCCGGTGTGCCGCGCCTCGAGGAGCGACTGGCGTCCCTCCAGGCAGCCACCGAGGCCCCCAATCTTTGGGACAACGCTGACGACGCCCGCCGCGCTATGGTGGCCGCCGCCGCCGTCCGCGCGGAGGTCGAGGAGCTGAGGGGGCTGGAGGCGCGCCTGACGGCCCTAAACGACGCGTTGGCCCTGGCCGCTGAGGCCGCAGCGGACCCCGAGACGCGCGACGACGCCGAGCTCCTTGCTGAGTGTGACGCCGACGCTGCCGACGCCGCGTCCGCCCTGCTCAACGCGCTGTCCACCCGAGAGCAGCGCGACCAGATGACGGGTCGATGGGACAGCCGGGGCGCCTCGATCGAGGTTCGGGCAGGGGCGGGAGGGGAGGACGCTCAGGACTGGCGAGCAGATAAAATCGAGCAGGTGGGCGGGCGGTCGCTCGCTGCTGGCCCTGCCCCCCTTTGCCCCACCTCCTGCTCGTCCCCCCCACCCCAGGGCTGCCATGCTGGCTCGGATGTACATGGGATGGGCCCGACGCCGTGCGGGGCTCGAGGCCAAAGAGGTCGACCGGAGTCCCGGGGACCCCCCCACTGGCGTCAAGAGTGTGACGATCGAGGTGCGCAACGCCGGGGACGCCCCCGGCTGGGCCTATGGACTCCTCCAGGGCGAGCGGGGAGCCCACCGCCTTGTGCGAACCAACCCCGCCAAGTCAAGCGGGACGCGTGAGACGAGCTTTGCGGCGGTGGACGTATCGCCCCTGCTCGAGCGGGACGACGTGGATGCCCTTGCGGGGGTTGATTGTGGCGGGGGGGAGTGGGCGCCCGACTCCGATTTTGAGACAACAACGATGCGGTCAGGGGGCGCCGGGGGCCAGAACGTCAACAAAGTGGAGACGGGTGTGCGGATGACTCATTTGCCCACGGGTCTGTCGGTCAAGTGCACGTCCGAGCGTAGCCAGCAGGCCAACCGAGTGATCGCGCGCGACCGGCTCCTGGGGCGCCTGGCGGCGGCGGCGGAGGAGGCGCGGGCGACGGCCCTCAGAGACCTGCGAGGGGACGTCGTCCGGGCGGGGTTTGGGTCCGCGCCCACGGTCAGGTCGTACGTGCAGGCGAGACCCCCCGCTCCAGCGGCCGACCCTCTCGCCCCCCGGGTCTGCTGCCCCCTTTCCGCCGCCCCCACACCTCCACACCCCTCCTCGATACCCCCTCCCCGTCGCAGTTCCCCTACAAGCTGGTGACGTGTGCGCGTACGGGGCTCAAGGAGTCGGACGTGGGCGGCGTCCTTGACGGTCGTCTCCTGGACGCCTTCCTCGCAGCGGGGCTGCGGCATCGCGCCGACACCAAGGCTTCAGAGGCCGCCGAGTGAGTCATCCTTCTCTCTTCCCCCGCCCTCTTGCCCCCCCCCATCCAGGAACTAGACCGACTCTCCAGCCCAGGGCCGTGTCGTGCCCCGAGCCCCGCGGGTGGCTGTGGACGGCGGTGGCGGCAGCCGCGTGGTGAAGCCGATGCTGGGGGGCGAGGCAGAGGCCTTGCTCGGTGGTCGTCCGGTGAAGCTTGAACGAGGCCTGCTTGAGCAGGTAGACGGCTCAGCACGGTGGGTACAGGCGAGTCCCGTTCCGCTCCTCTTCCGGCGGGAAACAGAGCGCGCCCCCCATGAAAGCGCCGCCGTCTCGCCACTGCCTGGCCGGCCGCCCCCCACCGCCTTCTGACGACTACCTCCGCAGGGAGGCACCCACGTTACCGTCGGTGTGATCGGTCCCGCGATCGCTGGAGGCCGCGGCGAGGACGCAGAGGCCCTCGTCGTCGCGGTCGACTGGCGCCCACCTGTCGGCCCCCCCACGCCCCTGTGCCACGAGCGCGCCAACCTCGTGCGGCGCTTCGTCGAGAGCCTGGTGTGGCTCCGGCATCATCCTCGGTGCCTGATCACCGTCGCCATTCAGATCGGCAGGGAGGACGGTGGGACGCTGGCGGCAGCGCTCAATGCAACCGTCGCTGCCCTCCTCGACGCCGGCGTGCCTCTCCGCGGCCTTGCGGCGGCGGCCGCTGTTGCTGCGGCGCCAGGCTCGCCTGCGCGTTTCGTGGTTGACCCCAACGGCGCAGACGAGGCCGAGGCGCGGGCGTGTGCCACGGCAGCGGCGCCGCTGCCCGCCCTGGGATGGGGGGAGGACGCGGCCGCTTGGGGAAGGCTGCCGGGGGGGGTGGCGGCCCCGCTCCTTGTCGCCCATGCCGAGGGTCCGCTCAGCCTCGCCGAGACGGCAGAGGCCCTCGCCCTCGCCGCCGCGGCGTCTGCGCGGGCAGGAGCGGTTATCCGAGGCGGGTAGGGGGGTGGTTCCCAATTAAAAGTGTAATCACGAGCCCCCCCCGGCCTTCCTCCCCCTCCTCACTTCGCCTCGTACCAGGTGTCCGCTGTGTTCGAGTCCACGCTCAGGCGGACCTTTAACCAGTCGCGCTCTTCGTCCTCGATCCCAAAGGGATTCTCCATGCATCGGACCACGATGCTCCGCGCTTCGACCGCGCTCTCCTTGGGCCCCTCGAGAATGACCTCGTCGTGCACCTGGAGGAGGAGGATCCACCCCAGCTCGGCCAGGCGCGGGTGCCGAGCAATCTTGAGCATGCAAGCCGTGGCGACGTCGGCAGCACTCCCCTGGATGGGCGTGTTAATGGCAGCCCGCAGGGCGTGGGCGCGGCGGGCCTTGTCGCGGCTGCGCGCGGCAGGGAGGCGCCGGCGGCGGCCGAGGAGGGTGGGCACATAGCCCTCCTCCTCAGCCATGGCCCGCATACGCTCCTGCCACACCTCGACCTCAGGTCGCGCCTGGTACCACTTGCCGATGGTGTCACGAGCCTCGCCGATGTCGACGCCGAAGTCCTTGGACAAGCCGTGGGCCGTCTTTCCGTAGGCCAGGGAGAAGTTAAGGATCTTGGCCTTGCGGCGCTCGCTGGCGAAGACGTCCTTGATGAGGGGCAGTGGGGCCTCCTCTTGGCCCGTGGCACCTCCATCCCACTCCAACAGGACCTCCTCGCGGTCAACGGCCGCCTGGATGGTGTCGTACATGGACAGGGCGGTGCGAGAGTGGAAGTCGCCGCCAAGGTGGAAGGCTTCAATCATCGACGCGCAGCCAGCCATGTGGGCGAGGAGACGCAGCTCGAGCTGCCCGTAGTCCGCGACGATGAGGGTGTGCCCTTTCCCCACGTCGGCCTTGAAGGCCTTGCGCACACCGTACCGGTCCTTCTCCAGGGCGGGCTGGTTCTGAAGATTGGGCCGGCGGGCCGAGAGCCGCCCAGTCTCGGTGTTGAGATTGAGCGAGCAGTGGACACGGCCGTCGGGGGTCGATATGTCGTCGCCCTGGAGCGGCACGATAAAGTTGCTGAGGAGCGTGTCGACAGCACTTACTTCGCACAGCTGATCGACGGCAGCGCACGCTTCGAGGCCGGCCCGCCCCCCGCCGGCCGCGGCGTAGAGCCGGCCAATGCCGTCGCGGGCCGCCTCAGCCTGAAGGGCAGCACGCTGAGCGGGCTTGAGGTCGTGCCAGGCGCGGCCGAGCCCGGGCCGGGTGAGGGGGCCGTCGGCGCCTTCGGCCTCGTCCGACGATGACGACTGCGACGAGAGCGGGGGCGGGGGCGACGAGGAAGAGCCCGAAACGGCGGCGGCCGCGACCTCTGAGAGAGGGACGCCCTCAACCGCCTCGCCATCCTCGAGAAGGTCACCGAGGAGGTCGTCGCTACCGCTGTCATCGTCGGCGATGGGGGCTATCTCAGTGTCCCCGGCTTCGGATTTGGGGCCCCGCCGTGCTGCAAGGACGGCACTGTCGGGGTAGCGCTCGGCGAGGAGGGCAAGGGCCTTGCCCGCCTTGCCGGCGTAGCCGCGGAGGACGGGCGTGCCCGCCTGCGGCGCCCCGCTCGGCGTGAAGGCCGTTGGCAGGGCTGGCGGGGGCAGTAGGACAGCACCTTTGGCATCGGTGCCCCACACCGTGTCGAGCTCAACCTCCCAAAACTTGGTGGGTCGCTTCTGCCCATCACGCATAAGGCCCCACTCGTTGTCGACCTTGAAGCTCTTGACGGGCTCGGGCATGGCGGGCCGGCCCCCCTTGGGCTCGCGCACGCTTCCAAATAGGAGCTGCTGGATTTGCGTGTTTGACCGGGCGTTCATCCACTGGGCCCCAGGCGCCCACTCCTTGGCCCAGGCCCGGAAGGCGTCCTCAGCACGGGCAGCGTGGCGCCGGGCATCGGTCTCGGCGCCACGGAGGTGCTCCCGGTCGACCAGGAATCCAGCGCTCTCCATATCGGTGAGGAGTTCTCCAAAGGGACGCCAGAGCTTGTCGTAGACGTCCCACATCGTGACGAGTTCGGACAGGGGCGGGCAGGTAAGCAGGGCCGGGTCGACGTCGCCCAGGGCGGGCTGATCGAGAAGGTGGCCCTGGAGACCGTGGCGGAGGGCCCAAGTGGCCTCGGCGTCGAGGGCCGAGTACTCAATCCACCGGCCACGGGTGAGGGGGTCCTCCTGGAGCGCGTCGACCCCTGGCATCCACTTCGCCTTGCCAGGAGTGCCGTCCTTCTTGAGACGCGGGCGCTCGAAGATGCCCCGCATGTTGGTCTTGCTGGGGAAGCCGGGGGGCATGAGAGCAGGGTCGGCGGTGAGGTCATCGAGGCGAAAGGACGCACGTGAGGTGTCGAGGAGCCGGGCCATGTGGAGGGTGTCGCCGGCAAACCCGGCGAGTTTCAGGGGGCGGCCGTCGACGACTTCGTTCTCCAGGACATGGCGATCGAACCCGTAGTTGTGCCACACTTTGGGCGCGTCGGCGCTCTCCCAGAAAGGACGGAAGGCCCTGAAGATGTCCTCGCGCCTGGCGCCCGACGTGTCGACCCAAAGGGTGTCACGCACGGGGCGTCCACCGGGCGCGCCCGGCGCGGGGCCGCCCTCGACGGCAGGCGGACCGAAGTCGACCCCGGGTCCGGCATGCACGGAAAAGCAGATGACACGGCCGTGGCCGACGGGGCTCTGCCGTGTGACGTCGATGTCAGCGACCTCAGTGTCGCACGCGAAGACGTGCCCCTCACGGGCAAGACGGCGCAGGACCCCAGCCACGCGCACGGCTTCCGTCCAAGAGGCGTCGGTGACGCACTGCACGTGGGAGGGGGCCTCGACGGGCCAGCGGGGGTCGACGAGGCGCTCGCGCGTCCATGGGTCGGCGAGGGGGTTGACCGGGGGGGGCACGGCGTCAGCGTCGCCCGCCTCGGCTGCGTCTGCGGGCTCGGGCGAGCCCAGCCGGACTGGCCGAATGCCGAGGGCCTCGGCCGCGGCCTCGGGAGTGAGGCCAGCGCATCGCAGAGCGGGGGGCCGTCGCGCCGCGAGAGCTGCGTCGCCATCCTCGGACGCTCTGCGGCGCCAGTGGGATCGAAGTTGGGCATCGTCCCTGGCACGTCGGTTCATCAGGACTGCAAGCAGATCCAGAGCCTCGGGCGAAGCAGCGGGAAGACGGGGGGGGTCGCCGCTGGGGACCGTCACATCGTCTGGGATCGACGAGACGGACGTCCTCGCCGCGGGGTGGGGAGACAGCGGCGGTGGTAGCGGTGGTGGCGGCGGCGGTGGGGGGGGGGGCGCGGGGGGGACCGCGGGGGGGGACCACCCTATCGCCAGCGGCGAGGGAGGTACGGTCGGGGCCGAGCTTGACGATGGCGGGGCATGCGGCGGAGGCGGGGGCGGAGGCAGGGGCAGCGGCGGGGTCGGCGGCGGGGTTGGCGCCGAGTCAGGCGACGTTGACCCCGACCCCAACGATGACGACGTCATCGACGCGACCCCGAGTCCCGCCAGAGTTACGGACTCGGGGTACCCCTGGCTCCGCCGCAGCAGCCGCTCTCGCTCCCACCCAGGGGCGTCTGCATTGCCCGCCACACTGCGCCGGAGCCCAGTGCCCTCGAGGCCCCCTCTTCCTCCCCCCGGGGCCCAGACGGACGTCAGTGCCCCTCCTGCCCCTCTCCCCAAGGGGGGGCGAGAGACGGCGGGCAGGCGCCCACCACCCCCTGTGGCGGCGGTCGATTCGGCCCAGGCGCCCCACGCCGGCCCAAGGGGGCCGGCTCTGGCGACCGACGGGACCAAGTTCCACCCCGACGAGCCCGGACCGGGGCCCGCAGCCTCGGCGGCAGATGGAGAGGGGATGGCATCCCGCGCTGGCACGGCGGGGAGGGGTGGCAGAGCCGGGGGGGGCGGTGGGGGGGGTGGGGACGGCGACGTGGCCCGAGCCGGCTGGGGAACGCCTTCGCGGGCGACTCGGCAGGCAACCCCGTCGACAGCGGATGCGCCGCGACGCGCGGCAGCTGCGAGGAAAGACGGCAATGGGTCAGGATAAGAAGAGATTTGTGACACCAGGGCGCGCGAGCCTGTCGCAAAAGGAGAAAACGTCGGCAGAGAACCGTCGGGTAGACGCCCCCCGAACGATCGGCGCAGCGATACGGGCTTAAGCCGGTCGAGATCGACAAGAATGGCGAGTCTCCTCCAGCAAGCAATGAGAAACCGCGCGAATATTCCTCAAAAGAAGTGGAACAGGGCCGCAAACGCCGCTTCCTGCCCTCGCCTCGTGACAGCGGCGACAGCATCGCTCTCGCTGGCGGGGGTCGAGCACGCCCCCCTATAATCGGCGCCGCGGGGCTCTGCGGCATCCCGGCTGGGCTTGCTCGCTACACGGGGACGGCTTTGATCCCCCACCCGCGACTTTCTCGCGCCGCCTCCGTTGCGCTGACTAAGGCCCTTTAGCGCGCCCCCCCGACCCCCCGCTCCATCAGGTCCGAACCGCCAGGACTAGGCCAGGCCGGGGCCGGGGTCCGGGCCACGCAGCTGTTGTTCGCACGCGGCCGCCGGTGACTGCAGGAGCCCATCGGGTTTCGAGGGGGACGAGCGGAGAGGCCGCCACTCATCGCGTGTCGATAGGGTCGTCGCGGTCTTAAATGGACAATAGTGCGCTCTCCACCGCGACAGCGGCGTCGAGGAAGGATGCGGCGCGGGCGGCTGGCGCGGAAAAGGCGAGAGGGGGGCGGACGTTCGTTTCGCGTAGCGGCGGGGGTCACCGCCAAGACCGTCTCTTTCTCCCCTCAAGCCGCTTCACGTTGCCCCATTCTACCCTCATCTCGCAGCTAGCGGCCTTTAGAAAGCGCAAGGCCGAGGCGTTGTCTCGAAAGATCCCTCTCACGGCCCCCTCGGGGCCGCCTACGGAGGAGCTGGGGCCGTCATCGATGGCAGGACCCGCTCCCACGGGGCCGGCCATCTCGCCCCCCTCGCCGCCCCCGCCGCCGCCCCCCCCCTTCGCAACCAACCCCCTCCGCGAGATCGAGCGTCCGATGACCCCCCCGCTTCCACCGGTCGAGCCTGCGCCCTCCCCGGTGCCCCTCCCTGCCGCGCCAGCGGCCACCCCTGATGTCCCCGACCTGCGGGCGGCCCTGCGAGGGGCGGCGCGCGAGGGCCGGAGGCTCGAGGGCGAGCTCGAGAGCCTGCGCGTGAGCCGCGCTGCGGCCGAGAGGGCGGCGGCCAGCCGCGAGGCAACGCTGACCCGCGGCCTGGGGGAGGCCGTGGCAGAGCTGGAGCGGATGCGGGCGGCGAGCGCCTCGGCCGCTGCGGCCCTGCCTGCCGAGGCTGAGGCTGAGGAGCGGGGGCGGCGCCGGGGCCGGGTCGAGGGGGAGGAGGCGGCGCGGGCCGAGCGGGAGCGGCTGGAGGAGCACGTGAGGGGCCTGGGCAACCGGGTCAGGGCTCTGACGGCCGCGGCCGAGGAGAAAGAGAGAGAGAGAGAGGAGAGGGAAACGCGACTGGCGGCGGCGCAGCGGGGTGCGCGAGCGGCCACCGCGGCGCTTTCTGAGGCGCGGCGGCGGGCTGCCGAGGCCGAGGCCGGGGCCGAGGCGGCGAGGGCGCAGGCGGGGGCCGCGCAGATCCGCGCCGAAGGCCTCGCTGCGGATCTGGCGGCGACGGTGGCGCGGGCTGACTGCGCCGACGCTGAGGCGGGGGCCGAGCGCGACCGTAGGGCTGTTGCTGATGCTGCTGCGGGCCGCGCTTCCGAGGCTGCCGCCGCAGTCGAGGCCGAGCAGGATGCGGCGCGACGGGCGGCCGAGGGGGCCGAGCGGCTCGACCGCGAGGCTGAGCGGCTGACGGCGTCGCTCGAGGCTGCTGCCGTGGATGCTGCGGCTGAGGCCGAGGCGGCGCGGCGGCTGGGGGCGGCGGCTGCCGAGGCTGCCCGGGCGGCGAAAGCCGACGCCGATGCCGCCAAAATCGACGCGGCGGTGGCGCGGGCAGAGACTGAGGCGGCGCTTAGGGACGCCGACGCCGCCAGAGCGGACGCAGCGGCGGCGCGGGATGAGGCCAATGCAGCCAGGGCCCAAGCCGAATCTGATACCGAGGCGTGCGCCAGGCTCCAGCGGCAGGTGGAGCTGCTGCGCGCCGCCCTTGCGCGCGCCCGCGGTGCTGGAGAGAGAGCCGCCCGTGCGGAGCAAGCCGCCTGTGGCGCCAAGGCCGAGGCGGACGCAGCCCGTGCCGCGGCAACGGCAGCCGACGCCCGGTGCGACGAGGCAGAGCAGAGGGCCCTGGATGCGCACCGCCGCGCGACGGCAGCCGATCGCCGCGCTGACGAGGCTGCCGACGCGGCCGGAGCCATCGCGGCGCGCCTCGCGGCCGAAGCGGCGGCGGCATCGTCGCAGCTCGCCGACCTAGCGGAGGCAGCCGACCGGGACCGGGCGACGCTCCGTGCCGAGAGGGACGACGCCCTCGGTGCCGCACGCCGCGCGGAGGAAGCCGGGGCTGCCGCGTTGGCCAATATCGAGGAACTCCAGGCCGCAGCTGCGACCGTCGCCGCTGAGCGCGACGTCGACGCGTCCCGCATCGAGGCGCTGGCGTCCGAAGTCGAGGACCTTGTTGCCCAGCGCGACAAAGCGGTCGCCGACGCTGACGCCCTCCGTGACGGCGCCGCCGGCGAGGTTGCGGCCCTGCAGGCTGGACTCGATCAGGCTGAGGAGGCAGTCGCTGCCTGGTCGGCCGCTGTGTCCGAACGCGATGGGGCCCTCGCTGCAGCTCACGTGCGCGAGGCCGACCTCGAGGAACAGGTCGAGGCGGCGACGCGCCGCGCTGACAACATCGAGAGAGAGGCGGAACAGGTCACGAAGTCATGGCAGGGTGCCCTGGCCGAGCGGGACGCCGAGCTCATCCGGCTGGCGGCGTCCCTATCCGATGCCGAGGCACGCTCCGCCGAGGCAGAACGGTCGGCCAGGGAGCACGAGGCGAGGCTCGCAGAGCAGCGCTGCCTTGTGGCCACTGCGGAGGAGACCGCCATGCAGGCGACACGCCACGTCAACGATATGAGGGGGCAATTGGCCGAGGCTGCACTGCGTGTCGAGGCAGCCGAGGAACGCGCCACGAGGGCGACAAGCCGCGCGGAGGCCGTTGAGGCGTCAGCTGCGGCTGCGAGTGCGGCTGCGTCTGCGGCGGCGGCGGCGGATGGCGACGGTCGACTGGCCGAGGCAGTTCGACGCGCCGAGGCCGCGGAGGAGCGGGCCGCGCAGGCAACGATAAGAGCGGATGCTGCGGAGGCTGCGGTGGCGTCAGCCGCGGCTGCGAGTGCGGCTGCGTCTGCGGCGGCGGCGGCGGATGGCGACGGTCGACTGGCCGAGGCAGTTCGACGCGCCGAGGCCGCGGAGGAGCGGGCCGCGCAGGCAACGATAAGAGCGGATGCTGCGGAGGCTGCGGTGGCGTCAGCCGCGGCTGCGAGTGCGGCTGCGTCTGCGGCGGCGGCGGCGGATGGCGACGGTCGACTGGCCGAGGCAGTTCGACGCGCCGAGGCCGCGGAGGAGCGGGCCGCGCAGGCAACGATAAGAGCGGA
>Ga0181573_10000762_pt1 | contig 33270 bp, 24 predicted proteins | sample 101ome_25_FD_148643 | JGI IMG/M metagenome (GOLD analysis project Ga0181573, IMG submission 148643) | Coastal salt marsh microbial communities from the Groves Creek Marsh, Skidaway Island, Georgia - 101409BT metaG (spades assembly) | ecosystem: Environmental > Aquatic > Marine > Intertidal zone...
CCCACCCCCCGCTCCCGCCCCGTCGATCAAGCTCAAGCAGCTGCATTGGGACAAACTGAAGGAAGCAGACGAGAATACCGTCTGGCGCAGGCCAAGTGAGACCTCGGAGGGAGATCAGCATGACCCGCTGATTGACTTTGACGAGCTCGAAAACCTGTTCCAGATCCTCGAGGTCAAGTCGAGCGCGACGAGGGCCAAGAAGAACGAAGAGGTCCTGTTCGTGGATCAGAAGCGTGCTTACACGATCAGCATCGAGCTGTCGGGGATCCGCAAAGCCTTCGGGGATATCAAAGAGGCGCTCATGAACGCCGACGACTCGTCGCTGACCGTGGACAACCTGCACGCCCTGTGCCGTGCGCTCCCCGAGCGGAACGAGCTGCGCGACATCGACGACTACCTCGGGGGCCGTCACATCAAGTACCGTGGCATGTCGGATCCGAGAAAGCTGGGTATCGTCGAGCGATACTTTGCCGAGATCAGGGACGTGCCGCGGCTCGAGGAGCGGATCAAGTGCATGCTCTTCGCTCGCACGGCAGAGAGCTCGCTGGACAAGGTGGAGGAGCAGCAGAACATCGTCCACGAGGTGTGCCACGAAATGAAGACTTGCGAGCCGTTCCTGAAACTGCTTCAGGCGGTGCTCGAGTTGGGAAATCATCTCAACCGCGGGTCGCACCGCGCCGGCGCTGTCGGCTTCAAGCTGGACGCTCTGCTCAAGCTGGCAGATATCAAGGCGGTCGACAAGAAGACGTCGCTCTTGCAGTTCGTTATCGACCAGCTGAGAAAGCAAGACCCGTCGATTGACAGTCTGGTGGATGCCATGCCCCACGTCAAGGCCGCGTCGACCATCCAGCTGTCGGCCGTCGAGGCGATGATCGCCGAGCTTCGCGCCGGCCTCAAGTTGGTCCGGGACCAGGTCGCCGTTGCCAAAGAGCACGCCGAGGAGAATGGCTCGGAGCGATTCGTCGAGTCGATGGAGGAATTTCTGGCAACCGCGTCGGCGTCGTTCGCCGCCCTCGAGCAGGGCCAGCGGGACGTCGTGGCGGAGCTCGAGGATGTCACCCGCTACTACGGCGAGACCTTCGTGAGAGCGGATCCCGTGAAGACCATCAGGACGATCCAAGAGTTCTTGACGATCTTCAGGAAGATATCCTTGGCCAACATGATCGCCAACGGTAAGGGGTCGAAGAACTCTGGCTCGCGACCGGGGTCGCGGGCAAGCTCCCGGCCGTCGTCGGCGCGACCGTCGCCGGTCAAGACGAAGGGCAGCGACAGCACCAATGCCATCAGCGTTGACGTGAGCATCTAAATTATAAACAACAACAACAGCATCAACAGACCCCCTCGCGCAACTCTCTCAGCCGATCCATGCGCGTTCTCTTCCGCCGCTCGTCCTCGCCCGCCAGTCGCTTGCGGCGCTTCTCGTCCACGCCCTCAAGCGCTCGCGTCTCCTCCCTCTGCGCTTCCTTGATCCGATGACGCTCCATGACCTCCTCCGGCAGGTCGGAGTAGTCCTTGGCGTAGTCGTCCCACGCGATGTCGGGGTGGTCGTCGAACAGCTTGGACCACCACATCTCGCTGTGCATCCAGTGCTTTTGAAGGACCTCCAGGTTCATCTTCGTCATCGTGATGAGGAAGCCGTCCTCGCCCTCGCCGCCCATGTGCGTCCAGAAGCAGTCGTTGGGGATGATGCCACGGTGCAGCCGACCGGACAGGTAGCTGACACCCGTCTCCTTGTTGCGCACGCAAATCTCGTACGGCTCGAATCTCACCTCAATATGCTTGGCTGGAATATCGGAAGGAACCGCGAGGGCGATCAGTCTGATCTCCGACCCGCTCTGCCGCCACCTGCACGACCCGTCTGCCAGCTCGACCCACGTCTCTGCGCCCTCCATCTCCGAGCGATCGTAGTATACCCGGCTCATGCAGAACGCATGGCGTTGCTGCCGTTCGACGGGCCGGCCCAAAACGTCTACCAGCTTGTACTCCTTAAAGGGCAGCGCCAGCTGCAGCTGCGGCTTGGTCCCCATGACGACAGCCTTGCAGTTGGCCGCGCCAGCCGCGCCGGCCGCGCCATGCGGCCCCCCCTTGTCCCCCTTGCCGCCATCGCTCCCCTCGTCCCCGTGCTCCTCGACCACAAAACGCGCATGAATGCTCACGGGGTCTCCCAGGGCCTCCCTCAGCTGCCTCACTTCGATGGAGTTCGTTTCCGCGTACGCCTCGCCCGCCCGCTCGCCCAAAGCCTCCGCCGGCACCCCCGTCTCCACGCCGAGTCGGACAGCTAGCTGTTTCCCGAGCAACTTGACGCCTTCAATGCCAACCTTTCCAACCCCGACGTCCGCAGCGCGCGCCACCAGCACCCTGAGCTGCTCACGGCAGAAAGGCGTCAGCGTCGGCAGGGTGCCGTCCACGTCCCTCTTCCCGAGAACGAACGTCACCTCCACGTCGTTCTCGACGATTTCCCTACACTCAGTGTCAGTGCCCCTCTGATGTCCATCGATACGTGGTTCTTTCTTGTTCTTGTTCTTGTCCTTGTCCGCTGTGGCCACCGCCCTCGCTGACGGCGCGCTCCCGCCCCCGACCTGCCCCCCATCCCCGCGAGCCGCGACTCGGTCGAGCACCGTGCCCTCCTCCCCAACCTCCCGCTCGACGGAATCGACAGACTCCTTCGTCAGCCCCTCCGTCACCTCCTGCACGAGATCAAACAGCCCACCGTTCGGCTCCCCGATCCCGAGACACAGTACCGCCTTCCGCAAGGCCTTCAACGCCCGGCGCGCATCCCGCCTATCATATCCCGCCTCTGCATATAGCGACTTTCCCAGCGCCACGTACCCAGAGACGACCAGGCGTCTGAATACCAGCGACGACGTATCCCTCCCGTCGGTATTCGCCTCCAACAACTGCAGCGCCCCCACCGCATCCACTCGCGCCTGCTCGTACCCCTTTGCCCTGCAGCACACCCTCGACCGCCAAATCAACGCCTCCGGAACCGACAAACATTCTCGTCGCGACGTATCCCCGCCCCCCTCCCCATCGTCGTCCCGAGAGGTATGCGCGAGGCTGCCACAATGCAGATGAAGCAGCCACCGACAGCACGTCCCTCGCGCACCCTCCAGCACGTCTTTCTGCCCGTCTGCTTCCATCTCCTTGACCACGAGGTATGCCGCCTCCCGCATCGTCAACTCGTCGATGTCCTCGACCCGCTCGACCACCTCGAGGCCGTCTGACGTCGCCCCCCCAGTCGCGCCGTCAGGAGACACGCGCAGCACATCGTCCACCAACCCACGCATCACGCCACCCATACGCTCGGGCATCTTCGCCAGCACGCTCATCACTGACTCCACCTTGCCCTTGTACGCCTTCCTCTGCACCGCGTCAGCCTCCATCGCATACACCCGGACAAAATCGTACACAGCACGCTCCGGATGCTGGAGTGCCAGCAACGCGTTGCCGCGTCTCCAGTACGCCTTCTTCACCAGCGCGGTATCGGCGGTGGTCGCGTTGACAGCAATCTCCCTCTTCTCCGTCCCGTCCATCGCCACCCGAACACCCAACCCGGCCAGCGCCGCCTCTGCTTGCTCGATAGCCAGCTGCCACTTTAGACACTTCCCATACGCCAGACTGAGATTCAAGTGAAGCGTGGTCGCCAGACGCGCCACCTCGTCGTCCACGTGCCGGGCGGCCCCTTCTCGCCCCAGATCACGGGAAACAACATCCAGGGCTAAACTGTACGCCTCTGCCGCCCTGCCCCAGTTTCCGCTGCGCGCATCCGCATCTGCTTGACGTTTACTATGCTCTGCACGTATAAGACTGCGACGAACGGACGTTAACGGCGTTTTGTGAGCGGTTCTGGCAGGGTTGACCGAAATTGGGAGGAGCCAGGGTCCTGTGTATCCGCGGACAAACGACAGCGACGACGGCCGGGTGAGAGAGAGAGAGAGAGAGAGAGAGAGTACGTACTCGAGCGATACATCGTCGGCGATCGACGGCATCGCGAAAAAGAAGACTGGAGGGGATCCCTCCGGAGGAAGATAAAGAGTTTTTTGGTGATTGGGTGACCGCTCACCCACAAGAGTACCCGCCCCGTTCATCCTGCTGGGTGAGGTGAGCACAGGGGAGCCGAGCATCGAGCGAGTGGGGTGAGCGGGGAGCGCAGCGACCCGCTTCCGCACCGGCGTGAACCCGTCGCTGCGATCCCGGCACGTTCTGGAGCCCCAGATACACCGCGCGAAACGATCGCTCGTTCCCCGCGCTGCGTCCTCGTACCTTGTACCGCCGTCGACCGACCAGCCGACCGGCCGACCGGCCGACCGGCCGACCGGCCGACCGAACCTCCTGTATCCACTGGATACGATTGGGCCAAGCCGAGGTGGACCTCGTGAGGTCACGTGCTCTCGAAAAATCACGTGACCTCACGAGGTCCACCTCGGCTTGGCCCAAGAGCACAACTTCTCTCGCGAACCGCACACACACACAGGGCGACGACAATCGAGAGGATACCTGTCACATCGTCGTCCATATCCATAGACAGGGCAGAACCTGTGCGGGAGAAGGGACTGCCCGTCGTTTGGACCTGAGAATCGAGGTCATCATGCGAACAACAACCGTGGATTCACACGGTTCTGTGCACTCGCCCCTATGGTTCTTCACGGGTATTGCACTCGGGAGTGTTGTCGCGACGGGATCGACTCTGCTGTACCTGAAGTACGTTCAGCGAGAGCGGGAACAACCCTACCGTCACCAGCAACGTGAGCTTCAGGGCAGCGGGGAGGGGCCGGCGCCGCATCACCATCGGCGGAAGTCGCACAGCAACCACCGGAAGAGCTTCGGAGGAAACCGGGGCGGTGCTGCCGACGGGCACCCCAACGGCAACGGGCACACCCATGGTCATGGTCACGCCGCTGGGCTGCAGCCGCCGCCGATGAACGGTGCCGGGCATGCGACGCCCCAGTCGACCAACAGCAATGGGAGACCGCTGGAGCGGCGGGAAACGGCCGGTTATTATTTTGACTCGCCTCATGGCCGGGGCGGGACCGGGAATGGGGTCAGTCCGGCGGATTCGCAGCAGACGTACAGGCTGCAGACGGGGAGCGTGCAGAGCATGACGCCGAGTCCGATGCGGTACGCGGGGAACTCGGATGCCGTGAGCGAGTCGGAGGGCGGGAGTGTGGTGCGCGGAGGGATGAACAAGGTGTACACGGCCGGGCCTGCGGATCGCAGCAATTTGGGGGTGCTCACGAGGGCAGCGGCGGTCAGTGGGCACGGGAATCACCACGGTGGCGTCGTCGGCGGTGTCGGTGTCAGCGGTGGTGTCGGTGGTGCCGGCGGTGCCGGCGGTGGTAATACGCCCAAGGGCGGGGTCGTGATGGGGGTGGCGAACGCCGCGAGTCAGGCGGGCCATCAGCACCAGCACGCGATGGCGCACCAAACGACGCAAGACGTGCTCAAGAACGAGGGGTCGATGATCGAAGATGCGGCGCTTCACGAGCTGTATAATCGGGTGTTGACGCCGGAGATGCCCCATTCGGAGGAGACGCAGGACGTCTGCCATCGATTGAAGCTGGCCTTGGACGAGCGGGAGAAGTGGGTCTTCAAGCCGCGGGTTTCGCCACAGGATATGCACGTTCAGGAAGCCCATTCGATGAAAGAATGTCTGTTGGGGAGCGGGAGCCGGGAGCAGGACCCGTTCCATTGGGACAATATGGGGGCGCTGCCGTTGCGATTTCACATGGTGGACGGCGTGGTGCATATCTTCGAGCGCGATGCCCGATTTGACGACCTGGGGGGATTCAACGGCGCGAAGGGACCGAGCGAGGCCTTGGACGCCAGCGATACGAACGACGCCAACAGGCTGTTTGCGCCGCCGGGCGACGCGGACGAGTTCTTCGGCACGCTGCATCGGCTGTTGAAAATGTCCGCGATGGGCAGTGTGCGGTCCTTCACGCACCACCGGATGCAGCTACTGGAACAAAAGTTCAACCTGCACGTCATGCTGAACGCCGACAAGGAGTTCCTGGCGCAGAAGTCGGCGCCGCACCGCGACTTTTACAACGTGCGAAAGGTGGACACGCACGTTCACCACTCTGCGTGCATGCACCAAAAGCACTTGCTGCGGTTCATCAAGTCCAAGCTCAAGAAGGAGCCTGACGAGCTGGTCATCTTCCGGGACGGAAAGTTCCTGACGCTAAAGGAGGTGTTTGAGAGCCTCAACCTGACGTCGTACGACCTGTCGGTCGACTCGCTTGACGTCCACGCGGACAAGAACATCTTCCACAGGTTTGACAAATTCAACCTGAAGTACAATCCCTTCGGGCAGGCGAGGTTGCGAGAGATCTTCATCAAGCAGGAGAACATCATCCGCGGCCGGTTCCTGGCCGAGCTGACCAAGGAGGTGTTCAACGACTTGGAGAGCTCCAAGTACCAGCTCACCGAGTACCGGATCTCCATTTACGGCCGCAAGCAGGTCGAATGGGACGCACTGGCGGCGTGGGTCGTGCAGAACAGGCTCTACTCGGACAACAACCTGTGGATGATCCAGATCCCCCGGCTCTACAACGTCTACAAGGCACAGGGCATCCTCGAGAACTTCCAGCAGTTCCTGGATAATATCTTCCTGCCGATGTTCGAGACGACCATCAACCCCGAGTCCCACCCCATGCTGCACATCTTCCTGAAGCACGTGAGCGGGTTTGACCTGGTGGACGACGAGAGCAAGCCGGAGCGAAAGCCGACGAAGCACATGCCCACGCCGGCCGAGTGGAACATCAAGCACAATCCACCGTATGCGTATTACACGTACTACGTCTACGCCAACCTGTACTCGCTGAACAAGCTGCGGGAGAGCAGGGGGCTGAACACGTTCTCGCTGCGGCCGCACTGCGGCGAGGCGGGCGACCTGGACCATCTCGCCGCGACGTTCCTCCTCGCAGAGAACATCGCCCACGGCATCAACCTCCGAAAGTCGCCTTGTCTCCAGTACCTCTACTACGTGGCGCAGATCGGCCTGATGATGAGCCCGCTCTCAAACAACTCCCTGTTCCTCGACTACCACCGGAACCCCTTTCCCCAGTTCTTTGCGCGCGGACTGTCTGTGTCTCTGTCGACGGACGATCCGCTCCAGATTCACCTGACCCGGGAGCCCCTCGTCGAGGAGTACTCTGTCGCCGCGCAGGTCTGGAAGCTGAGCGCCACCGACCTCTGCGAGATTGCAAGGAACTCGATCATACATTCTGGGTTCCCCCATCAGCTCAAGATGCACTGGGTGCACACCGAGTACTGGAAGGACGGACCCGAGGGGAACAACATTCAGAAGACCAACGTGCCGAGCCTCCGCATGATTTTCCGAAAGGACTGCCTGCACGAGGAGCGCGGGCTCATCCGGAGCGGGTGGTGGGCGGCCCACGAGCGCAAGATGTCCTCTGGCGGGACCGGACTCTAGGAGGAGGGTGGGGAGCAGGCTGCCGCAGCCTGCCACCACTTCCACCTCCTCGACGACGACCTCCTCCTCGGCCTCCTCCTCGGCCTTCTTTCCCATGATTTTGCAGAATTAACGAACTCGTGCTCTCTCTCTCTCAGACACGCGCAGATCGTGCCACAATTAGCACGTTGGCACCGCACATTGTGTCCGATCGCATCGGAGAGCGCGCGCGCGAGGCATCTTCTGCCACCCACAAACATCAAAGCGCAACAACAAGGCTGACTGACAGATGCCTCCCAGAGCCGCGCCACCGGCCAACACAAGGTTCGACAATGTAGACCTTCCCAGCTTGCCCAGACAGCCTCGCGTCGTCCTCATCGGGGGCACCGGCCGGGTTGGCTCGTCTACCGCCAGCAACTTGAAGCGGCTCGTTCCAGACGCGGAGCTCATTCTAGGCTCCCGTACTACGGAGACGTTCGACGCAGCGATGGAGAGACGTCCAGAGCTGGCGGGATCGAAGCACGCGCGGCTGGACATCGACGACCTGCCGACGATCGAGCGGGCGATCGACGGGGCCGACCTGGTCGTGCACACGGCGGGGCCGTTCCAGCGAAAGGGGGAGTGCTCCGTGCTACGGGCTGCGATCAGACAAAAGGTTCCCTACTTAGACGTGTGCGATGATACCGCGTACTCGAAGATGGCACGGGGGATGGCCGACGAGGCCGCGGCGGCGGGCGTGCCAGCCATCACCACGGCGGGCATCTTCCCCGGCGTGTCCAACGTGATGGCAGCATACATGATCGAAAAGAACCGAACAGAAGGCAAGAACTCAGCACCGGATCGGGTCCTGTACTCGTACTACACGGCCGGGACGGGCGGGGCTGGGCCGACCATCCTGGAGACGACGCTGCTGCTGGCCGGAGAGGACGTCGTGGCATACAAGGACGGCAACGCGACGACGCTCCCGCCGGTCAGCAACCGGCGTTCCGTCGATTTTGGACGGGCGGTGGGCAAGAAAGGGGTGTACCTGTACCCGCTGCCCGAGGTGGCGTCCGGCCACGAGATCTTCGGAACGCCCAATATCAGCGCACGGTTCGGGACAGACCCGGCGCCCTGGAACTGGGGCATGGTGCTCGTCTCTAAGATCGTACCGAAGAGCGTGCTGCAGGACCCGAAGGCGACAAAGGGACTCGCCAAGCTCCTCGACCCGCTCGTGAGGGCAGTGGACGCCCTGGTCGGCGAGAAGGTCGCGATGCTGGTCGAGGTCGAGTACGGCGAGAAAGTGGCCGCCGGACTCTTTGTTCACGAAAAGTTGTCGGAGAGTGTCGGCGCGTCCACGGCAGCATTCGCGGCGTGCATGCTGGCGGGCCAGACGCAGCCGGGCGTCTGGTTCCCAGAGCAGGCGGAGGGAATCCCGAGCCGGGAGCTCCTGCTCAAGCTGGCGAGCCACGGCGCGAAGCAGATCCTCTTGAACAAATCGCCGTTCCAAATCTCGACAGACCCCATCCAGCTGGGTATCGGCATCTACATCGAGTAGTAGTAGGTCGTGTGTGTCGGCCGACGGATCGGAGTGTCTGCGGTCTCAGAGGGTGTTCCAGGATAATCAGCTGAGAGATATAGCGGTTTAAAGAGTCGATAAGGTCAAATAACCGGGAGGTCGCGACCTAGGTCGTGTACACGATCGTGTCCGGACCGCTGCGTCATCATCGCGCCGTCACTGGCCATCATCACGCCGTCACCCATGCCATCGGGACGCTTTGACGAGCAGCTCGAGTCCGGCAATCAACACGCAGACCACCAGAAGATAGATGATGATCCGTTCCTTCCTTGTCGATTCGGAGCTCTCCCGCAAGCTCTTGAACAGCGACAGCGATGCCTTGGTGATGTCGAACCGCTCCTGCATGACCTTGAGTCGCGCCTCCACTTCGAGGTACTCGTACGCCATCAGGTATATTGCCTTCGACTCCACGTCGATGTCGGCGGGCATGGCAAGCGCCTGGCCGATGCCATCGACTTCGTGCAGGAAGCCATGCAAACGACCGTAAAGCCGGAGCGTGTCCTCCTCGTCTGGGACATCTCCTGATTGAGCTAGGACGAGCGTCAGCGGGTTGACCGACTCTGTGATCCACCGCTGCAGCTCGAGCTCTACGTGCTTCAACGCCAGCGACTGACTGAGCGCGAGCGCGCATGCCAACGCCCGTTTCCGGCGATCCTCTGCCTCCACGGTCGGCTCTAAATAGACAACGTCGTTGAGTATTGGGTTCCGCCGTCCAGTAGACCCTCTATCGAAGATCAGGGTGATCGAGTCCCGATCCTCGTCCTGTGGCCGCTGCACGACTGTGACGTCTTCGTTCGAGCTGCAGGGATACACGACGTCCTTGAGCAGAAAATCGAGATACTGCTCGAACGCTTCCTCTTCGTGCCGCTCGTCGACGTTGCTATACGCAGGCGAGATCTCGTCGATGATGCAAAGACAACCCCAATCGAAAAAGACGATGCTTCTGCTCGAGGACACCTCGGCGACGAGAGACTCGGCGTAGGCCGCGACGTAGCTCGCAGCGGTCCGCTTGCACAGGATTGTCTGTAGCAGCGACCGGTCGATACTATTCCAGTCGAGGAGTCGCAGAGCGTGAATGCATAGCTTGCCGTTCGAGGTGGGCGCCGGCTCGTCGAACGATCCCCTGTTGAGTTTCGAACGCGCATTCAACCGGGGCTGGTGGTCCTCTCTTCGGTCTCCCGTCGCCCCCGCTCGACTCCTCGTCGGTCTCGGTGCACTCTTGGACCGCCTCGTCTCGACGACGCCCTGGTGCGCGTGAGGAGGAGGAGGAGGAGGCATGTCGATGCCCGTTTCTTTTTTTCACGCGCGACTCGCGTACTAGATCTAGGAGGATCGGGGCGCCGATCGGCGAACCCTTACAACATTCAAGCGACGACGACCACCGAGCCGTACGCCCGATGGCCCGCCTGCTGAAACGATCCCACGTTGAGGCGGTAAGGTCGCCCGCCTCTCTCACCTCACCGCCTCTCGCCTCTCACCACTCGCGCTACGCTCGCCAGGGTCTAGACCACCTCTCCAAATCGGACGCCCGCTTGCTCCGATCCATCGAACGGCTGACAGACCAACAGATCGAGGCCATGTCCGGCCGCCCCCGCGTCACCGCCTTCACGTCGTTGTGCAAGTCCATCACGTCACAACAGGTATCGACGGCGGCTGCACGGACGATATTCGGGCGGTTTCAGGGAGTCGCACCGGCACCGACGGACAACGACGACGACTCCAGAGACAACGTGTGTCCTCACGCCGTCCACGAGTGCTCGCATGAAACGCTACGCGGCGCGGGACTCTCCAACGCAAAAGCCCGCGCGGTCAAGGACCTAGCAGCACGGTTCGTCGACGGATCACTGACCGAGAAGGCTCTGTCGGAAGCAGCAAGCATCGAAGAGCTCGAAGAACTCTTGCTCGACGTGCGAGGCATCGGTGCGTATCGACCTCGACCTCGACCTCGACCGACGTGCGCTCTTCGCTCTTTACGCTCCGCTCTCTCACTCGCACTCGTTCGCCAGGCCCCTGGACCGTGCAGATGTTTGCGATCTTCTTCGTCCGGTTTGCCGACATCATGGTCACCGGAGACCTGGGAGTCCAGAAAGGCTGCGCCAAGATCTACGCACTGCGCGCCACGCCGACAAAACTCAAGATGGAATCGATCGCCAAGACGTGGACTCCGTACCGCTCCCTCGGCGCCATGCTCTGCTGGAAGGCCCTCGAGGAGACTTGATTACAAGCAAGTGCTCTCATGGGAGTGCGCAGTATGTAAATGAATATGTTTGCGTTTGCACGACGGTTCTTTCAACCGGGGTGGCTTAGTGTCCGGTTCGACCGCTCACGAACCTTCCCGTTGGGTCCCAGTAGAACTTGATGAACAGGGGTGACGTGGCGTCCGTCTTGTAACCGTACGGGTTGACCCGTCCCGTGATCGCGCCTTTCTTAAGGCCGCACTTCCTGAGGCCGTAGTTGGTCGGCACGCACAGCCGCGTAAACGGAACCCTCAGGTTCAACTTCTTCAAGTTCACCTTCTTTCCCCAGTAGCTCTTCACCTTGGAGTGGACCTTCTTGGCGGTATTCTTCATCTCGGGGTAGTTTTTCAACACCTTCTTCCAGTCCGCCCCATAGACCGCCTTCTTCGGGTTGTTCTTCTGGTCAGGCTGGGCCCTCGCGAAGATCGCCTGCCAACACTTGCTGTTGCCGTCGGCCGGAGCTGCAAGGTAGATATAACGAAGGTGAGCACATATACACAGCCGTGTGCGCGTGGTGGCCGTGGCCGTCCCGGCAGCGCGTTGCGGACGGGCGAAGCGAAGCGGAGCAAACCGCCCCGATCAACCGTCCATAGCACCCCACATATCAAAATACAAGAGGAAACACGCACTACCGAAGCCTGTCTTGCACAAGCCACCACCTTTGGCGGAAGCCATTTCCAGGGAACTCATGGCAAAGAGCGCCAAGACAGCGAGAAGAATGCGCCAAGCGAACATCTTACTCGATGATACGGATAATATAAGAAAGTAAATATAAGAAAGTGTCTGAGATGCGAGCGCGTGATCGCGTGCGTGGTAGATTCAAGAGGAGGGGAATTAGGCCAATTGCCAACAAGGGGGACGACCAGATGCTGACCCTCCCGCCCTACGGCCTGACGGGGACGCCCATGTCATTTTTAGACCCTCTCTCTCTCTCTCTCTCTCTCTCTCTCTCCGCGAACAGCGACGACGGGCTTCCTCACCCCGCACGCAGCAACACAACCAGACTCTACTGTAGCTGCTGACACGATGGTGAAACTCGTGAGGTACGTCGTTCTGTCTCCAAAGTCCTCCAGCGGTCTGAATGCACAAACCCACCAAAAATCGCTTTCTCGCCGCCGGCGTGACCTTCTCCGGTCCCAACACCCGCTGTATCGGACAATACCGTCGCGTTCAATCCACCACCTCACGCCGTACGCCCCGACGCCCCGTACAGGTTTCTGATGAAGCTCTCGAACGAGAAGGTGCAGGTGGAGCTCAAAAACGGCACCGTCGTCCACGGTACCATCGCTGGCGTCGACGTCGCCATGAACACACACTTGAAGAAGGTCAAGGTCATTCCGCGGAACAAGGAGGCCATCAAGGCGGACCAGATGAGCATCCGCGGGAACAAAATACGGTACTTCATCCTTCCCGACACGCTCAACTTGGACACGTTGCTGGTCGACCTCGACCAGGCCAAGAACCGGCCTGCGAGGCCCGCCGCGGGCGGCCGAGGTCGGGGACGGGGCCGCGGACGGGGCCGAGGGAGGCGGTAGGCGGTGGGAAGAGAGGATGACGACAAGCCGACGCTGATCCATGATGATTCGTCCATCGTCCATCGTCCATCGTCCATCGTCCATCATCGGCCACCTTTGCTGAATTCACCTCCACGATGTATCTATTGACTTAAACCTTGTAGTACAGTGCAGCCACCACCACGACATCCTCCAGCTTGCGACGTATCAACGGACCAGCGCTCGAGCCATCAGGCTACTAGTAGTTTGCCGTGCCGCTCTGGTATTCAAGCTCGGGAATCGAGGGATCGTACGAGCCAGTCACGTCGCTCAACATATAGCACGTATTCTCCGGCACGGGATTCCCCATGGCCCGACAGTCGATCGGCTTGGTGTACATCCACCCGTTGCATCCGTAGGTGTTCCTGCAGGTCTCACAGCATGACGCCGCATCCGCCACGTGGAGTCCCGTGCACGGTCGAATACCACCGTTCGGCACCATCCGAGGACCGCTCAGAATTTTTCTCCGGGGCGTGAAATCGCAACGCACCTGGTTGTACACGACCACCGGCGGGGGCGGGGGCGGGGACGGCTGGACAACGGGCGCCGGGGGAAGCTCCGGTGCCTCGTACACGTAGTCGTCCACGAACGGTGGCGGTGGCGGCGGCGACCTCGGTGGCGGCGGCGATCTCTTCGGAGGAGGTGGCGGGGGTTTCTTCGACGGTTTTGTCGGCTTCCGGCACGTCTTTTTCTTTTTGTTCTGCGGCTCTCGGCAGTCGACCTTCGTTTTGGCCATCAACGAGCGGAGGAAGGATGGCAGCGACGTCGCAGACGACACGTGGATTTCCTCGCCTTCGTCTCCGTCCTCGAGGTCTTCTTCCCCGTCGTGCCCGACCATCTCAAAGATGGAAATGACGTCCCCGTCGACTTCGGCCTCGTACATCTCGAGTGCCACGCCGTCAGCGAGGCGCGCGCCGTCTCCGCGCGCCTCCACCTCGCTCCGTGTAAGTCGACAGCCACCCAACACGAGGCAGACGAGCAGCAGGAGGTACCGCGCGTTGAGCATGGTGAATCACGCAATTTGAGACGACGTTTGTATTGCACGTTGTGTGTATCGACCCGGCCGTCGTCGTCGTCGCCTCGCGTCAGTGCTCGCAGGGATGGGAGCAGAGATTGTCCACGTGGTAAAGGGAGAGATTTTATGCTTCGATCCAAGGGCAGAAGCAGCTTCTCGTCCTTGCGGTCACCAAGTAGACGACTTAATGGGGAAGAATAGAGAGTGGAGGGGGGCGGGGGGCGTGGGAGGGAAGTATGAGGGAGGGAAGCGGGGGGCTGAGAATTGAGGGAGAAGCTGGCGAAGCCGCCCGCGGTGGTCATCGGTCGAGTTCCGGGACGCGTCCACGAAGACGCGAAACGCCCCCTCCAACCCGTCAAGAAGAAACCCTTCATCGTACGTACGTACGTACTCTATCCTCTACACATCATGCAGCGAACAACCATGCAGCCGCTCGCGACGACGGGGACACCGAGACGTCGTGTCGGAACGAATTTTCCACGTGGATTCCACTCGACCGTTCGGTCCAGACCTTGTATACGTGCGCACGCGGCGAGTTCCAACAACAACGAACAGGGAGTAGATCTCGGTGACGTGTTGGGATTCATCAGAGACCGCCTCCTGGGTGATTTTCGCTCGTCCAACGGGCCGTCTCGAAATATCCTCAGCCCAGACCGCTCGACTGTCGTCGACGCGGAGCACCGTGGGGTGTTGTCCAGCACGGTGCGGCGCACCCTGGCGGATACGGTGACTGATCTGGACACCAGGGACGCGATGGAGGCGTGCGCGGGGGTGACTGGGGAGTTTGAGAAAGAAGAGTGCTTTGTGACGTTTGGCGTGTCCAAGGAGGCCGATTTGTGGTACGGGACGGTGCACCGTTTCGAAGAGCTGTTGCGGTACGATACAGAGCCGATCGAGGAGAGCGTGCACGACGGGAAGGAGCGATGCTGATGTTGGTTGGTGTTGGTGCAAATGAATGAGTGACACAACTACTTGTCTGCGAGGAGGGAGCGGAAGTTGGAGTTGACGAGATCGAGCACGATCTGGGCGAGGTCCTTGTTATTGGCATCGGGAACGTTCTTCTTCATGAAAGCCCAGCGCCGCTTGCACTCGTCTCCGGTCCTATCTTGGACCAGCGAGTCCCACGGGACAGCCGACTCGTGCCACTGCTTGTCCGCTGGCTGCCGCTTCCTGAGCTTGAACAGGGAGGTCATTAGCCGCTTGTCGTCCCCCTTGCCCCAGATTCCCCTCTCGCACATGCTCGGGGCCAATCTGAGGTACCACTTGGCCACGCACTGCGTCCTGGTCCTGGTGGGAACGTGCGGCAGCACCGCCTCCCAGTCGATGTTGTCCAGCAGCAAGCGCTTGTCGCTGCCGTCTCCCTTGTGGGAGCTCGGGTTGCCGTACTTCGTGACGGCATCCTTCAACTGCTGCTCCTCCAATTCGCTCCACTTGCCCGTCGACCTGGTCTCCACGTTCTTGATGTCCCGCCATCGCAGGCGGCATGCCTCTGGCGTCCGCTTCAAGATCGGACTGAAGTCGGTCCACTTGTTGCCGTGGTTCAGCACCAGACCCCGCAGCGCGTCGTCTTCGTCCTGCGTGAACTGGCCCGCGCCGGCATACGGGTGGTGCAGGCGCAGCGCCGCCGCGGCCACGGCCTTGATTGATCGATTCGGCAGCGCGGCGCAGATCTCCTTCCACATGCCACGGCCCTCCTCGCGCGAGTGCTTCTTGCCGATCAGCCAATCGAGGTCGTCCTGAGCATGTGTTTGTGTGTATGTGTATATGTGAGCATGCGAGCGCGCATGTGCGATTATACAATCGAACAATACGCACCGGGTTCTGGTCGTGGGCCACCGCGTACGCCTTGATGGCCGCAGTCAACTGTCGCTGCTCATCTGCACTCCACTTGCCCGTCTTGACGTTTTCCCGCTTGACCGATGTTCGCCACGTGTCGGTCGGCTCGCTCGCTCCCGCCGGTTTGGGCGTCCGGCCGGCCTTGCCAGCCGGCTGCTTGCGTTTCTTCTTCTTCGGCTCTTTGTCGTCATCGTCGCCACCGTCGCCACCGTCTCCACCGTCGACTACCTTGGATTTGGGTTTTGATGCCTTCCTCGAGTCCTCTTTTTCCACCCTTTTCCTCGATGGCGGCTTGGTCGTCGGAACCTCCTTGGCCGGCGACGCGGGCACCGTCGGCGCAGACTTTCGGACCGCACCGAGCGGCTCCACCTCAATGGTCGATTCGGGTCTGTGGTAAAGCGTGCGCGCGCGCGTTAGAGTGAGTGGGAGCGGGATTTCGACGCGTGCAGATTTGGTTCCGAGCCGTCACGCCATACGCTATACGCTATACGATACACGCACCGGCTCGCCTTGCGACTCTTCTTCCGCTTCGACGGGGCCGCCGAGAGACCGTCCTCGTCCCGCACGATGTGCCCATTGTCGTTGAGCTTGTATCCTCTGATAGCGCCCCCCGTTCGGAGGCAGTCGAGCCATGCGTCGAACTGAGCCCTGTCGACCAGGCCGCGCTTGGACACCTTCTTGAACAGCTTTTTGGGGGCGAACTCGTGCGCCTTCTCTATATGTCCCTCTAGGAACACGCCCATCGCGATCACAACCCGCGAGTCGACCATGGAGTTGGTGCTCGTCTCGGAATCTGGGGAGAAATGCCTAGAACTTTCTATCCGAGCAGCCTACGCGCTCGACGCACGCTCGACGGGTACGGTCGCCCAGGTTTGCTGTGCTGTGTTGGCGGGGCCAAAGCGAACGAAATGAACTGGAGGAGGGACGCCGCGGACGTGAATGACGTGAAGGTGCTCCCGGGGTCTCATTCTCTCTCATTCTCTCTCTCTCTCAGGCAGGCAGTTCTCCCCGTATCCTATCTCATCCTATGTCATCGTCTGATCAGCTGAAAGCCGAGGTACGTACGCCCTCGCCCTCGCCTGCGGCCGGCTCTCCGCGCCCGGATCGAAATGGAATGGAATGTTCGAACACGGGTTCCAGGGCTGTCCCTGGCTGGCCCTGTCCCGCCGACCCGACCACCTCGCTTCCCCCTCACACCAGCTCGACACACGATCTCAGGGCAATGCCGCCTTCTCGGCCGGCGATTTCCAGGTTGCTTTCGAGAAGTTCAAGGAAGCGATCGACGTGGACCCCTCGAACCACGTGCTGTACGTGCCACGTCAGCCGAGTGTCTCTCGTGATTTCCAGCCTCATGTCGCTTCTATTTCTCACGTTCATCTTCACGTTCACGTTGACGCTCCAGTTACTCGAACGCGTCCGCGTCGCTCCTGTCTCTGGGAGAGCACGCTCGGGCGCTCGAGTATGCCACCCAGTGTATCGAGAAGAGCCCGGCGTTCGTCAAGGGATATACGCGTCAGGGCGCGGCGCTGCTGGGCCTTGGGCGATTCGACGAGGCCGAGGCAGCGTACAACAAGGCGCTCGAGCTTGACGCGAGCAACGTGCCTGCGAGGGAGGGCGTTGCGATGGTGAAGGACGCGAGGGACAAGGCGAGCGGGAAGAGGTCGCTGTTCCTGGGCCCGGAAAACCTGCAAAAGCTGATGACAGATCCCCGGACGCGTAGCTTCCTGTCGCAGCCGGACTTCATGCAGATGCTGAAGGACTGCGAGGAGGACCCGAACAAGCTGGAGGCGTACATGAAGGACGACCGGATGAGGGTGGCCCTCGGGGTGATCATGGGGGTGGACTTGAGCAACATGGACGAGTTAATGAAGGAGAAAGGCGAGGCCGAGACGGGCGCGGCGACAAAGTCCGAGCCCCGTCCCGAGCCCCGTCCCGAGCCCGTCCCGGAGGTGTCGGACGAGGTGAAGCGGTCGCTCGAGGAGAAGGAAAAGGGGAACGCGGCGTACAAGGCCAGAGACTTTGACAAAGCGATTGCGCACTATGATGCTGCCATTGCGCTCGACCCGGAGAATGTCTCGTTCATCACCAACAAGGCGGCGGTGAAGTTCGAGCAGGGCAAGTACGACGAGTGCATCAAGGACTGCGAGGAGGCGATCGAGAAGGGGCGATCGCTTCGGGCCGACTACAAGCTGATCGCGCGGGCGATGACGAGGATAGGAAACTCGCAGGTCAAGCTGGGCATGCTCGAGGAAGCCATCAGCACCTACAACAAGAGCCTAACGGAGCATCGCAGCGCCGACACGTTGAAGCGGCTGAACGAGACCGAGCGTGCCCTGAAGAAGTCCCAGGAGGACGCGTACATCGACATGGCGCTGTGCACGGAGGAGAAGGAGAAGGGCAACGAGGCGTTCAAGGCGCAGAATTTCCCAGAGGCGGTGAAGCACTACACGGAGGCGCTCAAGCGCGGGCCGCCAGGGGTGAACGAGGAGGCGCACAAGCTCTACAGCAACCGCGCGGCGTGTTACACCAAACTCGGTGCCTGGAACGAGGGAATCAAGGACGCGGACAAGTGCATCGAGCTGGCGCCCGACTTTGCCAAGGGGTACGTACTCGATGGCGGCGACGACACGAATCAACGCTCGCTCAATCGCTCAATCGCTCACTCGATGCCTTTTCCGTATCAGATACTCGCGAAAGGGCCACCTGCAGTACTTTATGAAGGAGTACAGCAAGGCGATGGCCACGTACGAGGAGGGGCTCAAGCACGACCCGGAGAGCCAAGAGCTGAAGGACGGGCTGCGGCGGTGCGTGATGGCGATCAACGCGCAGAACAGCGGGGCAGAGCAGATGACGGAGGAGGAGCGCCAGCAGCGCCAGGAGCGTGCGATGGCCGACCCGGAGATCCAGAGCATCTTGACCGACCCGGTGATGCGCAACGTTCTTCGCGACATGCAAGAGGACCCTTCCTCGGCCCAGCGCCACCTGCGCGACCCGGGGATCGCCGCCAAGTTCGAAAAGCTGGTCGCGTCGGGCATCGTCCAAGTGGGCTAGCAGCTTTTTCTCTTTCCCTCTCTTTCATGTTACATACATGCATACATACATCATGTGACGTTCTCTCTACGACGACGACGACCACTACTGGACACCGGCCCAGCGGGCCATGTCGATAAACTGCTCGCCGCCGATAATGTTGTTCACGAACCGAATACCCAGCGTCGTCACGTACGCAATCTGCGGGATCCTTCTCGCAATAGTCTGGTCCACCACCCGCTCCAGGCCGGCCACGATCTGGTACCTCGTGTTTGCCGACGCCCCCATGAACAGCCCCCACACCAGCGCGCTCTTCACCACCGGCGGCACCTCCACGTCTTCCTCCGTGGCCCCCAAATACTGCCGCTTCATCGTCATCAGCCCGCTCGCAATACCCTGCCCGACCAACCCGCACGCCATACCCGCCAGCGCATACTCCAGCCCCCTCGCCACGTAGCACCCGAGCCGATCGTTCACCGTGTACTTCCTGTCCGGCCGACTCTTCTCGAACATCGCCGAAGGCAAATTCGCAGACCACTGCCTCAAGCGACCCGTGGGAACCACCCTCTTCCGCCCAGCGACCGCGACGGGCGCGAGCAAAGACACCAAGACGACGTCCATGACCAACCCCACCGCCATGTCGGACAGGTAAAACTCAAACTCCTTCCAAAAGTCATCCCCCCGTTTCTTCACCTCTGCGACCGTCGCACACCCACTATCGATCACAATCTCGACCAAGAGCTTGTAGAAGTAGAGGTTATCGGCAATCAGCCTGTCCCGGAACGCCGGAATGGACCTGGTCAGGAAGGACGTGAAGACGTTCCCCGACGTGGCCAGGACGAGAAACTGGTTGAGCACAGACAACCGCAACCCTTCCGAAGCCGCAATGGCCGCGAGATCGGCCGGGAGCGCGACGCCCTTTGTCGCCGCCAGCGACTCGGCAGCGCTCAAGTCCAGAAACGACTCGTCGCCGTCGTCCTCACCGTCGCCACCAGACCCTCCCGTGTATTTATTACTATTATTGTTGTTGTTACCGCCATCGTTGGCACCCCCACCCGGCGACGACAGCATGTGGACGGCTCTCGAGCGCCCGCGCGTCAAGTCCCAGGCAGAAGGAGAAGAAGAAAAGGGAGGTGCCGAAGTACGGGAGCAGGGAGCGTTCGACGAATCGCGCCCGAGCACCCGCTGTGAGGAGAAAGAAGAGGAAGAGGAAGACTGGCACGCAGCAGACCGGAAACAAGGCCCACCCGACGAGGCGAAAGCCCCCATCCTCACGCGCACGGCAGAGGGCAGGCGGCGAGCGACGAGCAGCGACTTCATGGCGACGGTATAGATGTATATTCCGTCACGTTGACCAGGGAGTCTGATTTCAGTCTGTGCCCGTGGCGACTCGCGGCGAGCGTCGGTCGACCGAAAGGACACGAGAAAACCAAAGGCGTCTACATGAAATACGAGTTTTTTCGTTCAACTATCAGTGCATGAGGTAGGTGTCTCGTGTATCCACACGATCCGGGGGCGCGCGAGCGCGAGCGCCCCGTTTGAGGCAGGCGATTTGAAAAACACTCGAGGAGAATGGAATGAAGAATCGGCCCGCCGGCGCGGCGCGCTCCGGGGTCGGCTGGCCGGGAGGGCGGCGGTGCATGGGGGGACAAATCAGCGGAACGGAGCGACGGGATGCGCCGCAGACGACCCCGACATCCCGAAGGACCGCAGCCCGAAGAATCCGCAGCCTCACTCGCTCACTCGCATCACGACCCACATCGTGCCTCTCCACCGCAGTGCGAAAGAAGAAAAGCCCCAGCTCGCCGGTGTTCGCTTGAAGACACGTAAACGTAACATCGTCGTCCCGCATGACCCGTTGTCCTTTGCGAATGCGGTTGTCGACCTTTTGCAAGACGCGTATGTGAACGAGTACGGTTCTGACGTCGAGCAGCTGCTGAATAATGCGAGCAAGATTCTGGATACGACGGAGTTAGACTTCAGCAGATATGGGGAGGTGCTCTTCGAGGTGGCCTTTGCGGGCAGGATGTTCGCGGTCGACGCCAAAGAGAAGGACAAGGACGGGGAGGCGGCTCGCTCGCTGCCGTTTGGGATCTTGATGTGCGACGGTCGCGATGCGATCGTTCCGTACGTGAAGTGGTTCCAAAGTATGATCCGGCGTCGTCCGTTCCTGGTCAAGCACCTGGAGACGACGATGATCAAGCTCATTCTGAGCCTGGAGTTTTATTCCGAGCAGGAACGTCGGAACGTGGCCATCGGGATGTCTCGATGCTTTGCGTTGAAGGTGGGCACGCTTCCCGACCGAGTGCTTCCGAACGCGCTGGAGGACAGGCTCGTGGCCAGGGGAACGATCTCCACGTTTATCACCGACCTGTTTGTGGACTTTCTTTCCACCGAGCCGGTCGAGAGCCTGGTGGAGCTGCTGCGCAAGGCCAAGGTGCAGGACAGGCTTCTGGACTTTTTCCCGCAGCAAAAGCGAACCTGGGAGGAGTTCAATAGCCACTTTACGTCGGTGGGGCTGTCCGAGTTTGTCGAGTACAACATGAAGAAGCAGCACGACGCCAGCGTCCAGGAGCTCAAGTTCCTGGTCAAGGAAATGACCAACGGCGGGTCGGAAGACGCGTACAAGCCGGCGGAGATTCTCGCCGCGATCAAGGAGAAGGTCGGCGAGGACAACAACATCGAACAGCTGGACGTGCTCAAGTGCTGCTACCTCGGCATTGTCGAGGGGACGCTGGACACGGCGGGTTCCAAGAACACGCAGCAGACGCAGTACGCGGTGCTGAAGAACTTGAAGTATTACCGCAAGCTGCTGACCGAGTATTGCACGAGCGGGAGGCAGGAGGCTGCGCTGATGGTGACGGTGCAGGTGACGTGCTATGAAGACAGTCGCCTGCTCAAGCTGTTCGCCGACATTGTCAAGATTTTGTACGACTGCGACGTGCTCGGAGAAGACGCGATCAAGCACTGGTATAATAAAGCGACGGTCAAGGTGGGAAGGAACGTGTTCGAGAACGCGCTCAAGCCGCTGATCGAGTGGCTCGACGAGGCCGAGGAGGAGGACAGCGACGAAGAGTAGGCGGAGTGAATGTAATCGAAGAGCAGTAGGAGTGAATGTCGTCTACGTGCGTTACTTGAAAACTAGTCGCCGTAGTAGAAAATCGTCGTAAAAATCTTGTCGTCCTTGAAAATCAACCCACCTAGTCGAGGATATCAGCCCCTGTGCGCTTCCTTCTTCAGGCTCCGCATGAAGGCGTCCATATCGACGGCACCGTTTTTGGTATGCTTCAGCGCCAGCCGGTTGATGTCCGCCGCATTGACGTTGCTCCCTGCCGTCGGTGTCGCCGGCTCGCTCTTCCCGTCGAGGCTCGACCTCCGCTGCGAGTCCAGCGTCTGATCCCAGACGGTCTTCTTGTCGACCGGCTTGTCGTAGTAGGAAGATCCCATCTTCTTCATCTTGTCGTTACGACCTGGGTTGAACGTGGAAGACCACACGTTGGACCGGGGGCCTGTCGGAGGGGTGAGGGACCGCGTGAGATTCGATACGACGAGGGAAGGGACGAGGGAGGACGACCACGACCGGTTCCGGGTAGAAGAGCGACAACGAGCGCTCGTATGCTCATGAGCGACCGTGGGTGGCTTCCGAGGGAACGGAAAGACGGCGGGAGACGGGCTCGATCGAAGTCTCGGAGTTTCTTCAATTCGGGGATTCCCTCGTCATATGCACGTACTGTGAGCCTGCTCGTCGGAGCTCGTTGACACTGGCAATGAACAAGCGACGATGGGCGTAAGAGGGACGCGGGTTTTGGGCGTCGACGTGAACGGAGAGCAAGAAATTCGCGAATCCTCCGGCACGTACTCCAGTTGCTGAAGAAACCCATTTTCTTGATGGGCGTGCGTTCTAAGTGGCTTGCAATGTATGCTTCGTGATACCACTGGGGCATGAGGTAGAGACAGAGTTTTTTGTGACGACTGTATCTCTGCCACCAAGGTATCTCTGCAAGGGAGCATAGGCAGCGCACCTGGGTCGGACGCCGGGTCGGCCTATTTAGATGGGAAAGTCTACATAGCCTTACGCGGAATAGGTCTCAATGTATGTTCATCCGGTCGGACGACCTACCGACCGACCTGCTCCTGCTCCTCTGCCGCGTACTCGAGGACCAGGCGGCGGCCGTACAGGTGCGTCCCGCTGATGCTCGAGATGGCCGTTTTGGCCTCTGCGGCGGACGCGAAATCCACGAACGCAAAGCCTCTATGTGTGCCGTCGAACTTCTTGGGCAGGCGGCAGCTCTTGACCTCGCCGAGCGCCGTGAACAGGTTGAGGACGTCCTGGCGGGTGGCCTCGAATGCCAAGTTCTTCACGGAGATCTTCGTGTTCTGCTTCTTGGCGCCGTTCTGAGGCGTCTTGTCGTTGTTCTTGGCAGCTCCTCGAGCGCCGGCGGCGGCAATCTGCAGGACGAGGTTGTGGCCGTCGAGGGCGCTTCCCTGCATCTTCTTGATGACGTCCTTGGCGACGGACTCGGACGAGCATTCGACGAACCCAAATCCGGCAGAGACCATTTTGTTGTCCTTCTTGCGCGTGGAGATCTTGGCGCTGCGGAGCTCGCCGCCGCACGCCTCGACGGCGGCCCGGAAGTGCTTCTCAAAGTCGGCCTTCTTGGTCTTGAAGGCAAGGTTCTTGACAAAGACGGTGGAGGAGGCGGCTTCGTCCGCGTCTTCCGTCGTGATGAGAACGAGCGGGTCTGCCGCGCTTGCGGCGTTTTTCGTCTTCGCCTTCGTCTCCGTCTGTCGCTTGTCGTCGTCGGCGGCCTTCTTCCTACCGCCGCCTCCCTCGAAGATGTCCCTGGGGGCCCATTCGAGGTAGATCGGCACGCTGCGATACCGCTTGAAGGCGAGCGTCTTGAAGGCTTTGGATGCGTCCTGGTTGTTGCCGTACTCGACGACTGCCATCGTGTGGGAGGGCGGCAGGATCCAGCGCAGGATGGGCCCGGCGTTGGCGAAGAGTCCCTTGAGTTCCTCCTCGTCCAGAGCGAAGGGGAGGTTCTTGACGATGAGCACGGCGTCGCTGCGCTTCACGGAGCCGCCGTCTTTCTTCTTCGTCTTGGTCTTCTTGCCGCCGGCCTCTGCTGCTGCCACCTCCAGGGACCCGATGTTGATTCCCTGCTCCTCCAGGTACTCTTTGGTCATGTTTATGACCTTGACTTCGCCCAAAGCCAGGCGCACGGCCATGTCAGAAGCCGACGGGTCCAGAAGGTCGGCCTTCGACATGCTGTACATGTCGGCCACGGCGTCCGCGACGGTGTCTGCCCGCATGAAGAGAGAGTTCCACGCCACCTTGTTGCTCTTCGCCTCGCCCTTGAGTTTCGCATCCTTCTCTTTCTTGAAGGAGGACCCGGCGTCGTCCCCGCCGGCGTTCGCCGCCGTCGCGTCGTCCTCGTCGGCTTGCCTCGACGCGGCCAGCTTGCCGGGCAGGATGTGCAGCAGCCTGCCCATGAAGATGGATCCGTCCAGCTCCTGAAAGGCCTTGACAGCATCCTCCGGCATTTCATAGGTGACGAGGGCGTATCCCTTGCTCTTTCGGGTGGTCTTGTCCGTGATGATGTGAACCTCGTCCAGGTCGCCCGCGGCACTGGGCTCCAAAAACTCCCGGATGTCGTCCTCGTTCGCAGAGTACGGCAAGTTCCGCAGAAAAAGACGGGAAGACTTTGCGATGATCGACAGCGGATCGTCATCCTCAACAAGATCCTGATCGAACCGCGACGTTTTCTGTCGGTCGTCCCCGAGAGCATCTGCCCCGCCGTCATCATCCTCGTCATCATCCGCAACCGCATTCACACCCCGATCCTCTTCTCGCGCCTCATCCTCGTCGTCCTGATCTTTCTGATCTTCCTGATCGCCCCCGCCGTCGTCATCATCCTCGTCATCATCCGAAAACGTGCCCGTCATGCGCGCCTTCATGTACTCCAAGTCGCTAACTCCTGTATCAGCTACCACTGCGTCCTTTTCCTTTTCGTTTTCCTTCTCCATCTCTTCCGCCTCCTCCTTCTCCTCGACCACCATGTCCTCGTACTCCCCATCAGACGCCTCCTCGGCAACAGCAGCCGGGCCAGTCCCCGCCCCCATCCCCATCCCCGCTTCGGCACCTCCGCCCACTGCCGCACCCGCACGATCCTCCTTACCCATACCCATCTCATCATCGTTCGCCCAGACCGCCTTCTTGTGCCGCGGCTGCATCAACGCCAGGAACTCTTGCAACTTGGGATCATGCGCCCCTGCTCCCTTCTCCGATGCCCCCTGTTTTCGCTTCTTCGCCTCTGTCTGCGCGATCCCCTTCTCACCCAAACCTCCATCTTCCCTCTCCCTCTCCCTTTCCTGCTCCCTGGACTTCCGCACCAGCTCTTTGTTCCGACTCGTCCCGTCCGTGTACTTGCTCCACGCACCTCGTCGCCCTTCCTCGCTGCCGACCCGCTGCGCGAATTCCACCTCCAGACGACTCGCGTCCATATACGTCCTGTTATAGTACCGCTGCGCCGCCTCGGCATCCTTCACAGACGCAAACCCGACAAAGCCAAAGAGCCGAGACGCGCCGTCCCGCGTGCGCATCACCTTCACGTCCGTGACCTGCCCGTGCGTGGAGAAGTGATCCCGAACCCGTTTCTCGTCCGCGTACTTCGGAATCCCCTTGACGATCAGGCGAGACGTGGGGGTGAGCGCTGGCGGGGCGTCGTGTTGGCGATGCCCGTGCTCGGACTGCCCGTGCAGGAAGCGCTCCGACTGCGGAGGGAGCGGCGCGCGAGCGCCATGCTTCCTTTGTTGCTCGGCGTCGCTTCCTCCTGTCGCTCCACGCTGTTCCTCCATGCGAGTACGGGCTCGCTGTCTGTCGACGTCTGCCATATATGACTAGAAACGAAAAAAATTCGTCTCTCTCTCACGCGTTCGTCTCTCGTCTATTCGAGTCGCTTGGAGCTCGTAGGCCCTTGGCATACATCGGTGCATCCACCATGGGAAAGGCGAAGAAGACGAGAAAGTTTGCCGAGGTCAAGCGGTACGTACGACCTGCATGGCCCGATGACCGACCGACCGACCGACCGACCGACCTCGTCGTCGTCGTCGTCGTCGTCGTCGTCGTCGTCGTTGCTCGCCCCGACGACGATTCACGCTTCACGCCTCACGCCTCACGCCTCACGCCTCACGTCTTCTCCCCCTCGAATCTCCTGGCACCCACAGGCTGCTCAACCCGAAGGACCTGAAGAAACAGGCGGTTCGTACTGGACAAAGGGTGCCATGACGCCGCCACAGACGGCCGCTCACCGACGACGATTTCGCTCGACTATTTCGTTCCTCAGGCCCCTTCCGGGAAGCAGTCAAAGAAAGACGACGTCAAGCACGTTGAAAAAGCGTCTTCGGCCCTTTTCTTCAAATACAACACGCAGCTGGGCCCCCCGTACCGCGTGCTCATCGACACCAACTTTATAAACTTCAGCATCCGAAACAAGATCGACCTGATCAAGGGGATGATGGACTGTCTATACGCCGAATGCACGGTATGCGTTGAATCCGTCGACGAAACCTCGAGGTGGGTACCCACCCCCTGCGAACGCCTCCTTCTCACCGCCCTCCTCCCTCCTCCCTCCCCCTCCCCCTCCTTCTATTCTTCGCAGGCGTGCATCACGGACTGCGTGATGGCCGAGCTCGAAAAGTTGGGCCACAAGTACCGCGTGGCGTTGAAGATCGCCAAGGACCCGAGGATCGAGCGGCTACCCTGCTCGCACAAGGGAACCTACGCGGACGACTGCATCTGCGAGCGGGTGAAACAGCACCGATGTTACATCGCGGCCACCTGCGATAAAGACCTCAGACGGCGCATCCGGAAGATACCCGGCGTGCCCATCATGTACATCGCCAGTCACAAGTACACGATCGAACGGCTACCAGAGGCGACAATCAGCCTCAAGCGCTAGGCAGCGGCAAGCGTTTCTTTTTTCCTGCCACATTCGTTACTTCCGTTGCAACAAACAAGACGACCTTTCGGTGTTCGGTATTCAGTATTCAGTATTCTATCGCCCCCGCACCCTGTTCCACCCCAAACCCAGCACGCTCACCACGCCAGCCACCAAATACACCCCGACCGCTTGCCACAGCGCCGAGACCACCACCTCCTTCTGCTCCTGGTACGGCATCGGCCCCCGACCCTCCTCGCCTTCTAGGTTGTACCACTCCCCCACGTACGGGTAGTTCGACTTGATCAGTATCGCCAAGAGCGAAAGGAAAAACACGCCTGGCGAACGAACAGAGCGCAGTGAGCGGGTCGAAGCGAGTCGGCGAGTCGGCGAGTCGGGGCGCGCGAGCGCACGTCGGTCGAGGGCAGCATCCCGTACCGAAGCCACTGAACCCTGCCAGCGCAATGAACGTCCCCGACGACACCATGGAGGTCGACTGAAGGAGAGAAGCGTTTCTGCCGTGGATCGGTTCGTCCCGTCTCCTCTCTCTGTTCTTCTGCTCGCGCTGCCTCGGAGCCCTGTGCGCGCACCGCGTATCCCTCCTACCGTCTACCGTCTACCGTCTACCGTCTATCTCCTGTCGCCTGTGTTCGTGCGGCCGCGCTGCGTCGTCGTCGAACACGCGCTCCGAGCTCAAAGAAAATGAAAGCTCGCTGTAGAGCGAATTCGTAGTCAGTCGGTCAGTCGGTCAGTCGGTCAGTCGGTCAGTCGGTCAGTCGGTCAGTCGGTCAGTCGGTCAGTATGACGTCCTTATCATCCGTGTCTCGCGGTCCCGCGCTCGTTGGCGGGACGTCGAGCCCAGTTCTTTCGAGTTCGAGGAGGGGCATGCGGAAATTCCTTCCGGAGTCTACGAGTTCGGTGGCGTCTGCCGGCGTCTACACCCAGCATCGTGCGTCTGGGTGTAGTACGAATGTCGGGAGTGTGGCGCGTGTGACTGGAGGGGCTGGCGGGCTTCAGGCGCTGGTGAGAAATAGGCGAATGGGTGCCGGCCGCGCAGCGACCTCTGCTTCGAGGCGCGTGGCTCGGATGTGCGGGATCATCGGGGTGTTTAAACACGGGGGGCATGCGAATGTGGAAATCTATGAGGGACTGTTGATGCTGCAGCATCGCGGGCAGGACAGTGCGGGCATGGTGACGACGGACGGTACGTTGCAGGCTGCCGTCTGCCGTCTGCCGTCTGCCGTGCACCCGGTCAAGACGGTCAAGACGGTCGACCCGGCTTGCTGCTCGCTCACTCGCTCACTCGCTCACTCGCTCACTCGCTGGGTGTCGCTCGACGTTGTAGGCTATAAGTTTCACGAGCACAAGGCGAATGGTCTCGTGAAGGACGTTTTCGACAACCAGGAGCTGCTGAATACCCTCGAGGGGTCGGTGGGGATGGGTCACGTCCGGTACCCGACGGCCGGGACGGCGTCTGCGAGCGAGGCGCAGCCGTTTTTCGTCAACTCGCCGCTGGGAATCTACCTGATTCATAACGGCAACCTCACGAATGCCGACGAGCTCCGGGAGATGCTCAACGCGTCGACGAGTTTCTTCAACCGGCACCTGCGTACCGGCTCTGACTCCGAGGTGCTCCTCAATATCCTCGCGGACGAGATTCACAGGGCGCATCAGAAGTGTCTCTTGGACCGCGGGTGTGACCCGAACAGGAAGAAGATGGATATGGTGTTTGATGCCGGCGAGAATACGATGAAGCTGCTGGAGGGGGCCTACTCGTGCATCTGTCTGGTCAACGGGGTGGGGATGGTGGCGTTCCGGGATCCGCATGGGATCCGTCCGTTGGTTCTTGGGCGTCGGACTGGGCCCAACGGGGAGGAGGAGTACTGCGTGTCGTCGGAGGACTGTGCGTTTGGGCCGATCGGGTTTGAGCGGGTGAGGGACGTTCGGCCGGGGGAGATGGTCGTCATCACGGAGGACGGCAAGCTGGTGAGCAAGCAGGTGCACGAGCCCAAGGAGTTGTCTCCGTGCGTGTTCGAGTACATCTACCTGGCCAGGCCGGACAGCATCCTGAACGATATTTCGGTGTACGACTTCCAGCTGGGGCTGGGGACGAGGCTGGCGAAGAAGATCAAGGAGACGGGGTGGGACATCGATCTGGTCTGCCCCGTGCCGGACGGATCGAGGCCGTCGGCCATTCAGATCTCGGCGGAGATGGGTCTGCCCTACAGGGAGGGTCTCGTGAAGAATCGGTACGTGGGGCGGACGTTCATCATGGCCAACCAGGCGCTGCGGGAGATGAGCGTGAGGCGGAAGTTGAACGCGATGCCTGCCGTGTTTGAGGGGAAGAACGTGCTGTTGGTGGACGATAGCATCGTTCGCGGGACGACGATGAACCAGATTGTCAAGATGGTGCGGAACGCGGGGGCGGCGAAAGTCTACTTGGCGTCTGCGTCACCGCCGGTCCGTCATCCCAACGTGTACGGGGTGGATATGCCGAGCAGGAAGGAGTTTGTGGCCAACGGGTTGAGCGAGGACGAGATTTGCGAGGTGCTGGGCGCGGACGGGCTGCTGTACCAGACGGTCGAGGACCTGATTGCCGTCGGCATGGAGCTCAACGCCGACATCAAGCGCTTCGAGGCGAGCTGCTTCAACAACTGTTACGTGGCCGGGAACATCGACGAGGCGTACATCGCGGCGCTCGAGGGCAAAGGGAGGGGGTCCAGGCCGCACGAGACGTCCAAGAAGGAGCGGCCGATCGAGGTGTGAGAACAGTATGATGTCTTGGATTAAGTTTGAATTTTCCAGCTTCCAGCTTCCAGCTTTCGAGACAACGGTTCGAGACAAAACTGACTAGAACCGAAACCAGCCGCCGGTCCGGGCGTTGCCGTCGAGGTTGTCGCCCCCGAGCCGCCGCACGCCGCGGTTGAAAATGCTGTAGGCCGACCACTCGCCCTCCCGCCGTTCTGCCGTGGACAAATTTGTCAGCATCACATAAAACAGCGTCCCCAGCAGGTAGGGCGGCCCCAGCTCGTACCGGCTGGCCGCCTTGCACCCGGCGATCCACAGAAAAAAGACACCGACGTGCTTGGCTCGCACGTGCGTCGCCGGCGCAATCACCCACTCGGGCACCTTGCACGTGTTCAACAGAAAGTGGCGTATCCGGGGCGGTACGAGCGACTGATTCAGCCTGAACAGCTGTTCGACCTCCCGCTCCACTCGCTGCACGTCGTCGTCGTCTTCCTCGTCGTCGTCGGTGCTCTTCACCAGCCGCGGCCTGACGAAGCACACCAGCGTCGCGGTCTCGCCTGTCGATGTAGACAGGTCATCGGCGACGCGCGCCTTCTCGAGGCGCTTGCCCTGAAGGGTCAGCGTGACTCGCTCCAGGTATTCCGCGGAGTCGTCCGGAAGCGAGATACCCAGGATTCTACATGCCGTCCGTTTTAGGTGTCCTAGCTCCGTGTCCGCGTGAATAGAGACCACAGCCTCCTTCCCGGCGAGCGGATCGACCACTCGGACTTCCATTACACGTTTATTTTTTGATTGAATCAGCCGGTTGTGGCCAGCCCGAGCCCCACCACGAGCGCCTCCCCGGTGATCACGATGCCCCGCTTGATCTCGTCCATCGTGATCTCCCGCCCCAGCGGCAGCGTGTACGACCTCTCGATCCTGGCCAGCTCGGCGCTCGACTCGCACAGCGCCTTGACCGACCAGTACTGCAGCGCCTCGAGCTCGTACTCAACGAGTGGAAAGTTCGTTTTGGCCGACCTGGCGCGACGACGAGACGACGAGACGACGAGACGACGAGAGTGAGTGAGAGAGTGAGGTAATCCGCCAGCGCACCCCGATACCCGAAATCCAATAGCCAATACCCACCGTCCCTTTTCGATCACCAGCGCCCGATCGTACTGCCGCGCCGCGTCCTCTTCCGTATCGAACACCCCAAAACTGACGTTCTTCCTGCCCCTGAAGCTCCCAATCCGCGCCTCCCATCGCCCCGTCTGGCCCGAAACGCCCCGGTACTTGGACCTTCCCCGGCTGAAGGCCGTGCTCCGCCGCCGGATGTGCGCGACCACCTCCTCCTCGCTGAAACTGGCCATCTCCGACAGCTGCGCCAGGTACTCGCTCGCATCAAAGTTGGTCACCGCTTTGTCCCCCTTGCACGCCAGAGCTGCCACGTCGTACGCCCGCGCCGCCTCCTCCTGCACGTCGAACCCGCCCAAGTAGAGCTGCTTGCCGTTCAACCACAGACTCGCCTCCCAGCGCTGCGTGAGCCGGTGGCGAGACACCCCGCGGAATGTCTTCGCCGCGTTCGCCTGTTGCCCTTGTTGATCGTGTTCAGAAGCTGCAGGCGACGAAGACGACCCCACATGCTTTGTCACCTGGGTCACGTTGACACGAAGCTTGCCACTCGCCTTGGATGCCGACGACCTGTCCCGCTTCTTGGCGGGCGCTCTCGCCCGTTCCCGCGGCGGATCGCTGTTCATAAAGCTCGCGTCTACCATGGCCCAGATGTCCTCCGGAATGTCCAACGTCGAGAGCGAGCGAGGGTTGGGGTGGGGCGCGCCGCCACCGGCCCACGAGGTCGACGGGAAGGGCAGGTTCAAGTCGAGCACCGACAGCGCGTGGTTCGACTGCGTGAGGAGAAGCCCATCCGGACTGCTAATATGTCTGCCATCCAGTCCTCCACCGAGTCCGCCGACCCCTCCGCCGCCCATCACCCCACCCTCCAGCCCGCCGACCCCAAAATCGAGGCCTTCGACGAGGCTCTCCAGGCTCTCGAGGCTGTCCAGCTCCAGGTCCCACACCGAGTCGTCCATGGTGTCAACGGCCTCGATCACCGAGTCGAGGTTGAACAGGGTCGCGTCGTCCAAGAGGAACGAGTCGTCGAGGTCTACGAAGGTCGGAACCGCCGGCGGCGCCTCGGGCGGCGACCCCCTAGGTTCACACAACGGTGACGGTTTCATTCGCGACGAGAGAAGGCTATCCGCGGGGGGACCATCGAATGACGAAAGAAGATCACGGGAGAACCGGCGAGACTTGATGGCGGAAGAACTCCTTACGTTATGAATACCGACCGAGGTGGCTGCCGACGACCGAGGCCCCTCCTCCTCGTCTTCACAACCACAACGAACGGCTCGAGTTGATGAGTCAGACGTGAAGTTTTCTCCCAGACTGCCGGCTTCCCTTCCGCCATTCTTGCCTTTCATCCATCCAATCACCACACATCCATCCAATCGTACGCAGCGGGTACGTCGTCGTTGTTGGGGCCGGGACGCCGTGTTCGATCGCGAATTCGAACGATTGAAATCAGGAAGGAAACTCCGGACCTGTTTCTCCCGTCGGCCGTCGTCTCCTTTACATGCCCAAGCTCAGCAAATACATCGGTTCGAGCGCCGAGACGCGCCCGGAGGGGGAGGAGGTGGGCCTGATATACCGCGAGGACGTCGCACCGAACGACGTCCTCAGCGGACCATCGGCTGCGACGCAGCTCTCCTCCAGCGGCAGCCGTCCCCACCCCGATCCCCGTCCTGTAGAATCCAGAGACAGGCTTCAGACGTCGTGGGAGCGTCGGGCGCAGGCGTACGGGCCGAGGCAGTACCGCCAGCCCGACGGGTCTGTGTCCGTCTCGCGCCCTCCGCGCAATCCATATGCGGTGGCGTCGAGGGCGAGCTGGAGGGAGCTCGTGCGGTACTGTCGGCGAGAGACGACGACGTCACCGGCGATGCTGGCGGTGCAGCAGTCTCGGTATGGCGATGGCGGTGGGAGCTACGCCGAGCATGTGGCGTATCTAAAGACGCTGGGAGGCATGTCGTCGGAGGTCGATGAAGACGGCGGGCTGGTCGGGTATGACGAGGCGCGGACGAGGCCGCTGGACGACGAGGAGCACGCGTTCAGGAGTTATTACAGGGCGGAGAGCGCAGCGGTGTTTGAAAAGCACGGTCGTCGGGTCGGGTGATGCAGTGACCAACACGCACCGGTTGGTATTCTTATGTCGTTGAACTTTTATTCTCTCCTGACATCCCAGCCGCCACCGCCGCGCATGCTCAGCGGAAGCTTGCTGACGTCAATCGACGGCGCTGGCGTCACCCGCGCGACCTTGACCTTCGGTGGTGGCATCTCGATGGCGTCATCCCTCGACCGCCGTTTCGCGTCCTCGTTCGTCACGTCCTCGTTCGTCGCGTCCTCGTTCGTCGCGTCCTCGTTCGTCGCGTCCTCGTTCGTCGCGTCCTCGTTCGTCGCATCTGCATTCGCAGCCACACCAATCGTGGCCACAGCACGCGCAGCCACACCGAGTCCAGCCACCCCCGCCGACCCCGCCATCGGCTGCTCGGCAGCCACCTCCTTGGGTATAGGCTCCACATCGACAGCCTCGTTCGCAGTCCCCGCCTCCATCTTCCCCACAGCCGTCGCTTCCCGACCGTCTGTACGACCAGCAGCGACCACCACAACCTCCTTCTGGACATTCATCACGTCCAGCGGCTCGTCGCGCCAAGGCAACGAGCAATCCTTCGACCAGTGACCTGACGAACGATCAAAGCGTGTGTGTGTGTGTGTGAGAGAGAGAGAGAGAGAGAGAGGGAGAGAGTCGGGTCGTCGGTCCAGCGCCCGTCTGTCGAGTGCACCACGCACCTTTCTGTCCGCAGCGGAAGCACGCGTACAAGCTCGTCTTATCGACCTGCTTCTGCT